>Ga0207747_1001484_pt1 | contig 16316 bp, 16 predicted proteins | sample HigsolmetaGSP11D_FD_184839 | JGI IMG/M metagenome (GOLD analysis project Ga0207747, IMG submission 184839) | High solid enriched microbial communities from the Joint BioEnergy Institute, USA - SP1-1-D (SPAdes) | ecosystem: Engineered > Bioreactor > SSF (Solid state fermentation) > Aerobic >...
AAATTCTGCAAGTACGCCCAAAAAAGGACAAACAGAATATTTGTAAACCAAAGATACAAAATACCCCAATTTATTTGGGTTTCTTTTAAAACTCTTTTTAATAAAAATCTAATTTTGCAAAACTCTCAATTAATAAAAAGAGACTGGGACTAAAAAAAACATCATTTCCTCCAAAGAGAAAATGATGTTTTTTTGATATGTTGTTAAAATTGATTTCCGTTCCGGGGACGCTTTCCGCGGGCCCAGCTCGAGCCTCCTCGGAGTTCATTCCTTCGCTCCTCGTGGTCTCGAGAGGGCTCGTCGCAGGAAAACTTTGCTTTGCAACTAAGCGTGCGCGACAGAAACTTGCCCCGTCATTCCAATCAATTTTTAGTTATCAAAACTCTTTCAGCTACCCCTATAATTTTTTTATATCCCAGCCTCTTCCATGCATCAACTTACTTGATTTAATTCCGCAAGTTCTTCAGAAGTGTACGCTCTCGACCTTGTTAAGAAACGTTTCCCTTCCACACCTTCTAAACTAAACATTCCCCCGCGTCCATCAACGACATCAATGATGAGCTGGGTATGCTTCCAATATTCGAATTGGGTTTTGTGCATATAAAACTTGGCTCCACCAATTTCCCCCAACAGTATATCGTTATCGCCAATAATTAAATCGCCTTCCGGATAACACATAGGAGATGAACCATCGCAGCAACCACCTGATTGATGGAATATGATGGGACCATGTTTTTTCTTTAACTGTTCAATGAGGGTTAAGGCTGATTCCGTCGCAATAACACGCTCTACCAACGCCATCCCTCCTTCATCATCAATTCATTAGAAGAAGCCAAGTTTATTTGGATCATAGCTCACTAGCAAGTTTTTCGTTTGTTGATAATGTTCTAACATCATTTTATGCGTTTCACGGCCGATGCCGCTCATTTTATAGCCGCCGAATGCAGCATGGGCAGGATATTGATGATAGCAGTTTGTCCATACTCGTCCTGCTTGAATGCCACGTCCTACCCGGTAGGCAGTATTCATATCGCGAGTCCATACGCCTGCACCTAAGCCGTACATTGTATCATTGGCAATTTCCAATGCTTCTTCCGTTGTTTTAAATGTTGTGACTGCCACAACTGGACCGAAGATTTCTTCTTGGAAGATGCGCATTTTATTATGCCCTTTAAATACAGTCGGTTTGATATAGAAGCCTTCTGCAAGCTCTCCATCTAAAACGTTGCGTTCTCCACCAATCAGCAATTCGGCCCCTTCTTGTTTGCCGATATCAATATAAGATAAAATTTTCTCCATTTGTTCTGTAGATGCTTGAGCCCCAATCATGGTAGTCGGATCTAATGGATTTCCTTGCTTAATGGCTTTTACCCGTTCAAGGGCGCGTTCCATAAATCGATCGTAAATGGACTCATGAATTAACGCTCTTGAAGGGCATGTACATACTTCCCCTTGGTTAAGGGCAAATAGCACAAATCCTTCTATGGCTTTATCTAAAAATTCGTCATCCGCATTAAAGATATCTTCAAAGAAGATATTTGGCGATTTTCCACCCAGCTCCAATGTTACTGGAATAATATTTTGTGATGCATATTGCATAATGAGTCTGCCTGTCGTTGTTTCACCGGTAAATGCCACTTTTCCAATGCGCGGATTGGATGCCAATGGTTTTCCGGCTTCCAAACCGAAACCGTTTACAATATTGACAACACCCGGTGGCAATAAATCTTCAATAAGCTCCATCAACACCAAAATGGAAGTTGGAGTTTGCTCAGCCGGTTTTAAAACCACGCAGTTTCCTGCCGCAAGGGCTGGTGCCAGTTTCCATGCTGCCATTAAAATTGGGAAGTTCCATGGAATAATTTGTCCAACTACACCAATTGGTTCATGAAAATGGTATGCTATCGTATTGTCATCAATTTGGCTGATGCCGCCTTCTTGAGCCCGAATGACTCCTGCAAAATAGCGGAAATGATCGATAGCCAGAGGTATATCCGCATTTAATGTTTCACGGACCGGCTTACCATTTTCCCAGCTTTCAGCAACTGCTAGCAATTCTAAATTTTCTTCCATGCGATCGGCGATTTTGTTCAAAATTTTTGCTCTTTCCGCAACGGAAGTTCTTCCCCAAGCATCCTTTGCATTATGGGCTGCATCAATGGCAAGTTCAATATCTTCCGCTGTGGAACGAGCCACTTTCGTGTAAGGTTTCCCAGTGACCGGCGAAATGTTGTCAAAATACTCACCATTCACTGGCGGTGTCCATTTTCCTCCGATATAGTTGTCGTATCGCTCCTTAAAGTTTACAATTGCTCCTTCCGTGTTTGGAAATGCATATGCGGCAGTTAAAACTGACATTTCTACTACTCCCCCTTAAAAATTTTTATACCTTTTCCTTGCAGACCCATCATTGTCTACTAAAAGGTATTTAATAATTATTTATTCAGAAACTTTCTGGTTTATTTCTGAATAATATAAAATTTTTTTGACTTTATTATTCTCTTGCATACCCCCTATGGACTTATTCAATCAGTTTCTTATCTCTACCCAACTCTTCACATCAATAAACTACCTGTTATTCGAAAATTTCGATTTTTTCTTTTTTTATTCACGTTTTTTTCTGTTTTGTTCGCATCCCGTTTTACATCCTATTTTCATGGATTAATAGAAATATATAGTCTTTTCTAGTCAAATGGTTGTACAATATATTTAATAGGTTCCGGTTTTCAGAGATAAAAAAGGTGGGATCAATATGTTATCCATTCAAAGCACTGAACGATTGACGGGGGGCCGAATCAGCGGCGACTATTGGGATTTAGATGAGCTGATCAATTCCATCTATGAAGTCATTGGGGATGAAAATAAATATTACGATTACCAAGGGGCCAGACAACGCATTTTAAAAGTTTGCCTTCATTTGAGAAAAGCGACGCAAGGCGAATGCAATATCGAATTTGTTGCAAATGGAATACATAAAGGAATCGAAAAGAAAAAAGACATTCTTGCCCCACAAAAAAATGTCTATTTTTCCGTTGAAATTTTATGGCCGGAATTAATTTTTACCACGCTTGCTTTAAATGACTTCATCGATTTGTATAATGAATTCATCGACGGCAATCCATGGAATCCACATATAACAACGATCCGGAAATTCCAGTCTGTTGTTACGGATTGTTTAAGGGAGCATTTGCCGGAAGAACATTTCAATGTATTTATTCATCTCATGTTCAATAAGTCACCAAAGTACTACCGTTATGCCACCCAATATGTAGATGTTTTAAACTTGGAGTATTTGAAACTTTCGTTTGAAGAAAGAAAGGAGAATTTAGGCGCCTTTGCCATCCGGCTGATGGTGGAGGATGATGAATACATTGCATTAAAAGATGAAATATTGGCCACTGCAAATCTTACAAAACACGAAATCCATGAATTGCCTATTCAAATGAAATATCCTGACCATATTGAATGGTAAAAATCATGCTCCGCTGAATCAGATCACCATAAAAAGTGAAAAAGGCTTACCGAAAAGATCCGTTCTCTTTTCGGATAAGCCTTTTTCATTATATGCCACCCAAATATGCAGCTTTTACTTGCTCACTTTCTTGAAGTTCTTTCGCTTCTCCTGACAATACGATTCTTCCCGTCTCAATAACATAAGCCCGGTCTGCAATTGATAGTGCCATGTGGGCGTTCTGTTCGACAAGCAAAATCGTTGTTCCTTCTTTATTAATGGATTGAATGATTTCAAAGATTTGCTGAACGATTAATGGAGCCAACCCCATCGATGGTTCATCCAAAAGCAACAGCTTTGGTTTAGACATGATGGCTCTTCCAATCGCCAACATCTGTTGTTCCCCACCGGATAAAGTACCGGCCAATTGTTTTCTACGCTCTTTTAAGATTGGGAACATTTCAAATACATGGTTCAAATCTTTTTTGATCCCTTCCCGATCTTTCCGAAGATATGCGCCCAAATCCAAATTCTCTTCAACGGACATATTGGCGAATACTCTGCGGCCTTCCGGTACATGGATAATACCGTTTTTCACAATCACCTGTGCCGGTTTGCCCCCGATTTGTTGCTTGTTATATGTGATTGTGCCATGTTTTGGTTTCAACAAACCGGACAATGTTTTTAATAAGGTTGTTTTTCCTGCGCCGTTCGCACCGATTAACGTAACAATCTCACCTTCATTTACTTCCAAGGAGACATCTTTTAATGCATGGATATTCCCATAATATACATCAATATTATTTACTTGTAACATTAGTTCTTAACCTCCTCGCCAAGGTAAGCTTCGATAACTTTAGGATTGTTACGTATTTCTTCCGGTGTTCCTTCCGCTATCAATTGGCCATGGTCCAGCACGTAAATCCGTTCACAAATCCCCATGACCAAACTCATGTCGTGTTCGATCAATAATATTGTCAAATCAAATTCTTTTCGGATTAATGCAATCAAATCCATTAAATCTTGTGTTTCTTGCGGGTTCATACCTGCTGCGGGCTCGTCCAACAAAAGCAGCTTTGGCCCCGCAGCAAGCGCCCGGGCGATTTCAAGGCGACGTTGCATCCCATAAGGCAAGTTTTTGGCCAATTCATCTTTATAAACATCGAGTCCGAAAATTTTTAAGAACTCAATGGACTCTTTCTCCATTTCCGCTTCGCCTTTAAAATGGCTTGGCAATCGGAGGATGGAAGAAAGGATGGAATGGTTTGCAAGGTGATGGTTTGCAATTTTTACGTTATCCAATACAGTCAAATCTTTGAACAAGCGGATATTTTGGAAAGTCCGGCTGATCCCTTTATGGGTTACTTGATACGGTTTTAACCCTTTAATGCTTTTGCCGTCAAAGGTAATTTCACCTTCAGTTGGCGTATATACGCCGGTCAACATGTTGAATGTTGTTGTTTTTCCGGCTCCATTCGGACCAATAAGGCCGATAAGTTCACCTTTATTGATATACATGTTTACATTTTGAACCGCTTTTAATCCGCCAAACTGTATGCCGATGTTCTCTAACTTTACAAGAGGATTGCTCATGCTTCAGAACCTCCTCTTTTTTTCATTTTGAATACATCTTTCAGCTCTTTCGTTCCCATGAGTCCTGCTGGTCGGTACAACATCACAAGAATCAACACGACGGAGTAAATAATCATACGTGTTTCCGGGAATGCCTGCAAATATTGTGAAACAGCTGTTAAGAAGATCGCTGCAATGACAGAACCTGAAAGACTTCCTAAACCTCCCAACACAACGTAAATCAAAATTTCAAAGGATTTTAGGAAGTTAAATGCTGTCGGTTGAATGATATAGAAGTTATGTGCATAAAGCGCGCCTGCAACTCCCGCAAAAAGTGAACCGATAACAAAAGCAACCACTTTATAATAAGTTGTATTAATCCCCATTGCATCGGCGGCGATTTCATCTTCACGGATCGCCAAACAGCTGCGTCCATGCCGTGACTTTGTAAAGTTGGAAATAACCATGATGGTAATCACAACACCAACAAAGGCATAAGTCCAAGTAGTTGCGTGATTTACAACCATCCCAGCTGCCCCGCCTACATAATCCACATTTAAGAAAACAATTCGGATAATCTCTGCAAAACCTAATGTACAGATGGCCAGGTAATCACCCTTCAAACGCAATGAAGGCACACCAACAAGTACGCCGGCAACAGCCGCCACAACACCTGCCAAGATGATCCCAACAATAAACGGCAAGCCCAATTTCATCGTACAAATGGCGCTAATATACGCACCTACCGCCATAAATCCGGCATGTCCAATGGAAAATTGCCCTGTAATCCCAATAACAATATGCAAACTTACTGCCAGCATAACGTTGATGCAAATTGTAATTAACATGTTTTGATAATACAAATCTAGCATTCCATTAGTAAGCATTACTTGTACAATTGCATAGATTACCAGCGCAAATGCTAAATAAATCCAAAAGGCTTTTGATTTTTTCATTACCCCAGTCACCTACACTTTCTCACGGATGTTTTTACCAAATAATCCTGCTGGTTTTAAAATCAAAATCAATATCAAAATAACGAAAGCTGCTGCATCGCGCCATAGCGAGAAACCAATAGAGCTTACAATCGTTTCGACGATTCCCAAAATGAATCCTCCGACCATCGCGCCTGGAATGCTTCCAATTCCGCCTAATACCGCTGCGATGAAAGCTTTCAACCCTGGAAGAACACCCATTAACGGATCGATTCTTGTGTAATAGGAACCAAAGATGACTCCCGCTGCCCCTGCCAAGGCAGAACCAATCGCAAACGTTGCAGAGATGGTATTATCAACGTTAATCCCCATCAATCTGGCAGCATCCGCATCGTGAGAAACTGCACGCATCGCTTTTCCGATTTTCGTTTTGTGTACGATGAATTGCAAAAGAATCATAAGAATAATGGTTACGATCAAAATGAAAATTACTTTAGAATCTAACTTCGCACCCAAAATTTCAATAGTTTTGTCCGGCAGCACTTCTTTCGGATACGCTTCAGGTGTCGCACCTCTAAAGAAAATCATGGTATATTCGATTAAAAATGACACCCCGATGGCTGTGGTTAACGCTGCGATCCGAGTCGCATTTCTTAAACGCTTATAAGCAACCCGTTCGATGATAACCCCGATGATCGCACAGGCAATCATTGCCGTAATTAATGCGGGAATAAACCCCATTTCCCATCGGGTGATGGCGAAAAAGCCGATAAATGCCCCGAGCATGAAAACGTCTCCATGAGCAAAGTTGATTAATTTAATAATCCCATAAACCATCGTATATCCCAACGCAATCAAGGCGTATATACTTCCCAAGGAAATACCGTTAATGAGCTGCTGCAACCAATCCATAAAGTCACACTCCTTTTTGTAGCCTATGTAATTCTGTCAACTGCAGGCACCATAATGGTCAACTAATATTTGGAATTTTACACTACGAAAGGGAAAAGGGAGGCGGTGTGCCCCCCTTTCTTAAAACATTAAGGTTCGATCTTAGTTTTAAATACTTGTTTTCCATCTTTATACTCAAGGATCGTTGCGGATTTAACTGCGTTATGCTTTTCATCCACTGAGATTGTACCAGACACAAGCGAAATGTCTTTCGTTGCAGCAAGTGCATCTTTAATTTTCTCGCCATCTACAGAACCAGCGCGCTCAATCGCATCTTTGATGAAGTAAACTGTATCGTATCCAAGGGCGTGGAATGCATTTGGCGCTTCACCGTACTTATCATTGAACGCTTTAACAAAGTCTTGGATTTTTGGATCTGGGTCTTCAGATGAATAGTGGTTGATGATGAATGAGTTGTTTAAGTTGTCGGCACCGGCCAATTCAACCAATTTTGGAGAATCCCATCCGTCAGCACCCATCAATGGAACGTCAATTCCCAATTCACGCGCTTGTTTTACAATCAAACCAACTTCTTCATAATATCCAGGAATGAAGATGAACTCTGGATTTTTGGATTTAAGCGTTGTCAATGTTGATTTGAAGTCTGTGTCTTTTGCCACATATGCCGCTTCAGCAACCACTTTGCCGCCATTAGCTTCGATTTGCTCTTTGAATGCAACCGCCAAACCTTTGGCATAGTCTGAAGAGTTATCCGCAAAAATCGCTACATTTTTCACTCCAAGTTCTTCTGTTGCAAAGTTTGCAGCAATAACTCCTTGGAATGGGTCGATGAAGCAAGTACGGAATACGTATTCGTTGATAGATCCGTCTTCATTTTCAGTAACGTTTGGCGCAGTACCTGAAGCAGTCACTAAAGGAATTTTATTATCGTTCGCAATTTGAACAGTGGCAAGAACGTTACCGCTCGTTGCAGGTCCGATCATTACATCTACTTTTTCTTGTGTCGCTAGTCGAATCGCAGCGGATGTTGCTTCTGCGTTCTCTGATTTGTTATCCACAGCAACAAACTCAATCTTTTTGCCGTCAATTCCGCCATTGGCATTGATTTCTTCAATCGCAAGTTCTGCACCTTGTTTGATGGATGAACCGTAGGAAGCAACTCCTCCAGTCAACTCCAAGTTCGCACCAATTTTGATAACGCCGCCGTCTCCTCCGTTATCTGAACCGCTGTCTTTTGATGCATCGTCACCTCCGTCAGAACCCCCACTACAACCAGCTAGAGCTCCTAATACCAGCGAAGATGCCAGAAAGAGAGAGGCGTATTTTTTAAGTTTTTTTGTTTCCTCCATCATTATTAACTCCCCCCGTTACTAAATTTTTGTAGATAATTATAGATATTAGATTTTTCAAAAAATAATGACACCTACCCCAGAAAACTAATATCATAATTTTCTGAAATAAGATTCCGTCTCTAATATCTAATTAAAATGTTTAGCTTTAAGTATTTTAAAACATTCTCTTTATTTAGTCTAGTGCGATTTTTTGGTAAATTTAAATATTTCGTATTATATGGAATTTTTAATTAATAAAATATTGATATTATATCTCGTTTATTATTTTTTTTATCAAATTTTTATATTTTTCTATCAATAATTTTCGATTATAAAAATTTACAATTTTTTGTTTCAATAGTATGTAACAACTACTATTTTTAAGAACATATTCATGGGATAAAAATACTATTCCAGATTCGAACCCTGAAAGTTCCATTTTTTCTCTTCCTGCATACACTATTCAGAGAAACGGAGGTATGCATATGTACATGTATAATAATGGCTATCCTTATTACTACGTTTATGTACCGGTCAATTATTACCACCCTTATCAGTACCCTCTGTATGCACAACAAATCCCCCAACAATCCTCAAGACCAGGCGTGCAACAACTGATCCAACGCATCCGCACGGAACATAGCAACTTATATACCCAGCTGGAACAAGCAGGGGTAAATCCTCAAATGGTTGATACCCTCATCTTTTTAACCATCTCCTATTTGCAAAGCCAACAAAACTTGAACCGCACTCCAACCCAAATTTACAATCAGTTCCAGCGTGATAATCCTTGGTTCCTGCCATTTATCCGCTCGATGAATTTCCCAGAAAATACAGTGAACCGCATTTTAATAAGAGTCATTGAATTAGCTCTGTCCTATATCCGAGGGGAAAGTCCCACTCCAGAACCTGGACCAAGGCCGGAAGCAGGATGGTCCGATTGGGAAAGCCTTGGCGGCACATTATTAAGCGCGCCGAGTGTAAGTTCATGGGCTCCCAACCGGTTGGATGTCTTTGCAAGAGGGAGCGACAATACGCTGTACCATATCTGGTGGGATGGCAACCGCTGGAGCAACTGGGAAAGCCTTGGCGGTATATTGACTTCTGCTCCCGGATCTGTTTCCTGGGGGCCAAACCGGATTGACGTCTTTGTAAGAGGGACAGATGATGCATTGTACCACAAATGGTGGGACGGCAGCCGCTGGAGCAGTTGGGAAAGCCTTGGCGGCACTTTGACGAGCGGTCCTAGCGCCTCTTCACAACGGGCAAATCAATTGGATGTCTTCGTAAGAGGAACCGGAAATCGCTTATATAAAAGAACTTGGAATGGATCCAATTGGGAACCTTGGGAAGACCTTGGAGGAAATCTGGCTTCCGAACCTGCCGCAATTTCTTGGGGACCGAACCGGATTGACGTCTTTGCGAGAGGGGCAAATAACGATTTAATTCATAAATGGTGGGACGGCAACCGCTGGAGTGATTGGGAAAGTCTCGGCGGCACTTTGACAAGTGCGCCGACAGTTTCATCCAAACGGGCAAACCACCTGGATGTCTTTGTAAGAGGCGTGGGCAATCGATTATATAAGAGAACTTGGAACGGCACTCGTTGGGAACCTTGGGTAAACCTTGGCACTACACAAATCACGAGTGCACCAGCCGCTGTTTCTTGGGGGCCGAACCGGACAGATGTCTTTGCCCGGGGACAAAACAACGATTTAATCCACCGTTATCAACAAAGTTAACCATAAACGATCCTATCGGGTAAAACGTTACCTGATAGGATTTTCTTATGCTTTAACGTTTACTGTGTTGAAGCGGTAATGTTTCCGCTTTTGTCCAATATGGAATATTCTTATGACTCTCCCGAAAGAACAGGATATAATAAAAAAGTTGCCATCCAAAACGACGAACTGTCTATGGGAGTGAAGATATGACGACAAAACTTTATATCAATAACGATCATTTCATTGCCGGCATAACATTAAAAAATGAAGTGGAATTGGAACAACATAACATGGCTCTTCATGTTTGCGAAAAGGAAGAAGAAATCATCCAAAACCGCAAAAAACTTGCCGCTTACATCGGGTGCGATATCCGGCAATTTGTTTGTGCCAATCAGACCCATAGCGACAACGTTTACAAAGTGACCGCACAAGACCGCGGACGGGGCGCCCTGTCCAAAGATACCGCCATCCCAAATACAGACGCCCTTTATACTACAGAACCCGGCATTGTCCTTTGCACCTTTACCGCCGATTGCGTACCGGTCATTTTCTATAGCGAAAAAAGCGGGATCATCGGAGTCATCCATTCCGGATGGCAAGGAACTGTGAAGGAAATCACAAGAAAAGTTTTTGAATATATCCGGAACAACGAGCAATGCGATTTGCAAGACTTCCATGTGCTTATCGGCACCGCCATCAGCCAAGAAAAGTTTGAAGTCGATGAAGATGTATACGAAAAATTTAAAAACTTGGGATATGCGGATGAATTCGTTTATTTTAATGCGGAAACCGGGAAATACCATATCGACAACCAACTAACGGTAAAAAGACAATGTGAACTGAGCGGTATACCTTCAGAACAAATCTTCATTGATGCCACATGCACCTTCAAAAATCCACAGGGCTTTTCCTACCGGGAAGATAAAAAAGCCGGTCGCCATTTGACTTTCATCATGAAAAAAGCATAAACAAAGAGGCTGGGACAAAAGATAAAAAACACCATTTTCTCCCGGGAGAAAATGGTGTTTTTTTGATAATTGAAGAAAATTGATTTCCGTTCCGGGGACGCTTTCCGCGGGCCCGGCTCGAGCCTCCTCGGAGCTCAATCCTTCGCTCCTGCGGGGTCTCGAGAGGGCTCGTCGCAGGAAAGCTTTTGCTTTGCGACTAAGCGTGCGCGACAGAAACTCGCCCCGTCACTCCAATCAATTTTTTACAAAAATTCTTTTTGCAGCTCGTTCACTTTATTAGTTATGTCCCAGCCTCTTTTTTATGGCCACATCGGCTGATTGGCGCTGCCTATTTCACTTTATTTGCCCCTTGAATGATAAATCCGGTTTACGAAGAGAAAACTCGTCCGATTTCTTTCGGGTCATCGGTTTTAAAAGCATTTGTTCCGTCCCCTACAGGTGCAAGGAGGCTGCCGTAATCAAAGCCTTCAACTGCGGGAGACTTTCTTTTTTCAATATGCATATGAAATTGCCGGCTGGAACATATATTGCAGTATGAAAAGAAGAAAGGAGGTTTTTATCTGAGAATTCACGTTGTTCAGCAAGGAGACACCCTTTGGAAATTGGCTAATTTATACTATACGAGCATGAATGCCATTGTCCAGCTTAATCAACTTCCAAATCCCCAATCATTGCTCATTGGCCAAGCAATTCTGATCCCGGATACAACAACTCCCCACATCATTCAATTCGGAGAAACATTGTGGTCGATTGCAAGTGCTTACGGCGTATCTATCCAGTCCATTCAACAAGCAAACCCTGCCATCAATCCTTACAATTTAATCCCCGGAACAACGATTTACATCCCTCCACGGTTACACATGGTTCAACCAGGAGAAGCCCTGTGGCAAATTGCAGCTTATTACGGAACAACAACAGAAGCCATTGTAAAACAAAACGGTCTGCGAAGCCCGGATAACATCTACCCTGGAATGATGCTCATCATCCCAAGACCAAAACCATCCATCGAAGTCAATGCTTATTCCTATCAGCAGGATGCAAACGGGGCGGATTCCGTCAATGCGGTGGGCAACTTGCTTACGTATTTCACCCCGTTTTCCTACATGATCAAAGAAGATGGAACGTTGGAACCTTTTGCTGATGAGTTGATGCTCAGCGCGGCAAAATCCAAACAAGCGGTGCCGATGTTGGCGATCTCGAATTTTTCATCAACCAGCACAGGTTCAAACTTGGCCCACGCCATTTTATCGAATCAGGAATTGAAGGAAAAATTAATCGACAGTTGCATAAAGGTCATGGATGAAAAAGGCTACCGCGGGTTAAACATCGATTTTGAATATGTGCTGCCGGAAGATCGGGAAAATTATAATGAATTTTTGCAACTGGCCGTTAACCGGCTTCATGAGAAGGGATATTTCGTTTCAACCGCTCTTGCGCCGAAGACGGGTTCGGAACAGGAAGGTCTGCTTTATACCGCCCACGACTATGAAGCCCACGGGCGCATTGTCGACTTTGTCATTTTGATGACTTATGAGTGGGGTTGGAGGGGAGGTCCGCCGCAAGCCATTTCGCCGATCAACCAAATAAGACGTGTGGTGGAGTATGCGGTAACCATCATTCCTCCCGAGAAAATCTTTTTGGGGTTCCAAATTTATGCAAGAGATTGGAAAGTGCCGCATGTGGAAGGTGCAATTGCTGAAACCTTCAGCCCTCAGGAAGCCATTCGACGGGCAACCCAATATAAAGCAGAAATCTTATATGACGAAACCGCCCAATCCCCCTTTTTCCGATATGTGGATCAAAACGGGCAAGCCCATGAAGTATGGTTTGAAGATGCAAGAAGCGCCGCCGCCAAATTCAAACTGGCCATCGAATATAAATTGCGCGGTATCAGTTATTGGGCTTTAGGATATCCTTTTCCGCAAAATTGGGCATTATTAAATGATTATTTCAACATTATTAAACTTTAAAAATAATATTCTACTATAAGCGGTGCAAACATACATTATTGTTTGTGCCGCTATTTTTTGCCATTATCCGCTCCTTTTATGTTTCAATTCTCAATATTTATGCAGACTAAAGATACAAAAGTTACAAAATTTCTAAAGTTTTTAGCTAAAAAAAGGAAATTTTAATGAATTTTGTTTCTATTTTTTGCGTAAAAAATTTAATATCCATATAATTTAAATTAACGAAATAATTAAAAAATTAAATGATGAACTATTTATTTCTAACATCTTATTACATCATGTTTTTGCTTCATGATTTTACACTTCCAAAAGCAGTAGAAATATTGTCGTGATTCTTCGGTTTATGGAGGGATGAAACATGAAGAAAAAAGCAATCATCTATTGTGAAGGCCAATTTGGCTCTATGGATGGGAAAACCGCGAATGGTCTGGTTCGCGAGCCGGGATACTACGACATCATTGCCGTCATAGACAGTACAAAGAGCGGTTTGGATGCCGGCGAGTATCTCGATGGAGTCAAAAATGGCATCCCTTTATGCAAAAACCTCGAAGAAGCTTTATCAATTTCCAAAGAAAAACCAACTCATTTCATCCTCGGAATCGCCCCTGGTGACGCTTTTTTAAAAGATGAAGAAAGGTCTGTCATTTTCGAAGCCATGAAGGCCGGTTTAAATATTATCAACCCATTGCAAGAATTTCTGACTGAAGATGGAGAAATGATGAATGCCGCCAAAAAATACAACGTCACAATTCGCGACATTCGAAAGCCGAAACCAAAAAAAGAGTGGCATTTATTTACTGGCGGCATCTTAAATATCCATACGCCCATTATTGCCGTTTTAGGGACAGACAGCGCTTGCGGAAAACGGACTACCGCGAAAATACTTGAAAAAGGATTCAGGAACCGCGGGTTTAAACCTGTCTTTATCGCAACCGGACAAACCGGTTTAATTCAAGGTGCAGAATATGGTTTTGCAATGGACGCTTTCCCGCTTCAGTATCTAATCGGAGAACTGGAAGGGGAGATATTGCGGGCGCACAAAAACGAAAATCCAGACATCATCATTGTGGAAGGGCAAGGGGCACTCAGTCATCCCGCCTATGCCAGCTCATGCGGTATTTTAAAAGGGGCACGGCCACAAGCGATCATTTTGCAGCATCCACCAAAACGGAAAGTATTAGGCGATTTTCCGTTTATGCCGATGCCGGATCTCCAAGAAGAAATTAACCTGATTGAACATTACGGAAACACGAAAGTCATTGCCATCACGTTGAACCACGAAAATATGACAGATGAAGAAATCGACCAAACCATTGTGGAATATGAAAAGAAATTGCATTTGCCTGTCAGCGATGTGTTGAAAAAGGGCGACGAAAAAATTATTAATGCAATCATCGATTTCTTCCCATCTTTAAAAGCCAAAGAAAAGGTTGTGAGTTCAAAATGAAATTGAAACCGGTACCTCGAATTGAAATCAATCTGGATAAAATTCAACACAACGCAATCGTTCTAAAACAATTATGCGAAGCAAAGGGGGTGGAAGTGACAGGGGTAGTCAAAGGCGTTTGTGCTGATTTACAAATCGTCAATACATTAATTCAGGCAGGTATCACAAGACTTGCCGTATCGAAAATTATTCACTTAGAAAAATTAAAAAAGGCAAATATCAATGCAACCACTATTTTACTTCGAACCCCTGGGATGTCTGAGATTCCCAATGTCGTCAAATATGCGGACATCAGCATGAACACTGAACTTACCATCATTCGTGCATTATCAGAAGAAGCTATTAAACAAGGAAAAATCCATAAAATTATAATTATGGTAGAAATGGGGGACCTTCGTGAAGGTGTCATGCCAAAAGATCTACCAGCATTTATTAATGAGGTAATAAAACTTCGAGGTATCGAAATTGTTGGTTTGGCAACAAATTTTGCTTGTTTTGGTGGCGTCATACCGACAGAAGACAAGATGCGAGAGTTCTCTTCTCTTGTTCAGCAAATTAGGCAACAATTCTCTTTACAACTCCCTATCGTATCAGGCGGAAACTCTGCAAATATTAAATGGCTAATGGAAACGAAAAATATTGGTGTAATCAATGATGTTCGTCTTGGTGAATCGATTCTATTAGGAAGAGAGACGACTAAAGGCGAAGTCATACCGAAACTTTATCAAGATACATTTAAATTTGTTGCAGAAGTAATAGAGGCGAAACAAAAACCTTCTGTCCCTTATGGTAATCGTGGCAAAAACGGCTTTGGTGAATCAATCAAATTCCATGAACAAGGTTGGATTAACCATATTCTCGTTGGAGTAGGAAGGCAAGATGTATCTGTTTCAGGCTTAACACCAACAATGCCTGTGAAAATTCTTGGTTCAACCAGCGATCACATTGTGTTAGATGGAAAAAAAATACTTTTCAAACCTGGCGACGAGATAACTTTTATCCCCAACTATGGAGCGTTACTTTCCATTATGACCTCTCCATACATTCATAAAACTTATATTGAATTTAAAGGAAGTAAACATGAGAAACAAAACAATGTATACAGTATTTATAAACAAAAAATTATACCACGTCATTAGTTGACTTTTGGGATGCTACTTATTCACGAAGCATCCCAAATATATTGCCCCCAAATGTTTATGCATCAATATAGCCTCACAATAAAACTTATTCTTTTCCTTCCTCCAATTAATGCTTTTCAATGTGATAAAAAAATCGCATCTTTCCCTATTCAGATTAACTATCAAGAAAGGAGTTCTAATATAGGAAGAGATAATAAACAAGGTCAAACCAATAATGCAAGTTCTTTGCCACAAACACCAAAACAAGAAAAAATCTCTCTAGAGCCGCGCAAGAAGAGTTTTCTCGTGAACTATCCCAATTAGAACAATTAGTGTTGGAAAGAAAAAGAAACAAAAACATAAATAACATTGTATGGTGGAATTCACATCATAAAGCAAGGGAAATGCTTTTATCTATGTGAATTCCACTTTTTTAGAAAGTTGCTTAAATGGTTATACTATTGAAAAAATCTATAAGGTGTATCGAATGAAAAGAAACAAGCAAATTTTTATATTGAGTTTATTGGTTGCAATCTTAAACATATTTGATGGTATAGCCACACATTATGGTTTAATGAATCATTTCATAAAAGAAATAAATCCTCTGATGAGATTCTTTTTTGAAGCAAATCCATATTTATTTCTAGGAATTAAATTCAGTCTTTCCGTATTCATATTTATGGTTTCTAATCTTGTTATTTTAAAATGCATCAAATCATTTCTGTAAACTTTCATTTTATCTCATCTAAAAAGAGTACGATTTTTTCAAATTCCTTCGGAATCATCTTTGCCATCCTCTGAAAAAATGTGCTAAATTTTTTGTGAATTATTTCATAGGGGGATGGAAGATCTGTGATCTTGATTCATGATTTTGGAGTCGATCTC
>Ga0207747_1001488_pt1 | contig 16252 bp, 12 predicted proteins | sample HigsolmetaGSP11D_FD_184839 | JGI IMG/M metagenome (GOLD analysis project Ga0207747, IMG submission 184839) | High solid enriched microbial communities from the Joint BioEnergy Institute, USA - SP1-1-D (SPAdes) | ecosystem: Engineered > Bioreactor > SSF (Solid state fermentation) > Aerobic >...
TGATCTCCCGCCCCGCCGCCAGATCGACCGCCAGGTCCTCGCCGGCGTTGCGGTAGTCGGCGGTGTCGAAGCCGCCGCCACCCTCCAGCGTGTCCTGGCCAAGGCCCGGAACCAGCGTGTCGTCGCCACCCAGGCCGCGCATGCTGTCGTCACCGGACGTGCCCAGAAGAAGGTCGGGACCTTCGGTACCGGTAATTTCGGACATGGGCGATGCCTCCAGACTCTGCGCAAGGCGGATGCGGCGCAGGCCCGGGCGGCCCGGCTGCTTCCTCACCTAATGGTACGTTAATAATGCATTTACAACCAAAGGTGAAGAAGTCTGGCGGTCGATCGCCGAATTGGCACTCAGCTTGACACTTTCACAACCATTGGTTAAAGGATGAGCATCTCCGCGGCGCTGACCAGGCGCTGTCTCCTACCCGAGGTGCGGCCATGGCTGGTGATTACGCGTCTCCGCTCGGCGGTGGTGACGAAGTGGGGCTTGATGATCTCCCCGCGAACACCGACGGCTATTACAAGATCATATCAACGGAAGTCTTCGAGAGGACGGACGCGTCGAACAACCTGGTGGACGCAACGGAAAGCGAACACAACGTCGAAATCCACATGGGCTCCGGCAGCGACACCGTCGTGACTGGTACCCATGACGACACGGTCTATTCCGGCGCGGGCGACGACGCCGTTGATGCCGGCGGGGGGAACAACCTCGTCTCCGGCGGCCAGGGTCAGGACAACATCACCGCGGGCGACGGCCAGAACACCATGTTCGGCGGCAGCGGGCAGGACACCATCGGCACCGAGGGCAGCGGGGACAATTTCATCAACGGTGGCAGTGGCAATGACCTCCTGTTCGGCGGCGCCGGCAATGACACCATCTCTGGTGGCAGCGGCGACGACCTGCTGAACGGCGGCGCCGGCAACGACGTCCTGACGGGCGGCAGCGGCAACGATGTGCTGATCGGCGGGATGGGCGACGACACGCTTACCGGTGGTTCCGGCAGCGACGTCTTCTACTTCGACAGCAATTTCGGCCATGACGTGATCACGGATCTGGGCAAGAGTGACCAGATCCAGCTCCAGGCGAACCTGAACGGATCCGGCATTTCGTCCGTTGACGATGTCGCCGCACATGTGACGGGTGGCGTCGGCGCCGGCGGCGTCAAATACACGCTGATCACTATCGGTACCGACACCATCAAGATCCAGGGTGTCGATAAGGATGATTTTCTGCACAATATTTCCGCATGGGTTAAAATTGTTCCTTAATAATCCATAAAGGATTTGCTGTTACTTGATCGAGTGACGGCAGGAGTAGCTGGCTCTGCAAATGTTTGAGGAACTGCCGGCGGCGTCCCTGGATGCCGCCGTTTCTGTTTCCGTCGGGTCGGTGCCCCTGTCACCCGGCGTGGTGATGCTGGTCTTCAGCGGCCCGCTCACGGAGCTGGATCCTTCCAGCGCCTCCCTCGGTTCCGCCGATGGCCCGGTCCGGCCTCCCCTGTCCTGGCTCCGGCTCCCGAATTCCCAGAGGCGGCTGCTCCTGTTGCTGGCCAAAGCGCAGCCGGCCATCACGCCAGGCGCGGTGCTGCATGTCGCGGATGAGCGGGGCCTGGCGGATTCGGTCCAGATTGTCGGCGAGGCCGGCCTCCCCGCGCTGCTCGGCACCACCGATCCGGCAACGCTGCTGGCCGTGCTCCGCTTCATCGCCGCCAAGGCAACCGGCATCCTGCGGCTGAGCGCGGATGGCGACCTGGCGCAAAGCTGCCATCGCCTGGCCCATTCCCTGCGCGCCCCGGAGCGGACGGCCCTGCCGGTCGCGCTCTGCGGCCATGATCTGGTGATGTGGCGCCTGCCCGACGGAGTCCATGCGGGAGCCGGCGCCCATTACGCCCTGGGTCGCCGGGGCCTGCGCCGTGTCGTTGTGGATGGCGGCACCGTCATCCTGCCTGGCCGGCAGTTCGAAGGCGGCTACCTGCTGCCGGCCGAAGGCGACCGGCCGATTCACCTCGCTCCGGCCAGCGGCCGGCTGCCCACGCTCAGCGATCTCGGCCGGCGGAAGGACCCACAAAGCCTCGCCCTGTACCGCAGAGGGGTGGCGGAGCTGGCCCGGCGCGCGACGACTGAGGAGAGCGCGCCGCGACTGCTGCGCGACCTGCAACTCCTGGCGCCGGTGGAACAGTCGCAACACTGCGCAGCTCCCGACCGGCCCTTCGGCGCCGCCCTGGAAATGGCCCTCTCCGACCATGCCGGGGGCGTGTTCCTGCGGGGTTGGATACGCGATCCGCTGCACCTGATCGCCAGGCTGTCGCTGCACTGCCCCTATGGCGAACGGCAGCTTGCGCTGGAGGAGATGCTCCGGTTCCCGCGGCCGGACCTAGCCAAGAAATACGCCGATGCGCCGCATGGCGGGATCGGGTTGCGGCCCGGATTCGCCCTCCATCTGCCCGATGGCGCCCCCCTCCCGGTGGCGCAGTGGAGGCTGCGACTCGGCCTCACCACAGGCGACACTATAGACCTCACCGCCCCGCCGGGAATCACCCATGTGCAGAGCGCCCGCGATGCGGTGCTCGGCGCCATCGCCCCCGCGCATGTCACGCCGGAGATCATGGCACGCTGCATCGCCCCGGCCGTGGAGCGGCTGCACCGCGCGGTGATGCAGGGCCGGGGCACGCCGGAAGTGCTGCGAATCGGCCGGCAGGTGCCGAAGCCGGTCGCCTCCTTCATCGTGCCGCTTTACCGCAATCTCCGCTTCCTGCGGCACCAGCTTGCGGCCTTCGCCCGCGATCCGTCACTGCATGCGGCGGAGCTGATCTATGTGCTCGACTCGCCGGAGCAGCGCGAGGAGATCGAGCACCTGCTGCGCGGGCTGCACGCCATCTACCGGATCCCGCTGACCCTGGTCGTGCAGGCCGGCAATTACGGCTATGCCAGCGCCTGCAATGCCGGTGCGGCGGAGGCCCGAGCGCCCGTCCTGCTGCTGCTGAACTCGGATGTCGTGCCGGCCGGACGCAACTGGCTGCAGCACCTGCTCACCCCCATCGGCGGCGGCCGGCGCCGGACGCGCCTGGTGGCGGTCGGGCCGAAGCTGCTGTTCGAGGATGGCTCGCTCCAGCACGCCGGACTGTTCTTCGAACTGGGCCCCGGCGGGGAGTGGTACAACAACCACTACTACAAGGGCTATCCGCGGCACCATCCGCCGGCACAGGAGATGCGGAAGGTGCCCGGCATCACCGGCGCGGCCTTCTGCGTCCGGCGCGACGCCTTCGAAGCAGTGGGCGGATTCAGCACCGACTACGTGATCGGGGATTACGAGGACTCCGACCTCTGCCTGAAGCTGCGCACCGCCGGGGGCGAGATCGCCTATGTGCCGCAGGCGGAGCTCTACCACTTCGAGCGGCAGTCCATCCGCGACCATGCCGGCTATGCACGGACGCTCACCTCCAACTACAACCGCCACATCCACCACCGGCGCTGGGCGGCAACCATAGAGCAGCTCATGGCCCGGACCGCGCGGCGCGACCTGGCCCGGATCGGGTGACGCCATGCGGATCCTTTATCTCTGCCACAACCACCCCGATCTGCAGCCCGGCGGGACGGAGATCCTGGCTCGGAATCTGTTCCGGGAACTGCGGGACCGGCATGGGGTCGAGGGCCTGTTCCTCGCCGCCGTCACCGGCGTGCACCGGGAACGCCGGCCGGGAACGATGCTGCAGGCGATCGGCGGCAGGTCGGACGAGATGCTGGTCTGGCTTGGCCATTTCGACCGCTTCTTCCTGACGCAGCCGGACAGCTATGGCCTAGCCACGCTCGCGCCGCTGATCGAGCGGATGAAGCCGGACCTGGTGCATGTGCACCACCCGCTGCTGTTCGGCACCGAGACCATCGACCTGGTCCGCCGGGTGGCGCCCCGCGCCAGGCTGGTCTTCACCGCGCACGACTTCTTCCCGATCTGCCCGCAAGAGGGCCAATTGCTGACGACGGAGGGCCGGCTCTGCCCGGGCCCCTCCCTCGATGCCTGCCAGCGCTGCTTCCCCGGCCGCCCAGGCGCCGATTTCGTCCTGCGCGACCTGCAGATGCGGGATGTGTTCCGCGACTTCGACCGCATCCTGGTGCCGAGTCGCTTTGCCCGCGACCGCTACCTCGCTGCCGGCTGGCCCGAGGCGCAAATCGCCTACATGCCGAACGGGATCCCCGATGCGCCCGCAGCGCCGCATCGCCCGGCACCGGATGGCCGCCGCGACCGCTTCGGCTTCTTCGGCCATATCAACCGCTTCAAGGGCAGCCTCATGCTGCTCGGCGCCTCCCGGCGGCTGAGCGAGGCGGACATCGGGCATCAGGTGACGCTGCATGGCGGCGTCGCCTACCAATCCGAGAGCTTCCTGGAGGAATTCCGCACCGCCCTGGGGGCGGCACCGGCGGCGCGCCATGCCGGCCCCTATACCGCCGCGGAGCTCCATCACCTCATGCGGGAGATCGACTGGGTCGTGGTGCCCTCGATCTGGTGGGAGAATGCGCCGCTCGTCATCATGGAGGCCTTCCGGCACCGGCGGCCGGTCATCTGCGGCGACATCGGCGGCATGGCGGAAGCGGTGCGCAACGGCGTGGACGGGTTGTACGCGCCGGTACGCAATCCGGACGGCCTGGCCCGGGTGATGCGGCAGGCAGTCGAAACCGAGGGATTGTGGGAGGCCCTGGTAGCCGGCATCCAGCCGCCCCTGAGCGTCGCCGAAGCCGCGAGGCGACACCTCGATTTCTATCAGGACGTGTTGGGCCTGGTGCCGGCCTGAAGCGCCGCCGCTAGAAACAGAAGGGGCGGCACCCTGAAGGTGCCGCCCCTTCCGCCTTGATGCCGGCCGGTGTCAGGCCGCCGCGGCCATCGGCCGCCGGACCTCCAGCCCGTCGGGGTTGGCGGTCACCTGCACGGTGTCGCCATCGTGGATCGTGCCTTCCAGCAGCAGGTTGGCCAGCTTGTCCTGCAGGCTGCGCTGGATCACCCGCTTCAGCGGCCGGGCGCCATAGACCGGGTCGTAGCCGGCCTCAGCCAGCCATTCCCGTGCCTTCTCGTCCAGCTCCAGGCGGATCTTGCGATCTTCCAGCAGCTTGCGCAGCCGGCCGAGCTGGATATCTACGATCGCCGCCATGTCGCTGCGCGCCAAGCGCCGGAACAGCACGATCTCGTCCAGCCGGTTCAGGAATTCCGGCCGGAACCGCTCCCGCACCGCCCGCATCACCGCCGGCCGCGCGGCCTCGATATCCGCGCCCTCCGGCAGTTCCGCGATCGCCGTGCTGCCCAGGTTGCTGGTCAGCACGATGATGGTGTTGCGGAAGTCCACCGTCCGCCCCTGCCCGTCCGTCAGCCGCCCATCGTCGAGCACCTGCAGCAGGACGTTGAACACGTCCTCATGCGCCTTCTCGACCTCGTCGAAGAGCACGACCTGATACGGCCGCCGGCGCACGGCTTCCGTCAGCGCCCCGCCCTCGTCATAGCCGACATAGCCGGGGGGCGCGCCGATCAGGCGGGAGACAGCGTGCTTCTCCATGTACTCGGACATGTCGATGCGCGTCATCGCCCGCTCGTCGTCGAACAGGAAGGCCGCCAGGGACTTCACCAGCTCCGTCTTGCCGACGCCCGTGGGGCCGAGGAACAGGAAGCTGCCAATCGGCCGGTTCGGGTCCTGCAACCCGGCGCGCGCCCGGCGGACGGCCTTGCTGACCGCTTCCAGCGCCTCCTCCTGGCCGACGACGCGCTGGCGGAGCTGGTCCTCCATGCGCAGCAGCTTGGCGCGCTCGCCCTCCAGCATCTTCTCCACCGGGATGCCGGTCCAGCGGCTGACCACGCTGGCGATGCCTTCCTCGGTCACCGCCTCGTTCACCAGGCGCGCATCGCTGTCGCCGGCCGCGGCCAGCTTCTTCTCAAGCTGCGGGATGACGCCGTAAAGCAGCTCGGATGCCCTCGTCAGGTCGCCCCGGCGCTGCGCCAGCTCGACCTCGGTGCGGGCCTTGTCCAGCTCCTCCTTGAGCTTCTGGCTCTCGACGACCTTGGCCTTCTCCGCCTCCCAGCGCTGGGTCATCTCGCGGGAGCGCTCCTCCAGATCGGCGACCTCCTTCTCCAGCTTCGCCAGCCGGTCGCGGGAGGCGGGGTCATCCTCCTTCTTCAGCGCCTCGCGCTCGATCTTGAGGCGCATCAGGTCGCGGTCGATCGCGTCCAGCTCCTCCGGCTTGCTGTCCACCTGCATCCGCAGGCGGGAGGCAGCCTCGTCCACCAGGTCGATCGCCTTGTCCGGCAGGAAGCGGTCGGTGATGTAGCGGTTGGAGAGCGTCGCCGCTGCCACCAGCGCCGCATCGGCGATGCGGACGCCGTGGTGCAGCTCGTACTTCTCCTTGATGCCGCGCAGGATGGAGATGGTGTCCTCCACGCTCGGCTCGCCGACAAAGACCGGCTGGAAGCGCCGCGCCAGCGCCGCGTCCTTCTCGATATGCTTGCGGTACTCGTCCAGCGTGGTGGCGCCGATGCAGTGCAGCTCGCCGCGCGCCAGCGCCGGCTTCAGCAGGTTGGAGGCGTCCATCGCCCCCTCCGCCTTGCCCGCGCCGACCAGGGTGTGCATCTCGTCGATGAAGAGGATGATCTCGCCGGCGGCCTGCTCCACTTCCTGCAGCACGCCCTTCAGCCGTTCCTCGAACTCGCCGCGATACTTCGCGCCGGCCACCATGGCGCCGAGGTCGAGCGCCATGACGCGCTTGTTCTTCAGCGCCTCCGGCACGTCGCCATTGGCGATGCGGAGCGCCAGCCCCTCGACGATCGCGGTCTTGCCCACGCCGGGCTCGCCGATCAGCACCGGATTGTTCTTGGTGCGGCGGGCCAGCACCTGGATGCAGCGCCGGATCTCCTCATCCCGGCCGATCACCGGGTCGAGCTTGCCGTTGCGCGCCGCCTCGGTGATGTCGCGGGCATACTTCTTCAGCGCGTCGAATTTCTCCTCGGCGTTCTGGCTGTCGACCTTGCGACCCTTGCGGATGTCGTTCACCGCGGCTTCCAGCCGCTGCGCATCGGCGCCGGCCTGCTTCAGGATGCGGCCGGCGGGCGTGTCGCTGGCGGCCAGCGCCACCAGCAGCCGGTCCTGCGCCACATAGGTATCGCCGGCCCGCTGCGCCTGCTGCTGCGCCGCGTCCAAGACACGCACGATATCGGGGGTGAATTGCGGCTGGCCGGCACCGGCGCCGGAGACTTTGGGCTGACGCCCGATCTCGGCATCCACGGCCTGCTTCGCGCGGGCGGGATCGCCGCCGGCGGCGCGGATCAGGCCCGCGGCAGCGCCCTGCTCATCATCCAGCAGGGCCTTCAGCAGGTGCTCGGTGGTGATCCGCTGGTGGTATTCGCGGATCGCGATGGTCTGCGCGGCCTGGAGGAACCCACGCGCGCGATCGGTGAACTTCTCTATGTCCATATGTCCCTCCTCCGCGGCCGGGGGTCCGGAGCACCCGCCAGCCAGCCAGATTCAACGGCGACCGGTGCCCCCGCCCCTGACAGGCAACGGACGGCACCAAGTTCTGCCGGAATGTGGTATTGCGCCTTGCGTTAGTTCAAGGGGCCGGAAAGGAATTCGTTCCGATGCGCGTCGAGCATATCTACCGTTACCCGGTAAAGGGGCTGACGGCCGAGGCGCTGGAGGAGGTGGAGCTCACCCCCGGCCAGTGCCTGCCCCATGACCGCCGCTTCGCCCTGGCCCAAGGCGACGCCCCCTTCGACCCCGCCGCCCCCACCTGGCTGCAGAAGCGCCATTTCGGTTGCCTGATGGTGAATGCCAGGCTTGCCCTGCTGCATTCCGCCTTCGATTCCCGCACCGGCCAGCTTTCCATCCGCCCGCCGGATGGCCCGCCCCTGGTCGTCGACACCCGCACCGAACAGGGGCGCGCCCTGGTCGCCGCCTATCTCACGGAATTTCTGGGCGAGGAGGCCCGCGGCACCCCACGCTTCGTCGAGGCGCCGGGCCATAACTTCACCGACGTGGCGAAGAAGTGCGTCTCCATCATCGGCCTCTCCAGCCTGCATGCGCTGGAGCGGGCGGCTGGCACATGGCTCGACCCGCTGCGCTTCCGGGCCAATATTTATGTCTCGGGCGGCACGCCCTGGGCCGAATTCGACCTGCTGGGGAAAGAGATTCTGCTGGGCGGTGCGCGGCTTCGCGTCTTCAAGCGCATCTCCCGCTGCCCCGCGACCGAGGTCAACCCGGAGACCGGCGAACGCGATGCGGAGCCGCCGAAATGGCTGCGCCGGCATTTCGGCCATGTCGATCTCGGCGTCTATGCCGAGGTGCTGGAAGGCGGCCGCCTGGCCGTGGGCGACGCGCTGGAGCCGGCAGACGGCGACCTGCTGCACTGACAGGCCGGGGAAGGGCCGCAGCCCCTCCCCGCCCCGCCTCACTCCGCCGCGGCCGGCGGCAGGTAGATCTCTCCGCCATTGGCGCGGAAGGCGTTGGACATGTCCTCCATCCCCTTCTGCGCCGCGGCCCGGACCTCCTGGCTGATCTTCATCGAGCAGAATTTCGGCCCGCACATCGAGCAGAAATGCGCCAGCTTGGCGCCCTCGGCCGGCAGGGTCTGATCGTGGAACTTCTCCGCCGTCTCCGGGTCCAGCGAGAGGTTGAACTGGTCCCGCCAGCGGAATTCGAACCGCGCGCGGGAGAGCGCGTCGTCCCGCTCCCGCGCCGCCGGATGGCCCTTGGCCAGATCGGCGGCATGTGCCGCGATCTTGTAGGTGATGACGCCCGCCTTCACGTCGTCTCGGTCCGGCAGGCCGAGATGCTCCTTCGGCGTGACGTAGCAGAGCATGGCAGTGCCGAACCAGCCGATCATCGCCGCGCCGATGCCGCTGGTGATGTGGTCATAGCCAGGGGCGATGTCGGTGGTAAGGGGCCCGAGCGTGTAGAAGGGCGCCTCCCCGCATTCGCGAAGCTGCTTGTCCATGTTCTCCTTGATCTTGTGCATCGGCACATGGCCGGGGCCTTCGATCATGGTCTGGACGTCGTGCTTCCAGGCGATCTTCGTCAATTCGCCAAGCGTCTCCAGCTCCGCGAACTGCGCCGCGTCATTGGCGTCCGCGATGCTGCCGGGGCGCAGGCCGTCGCCCAGCGAGAAGGCCACGTCATAGGCCTTCATGATCTCGCAGATTTCCTCGAAATGCGTGTAGAGGAAGTTCTCCTTGTGATGCGCCAGGCACCACTTCGCCATGATGGAGCCGCCGCGGGAGACGATGCCGGTCACGCGTTTCGCCGTCAGCGGGATATAGGCCAGGCGCACGCCGGCATGGATGGTGAAGTAGTCCACCCCCTGCTCCGCCTGCTCGATCAGCGTGTCGCGGAAGATCTCCCAGGTCAGTTCCTCGGCCTTGCCGCCCACCTTCTCCAGCGCCTGGTAGATCGGCACCGTGCCGATCGGCACCGGCGAGTTGCGGATGATCCATTCCCGCGTGGTGTGGATGTTGCGGCCGGTGGAGAGGTCCATCACCGTGTCCGCGCCCCAGCGGATGGCCCAGACCAGCTTGTCCACCTCCTCCGCCACGCCGGAGGTCACGGCGGAATTGCCAATATTGGCGTTGACCTTCACCAGGAAATTGCGGCCGATCGCCATCGGTTCGGATTCCGGGTGGTTGATATTGGAGGGGATGATGGCGCGGCCGCGCGCAACTTCATCCCGCACGAATTCGGGCGTGACGTAATCCGGGATGGCGGCGCCGAAGCTCTCGCCATCGCGCGCCGCCGCCTCGCGCAGCCTCTCCCTGCCGAGATTCTCGCGGATCGCCACATATTCCATTTCCGGCGTGATGATGCCGGCGCGGGCATAGGCCATCTGTGTCACGGCACGGCCCCGCTTCGCGCGCAAGGGCTGCCGGGCGCCGCGGTCGAAGAGCGGCACGCGCCGCGCCTCGCCCGGCTTCAGCCCGTCATCTTCCGGCCGGATCGCGCGGCCCGGATAGGGTTCCACATCGCCGCGCGCCTCGATCCAGGCCCGGCGCAGCTCCGGCAATCCCTTGCGGATGTCGGTGCGGACATCCGGATCGGTATAGGGGCCGGAGGTGTCGTAGACCCTGACCGGCCTCTCCCCGGAGGCAGGCGACAGGTCGATCTCCCGCATCGCCACGCGCAGGTCAGGGTGCAGCACCCCAGGCACATAGACCTTGCGGGAGGCCGGCAAAGGGCCGGTCGTGACCTCCAGGATTTCGGCGGGAAGCGTGTCGGGCATCTTTGGACCTCCTTTGATCGGGAGATCCGGGCTGCGAGAGGCGGAATCGGCACCAGGGCTGGCGCCTGCACGTTCCTGTCCCTACGCCGGTACGACCCGGATCAGGTTCAAAGGGTCACGGCGCTTCAGCCGCATCTCAGCCCCTGCTGGGGCACCCCTTGGAACGAATCCGAGCCTGCCGCCGACAGGCCCCGCCTGTCAACGAACAGCCCTGTAATCCGGGGACCGTTCGGGGCGCCGCCCCGAACGCCTCCGCGGCCGGTCAGACCGGCTCGCGCGTCTCCGGGGCCGGGGTTTCGCCTTCCGGCTCGGCATCCAGGGCAACGCCATTGGCGTGGCCGTTGATCTCCGGCTGCTCGGCCGCGCTCTCTGCGGCCTCGGCCTGCTCCGCGCCGTTCTGGTAGCGGCGCTGCTGCATGCCCTGCTGCTGCTGCTGCGCCTGGTTCATGGCGTTCAGGATGCGGAAATAGTGTTCCGCATGCTGGAAGTAGCTCTCCGCCATAACCCGATCGCCCGAGCCGGTGGCATCGCGGCCGAGCTGCAGATACTTCTCGAAGAGCTGCTGCGCTGTGCCGCGAAGCCGCACATCCGGACCGTTGGAGTCGAAGACGTGGTTGCGGCTCATCGGCTGATGGCCGCCATGGCGGTACTGCCCGCCGCCCCCGCCTCCGCCGCCGCCACCATGACGATGGCTGCGGCCACGCATGCGTTTCATGTTCATCGGTGTCGTGTCTGCCGTCTCGCAGCTAAACCGCCTGCCCGCGCCGGACGCTTCCGGACACGCTCGCCTCTGGCGGTGGATCTTCCAATGCTTCGCGGCCGCCGTGCTACCCACGGTCCGTCCGCCAACGAGGCCCGCGCCTTGTGGAACCAGACCGCGCCCGGTCCCCGCGAGGGCCTGAGGGAAGCTAGCCTTACCAGGCCAAGCCGCCAATCGGTTTTTTTCGGGTAGCGCCGAGGCGACCCTTCATCCGATCAGGAGCGCCCTCTCCACACCACCGAGATCGGCACGGCAGCCCAGGATTGCAAGCCCCCCCGCGCGGGCGATCGCCTCCACTGCCGGGCGCTGCCCGAGGCCGAGTTCCAGCACCGCACGCCCGCCTGGAGCAAGCAGCCCCGGCAGGGCGGCAACCAGGGCGCGATAGGCCGCCAGCCCGTCCGGCCCGCCATCCAGGGCCGAGGCCGGCTCATGCCGCGCTACCTCCGGCATCAGGTCGGGGATCGCTGCGGATTCGATATAGGGCGGGTTGCTCAGCACCAAATCGAAGCGGCCGGCCAGCGGCGCCGCCCAGTCCGCCACCAGGAAGTGCGCCCGGTCGGCGAGGCCCAGCCGGGTTGCATTCTCCCGCGCCAGCGCCGCCGCCGCCGGCACGCGGTCCACGCCGATGCCAATAGCCTCGGGAAATTCGGTCAGCGCAGCCAGCAGCAGGCAGCCTGTGCCGGTGCCGAGATCCAGCACCCGCCGCACCGCGCCGCGATCGAGAAAGAGGTCCATCGCCGCCTCGATCAGCGTCTCCGAGTCGGGACGCGGGATCAGGGTGGCGGGAGAGACGGCGAAGGGCAGTGACCAGAATTCCTGGCACCCCAGCAGATGCGCGACCGGCACATGCTCCAGCCGGCGCCGGAGGAGGTCCGCGAAGCGCTGCGCCGCATCCGGCGGCACCGGAGAACGCGGGTCGCGCAGCAGGTCCTCCGTGCGGCACTCCATGGCATGGGCCAGCAGCAGGCGCGCCTCCAGCCGCGGCGACTCGATAGCCGCCGCCCGCAAATGCTGGCTGGCGCGGCAGAGGAAGCCGCCGACCGTCCCGGCCGGATCAGCGCAGGCTGTCAATCCACCTCCGCCGCCAGCCGCGCCGCCTGGTCTTCGGCGATCAGGGCATCAATCAGCTCGTCGAATTCGCCCAGCATCACGCGGTCGATCTTGTGCAGGGTCAGGCCGATGCGATGGTCGGTCACGCGGCCCTGTGGGAAATTGTAGGTGCGGATGCGCTCGCTGCGGTCGCCGGTGCCGACCTGGCTCCTGCGGTCGGCGGCGCGGCTGGCATGGGCGGCGGCGCGCTGCTGCTCGAAGAGGCGGGAGCGCAGCACCTTCATCGCCTTGGCACGGTTCTTGTGCTGCGACTTCTCCTCCTGCATCGCCACGACGATGCCGGTCGGCAGATGGGTGATGCGCACCGCCGATTCGGTCTTGTTCACATGCTGGCCGCCGGCGCCGCTGGCGCGGAAGACGTCGATGCGCAGATCCTTCTCATCGATCTGCACATCCACCTCCTCCGCCTCTGGCAGCACGGCGATCGTGACGGTGGAGGTATGGATACGCCCTTGCGTCTCCGTCGCCGGTACGCGCTGCACGCGGTGCACGCCGGATTCGTATTTCAGCCGGGCGAAGACCCCCTTGCCTTGGATCTCCGCCACCGCCCCCTTCACGCCGCCGAGATCGCTTTCGTCATAGTCCAGCACCTCGAATTTCCAGCGGCGCGATTCGGCATAACGCTGATAGGCGCGAAACAATTCGGCGGCGAACAGCGCCGCCTCATCGCCGCCGGCGGCGGGGCGGATTTCCAGGATGGCGCTGCGCTCATCGGCGATGTCGCGCGGCAGCAGCATGAGGCGCACCTCACGCTCCAGCAGCGGCACGCGCTCCTTCTGCGCCTGGTACTCGGCCTCCGCCAGTTCGCGCAGTTCCGGGTCGGCCAGCATCGCCTCGGCCTCGTCCCGCGCCCGCTCGGCGGCGCGCAGCTCGGAAACCTTCTCGACCAGCGGCTCAAGTTCCGAAAGCTCCTTCGACAGCGCGCCGAATTGCGCGCCATCGGCGGTGGCGAGCTGGTGCTTCAGCTCCTCCGCCCGCGTCAGGACCCGGTCAAGCTTCTCCGCGATGCTCATGCCAGCCGCCGCACGATCTCCCCGATCGCCACGCTCTCCTGCGTGCCCGCATCCAGGTCGCGCAATTGCGCGATGCCCTTGGCGAGCTCGTCCTCGCCCAGGATCACCGCGGCGCGCGCGCCGATGCGGTTGGCCCGCTCCATCCGCCGCTTGAGATTGCCCTTATAGGCAATCTCCGCCACCACCCCGGCGCGGCGCAGCGCCTGCAGCAGATCGAGCGCCGGTCCTTCCGCCGCCTCGCCCACCGGCACCACGGCCACAGGGCGCGGCGCGGGCGGGGTCAGGCCGGCTTCCGCCAGCAGCAGGGACAGGCGCTCCACCCCCGCGGCCCAGCCGACGGAGGGCGTGGGCGGCCCGCCCATCTCCTCCACCAGCCCGTCATAGCGGCCGCCGGCCATCACCGTGCCCTGCGCGCCCAGCCGGTCGGTGACGAATTCAAAGGCGGTGTGGCTGTAGTAGTCGAGGCCGCGCACGATCCGCGGATTCTTCCGGAACGGCACCCCGAAACGATCCAGATGCCGCATCACGCCTTCGAAGAAGGCGGCGGCCTCCGGCGTCAGATGGTCGAAGATGGTCGGTGCGCCCTCGATCAGCGCCCGGTCGCCCTTGTCCTTGCTGTCCAGGATGCGCAGCGGGTTCTTCTCCAGCCGCGTCTGACTGTCAGGGGAAAGCCGGTCGCGATGCCCCGTGAAATAGGCCACCAGCGCCGCGCGGTATGCCTCGCGGGAGGCCGCGTCGCCCAGCGTATTGATCTCCAGCACCGTGCCCTCGGCGATGCCAAGTTCCTGCTGGATGTGCCAGCCGCAGGCGATCACCTCCGCATCCGCCAGTGGCTCGGCGGCGCCCAGCACCTCGATGCCGATCTGGTGGAACTGCCGGTAGCGGCCCTTCTGCGGTCGCTCGTAGCGGAACATCGGTCCGGCATAGAAGACCTTGCGCGGCAGCCCGCCCTGGGTCAGCCCGTTGCTCACCAATGCCCGGCACACCCCTGCCGTGTTCTCCGGCCGCAGGGTGACGGAATCACCGCCGCGATCCTGGAAGGTGTACATCTCCTTCGTCACCACGTCGGAGGTATCGCCGAGGCTGCGGGAGAAGACGCGGGTATCCTCGAAGATGGGCGTCGCCCATTCCTCGAAGCCGTAGAGTGCGCTGATCCGCCGCGCCACCTCGATGACGCGGTGGTGGCGGCGGAATTCCTCGCCGATCAGGTCATGCGTGCCGCGCGCCGGTTGCAACTGGGTCAAGGGAAAAGTCCGTCAGCGAAAGATCCGGGGAAAGAACACCATCAGGTCCAGGGCAAGCATCAGCGCCAGCAACCCTCCACAGCTCCAGAACAGCCGGCGCAGCTTCCGTTCGATGCCGGGCAGGCGCCGCTCCAGGCTGCGCATCCTCGCCTCACGCCGGGATGCGGCGGAGCCGGCGCCGAACTCCCGCGCCTCGCGCACCGCATCCAGCAGGACGGGATAGAGCCCGAAGGCGGACATGCCGGCCCCGCTATTCCGCGGCCTGTTTCGCCGCAGCCTCGGCCGCCTTGATCTGCTCGGCCTTCTTTTCCACCAACTCCACCAGATGGTCCACCATCCGGTCGGCATCAATGGTGTGGTCGGTCTTGCCGGCGGCATAGACCATGTGCCGCCCCGCGCCGCCGCCGGTCAGGCCGATATCGGTCATCAGTGCCTCGCCCGGCCCGTTCACCACGCAACCGATGATGGAGAGGGTAATCGGCGTCTCGATATGCGCCAGCCGCTCCTCCAGCACCGCCACGGTCTTGATGACATCGAAGCCCTGCCGCGCGCAGGAGGGGCAGGAGATGATCTTCACCCCGCGGTGCCGCAGGCCGAGGGACTTCAGGATCTCCCAGCCGACATGCACCTCCTCCTCCGGCTCGGCGCTCAGCGAGACGCGCATCGTGTCGCCGATGCCGGCCCAGAGCAGGCTGCCCAGCCCGATCGCGCTCTTTACCGTCCCGGCGCGCCTGCCGCCCGCCTCGGTGATGCCGATATGCAGCGGGTGGTCGCAGACCTCGGCAAGCTGCTGATAGGCGGCGACGGCCAGGAACACGTCACTCGCCTTCACGCTGATCTTGAATTCGTGGAAATCGTTGTCCTGCAGGTGCGCGGCATGCCACAGCGCGCTCTCGACCAGCGCCTCCGGGTTCGGCTCTCCGTATTTCTCCAGCAGGTGCTTTTCCAGGCTGCCGGCATTCACGCCGATGCGGATGGAGCAGCCATGGTCGCGCGCTGCCTTCACCACCTCCTTCACCCGCTCGGCGCTGCCGATATTGCCCGGATTGATCCGCAGGCAGGCGGCGCCGGCCTTAGCGGCCTCGATGGCGCGTCGGTAGTGGAAGTGGATGTCCGCGACGATCGGGACGTTCACCTCCCGCACGATCTCGGCCAGCGCTGCCGTGCTTTCCGGCGTAGGGCAGGAGACGCGGACGATATCCGCCCCCGCCACCTCCGCCCGCCGGATCTGGGCGATGGTCGCCGCCGCGTCCTCGGTCGGCGTATTGGTCATGGTCTGGACGCTGATCGGCGCATCCCCGCCGACGAGCACCTTGCCCACCCGGATCTGGCGGGACTTCCGGCGAAGGATCTGCTGGTAGGGGCGATAACTCATGCGCTGGGAATCCCCGGACACTCGGGCGGAATATGGCAGTCCCGCCGGCTTTGCCAAAGCGCCACCCTGAGAGCGGGTGGCGCGATCCGAAACTATTGCGGCGCCGTGGCGCCCGCTGGCGGCGCCAGCCCGGCCTTCAGCTTCTCCGGCTCCATCGGCACGTCGCGCCGCACCGCCCGGCCAGGCCCGAGGCCCGGCACGACCTGCCCATCCACCAGGATCTCCAGCCCATTGGCATTGCCGGTGGAGAGCAGCAGCCCCTCCTTGTCCGGGGCGGTCCAGCTTTCGCCGGGGCGCAGCACGCGGTTGACCAGGATGGGTCCGCCCGGCCGCTCCCGCACCTGCACCCAGGCTTCGGCCTTGGCACGCAGAACCACGCGGCCTTCCCCGGGCCCGGGCGGGGCCGCGGCGGCGGGCGGGAGTTCGGGGGCAGGTGCGGGCTCAGGCGCAGCCGGAGCGGGCGCCACCACCCGCGGCACGGTAGCCGCAACGGCGGAGCTCGGCGTCGGCTGAA
>Ga0207747_1001490_pt1 | contig 16233 bp, 18 predicted proteins | sample HigsolmetaGSP11D_FD_184839 | JGI IMG/M metagenome (GOLD analysis project Ga0207747, IMG submission 184839) | High solid enriched microbial communities from the Joint BioEnergy Institute, USA - SP1-1-D (SPAdes) | ecosystem: Engineered > Bioreactor > SSF (Solid state fermentation) > Aerobic >...
CCACAAATAAAATGGTGAATGGAGGCTCGATATGCAGCTGATTTTTGAGGACGGTTTACTGCTTACAACCATCGAAATTGGCTATAAAGGGAAAAGAAAAGTATTGAACCGTGTTGCCATCGATTCCGGCGCCTCCCATTCCTTCATTGATATCGATGCTGTATATGAGTTGGGAATCGGTTATGAAAGTGGCGATCAGCTCATCCGCCATTATGGCATTGGCGGATCGGAATTTAGTTTTTCAAAAAGAATCGATTATGTAAAAATTGGGGGAAAAACATTCCAGCAAGTTTCCCTTGATTTTGGAATATTAAAAGCGTTCAATATCCAGGGATTGATTGGGCTTGATATATTGAAATCGGGGGAGTTTGTTTTGGATATGAAACATCTGAAGTTATTGACCAATGATGAAAAGGCATTGGCGCAGTAACCTCTGGCAGATTGGAAGATCCGCCAGGCCCTGATGGTTTTTCCTCTCTTCCCCGAAAATTTCCGCCAATCAAGGACAACCGTACAGTCAATGAGGCTGGGACAAAAGATAAAAAACACCATTTTCTCCCGGGAGAAAATGGTGTTTTTTTGATAATTGAAGAAAATTGATTTCCGTTCCGGGGACGCTTTCCGCGGGCCCGGCTCGAGCCCAATGTCAGAAACTTATACAACCAATAATTTACAGTTAGTAGGCAACCATCTGGTTGTCTACTTTTAAAAATACTATTCAACCTACAAAGTGTTGATAATTTTCTAAAATCGGCTAAAAAAGGCAATAGGATGCCCGGGGCTTAAATTTTTATTTTTTTAAGCCCCTAATTTATTTACATTTAATAAACAAATAGGTTATATTTATCCTACGTATTGTTTATAGACACCTTTTTTGGTTTAGGGGATACTTTGTTGAGGACAGACCATTCCTTCGTGGGTAGCTTCTCCCAAACCGAATAGGTGTCTTATTTCTTATAATCACTTTCATGATTTTTGTAAACATTCTCTCTCTTTTGATTGGACAATCTTCTAATAATAAGTGAACCATCCTATCTTTTAATTTTCCTATTAAGATATTTGTGTTTACTTGATAATCATGTTTTCGTCTTTTTTTCTTACTCTCCTCATTAATTGTTTCATTGGCATCATTTCTCAATAAACTGACCATATTCGATAAATATATTGATGCATAGAAATCTTGTTCAATTGCGATTTTCGAACTACCCGTGAAATTTTCTATTTCGATTTTATTTTTCACATCATTATATTCTGTTTCAATTCCCCAGCGTTTAAAATAAAGAGATTTAAACTCAGAGATATCAAACTCTTCCTCGGTTAAATTTGTGACAAGTATTTCTTCCGTGCCAGAATCCAGTGGGAATCTAACTACACGAGCAGTAATCACTTGTTTCCTATGTATTATATGAATGTTTTGATCAGCATCTTTCGCTTCGACAATTTCCTTTATCGTATTTTTTTGACATCGCATCACATATTTGATACCAAGGGCATCTAAATAGGCAATAAAATCTCTCGATGGATACCCTCGATCAAATAAAAAAAGATCATTTTTTAATCCAATTTGTACGAGTTCTTCAATCATATCCTTTGCACTATCTCGCTCAGCTACCTTATATGGATTGATTCTAGAAGTAATAATGATTCCATTCTCAAGATCGTAAATACAAGAGGCACTAGCTCTTGCATAACTTGTCTTATGATTTTTTCCATACCCAAAATAATTTCGAAGCTCCTCAGTATCAGGAATTTGGAGCACACTTCCATCGATTGCGCAAAGTCTAAATCCACGATAAGTTTTAAAGGAATTTTCTTCATAATACCAATTCACAATCGCTTTTGTAAGTTTTACAAAAGCGAGAGGAGAAATCTTTTTTCGTGCGGCTGAATAGCCTTGTTTGGAAATACTAATTTCTGATAAATTAAATTTGTCGAAAAAGTCGTCAAGTTCAATTTGGAGGCTCTTTTTAACAAAGTTTAAGCTAAATAGAATAGTATTTTTAAAATTTAACTTCTTTTCTTTTCGTGTAAAATACGTTTCTTTTGTCCGAGATTCAAGCATAAACATCACATCATTCAGCAACTTTCGAGTAATCTCAATTGCCCCTAAAAAAGTACTTTTTGTTTTCAAAAAAACCACCATCCTCGTTTTATTAACCAAAAATTGGATTCTAAAACGATTTTGGTGGCCTTTTTAAAATTACAAGAGGCTTATTACCTAATTTTATAAAAGTTAAATTAAATATTATTTTCCATTAAATGTAACGTTGAGTTGATGACATTGGGCTCGAGCCGGGCCCGCGGAAAGCGTCCCCGGAACGGAGATCAATTTTCTTCAATTATCAAAAAAACACCATTTTCTCACGGGAGAAAATGGTGTTTTTTATCTTTTGTCCCAGCCTCTTTTTCATTTAAGATTCGGTTGAGTCAACGGAAATCCATTGCTGTGACCATTTTTCAATCGATGTCAAAATCGGTTCCATCGAACGCCCTTTTTCCGTCAATGAATACTCGATGATGACGGGTGTGGCGGGGATTACTTTACGGTTGATAATCTCCATTTGCTCCAACTCTTTTAAGCGGTCTGATAATACTTTTCCGCTTATGCCGATAGATGATTGAATTTCACTAAAACGTTTTGGTCCTGAAAGCAATTGATATATCACTAACGCAGTCCATCTTTGGCTGATGATGGAAACCGCTTTTTCAAATTTCGGGCAAATTGTTGGTTGATTCATTTATGACAACACCTCTCTACTATGTATTTTATCAAACAAATGATGAGAATAACAAAACAAGTGATAATAAGAAACGTTATATGATAAAAACACATTGTTACAATAAGTAACTGATAAGAGAAAAGAGGAGAGATTCGTTAGGATATGAAAAAATATCACCCATTTTTATGGCTGATATTTTTCGCATTTTCTTATGCCCATTGAAGTTTCATGATTTTAGGGAAGGAATCTTCAACACTTCTCAAAACCAAAAGCATCAATTCCACAATGATATCACTCATATCCTGATTTTCTATAAGGGGCAAAGAGTAATTTGCCTGTATTTCGTTATCGACTTTCGCAAATTTCGTATAACGGTATTGATTGTTCAATTCATTTAGAAGATTTAAGTACATTTCCACCTTTAAAGGGTTTGTTATTTTTGCTATATTAAAAACTGTTATGTCAACAATTGAATCATTCGCATTAAATAGAACTCCCAATAATAGCTGCGGTCCATTTTCTAATTGTTGATAGAATCGGAAACCTTTGGCACCGTCTTCAAAAGGAATCAAATCGTAGCCAATATTCGATTGTGTAATATAGCGTTCAAAGTTTTGTGCATGATTCACGGCTTTGTGCCTCCTTATTAATAAATACTTCCAAAGTGTATCATTTTTTTCAGGAGGAAAATATAAAAATTTTCATAGAAATGAAAGTGAAATTTTTAATCGCATTTAAATGAAAAAAACAGCCCTGAAAATTCAGGACTGTTTGAAGATAGAGCCGGAATTAATTGCGGATGAGATAGTCAAAGGCACTTAATGCAGCAATTGCTCCAGAACCCATGGAAATGATGATCTGGTTATATGGGCCATCTGTACAGTCACCGGCTGCAAATACGCCTGGGATTGTTGTGGCGCCTTTTTTATCTACGATGATTTCACCGATTTTATTGCGTTCAAGTGTACCTTCCAGCCAATCCGTATTTGGAACAAGACCGATCTGAACGAATACTCCGGCTAATTCAATATGTTTTTCTTCACCTGTTGCACGGTCTACATATGTAAGGCCGTTTACTTTATCTGTGCCGGTGATTTCTTTTGTGGCAGCATTTGTGATGACTGTCACATTTGGTAAGCTGCGAAGGCGACTTTGCAAGATTTCGTCAGCTCTTAGGTGGTCATTGAATTCAAGTACTGTCACATGGTTAGTGATACCTGCGAGGTCAATGGCCGCTTCCACACCGGAGTTGCCACCGCCGATTACCGCAACGTCTTTTCCTGCGAATAATGGTCCGTCGCAGTGAGGGCAATATGCAACACCTTTGTTTTTGAATTCCTGTTCTCCAGGAACATTGATGTTGCGCCAACGTGCACCCGTGGCAATAATCACTGTTTTACTTTTTAGAACGGCACCGTTTTCAAGTTCCACTTCAATAAGGTCGCCTTTCTTTTCAAGGTGTTTGGCACGTTGCAAATTCATGATATCAACTGGATATTCTTTAACATGCTCTTCAAGGGCTTTCGCAAGTTTTGGCCCTTCCGTTTCTTTTACACTGATGAAGTTTTCAATTGTTAATGTATCTAAAATTTGTCCTCCAAAACGCTCAGCCACGATACCTGTGCGGATTCCTTTGCGGGCAGCGTAAATTGCCGCGCTGGCACCCGCAGGACCTCCACCGATGACTAAAACATCAAACGGTTCTTTATTGGACAATTCCTCAGCATCGGAGCCTTGGCCGAGTTTATCAAGGATTTCTTCAATTGTCATACGGCCGCTGGCAAACGGTTCACCGTTTAAGTAAACGGTTGGCACAGCGAGAATGTCTTTGCTTTCCACTTCTTCTTTGTATGCAGCGCCATCAATCATTGTATGCGTGATATTAGGATTTAACACGCTCATGATGTTGAGAGCTTGCACAACGTCAGGACAATTGTGGCAAGTTAAGCTGACATACGTTTCGAAGTTGTATTCGTCTTTGATGGATTTGATTTGGTCAATGACTTTTTGATCCACTTTTGGAGGACGGCCGCTTACTTGCAATAATGCCAATACTAATGAAGTGAATTCATGACCCAATGGAACACCTGCAAAAGTGATGCCAGTGTCTTCACCGACACGGTTTACGCTGAAGCTGGGTGTTCTTTTTAATTCCGCTTTTTCCACTTTGATTTTTGGAGTCATGGATGCCAGCTCATCAATCAAAGCCAGCATCTCTTGGGAAACCTCGTCAGTACCTGCGCTCACTTTTAAAACGATATCGTTTTCGAGCAGCTGCAAGTACTGATTTAGTTGGGCTTTAATTTCCGCATCTAATGCCATGTTGAATCGTCTCCTTAGATTTTACCAACTAGGTCAAGGCTTGGTTTAAGTGTTTTTCCTGTTTCTTTCCATTTTGCAGGGCAAACTTCGCCTGGATTGTTGCGTACGTATTGTGCAGCTTTGATTTTGTCGATTAATGTGCTAGCGTCACGGCCGATACCGTCAGCGTTGATTTCCACTGCTTGGATTACGCCGTCCGGATCGATGATGAATGTACCGCGGTCAGCAACACCTTCGCCTTCTCTTAATACTTCAAATTGTGTTGAAAGAACGTGTGCTGGGTCACCAATCATTGTGTAAGTGATTTTGCTGATCGCTTCTGAAGTATCATGCCATGCTTTGTGAGTGAAGTGAGTGTCTGTTGATACAGAATATACTTCAACGCCAAGTTCTTTTAATTTTGGATATTGTTCTTGAAGATCTTCCAATTCTGTTGGACAAACGAATGTGAAGTCAGCTGGATAGAAGCATACAACAGACCATTTACCTTTGAAATCTTGTTCTGTTACAGTTACGAATTCGCCGTTTCTGTAAGCTTGGGCAGTGAATGGTTGAACTTGTTTACCGATTAATGACATACTCTTTACCTCCAAATTTTAATTTTATTCTTTTTGTAATAATTATTACCTGAAATAAATTATTATATACATATTCTTTTTTGTCAAACAGAATTCATTAAATATTTCATGGATAGTCTAAATTTTTGACAAAAATGTATACGTAAAAATGCCAAATATATTACATTACTATAAAAGAATAAAGATTCCAATATCTATTTTAGAGGAAATAATTAGGTAATACAAGAAACAAGCACCATCTTCAATCATCGTTTATGATTAGGAAGAAAGCAGGTTTTATATAGATGAAGAGAGGGAGATTTCATGTTTCTGGAACAGTTAAAGAGTAAGTTGGAGGAACAACGATTCCGGTTTATCGGTGAAGAACAGGCCTTTCGTTCGGCAGTATTGATTCCCCTCGTACAAATTGATAGAGACTGGCATATTCTTTTTGAAGTACGTTCATTTCATTTAAGGAAGCAGCCTGGGGACATCAGTTTTCCAGGCGGTCGAGTAGATGCGGAGGAATCCCCTTTGCAGGCGGCGTTAAGGGAGACCCGGGAAGAGTTGGGAATTGGTCCGTCAAAAATCGAGGTAATAGGGGAATTGAGTCCGCTGGTGACTTCTCCTTCTTTTGTCATTTATCCGTATGTCGCGACCATCGATTATGACGTTCTTCAACCTTCTTATAATAGGGAGGAAGTGGAAGAAGTTTTTACAATTCCAATCAAGTGGTTTCTCAATTACAAGCCTTATTCTCATTTAGTCCAACTAAAAATTGTTCCGCCACCCGACTTTCCTTTTGAAAAAATTGTGAATGGAAAGGAATACAAATGGAGAACGAGGGAAATGGAAGAATGGTTTTTTGATTATGAACAGTATACAATTTGGGGGTTAACTGCCAGAATTTTAAAACATTTTATTGAAATACTTAAAAATATAAAATGAAACCAACTTGCTCTCATATTCGGTTGTGGAAATCAAGTTTGAAAATGTGCTTCTTAAAATATCCATATCCTTTATTTTTGATGTTGGTTTCTATGTGATACAAAGTAAATAAATGGATAAAATGTTATTTCGATATAATGAAAATAATAAATTTCCAAATATTTCGTTAATTTTTTTACATATACTTTATTCCTTTCAGTCAATAATATCATTAATAAAAGAAAGATATTTCATACTAGGAGCATTTGTTGATGAAAAAATTTGTCAACATGTTCAGATTTTCGCTTTGCAAAGCATATATATAATATTTAAATCTCAAATTAAAAGTGTTATACTATAATAAGGTTAAAATGTATGTTCAAAAAGTTGCTGGCTATGTGAAATAGTCCACATACTTTTTGAAAAAATAGGGGAGATAAGGATGGTTATAAAATGAGTAGCAGTCAAAGCAAAAAAAATGTCGTTTTAATCGGTGCCGGAATCATGAGTGCAACTTTGGGAACGTTACTAAAAGAGCTAGCTCCGGACTGGAATATCACCATTTATGAAAAATTGGACAAACCGGGCGAAGAAAGTTCCAATGAATGGAACAATGCCGGTACGGGACATGCTGCATTGTGTGAGTTGAACTACACAGTAGAAAAACCAGATGGCTCCATCGACATTTCAAAAGCGATCAATGTTAATGAGCAATTCCAAATTTCTAAACAATTTTGGGCTTACCTTGTCAAAAATAATTTGATTCAAAACCCTCAAGAATTTATTATGCCATTGCCTCATATGAGCTTTGTGACAGGCGAAAAAAATGTCAACTTCTTAAGAAAACGCTTTGAAGCGCTTTCAAAACTGCATTTATTTGAAGGAATGGAATTTACGGATGATCCGGGAAAATTAAAAGAATGGATTCCATTAATGATGGAAGACCGCGTTATTACAGAACCAATCGCAGCTACAAAAATCGATTCTGGTACAGACGTAAACTTCGGCGCTTTAACACGTACATTAGTGCAACATTTACAAAACCAAGGTGTTCCAGTGCACTATAAACATATGGTGGAAGGCATTAAACGCACAAAAGACAATCGTTGGGAATTAAAAGTGCATGATTTGGACAGCGTAAAAATGAAATATGTTACTGCTGATTTCGTATTCATCGGAGCAGGCGGTGGAAGCTTACACTTGCTTCAAGATACAGGTATTCCTGAAAGCAAACATATCGGCGGTTTCCCTGTAAGCGGTTTATTCTTAGTATGTAAAAATCCTGAAATCATTAAAAAACACCATGCAAAAGTTTACGGTAAAGCAAAAGTTGGTGCACCACCAATGTCCGTTCCTCACTTAGATACTCGTTATATTGATGGACAAAAATCCTTATTGTTCGGACCATTTGCAGGATTCTCGCCAAAATTCTTAAAAACAGGTTCTTACATGGATTTATTCGCATCCATTAAAGCAAATAACATTGTAACATTGCTTGCTTGCGGTGCGAAAAATATACCGTTAACAAAATACTTAATTGGACAACTTATGTTAACGAAAGAACAACGCATTGAAGAATTGCGCGAATTCGTTCCAAACGCAAAAAGCGAAGATTGGGAAATCGTTATCGCGGGTCAACGCGTGCAAGTTATTAAAGATACTGAAACTGGCGGCAAAGGTACATTGCAATTCGGTACAGAAGTTATTACTTCAGCTGACGGTTCTGTTGCTGCATTATTAGGTGCTTCTCCAGGCGCTTCTACAGCAGTAAAAGTAATGCTTGACGTAATTTCTCGCTGCTTCCCAGATGAAATGAAAAAATGGGAAGGAAAAATTAAAGAAATGATTCCATCCTATGGTCAAAAATTACTAGACAACCCAGATTTATTCAAAGAAATACAAGCTTCTACTGATGAAATTTTAGGTTTAGGAAAAGAAAATATAGAGAAAGAATTAGAAACAATTCAATCATGAAGGCTCTCTACATAGCCGTCCTAACATACCAGATCTCCATAAAGGGAATCTGGTATGTTTTTTATTACTTGCAAAATAACAGGATATGGATGTGAAATAAATGAGATACATCAATATGGTTAGGGGAATCTTTTATCAACGATTGAACCGCTTTGTTGCTGAAGTTTATATCGATGGTCAAAAAGAAAAAGTCCATGTTAAAAACACTGGTCGCCTAAAGGAATTGTTGATACAAAATGTAGAAGTGTTACTAGAAGAAAGTAATGATCCGAACAGAAAAACAAAATATTCGCTCATTGCTGTGAAAAAAGGCGAACGGTGGGTAAATATCGATTCCCAGGCACCAAATACTGTTGCTTATGAAGCGATATTAGATGGGAAAATTGCTGAAATTGGAACCGTCCAAAAATTAAAAAAAGAAGTGACATATGGAGATTCCCGATTTGATTTATACTTTGAAACGCAAGAAGAAAAAGGGTTTATTGAAGTTAAGGGAGTAACGTTAGAGAAAGATGGAGTAGCGGTGTTTCCTGATGCACCCACTTCTAGAGGGACAAAACATGTTTTAGAACTAATGAAAGCGGTGGAGGAAGGTTATAAAGGAATCGTATTATTTATTATTCAAATGGAGGGTTGCCGCTTTTTTGTACCTAATCATGAAACAGACCCGTCCTTTTCAAATGCGTTACGCCAAGCTTCAAAACAAGGAGTGCAAATTTTAGCTTACGAAACAAGTGTAAGTGAACAATGTATGGTAATCAGTAATCGAATTCCTGTTGAATTAATATGAAAAAGGATGGTTACATAAAAAGAAGAATTTAGGACAATTTTTATAATGAACAAATTAGATTTGTTCAATTTGCTCAATAAGGAGGATGGTTATGTCGATTGAGGATAATAAACATAAAGGCGAATTCCAACGCAAAAATAAGCTTCGATTTCACCAATCCCCTAATCAAAAATCAACAGAATTTGCTTCTGATATGGCAATTGAAACAACCTCCCAGAAGGAAAAAGGGCGTATACAACAACCAATCAGTGAAAGAACAGCATGGCATTAAGACTGACCATTTGAATTATTGAGTATTTATAAGCTATGGATACTTTTCCATAGCTTTTTTTAAGTCATAGTCATAAAAAAACGCTTTACTTCAATTGTAAAGCGTATAATCGATCACTCTATTAAATGTTTTTTAAATGATTTTGTTTCCATCTTTCTAGAAATGCAAGGACATGTTTTGCATCGCTTCATACTATTAAGTAGATAGTTGTAACAACATGTTTTTCTAATTCTGAGCTCTGCTCCATTATCTATAAATGTTTTCTTACCATAATATTTTTGCAGTGGATTTCCTTTATGATGATAACCAAATAATGACCCATCTGCTTCAAAAATGATGTAGTGAAAGTCATCAATGGCTTGTTGATGATTCTCCTTTAACTCCATTTCATACAGCCAAAATACGTACACGGCAATATTTTCCCATAAAATCGTTTGGGAAATGCCCATCGTTTTTTTAAACTTATCGATGAGTGGAGAAATATTTTTCAAAAATAAATCCTCTATAATCCCTTGCCGCCATAAGGAACGGCTTTGACAGTTTTGATTCAATTCCTCAAAGTTTAAATCATTAAGATTAATGGTTGGAATCCAGTTTTCCCCTTTCTCTGGCCATTCCATTTCAATCATATTCAGTTGAACATTGAGTTTTTTGTTCCAAACAGACATAGCAAATAAAGAAATAACTGCAACGAAAGCAAATCTCTTCATAAAAATGGAAGCTGCAACTTTTTCTGAAGGGGCACCAATCATCTGGACAATTTTTGAAATGAATTCTTTAAGATAAATTTCATCCATTAATTGATAAACATTGAAAGTATGCATCGATTCAGATGTTAATCTATATTTTTGCAATATCTGTAATTCTTTCTCTGTCAATGTATTAACCATGGGAAATAACTACCTCTTTTAAAATGCATCTACCTTTGCCATATGGGATGCAGAGCGGCGTTCCAAACAAAGGATCTGGTGTTACTTCACAATCCATGTCAAAGACAGCTTTCACTAGACTGCGATTAATGACGTGCTCCGGCTTCCCTTGGGCAAAAACTTTTTGATTCTTGATAGCCACAATATGATGGGCATATCGGCAAGCAAGATTTAAGTCGTGTAGAACCATTACCACCGTACGTTTTTCCTTTTCGTTTAATTCAAAAAGCAAATCAAGTATTTCGATTTGATGGGTCAGGTCTAAATAAGTGGTTGGTTCATCTAATAAAAGGATATCCGTATCTTGAGCCAAAGTCATGGCAATCCAGGCACGCTGACGTTGTCCACCGGAAAGTGCATCTACCGGTTTTTCCTTTAATTCTTCGAGTCGTGTCGCCTTTAAAGCATTGTTCACTTTTTTTTCATCCTCTTCTGACCATTGACGTAGCCAAGTTTGATGAGGATAGCGTCCTTGTTTTACCAGCTGCAAAACCGTTAAGCCTTCCGGTGCAGATGGTGATTGAGGAAGGATCGCCATTTGCTTAGCAACTTCTTTGGTAGAAAGCTTAGCGATTGCTTTACCTTCAAGAATAACCGTACCAGATGTTGGCTTCAGCAGACGGGCGATCGAACGAAGAAGCGTCGATTTTCCGCAGCCATTTGCCCCAATAAATACGGTAATCTCACCCTTTGGTATTTTTAAATCCAACTCGTGAATTATGAGGTTTTTTCCATAGGAAATCGATAAATTTTTTGTCTCAATCGCACTCGTCATCTTGCTAGCTCCTTTTTATTTTTAGTTTTCGAATACTTTCGTTCCAAGCACTTTCAAAGAAAATATCTCTTCTGATACTCATTCACTTCATTATTAAGAATTTCTTGTTTTAAAAAGCAGATAGATAAAATATGGCGCTCCAATTCCTGCAGTGAATACGCCTGCAGGCACCTCTAAAGGTGAAAAGGCGGTCCGGCCGATTAAGTCTGCAAGCATTACAAGTATTCCTCCAATAAATGCGGATGTAGGGATCAACGCCTCGAAGGATGAGCCAACAAGCCGTCTTGCCATATGGGGAGCCATCAGCCCAACAAAACCAATCGTGCCGGCAAAAGCTACTGAAATGCCAATTAACGCTGTACTTAACATTAATAATAGAAACCTATGTTTTTGAACGTTATCGCCTAGCCCAGTTGCTACATCATCACCTAATTCCTGAACATTAAGCTGTCTAGTAGCAAGAATGGCGAGGATAATTAAGATAACCGCCCCTGGAACAAGAATTGCAACGTTTGTCCAATTCGATCCATAAACTGAGCCCGTAATCCAAATATTTGCTTGGCTTGCTTGATAGATTGGTCCAGTTACCATTAAAAATGTGGTGAACGCCTGCATAAGTGCGGAAATCCCGATGCCAATTAACACAAGGCGAATAGGGGGTACCCCATTTTTCCAAGAAAGGAAATAAACTAAGACCCCCATCACACTAGCACCAATAAATGCAGCTAATGGCAACCAAGCTATGCTGACTGTTAAAGAATGGTTCTGATCGCTGAAGATGGACATAAAACCGACAACTGCTACTGCCGCACCGCCAGAAATCCCCAATACTTCAGGTGATGCAAGTGGGTTTCTTACCAATCCTTGTAAAATGGCGCCAGCAATCGCTAGGGAAATACCGACAGTTAAGGCGACGATAATTCTTGGCAGACGGAATGATGTGATAACCAATGTTTCCATCTCTGGACCTAAGCCAAGTAGAACTTTAACAACTGTTAACGGGTTGATCTTCATTTCCCCTAAACCCGTGCTTATTACAAAAACAACAAAGGCGATTATAGCTAAAGTTGTATAAATAAATGCAGCTTTTCGATCAATTAGTAATGACATCTTGCCGTTAAAAAGGCGTAAATTTTTGTATTTACTCATCGCGCATTGAACCCCCTTCTTGCAATATAGATAAAGAATGGAGTTCCAATTGCGGCGGTCATCACACCAACAGGGACTTCTGATGGCATTACTATGTATCTGGCAGCAATATCTGCTGCTAATAATAAAATTGCCCCCAAAACTCCCGCCATTGGAATAACCCAGCGGTGATCCATTCCTACAATTGCTCTTGCAAGATGTGGGACGATAATTCCGACAAAGCCAATTGGTCCTGCAACAGCGACAGAAGATCCAGCTAATAATATAACCAAAATTCCAATCGCAATTTTTATGAAACCAGTATTTAAACCTAATCCTTTGGCAACATCTTCACCCATAGCAAAAATATTCATTTTTCCTGAAATGAATATTGAACCAAGCCAGGCTATAGTCATATAAGGAATAACTGAAATAAGCGTTTCAAGATTTCTCCCTGCAACAGACCCTGCCAGCCAAAACAATACTTGGTCAAGTAGTGCTTCATCGAGAACGAGCAATCCTTGGGTAAAACTAGCAAACATCGCAGAAATCGCTGCTCCAGCTAGGGTTAACTTCATCGGTGTCAGCCCCTCACGCCCAAAAGAACCCATTATGTAGACACTAATGACAGCAAAAGCGGCGCCAAGAAACGCAAGTATGTTAAAACTTTGCATATTATGAACAGAAAATATTGTCATAGCAACAACAACTGCAAAGCCTGCTCCCGCATTAATACCAAAAATTCCCGGTGAAGCTAATGGGTTTTTTGTTAACGTCTGCATTAGAACTCCGGCAATCGCTAGGCTTGCTCCAACTGCCGCAGCTATTAATGCCCTTGGGATTCTTACTTTTTGAATAATAACATGTTCATTCGATCCATTGTAATGGGTAAAAGAATCAATGGCTGTTCTCCACGTAGTATCTGCATATCCAAAGATAACACTGGCACACATAAAACCAATCATTAACAGAAAAGTAACAAAAAGTCCAATCCATTTATAAGAAGTCCTTTTCAACAACATCTTTTTGAAGACCTCTCTTTTTTATTTTAAGTCTATATACAACTAAACATAGCTGTCAATGACTTTGATAATCATTTTCAATTGTATATTGACAGAGGTGTATAGGTTACTTTATGATTAGCTTGTTGAAATTGATTATCATTTACAATTAGTTAAGGAGGATACAGTACAAGTGAAACGGTTCAAAACATTTTTGCTTCTTTTCTCTGTTATAGCCGTTTTATTGCTGGCGGCATGTGGCGGCAAAGAGGAAAAAGCAACTGAGAAAACAGATCAAAAAACGACAGAAGAAAGTACATATACAATTGAACATGCAATGGGACCCACAGTAATCAAAGGTACTCCAAAAAGAGTTGTTATTCTTACAAACGAAGGAACCGAAGCGTTATTGGCTCTAGGAGTAAAGCCAGTTGGTGCGGTTCAATCTTGGCTTGGTGATCCTTGGTATGAACATATTAGCAAGGATATGGAAGGCGTCGAAGTTGTTGGGACTGAGAGTGAAGTAAATGTGGAGAAAATTGCTTCGTTAAAACCTGATTTAATTATCGGGAACAAGCTTCGCCAAGAAAAAATTTATGATCAATTAAATGCCATTGCACCTACTGTTTTTTCTGAAACCTTACGTGGTGATTGGAAAGAAAACTTTAAGTTATATGCTAAAGCGCTAAATCTCGAAGAAAAAGGAAATGAGGTATTAGGTCATTACGAACAACACGTTGCCGACGTGAAAGAAAAACTTGGTGACAAAGTGAACAAAGAAATTTCTGTTGTTCGCTTTATGGCTGGAACATCCCGTATTTATTACACTGATTCATTCTCAGGGGTTATTTTCAATGAATTAGGTTTCAAGCGTGCTGCTCATCAGGAAGAGTTGTTTACTTCAGATAATAAACTTGGCAATTTAGCTGTTGAAGTAGGAAAAGAAGTGATTCCGAAAATGGATGCAGATTACCTATTCTACTTCACTTATGCTCCACAGGGAGATCAAGAGGCATTAAATACAGCAAAGGAATGGACAAGTGATCCTCTATGGCAAAATCTAAATGCCGTTAAAAACGGTAATGCTTTTGAAGTGAGCGATGCAATTTGGAACACTTCCGGCGGTGTAATTTCAGCAAACTTGATGTTAGATGATTTAGAAAAATTATTAACGAATTAATCGGCCATAACATCCCAAGTATAAACTTAGAAGTGGTCGTCTGAAAAAGCCATTTTGAAACGGCACTTTGCGACGAGGATAGTAAAACTTGTTTCAACTAGCTCAAAGAGCAAAGGTTGATTATATAAGAGTGTCTGGAAAGTTTAGACTTTCTAGACACTTTTTTTGCACCCTTTGAATAATGCGCTTCAATTATTTACTTCTTAGTTATTTTTTGATCAAAATAAATGGTTGAAAAAATGAGCAAAATACCATTTGAGAAATAGTCATGCTGTTTCTCATTTTATCTCAATGAGGAGGATTGCTATGCCGAATGTAGAAGTAAACTGTACCGTCTCCAATTGCTATTTCCACAGAAAAGGAAATATCTGTGGTGCGGAGAAAATTTTAATTGATACGGATTCAGATTCCAAAGATAAGTCGTCAGAGTTTGCTTCAGAAGTAGACTTCCGAAAGATTGAGGAAAGGGCTAAATCATCAGAAGAAACTTGCTGTAAAACGTTCAGACCTAAAAAGTAGACTTTCGGAAGTATGGGCAGGCCAATCATTGAGAAATTGCGGGGACTAATCTTTTTAGTCCCTTATTTTTTGAGGAGCTGTAATGTAATGTATGAAGTCATTGTCAATCAACTGAAACAAATTGAACGCAGTCATCACGTAAAAGTATTATTTGCTGTTGAATCTGGTAGTAGAGCATGGGGAATTGCCTCAAAAGAAAGTGATTACGATGTTCGCTTTATTTATATCCATCCAGTAGACTGGTATCTTACAATCGATCCACAAGGAATTGGAAAAAAACGAGATGTCATCGAGTTACCGATTCACGATCATCTTGATATAAGCGGTTGGGAAGTTACAAAAGCTTTAAGGTTATTCCGAAAATGTAATCCTTCTATTTTAGAATGGATGAGAAGTAGCCCCATTTATTTACAACCATATAGCTTTATTTCTAAGTTGCGCTTATTGGAGGATGAGGTTTTTCATCCGAAATCGATGCTTTCACATTACATACAAATTGCCAAACAAAATTATGCATCTCTCCAAGGAGAGAATGTGAAGGTAAAAAGCTATTTATACGCTTTGCGCTCATTGTTCGCTTGTAAATGGATTGAACAGTTCAATGAAATCCCACCGATACATTTTCAGCATTTGCTTTCACAAATGAAGATTAATGGTAAATTGAGAAATGAGATTGAGCAGTTGGTGAAATCTAAAGTTTTCGACAAACGGGAAACCATTCGGCCTATTCCAATATTCAATGATTATATCGAACATGAATTGTATTCATTAAAGGACTATATAAAAAATCTGTATGGAGAAAAGAATGATCCAACTGTCCAGTTAGATAAGCTATTTCGTGAGACATTAAGAGAAGTTTGGAATGAGAAGTTTGATGCATTCTAGAAACTATAATTACTCATCCATAACCAATATAGATGTACGAAAAAAAGTCCAGAATATAAGATTGAAATACCTGTTAAAGCATAAAGATAGAACCGTTGAAATGATGTAAATTTTCACATTATTTCAGTCTGACTTTTTCAAATTATTTTGGTTCGTTTTCTGAAATAATGTGCAATTTTTTTGCGGATTATTTTAGATTTTGCGATTTTCCCCAGGTTCTTTGCACATTTTTCCGGTCGTTTTTCGATGATTTTT
>Ga0207747_1001492_pt1 | contig 16215 bp, 14 predicted proteins | sample HigsolmetaGSP11D_FD_184839 | JGI IMG/M metagenome (GOLD analysis project Ga0207747, IMG submission 184839) | High solid enriched microbial communities from the Joint BioEnergy Institute, USA - SP1-1-D (SPAdes) | ecosystem: Engineered > Bioreactor > SSF (Solid state fermentation) > Aerobic >...
TGAGCTGATTGAAGCTCATTCATTGTTCAGTCATTGACGCGAGCAAGATGCGCCAGCCCGATCGGCCAGCCATGTCTCGCTCATCAGGACGTTTCATTCGTTCGTTCTGCAGTTTTCAAAGAACAAGCTGCTGTTTGTTCATCGCCGTTTCATCGACCCCGACTTTCGTCAGTGCCTCAAGGCGACTTTATTAATATACCACAGACCCGAGGGTGATTGCAACTGGTATTTTGTGGCGAGCTCGGCGAGGTGCTCTCAACCGTACTCTCTTCATATGCCGCATCGGCGGTCATTCCAACCATGCAGCCTGCACAAGCACCACTTGCGCATCCCCTTCATCGTTGCCGTTATCAGCGGCGAAAAACAATTTATCACAGGCGGGTGCCTCAAGTCAAGAGATTTTGTTATAGAAAAATATCAAAACTCCTCGTCCGAGGCATGCAGCCCAAGCAGCCGTCTCGAAAAAAGAAAGGCTGTGTTTCCATCGGTTGTTGCTTGTGACACGGATGGACTGACGCTGACGGAACGTGGATACCTTGTTTTGCCGAATGCCGCTTGTTACATGTGTTAACAGAACGTGAATCCGCTATGGAACCCCTATCCCCAATCACGCACTGACGTTCCATAAGCTTGGTGCAAGTGCCCGTTATACCGCAAATAATGGTTCAGAGTTCCGTTACGGCAGCAGGCTGGACTCAGCGTGGTCCTCCGTTCCTTGATCCCGCCATGAGCAACAACGAAGATAAACACCGCCAAAAGAAATGCACCCCTCTGCCGGAAGGATCCGATCAACGGGTGCAACACATCAGGTATTGCGATGCCTCATGTCACGCGCTGTACTTCAATTCGATCATCGACAGGTTGGCGTCATGCGCCACGGCGATCTCCTTGATCAGCGACTTGGCGACCAGCTTCTTGAGAACCGGTGACAGATCAATGCCCAGAAGCCTGATCTGCGGATGCTCCTGCAGCTCCGCAACGCTCCAGGGCTGGCTTCGGCTGCCCAGTATCCTCAGCAACAGCGAGCAGCAATCCTTCATCTTCGTCACGATGGCGAATTCACACGCCAGCACCAGAAGCTGAATGCGCTGCTCCAGGGTCTCATCGCTGTGCGTCAACTCATCGTACAGCTTGTATACGCCGGGGTTGATCTGATGCACCTGCTGCCATACGATCACTTCCGGATGCGCGCCGGTCTCGATGATCGCGATTCTCGCCCAGTGGTGCAAGGCATTCAGGATATTCGTGTAGGCATCGAGCAGATAATTCTGCTGCAGATATTCCTTGCTCTGCTGCCAGGTGCGCAGGAATCTGGCGAACTCCTTGAGCAACCTGCGCTCGCGCAGATCCTGTTCGAACTTGACCAGCCTGTCCCGCAAGGAGCCCAGATAACCGGTCCTGTCGATCCAGATCTCGCCCTTGAGCAACCATTCGATCACGACGCGACGATCATCGTCGAACAGCCATTGCTCCAACCGCTTCGCGCTTACCCGCCTTTCTTGTATCCGGACATCTTCTTTTATATAATGGGAGATAGATTCGGACACGCCGTCTTCCTCCGTGACGAGCAAGAGCATCATATCGAAGCCGCTCATCAGAGGATTGATTTGCTTGTCGTTGGCGAGCGACAACAAGCTGACGATCCGATCGTCGTGTTCATATCTCTCTGTTAGATGCAATACAGCATTGATCAACGGTTCATGCCCCCCTGGCATAGCAATCCATGAAACAATTACTAATTCTACAAACAGGTTTACATTCCTGCATATTCGACATACTTTTATAGAAAAGAGTGAACATTCAATGAAGTTTAAATCTGCCAAGATTAACGAATTCCGTACCTGGGGCCTGCTGCTGACCATGAGCGGTCTCGGTCTCATGATCATCGGCGCCGGTGCCATCGTTGTCTTTGGCCAGGAGATCGGCAAGATCATCGCCTCCATCTTCCTGTTGATCGGCACCATCGCCATGGTGGCCAGTCTGTTCGTCTACTTCTGGGCCGGCATGATGTCAACGAGCACGATCACGGTCGAATGCCCGGAATGCGGGAAAAAAACCAAGATGATCGGCAAAACAGACCGCTGCATGTTCTGCCATACCATCCTCACCTTCGATCCCAAATACGCCGAGCAGCACCAGACAACCAAGGAAGCTTCTGCGGAGAGCAATTGACAGCATATACCAAGAAAGGCGATGCAAGAAAAATTCTTGCATCGCCTTTTACTTTGTGAACAGCTGATCAATTGGGCTTGACCCGCAGCACTTCCTCAATGACTCCCCAGATGTTCGGCGTCTCAAAGCCTCTGCGCCAGGAGGCGATGCCGGCCAGATCCAGCCGCTTCACGATCTCCGCGCGAGCGCGCATCGATACCTCATCCTCGATCCACATCTTGTAGGTGATGCCGTTCTCCTCGTAGCTGACGTAATTCTGCCCGGTCGACTCGTCAAACACCGGAGTAAGCCCCTTCTCCTTGATGATGTTCTGGGCGCCTGACATGTAGAGAGCCCGCGACGAAACCTTCTTCTTCCCGTCCACGACTTCCTCCGCCCACAGCCTCGTATAGAACGGCACTCCCAGGATCATCTTGGATGCCGGAACCCCATCATAGGTCATAATATCCTTGATGCCTTTCTCCGCCCAGCCAAGCGAAGCAACGGAGCCTGCCACCGGACTCGAGGCCCAGTGTTCGTCATATCCCATCAGGATCATGTAATCCACCGTCTCGCCAAGCGCCTTGCGGTCGAGGAACAGCGACCACATCTCGCTGCCGCCGCGCACGGTGACGTCGATCGAGATGACCAGTCCCTGCTCATGCGCGAGCGGAGTCAGTTCCCTGACGAACTGCGTCAGCTTGTCCTTGTCCTTGAGATAGACGTTCTCAAAGTCGATGTTGATGCCTTGCAGGTCATACAACTCCGCATATGCGAGGAGCTGCTTGATCATCTTCATGCGGGTGTCGTAATCCGCCAGCGCCTCGGTCGTGATGTCCGGATCGAAGCTGTTGCTGAACAGCGCCCACACCTGATAGCCGCGGCCATGCGCCCATCTCACGTAGTTGTGGTCGGCCAGATTCTCCAGATCCCCGTCGCCGTTCTTCAGGTGGAACCAGGTCGGACTGACCACATTCAGGCCAGGCATGTCGCCGATGGCGCTTGTATTGGTCTTGCCGTATGCGGTCACATTCTCCCAGGTCAGATTCACCTTGCCGCCCAGGCTGTGAAACGGCACATTGGGCACCTCGCGTTCGACCTGAGAGACGTGCACGATGCCGGCAAGCTGAATGTCGCTCTTGTTCACATAGCCCTTGATGCCGTTCGCCTGTTGCACGATGTACCAGCCATCCCGCTCGCCCCAGATGATCACTTCCTCGCCATCCTGGAGGTCGGCGTAGATCGGCGCCTTGATCGAAGGGGCCGATCGTATGGCCGCCGGCTCGTCCCGTTCTTCCCTGGCAGCGACCACGCCTTGCTGCACCGCATCGCCCTGCTTCATGATGTGCACGACGCCGGTCTCCGCATCCTGGATGATCCGGATGCCGTAATATTCACGCAGCGGCTCGATCGGCATATAGACGATCTCGTCCACCACCTCAACGGGATATCGGAGCGTCATCGGCTCCTCGTTCAGATAGGCGGTGAGCTGGTCTGTCTTGAAGCGGATGACCCGATCCTTCGTCGTCAGGATCACCGAGCTGCCGGATTCCGATTCTTCATAGGTCAGATAGGGGTCGATATATTGCTGTATGAACTGCAGCGGCAGTTGAAGAGCTTCCCCTTCGCCTCTGGCGGATATCTCATACAACTCCCCCCTGTAGTAGATCGGCACCTCAAGCCCGCCATGCTCGAAGGCGATCCTCTCCTCGTTGGGTTTGTTGTCGTTCCATACCTTGTACACGAGAAACACCGAATACATAATCCAGGCCAGAGCAGCCGTCACCATCAGGAACCTCATCAAGCCCCATCCCCTGGACGGCTTCCTCTTCGCGGTAACTCTGGGTCCTACAGGGTGATCCACCGTTTCACTTCCTCTCCCATATTGGCCCTGCCATCCATACGCTCGCAAGGCTCTTCAGACAACCTCTACCCCATATTGACGACAAAAAGCAAAAACGTGTTGCTGATGCAGCAACACGTTCATTATACATGATCTTCCGTTCCGTGGGATTGGCAATTTTCAGTTAACCACCGATGATTTCGCCTGGCATTGCGGGCAGGTGCCGTAGATCTCCATGCGATGGCCTCTCACGGCAAAACCGGTATTCTTCTCGACTTCCCGCTCCATGTCGGGAATCGGTGAATGATCGAACTCATAGTCAACGATCGTTCCGCATTGATCGCAGATGACATGATAGTGATCGTGCATATCCGCATCGAACCTGCTCGCTCCGTCACCATATGTCAATTCCCGAACGAGTCCGGCCTCCACAAAAACCTTCAGGTTATTGTATACCGTGGCCACACTCATATTCGGGAAATCCGGCTCCAGGGATCGGTAGATCTCGTCTGCGCTCGGGTGCGTCATGGATTCCAGCAGATAGGTCAGGATCGCTTGTCTCTGGGGCGTCATCCGGATACCGGTCATTTTTAACTTCTGCAAAGCGTGTTCGACTTTCGAGGACATCACGCTTCACCACCTTTGCATTTACGATTATTATTATTTTATAATTATTCTTATTGTATGATCGCGCCAAGCGATTTGTCAACCAAATCGCCCGAAACCTTCGTCAGTTTACAACAACTTTTCATTTTACCCGGAAGCGGGCATCCCTGCAAGAAGCGAATGTCGTATTTATTGCCATATTATTCCCGATAATAGGAGATGTTAATATCCCCGTTGTCCGTATCTGCGGATATGCTGTAGGTCCCTTCGCCGATCCGACCCTCGATCCGGTCCCGGAAGATCTTCAGCCAGGAGATCGACGTGCTGAAATGGCCCGTGTCCCTCTCGCCCCGGATGGAGTAGTCCCCCTGCTCCGGAACCTCCAGCGTGATATCGCCGTTATCCGTTTCCACGCTCCAGTCTCCGCCCACGACAGGAGAGCGCGCCGAAACATGGCCGTTGCTCGTCTTGATCCGGAGTGCGGACCGGGCGCCGATCACATCCACTGCACCGTTGCGCGTCACAAGATCCAGCTCGCCGCCGGCATGGTGCACCGTGATGTCGCCATTGCTCAACTCCACCTTGAGCTTGCGGCTGACTTCCAGGTCTCGCACGATGACATCTCCATTGCTCATATCCACCTCATAGTCGAAACTCCGATCCTTGGGGATGGTGACGGTCACATCGACCTGGGCCGAGATCCGCCAGAGCCATTGCCGGTATCGCTGACCGGACACCTCAATCTCCAGCGTCTCTCCTTGCGTGATCGAGACGCTGGACTCCGACTCCGGCCCCCCGTTCTGCTCCTCGCCGAAGAAGTTGAAATAGCGGACCACCGATTCGATCACCAGCTCATCCGTATCGCCGGGCTTCAGGATGACATCGCCGTTCGCATTGGTGATGCGGATCTTCCTGGTATGGTCGGGTATGGCGTACCGCTCCGCCGGCCTCTCATATTGCCTGAAGCCGGACTCCCAGAAGCGCCAGTTCTCCACATTCACCTTGCCCTCGCCATATCCTGTGAGCAGCAGGGCGACGAACGCAATGGCGAGAGCGCCGAACATCGAACCGAAGGAGAATCTCAGCTTCTTGTCCGAACGGCGATAGATGAGGCTGAGGAGGATCACCTCGATGCCGAGCGCGATGAAGACAAGCGGCCACCAATCCAGGAACATGCGCAAATAACGGGTATCCGATGTCTGATCGACCACCAGTGCAACCCCGGTTGCTATCAGCAGCAGCGCTGCCGTGTATCTGCCCATCTGAATCATATGCGAGCACCTGCCTCATGATTTTGGACCAGCGGCCATACGGCCCTGAAGATGACAAGGGAGGCGTAAGCACCCTCGTATGGCCTGCGCCTCCCCCTATATTACAGGCTGTTGATCGCATCCACGATCAGTTTGTTGACCAGTCCCGGATTCGCCTTGCCCTTCGTCTCCTTCATCACCTGGCCGACCAGGAAGCCGATCGCCTTCTCCTTGCCGGCCTTGAAGTCTGCGACGGATTGCGGGTTATTGGCGACAACCTTCTCCACGACGGCCTTGATCGCGCCCTCATCGTTGATCTGGACGAGACCCTTCTCCTCAACGATGCTTTGCGGCGATTTGCCTGTCTCCAGCATTTCCCTGAACACCGTCTTGGCGATCTTGCCGCTGATCGTCCCCTTCTCGATCAGGCCGATCATCTCGCCAAGTCCCCGTCCGGTCACCTTCACCTGGCTGAACTCCAGATTGTTCGCATTCAGATAGCCGAGCAGATCCCCCATGATCCAGTTGGCGACCGCCTTGGCATCCTTCGTATAGTTCAGGCTGTCCTCGAAGAAGTCCGCCAGCTGCTTCGAAGCCGTGATGACCTCCGCATCATAGGTCGGCAGGCCGTAATCCCTCACATATCTTGCCTTGCGCGAATCAGGCAGCTCCGGGATCGAGGCGCGGACGCGAGCCTTCCACTCGTCATCGATGTGCAGGCGAACCAGGTCCGGATCCGGGAAATAGCGATAGTCGTGGGATTCTTCCTTGCCGCGCATCGGGAAGGTCTTGCCGCTCTCGTCATCGTAGCGGCGCGTCTCCTGCACGACTTCGCCGCCGCTGTCCAGGATGTCAGCCTGGCGCCATTGCTCATATTCCAGGCCGCGTTGCACGCTGCGGAACGAGTTCATATTCTTCAGCTCGGTGCGCGTGCCGAACTTCTCCTGCCCGTACGGACGGAGCGAGATGTTCGCATCGCAGCGCAACGAACCTTCCTCCATCTTCACGTCGGACACTTCGCAATACAGCATGATCGCGCGCAGCTTCTCCAGATAGAGGCGCGCTTCCTCCGGCGAGCGGATGTCCGGCTCGGAGACGATCTCGATGAGCGGCGTACCGACGCGGTTGAAATCGACGAGCGAGGCCATACCGCCGTCCACATGCGTCAGCTTGCCGGCATCTTCCTCGAGATGCACGCGCGTGATGCCGATCCGCTTCGTCTCCCCGTTCACCTCGATGTCGATCCAGCCGTTCTGGCCGATCGGCTGATCGTACTGGGAGATCTGGTACGCCTTCGGCGAGTCCGGATAGAAGTAATTCTTGCGGTCGAACTTGGCATCGGTGGCGATCTCGCAGTTAAGCGCCATCGCCGCCTTCATCGCATACTCCACGGCCTGCCTGTTCAGCACCGGAAGCACGCCGGGATGGCCGAGACATACGGGGCAGGTATGGGTGTTGGGCGGCGCGCCGAACGAGGTCGAGCAGCCGCAAAAGATTTTCGTCCTGGTATGAAGCTCCACGTGGACCTCCAGACCGATGACGGTTTCGTATTTGCTCTGCGTAGCTGTCATGTCATGAACCTCCTATACGGATCACGCCGCTTACAGCGACGGACGTAGTTTGTGATATTCCGTGCTCTGCTCGAAGGCGTGGGCGACGCGCAGCACCGTGGATTCGTCGAACGCCTTGCCGATGATCTGCAGGCCGATCGGCAGGCCATCCGCCTGGCCGCAAGGCACGCTGATCGCCGGAACGCCGGCCAGGTTGACCGGGATCGTGCAGATGTCGTTCAGGTACATCGTCAGCGGATCGTGAATCTTCGATCCGATCCTGAACGCCGGCGTCGGGGCGGTCGGCCCGATGATGACGTCATATTGCTCGAAAGCGCGGTCGAAGTCCTGCTTCACGAGCGTGCGCACCTTCTGCGCCTTCAGGTAGTAGGCGTCGTAGTAACCGGAGCTGAGCGCATACGTGCCCAGCATGATGCGGCGCTTCACTTCCGGCCCGAAGCCTTCGCTCCGCGACTTCTCGAATACCTCGAGCAGGTTGCCGGCATTCGGCGAGCGCACCCCGTAGCGGATGCCGTCGAATCTCGCCAGGTTCGAGGAGGCTTCGGACGAAGCGATGATGTAGTAAGCGGCGATCGCATATTCCGTATGCGGCATGGAGATCTCTTCCCAGGTGGCGCCCAGCGATTCGAACGTCTTCAGCGCGTTCAGCACCGCCTCCTTGACCGCCGGATCGATACCTTCGCCCATGTATTCCTTCGGCACGCCGATCTTGATGCCTTTCACGTCGCCGGTCAGAGCGCTGACGTAATCGGGGATGTCCACATTCGCCGAGGTCGAGTCGAACCGGTCATAACCGGCGATGCTCTGCAGGACGTAAGCGGCGTCCTCGACATTCTTGGTCAGCGGACCGATCTGGTCGAGCGAAGAGGCGAAGGCGACCAGGCCGTATCGGGATACGAGGCCGTAGGTCGGCTTCAGGCCGACAACACCGCAATACGCGGCCGGCTGACGGATCGAACCGCCGGTATCCGAACCGAGGGCGAAGTAGACTTCGCCTGCCGCAACGGCCGCAGCCGAGCCGCCGCTGGAACCTCCCGGCACGTGCTCGGTGTTCCATGGATTGCGCGTCAGCTGAAAGGCGGAGTTCTCATTGGAGCCGCCCATCGCGAACTCGTCCATATTCAGCTTGCCGATCGTCACCGATTCGGCCGCCTTCAGCTTCTTCATGACCGTCGCGTCGTAGATCGGCACGTAGTTGGCCAGCAGCTTGCTGGCGCAGGTGGTGATCAGTCCCTCCGTCACGATATTGTCCTTGATGCCCGCCGGAAGGCCGAACAGAAGCCCCCGCTCTTCTCCGCTGGCGAGCTTGTCGTCCAGGCGTCTCGCCGCTGCGCGGGCGCCCTCTTCGTCGACGCGCAGGAAAGCGCCCACCTTGTCATCCACAGCCTGAATGCGCGCAAGGGAAGCGTCCACCAGATCGGATACAGACAGCTCCTTGTTCGTCAATCGGTTATGTATATCCTGCAATTTCAGATCAAATAAAGACACGTTCGCTCCTCCTTCCGCTATTCGATGACGGCCGGCACTCTGAATTGTCCGTCTTCCTCGTCCGGCGCGTTCAGCATCACTTTCTCGATCGGCAGCGATTCGTGAGGCTCATCCTCACGCATCACGTTCACCAGCGGCAGCACGTGGCTCGTCGGCTGTACGTTGCTCGTATCGAGCTCATTTAACTTGTCCATATACTTCAGAATGGCGTTCAGCTGTCCGGTGAAGGTTTCCTTCTCCTCCTGCCGCAGCTCCAGCCTGGCCAGCTTGGCCACGTGTTCAACATCCTGGATCGAGATACTCATGGCTCTATACCCTCCTGACTTTCATCCCATCTACATTCTAATTATTATAACTTACTGAACATACCAACTCAATTGCAGGCAGGAAAATCATGCGGAGTGGCCATGCGCGCTCGCTGCCGCCGGACAAATCAAAAAAGGATTGAACCCCGTCCTGCGACGAGCGATTCAATCCTCCTGTTGCATGCCGGATCACGATTACCGGCTGATGAAGAATGGCAGGTTGTCCAGCCCCACCAGACGGGCGTATGTAAAGACTTGCCCCTTGTGATGGATCTCGTGCTCCTTGGCCATCGTAAGCAACGCGCGTCCCGGCATCTTCATCGAGGCGAACGTCACTTCCCGCTCCAGCTCTGCCGCCGAGAGCGATTCGAGATTGGCCAGAGTCGCGTCGGTCAGCTCCTTCACGATCGTTTTCAGCTCGCTTGCAGAAGCCGTGCTCTTGACCTGCTCGGACGGCTTGTGCTCGCCATCCTTGACGATCGCGGAGAACATATGGGTCGAGTTCACGATATGCAGCACCAGCTCCGACAAGGTCATCCCTTTCTCCCATGGCTTGTAGGAGAGGTGCTCATCGGCCAGCAGGTCCACCAATTGCTGCAGAGCCTTGCGATGGCTGAGCCAGCCCGCAGTAAACGCCTGGATCTCGTTCATGGCAATCTTCCTTTCTGCTTCGTGTGATGTGATATGAACCCGACAGGCTGTCCAGCTATTATCATATCCTACTCGCTGATCCGTCTCAATCGGAGATCGCCATCGAGTGACATCGTTCGTCACCGCTTCATCGCATGCCCAGTCCGATACTCACCAGCCATCACCCTCGCATCACCGCAAAGGTCCCCCTGACAGAAGAAAAACCGTCTCACACATGGTCTGTAACGACTCCGTGATGAACGGTTCTATCATGGCTATTCATATGAAATTGAAATGGTAGAAGGCCGGAGGGAAGCGGCGTTCACGCATCAGATCCAGGCGCGCAGATTCACCTGCTTGATGAAATCCTCGCGCGATTGAACCTCCTTGGCCTTCGAATCAGCGGGTTCCTCGCCGCCGTTCATGATCCGTCTGAAGAGTTCCTCGTTGCGAGTGGCGAGCGCATAATCGATCAGCATCTCGCGCTCGATCCGATCCGCCTCATTTTTCAGCAGAACTTCCTCAAGCTCGATATCGGAAGCGGGCACATACACGTGCTTGCCCAGCTTCGGTATTCTTACGACATAGTCGAAAGCATTGTCGGCATTGCGATCATAAGCGATGATATATCCGTACTCACCAATCGGCAAGTTTTGCTCAAACTGGTCTGCAACGAAATACACTTTCTGTCCGAGTCGATACATAGGCTCCCCCTCCAATCTCGACAGTCACTTACTATTTGTTATTACTATATATACTACACCAAAACCATTAAAGGTGTCCATTCCCGATGAATTTCATTTGTCCCGCAATTCGGTTATACTTCTTATGTATATTCATGTGCGATATTTTCATAACAAGGAGGTCATCCATGCTCGATTTTTACCGGAAATATTGGCGAACTGCGTTGGATATCGGGATCGTCGTCCTGACGGTATACCTGATCATGTGGCTGTTCAGCTGGCTGTACAACCTGGCGGCCCCCATCCTGCTGGCGCTTGTGATCTTCGCCATCATCGAGCCTCTGGCGAGATTCCTGCATAAACGGGGCATGAGCAAGCTGTTCGCAACCTCGATATCTGTATTATTATATTCAGGAATCGTCCTGGCGTTACTGGCCGGACTGGGAGTCCTGTTCGTCACCCAGATCAACCGGCTCATCGAACTGTTGCCCTCCTATGCCAATGTCTTTCAATTTCACATCAATGACCTTCTGAGATTCCTGCGGACGGAATGGGATGCGCTTCCTCCCAATATCACCGCGGAGCTGCAGGAGTACGCCTCCAGCCTGTCCCAATCCGCGGCCAACTTTGCGCAGAAGGCGCTCACGAGCCTGCTTGGTGCGATCGGATCCTTCTCCAACTTCGTCATCAATTTTGCAATGGCATTCATCCTTGCCTTCTTCCTGAGCCTGGAAGCGAACCAATGGAGCCGCATCGCCCGGGAGAAAACGCCGAGAACCTTCAAGAAAGCTTTCTATTTCCTGAGAGATAATGTGCTGAGGGGCATCATCAACTATATCAAGGCGCTGCTCAAACTGATGACGATCACCTTCGTGATCATCCTGGTCTCCCTGCTCCTGCTCGGTGTGGACAATGCGCTCGCCATCTCGCTCCTGGCAGCCCTGCTGGACATCCTGCCGCTGCTCGGGATCTCCGTCCTGTTCATCCCCTGGATCATCTATCTGTTCATCGTCGGCAATACGTGGCTGGCGGTGTGGCTGACCGTGATCCTCGTCGGACTGCTGGCGCTGCGCCAGATCCTCGAGCCGAGGATCATGGGCAACTCGCTTGGCGTCTCGGCCTTCACCATGCTCGCCCTGATGGTGCTCTCGACGTCGATCTTCGGCGTTGCCGGATTGATCCTGTCGCCGATCCTGACCGTGTTGATCAAGGCGCTGTATGACCAGGGCTATCTGAAACGATGGATCCGAATGCCGGAAGGGGAATTCGAGGATCAGCCGGAGGAGCTGCCTGCGGATACGAACCCGCCGGTCACTGAACAGAAATAAGCCTCCTGGCGCACCGGGCATGTCCGGATGCCTGCGCTTGTCCTGACAGTGATCGTCCATTGACGCTCCAATCAAAGAGGGATCGCAACGTGCGATCCCTCTTTGGGCTTACATGGCAATCAGATGTACGTGCTTACGGTTCCTCGACGATCACCACTTTGTAGGCGGAGGAAACGTAGGTTTCGTCCTTCGGGTATACGATCACCTGCGGATAGACGCGTTCCGGATCCGGGTAGGACAACCGGTAGTAGATGACCGCTGTCTGATACTCGTCAACGAAATGAATGCTGCTGATCGAGATGCCGTAGCCGGGATTCGGCCGCTCGCCCCAGGACACCGTAACCTTGTTAACCTCTTCGTTCACCTCGGTGATCTCGAACGTCACTTCCTGCTCAGGCTTGCCCTTCTCCTCTTCCTGCTGCGGTCCGTGGTTGCTCCTGAACTGCATCGCATCGTACAGCATGACGGCCGCTTCCTTGCGGGTGATCACCTGCTTCGGCAGGAACCTGCCCTCCTCGTCCAGCGAGAGGATCCCCGCATTCAGCAGCAGCTGGATGCTGTGCATGTAGTCCGGATTCACATCCGCTTCATCCGCGATGGGGAACAGCATCCTCGTAAACGGATAGGGTCCGGTCTTGTCCAGCGCGGTCAGCAGGTGATGCGCGAACTCCTCCCTTGTCATCATCGCGTTCGGGTCGAGCGCGCGATCGAGCTGCAGGCCATGAACCGCCGCGATGATGAACGATTTCGTGTACCAGGCGTCCTCCGGCACATGGTCGAAGGAATCGCTGGCCTCCGGCGCCCTGATGAACAGGAAGGCCGACAGATTCAGATCCATGCCCTTGATGATCATCTGGATGCCTTCCGCATACGTCAGGTCCTTGTCCCCCTGGAACTGGCCACCTATGCCATTCAATACACCATGCTCCCGCAGCTTCAGAATCTTGTCCCGAGCTTCGTCTTCCTGCGGTATATCCTCGAATGCGCTGACATGGACGCTTAGCAGGAACAGGGTCGCCATCATCAGCAGGAACACCTTCAACGAGCGTCGCTTCACTAGTATCGCCTCCCATGGGTTGCTCGTGATTCGTCCCCTTAGACGGTTGGCTGCCGGGAAATGTTTCACCCATGCGCATGGCTTTATTATCCAGAGCCGATCCAGGCGCGGATATCCGTGGGCCACTGGCATTGGCAGCGGTCGGCGCCAGACCGGTCACTGCACCAGATTCGACACGAGGACACCGCCTGGAGCGGCGTCTGCCGATTCCCGCTCGCCTGCCACCGGCTTCGTCTTGAAGCTGGCCAGCTTGCGCTCCAGGCGCAGCGAGCCATCCACCATCGCTTCCGCTTCCGCGGCGATTGAGGCGATATGCTGGCGGATCCTGTCCGTTCCTTCCGAGATGTTCTCCACGGACATGACGATCTCGGCGAGCTGCTCGGTTCTCGCCTGTCTCTCCTTCTGCAGATCCGCCGAATCATCCACGAGCGCCTGGAACTGCTCCGAGAACCTGAGCGTCTCCTGGTCGATGCGCGCCACCAGATTCAGCATCGTCATGACCGACTGCTGCGTCTTCTCCAGATTCTCGGTCAGTTGTCCGAGATTCGTGTAGGTGATGCCGATCTTCTCAATTCCCCGCTTCAGTCCCGCGAGGCGTACGTCGATCGAGCCGCGAATCTCGTTGATCGATTGTCTCGTCTGCTCGGACAACCGCTTGATCTCCTGCGCCACGACGGCGAACCCCCTTCCCTGTTCACCGGCCCGAGCCGCTTCGATGCGCGCATTCAGCGACAGCAGGTTGATCTGGTCGGAAGTCGTCTGGATGAGATCCACCATCGCCTCCACTTCCTCGGCGAAGGCCTGCATGCTCTGCATCTGTTCATGCACCTCCACCATGGAGGCCGAGGTTTCCTCCTTCTCCTGATGAATCGCGGTCATGAAGCCGGACACCTGGCTTCCGATCCGCTTCATCTCTCCCATGCGGTTGACATAGTCCTGGAAAGCATGGACGCTTCCGCGGATCGTCTCGAGGAAATGGTCCTCCCGCTGATTGCCCGTCTCGATCACCGCCTGCACTTCTTGCAGGCCGGCGTTCATCTGCACGATGCTGTCGTAGTTGTCCCGGATGTTCTTCTCGATATGCTGGGTAAGGGTGAGCATCTGCCTGCTGGTCTCGATCACATGGTTCATCTCCGACTTGACCGCGGAGACGATCTCATTCAGGGAGTCGATCATCCGGTTGAACGCTTCATTCAGCTGCGCCGTATCCTCCCCGTAGTTGACGGGCAACGTCTTGCTCAGATCGCCCCTCGCCGCGGCGATCTCCTGCATGGCCGTGATCGTATCGACCAGCGCGATCGTGGCGCCATGCTCGGACACGTTCAATCCCTGCAGCTCCTGCTCGCGATCTACGCGGATGATGCCCATCTTCCTGATCAGCCAGAAGGTCAGCAGGGCGATCGGGAATGTCCACAGGAATGCCACCCCTACGCCCAAAGCCTGCACCCCTACCTGCTCCCATCTGCCGCCAGCTGCCAGCAGCTCGCCCGGCGCCAGCAGGCCGATCGCGATCGTGCCCCATGCGCCGCAGGCGCCATGAACGGCAACCGCGCCAACGGCATCATCCAGCTTCAGCTTGTGCTCGATGAAGAGCATGGATAGCACGAGCACGAAACCGCCGATGAAGCCCACGAGCACGGAGAGCGCGGGCGTAAACACATGGCAGCCGGCGGTGATGGCCACCAGTCCCCCCAGCACGCCGTTCAGCAGATATTCCACCTTCGGCATGCCGCTGATCAGGTAGCTGCAGATGAGGCTGGCGAGTCCGGCGGCGGCTGCGGACAGCAGCGTGTTGAGCGCGATCAGCGCGATGCTCGTATCCCCCGTCGTCGTCGAACCGGCATTGAAGCCGAACCAGCCGAACCAGAGCAGGAACACGCCGAGCGTGGCCAGCGGAATATTGCTACCGGTGATCGGGTTGGGGGTGCCATCCTCGTTGAACTTGCCGATGCGTGGGCCGATGATGATGACGCCGGCCAGCGCGACCCAGGCGCCAACCGAGTGAACGACCGTCGAGCCGGCGAAGTCCATGAAGCCCTTGTCCGCCAGCCAGGCCGGCTGATCAGGGAGGAACAGGTTGCCCCAGGCCCAATGGCCGAAGATCGGATAGATCAATGTGGATACGATGATGGTGGCGATGAGGTATGCGTGAAACGTCATCCGCTCCGCGACGGCGCCGGAGAGGATCGTGCTTGCGGTGCCGGCGAACACGATCTGGAAGAACAGGAAGGCATACAGCCAAGGGTCATCTTCGGCCATGAAGCCGGTCATGAAGAAGCCCTCCGAGCCGAACAATCCGTTGGTGGGACCGAACATGAGCGGAAATCCGATGAAGATAAAGATGAGGCTCACGATGATGATGTCCACGACATTTTTCATCGCGACGTTGATCGAGTTCTTCGCGCGGACAAAGCCCGCTTCCAGCGAGGCGAATCCGGCCTGCATCAGGAAGACCAGCGCCGCGGCGATGATCGTCCATAGGAAATTCAGATTGATTTGCAGTTCATCCATTCCCATCCTCATGACACCCCTTCATGGAATTTAGTTAGTTATTTTGTCTATTTATGAAAGAAATTCTATCATAATCAGGAGAAATTTTACTATACAGTTTGTCATAAATCGTGTTAATTGGGGGGATCAGAAGATTTTATCCAAGGGTTGGATGTCAGTTATGATTACAACCTTCGGCCATTGTTGACCTGCAAGAAGGAAGGCGGAACATCTCGGACTGTCAAGAAATTTCGTATCGAAGCACCGTCATCTGTCCGAGTTCGCTTCCCCCCGGATCGCATATGTTAGTGGTTGAACAGCGGCTGACAGGCCGGATCAGGTTCTGAGAGGAGGTCATTCCCATTCGCCAGCGAGACAAGAAGCAGAACCCCTTGCGCCATCGATATATTATAAGCAAGATGAAGAAAACGCGGCCTTTGATGCGCGCTCCTGGCGTCAGGAGCCATGTCCCCGAGATGGTATGGTATACGGACGAGCAACTGATGAGCATGCTGCGCAAATGGCGCATGATATATCTCAAGCCCGACATGGGCAGCGGCGGAACAGGCGTGATCCGCGTCAAGCGGAGAGGCGACGCCGAATGCGCCGTATCCTGGGGGCATCACAGCCTCCGGTGTCACCTGTCCGAGCTTCCTCTTGTGTTGCGGAGTGGACCTCTGTCAATCGATTGGACAGCCAGAATCGAGAAAATTACGCAGCTTGATCGTACATTTGTTCGTATTGAACGGGCGTAAGATACCCAATTGCAGAATGAACGCGTTTGCGATTGTAGAAGAACTCGATGTATTCAAA
>Ga0207747_1001495_pt1 | contig 16162 bp, 9 predicted proteins | sample HigsolmetaGSP11D_FD_184839 | JGI IMG/M metagenome (GOLD analysis project Ga0207747, IMG submission 184839) | High solid enriched microbial communities from the Joint BioEnergy Institute, USA - SP1-1-D (SPAdes) | ecosystem: Engineered > Bioreactor > SSF (Solid state fermentation) > Aerobic >...
TTTTGCTTTATACCAACAGTTTTCTTATAAAGCGACGAAAAAAAGAATTTGGTCTATTCAACATTTTGGGGATGGAAAAAAGGCATATAGCAAAAATCATGCTTTTTGAAACCCTGATTATCAGCTTTATTTGCATAGCGGCCGGTTTGCTGACAGGTATAATTTTAAGTAAGCTTATGCTTTTGCTGCTTTATAAGCTAATTTCTTATAAGGTAAGCTTTGGGTTTGAGGTTCCACCTGTTGCGGTGCTGTCGACTGTGGTTTTATTCGGGCTGACTTATTTTACAATTCTTTTGTACAATATTTTTCAGGTTCATATATCAAAGCCAATTGAGCTGTTAAGAAGCGGCAATGTTGGAGAAAAGGAACCTAAGACCAAATGGCTTATGGCTGTTTTAGGTGCGGTAAGCCTTGCTATTGGATATTATATAGCCCTGACTGTTGAAGCACCGCTCAGAGCTTTGAATTTATTCTTTATAGCAGTGATACTGGTAATAATAGGCACCAATTTTTTATATAAAGCCGGAAGTATCGCTGTTTTGAAAATCCTGCGGAAGAATAAAAGGTATTATTACAAGCCAAATCATTTTATATCTGTATCAGGCATGATATATCGTATGAAACGTAATGCGGACGGATTGGCCAACATATGTATATTATCCACGATGGTAATTGTAATGGTATCTACGACAGTGTCACTTTATGCAGGCTTTGAGGATATAATAAGAACACGATATCCCAGAAATATCATAATTAGTTCAGGCTCTGCATCGGACAACCAGGTGGAGGAAATAGAAAAGGCCATAAGGAAACAGACTGCAGGCTTTAATATTGAAGCAAAAAATATTATAAGCTATCGTTGCGCCCAATATGTAACACGTCAGGAGGGTGCACATTTCAGCATCGATAGATCACGGAATAAAATGGCTGACAATGTTGCATTAGTTATTGTTATGGACCTTAATGAATACAACCGACTGTCGGACTCCTCTGAAAATCTTGCTCCCGGTCAGGCCCTGGTATATACCATTAAGGGGAAATTGACGGCAAATGAACTGGATCTGGCCGGCTATAAGCTTAAGATTAAAAGACAGCTGGACTCCTTTAGTGCAGAAAGCACTATAGATTCAGTGCTAAGCAGGTGCTATGTTATTGTTGTAGATACGGAAAAAACCATCAAAAATATTGACAAGGCATTTAATGACGGGAAAGAAGACATACTTAGGCTGGCATTTTATTACGGCTTTGATCTGGATGCCGATCAGGATACCCAGATGAAGCTAATCAGTGCCTTAAATGCAGAAATGCGAAGACTTATTCCACACGATTATTATGTAGATGGAGTGTCGGTATCAAGAGAATTCTTTTATGCTGTATATGGTGGGCTTTTTTATCTGGGCATTTTCCTCGGACTTCTGTTTATTATGGAAACGGTACTCATTATCTATTATAAGCAAATTACCGAAGGCTATGACGATAAGGAACGTTATGAAATTATGCAGAAGGTAGGGATGAGCCGTTCAGAGGTTAAAAAGACGGTAAAAGATCAGGTTCTTACGGTATTTTTCCTTCCTCTTGTAACAGCGGTGGTTCATCTTGCATTTGCCTTTAAGGTGATTACCAAGCTGCTGGCGGTTCTAAATCTCACAAATGTAGTTCTGTTTGCAGCCTGTACGGCGGCTACGGTTATCATTTTTGCCTTGTTTTATATTGCTGTGTATATTGCAACTGCAAGAAGCTATTATAAAATTGTCAGCTTTTAGTAAGTCTAGCTATTATGTATACCCCATATCATGAACTGAATAACAGCATTCAGAAAGAACCAATCAAGGCAATAATATTTGATTGGTTTTTTCTTGTTATGGCTGGCTGTTAAGATTAAATAATGCTATATATTATAGCTTTATTCAAATTGCATAGAAAAAAGACAAATAATAGCTTATCTATACCAATAATTTGTTAAAAAAGTGGAACTTTTGTTAAAAGTATATATAAAAACAGAAATATTCAGAAAAGAATCTATATATTTTGTACTACAAAATCCACTCTGCAATTGACAATAATACACATTATAGTTATAATATCATTATAGCAGTATTATATTTTTATAAATTTTTCTCTTTCATATTTTATATAAATTTTAGGATTTATAAAATATAACCTAAATTCTGCTTTCATTTGTAGGCTTATAATATACGTGGGGGGAATCTTTTATGAAAGTTGTTATGAACAAAAGGAAGGCCAGAGGATACAGAGAGTTTCTATATATTTTGCCCTTCCTTATTCTGGTTGCGATATTCTCGTATTATCCGCTGTACGGCTGGGTATATGCATTCTTCGATTATAAACCGCCGTTTCCACTGTCATGGGATAGGTTTGTCGGACTAAAGTGGTTTAAATCTATGGTGGACAACAGCGTTAAAATAAAGCAATTGCTTAACGTTTTGAAAAATACCTTTGCTATTAGTGGTTTAAGCTTGCTTTTCTCCTGGTTCCCGATGATTTTTGCAGTGTTTTTGAATGAAATCAGAAGCAAGAAATTCAAAAAGTTTGTACAGACAGTTACAACATTACCAAAATTCATAAGCTGGGTTTTGGTATATTCGATCGCGTATTGCGTTTTCAACAGTACAGGCGTGGTCAATTCGGTACTGCAGAGCTTGGGCTTAATTGATCAACCGATTATGTTTTTACAGTCTTCCGAGCATGTATACTTTAAAATGTGGCTTTGGCTTACCTGGAAGGAGGCCGGTTGGGCTGCCATCATGTATATTGCTGCAATAAGCGGTATTGATGAACAGCTGATGGAAGCCGCAAAGGTAGACGGTGCCTCCAGGATGAAGGTTATATGGCATATAACCTTGCCTAGTCTTTTGCCTACATATTTTGTACTTGTCATGCTGAATTTGGCCAACTTCCTTTCAAACGGCATGGAGCAGTTCTATGTATTTCAGAATTCATTCAACAAGGAATATATACAGGTTCTTGATCTGTATGTATACAATCTGGCTATGGGTAGTGGCGGTTATCCGCTGTCTACGGCAATCAGTATTTTTAAGAGTGTTGTCAGCATAATTCTTTTATTCACTACCAATAAAATTTCAAAGATGGTTAGAGGAGAAGGATTCATATAAATAAATAATATCTATATAAATCCTGAAGCTTTTATCAGTCCTTTCAGGCTTTTGCTGGACATGAGGACTTTTTCAACTAAAAGCATATAGCAGGTTAAGCCGTAAAGATTATGGATTTTATTTAGTCTGGAGGAAGTAAGATGAGTATTGATAGCCCTGTACTTAGTAAAAAGAAGAGCAAAAATAAGATAAAGACCAGTGCTGCCGATAAAATAATAAATGCCATAACATATGTAGTGTATTCATTTTTTGCATTCGTTTGTGCATATCCATTCTACTATATATTTATCAACACCATCAGCGCCAACAACTTAAGTGAAAGAGGCAAGGTAATACTTTGGCCCAAGGAGGTCCACTTTACCAATTATATTGAGGTATTGAAGATACCGGATTTGTTCCAGGCTTTGAAGATTTCCATTGCAAGAACAGTAATTGGAACAGTAGTAACAGTAATAATAGCGGCCTTTCTGGGGTACATGTTCACCAGGGAGACTTTGTGGAAGCGTAGTTTTTGGTACCGTTTTGTTGTAGCAACCATGTACTTTAACGCCGGTATAATACCGTGGTTTATTACTATGCGTAATTTGCGCCTTACCAATAATTTCTGGGGATATATATTTCCCATGGCTGTATCGCCATTCTACATAGTATTGTGCAAAACCTTCGTTGAATCTATTCCTAAGGAGCTGCATGAGGCGGCTGAAATTGACGGAGCAGGAACCCTGAAAATATTCTTTAAAATTATTATTCCGGTAATTAAGCCGATACTTGCCACGATTTCCATATTTTCAGCGGTGAATCAGTGGAACGCTTTCCAGGATACCCTGTTGCTTGTTACAGATAAAAAACTGTATACCCTGCAGTTTACTCTGTATCAGTATCTGAATCAGGCAACCAGCTTATCCGCTCTAATCAACAGTAATACCTCTGTGGAAAACCTGGCAGCTACTCTTGCAAAAGCCCAGACGGCGACAAGTGTCCGTATGACGGTTACCATTGTGGTAGTTACCCCTATCATACTGGTGTATCCATTCTTCCAGAGGTTCTTTGTAAAAGGTATTATGATAGGAGCAGTAAAGGGATAATGAACAATGAAGCAATTCATTGTTTATTATAAACGACAGGGATTTGCAAAACTATATAGCCTGATTCTTTCATATGTTTAATGCGGATTGGTTGCGGTCCGACCGGACAGCCGTATACATATCGAAAGACCAAGCGAATATAAATCCAGGCTATTCTTTTGCACATCTCTGGACTATAAAAAGGGAGGAATAATAAATGAGTATTAAAAAGCTAGTCTCAGTTATGCTGGTTACTGCTATGGTTATAACTGCTTTGGCAGGCTGCGGCAAAAAGACTTCAGAAGGTGGTTCTTATGCAAAAACCTTGACCATTGATGTTTATGACGTAGCAGCTAACTACCAGGGAATGCAGACAGGTTGGTTCCAGAAAGTAGTTAAGGACAGATTCAACATTGAGTTGAACATTATTGCTCCTCAGGTTGCCGGTGACGCAATCTTCCAGACCCGTGCATCCACAGGTAATCTGGGTGACATTGTACTGCTTGAAGCAGAAACCTTCATTGAGTGCGTTCAAAATGGACTTATTAAGGACATTTCAAAGGAATTTGCCAATAGCAAGTATCTGATTGAGTATAAGGATCAGATTGATACCTTTAACAAAGGTATTCCTGGCAACGAAGATGCTAAGACTTACGGTATTCCTACTCAGATGACCAATACATCTCCGACATCATATTCACAGGAAGTAATTTATTCAAGCCCGTTGCTTCGTTGGGACTTGTACAAGGAACTTGGAATGCCTGAAATCAATGACCTGGATGGCCTTTTGGATGTTCTTGAGGCTATGATGAAGAATCATCCTACCAACGAAGAAGGAGATCCGGCTTATCCTTTCTCACTGTGGCCTGACTGGGATGGTGGCGACAGAATGTTGGGTATTGCCAACGTAGTACAGCTTACTACATGGTATGGTGAGAAGATTAAGGAGTCCATTATTCTTAAACCCGACGGAACCTTTATACCTCTTACCGATAAGTCCGGAACGTATTACAAGATGTTGCAGTTCCTCAACAAGGCTCAGCAGAGAGGTCTTGTAGATCCAGACTCCGGTACTCAGGACTGGAATACGGCATGTGCGAAGATGTCGGCAGGTCAGGTATATCTGATGTGGTACAGCTGGCAGGTTGGTTTCTGGAATTCACAGGAAAGACTTAAGAACGGTACTGCATTTATATTTGTACCTGTAAAGGATCAAATGTACTATGTCGATGCCGATACCTACTATGGCAGCGGTCGTGTATTTGGTGTGGGCTCAAAGGTTGATAAAGAGAAATATGAGAGAATTATGGCATTCCTTGACTGGTATGCAAGCCCTGAAGGATTGGAATTCCAGCATAATGGTATCAGAGGCTTCAACTATGAAGTTGGTGAGGACGGAAAATATATAGTTAAAAATGACAACGCTCTGATGGATAACCTGCCGGTTCCTGAAGAGTATGGCGGTGGCGGCTATCAGGATGGTTTCAATGCCATAAATCAGTGGATTGTTGACTCTATCAGCATCAATCCTAACACAGGAGAGCCTTATGCAAGCACATATTGGAAGTCCTATAAGGAAGCTACTATGACTGATATGAAGAGAGAGTGGACGGAGAGATTCGGAGCAGAGAATCCTGTTGATTATATGAAGAAGAACAACAAGCTGTTAATCAGCCCGAATGTAAGCGTATCACTTCCTCCTGATACCAACGACATCTCCGTAATCCGCAATCAGTGTAATGAAACCATCTGCGACTACTCATGGAGAATGATATTTGCCAAGTCCCAGGCTGAATTTGATGCTATGTGGGATGAGATGGTTCAGAAGCTGGAAGGCTTTGGTTATAAGGAACTTGTTGAATTTGACAAGGTTAAGTTCCAGGTTGAGCTGGATGCCAAGAATGCTGCTGCTAATAAGTAATAATTAAAAGAAAATAGAATATGTTACAAGCATAATTTATTCATGCCACAGACAGATTCATTGTTTGTGGCATGAGTTTTTGTTTCTTATATGTAGTGTATGTGTTATACTATATAGGAAGCTGAAATAGTGTGACAGAGATTTTATAATACGGGAGATGAATAATGCGAAAGCTGGTAATTGGAATATTGGCTCATGTGGATGCAGGAAAGACAACCCTGGCAGAGGGAATACTGTTTACGACTGGAAGCATTAGAAAAGCCGGCAGGGTTGATCACAAGAATACCTTTCTGGATACATATGAGCTGGAACGGGAAAGAGGTATTACCATCTTTTCAAAACAGGCAGTATTTTCCTATAAGGACATCTATGTGACCCTGCTTGACACACCGGGTCATGTCGACTTTTCGGCAGAGATGGAGAGAACCCTGCAGGTACTGGACTATGCAATATTAGTTATAAATGGAAGTGATGGTGTCCAGGGTCATACGGAAACTCTATGGAGCTTGCTTGCCAGATACAGGATACCTACTTTCATATTTATAAATAAAATGGATCTGGAAGGCACAGATCGAAAAAGTTTAATGGAAAATCTTAAAAAGCATCTGAGTGAAAGCTGTATTGATTTCAACGATGATATAAATTCATCAGTTTTTCAGGAAAATATAGCGGTTTGTGACGAAGTGATGCTGAACAGGTATCTTGAAAAGGGTCGTATAGATACCTGTGACATAGCAGAAATGATTGCTGAAAGGAAAGTTTTCCCCTGTTATTTTGGTTCAGCCCTAAAGCTGGCGGGAGTTGACTCTTTTCTTGATGGATTGCAAATGTTTACCATGGAGAAAAGGTATCCTGAAAGCTTTGGTGCAAGGATTTATAAGATTGCAAGGGATGAACAGGGTAACCGGTTAACATATATGAAGATTACAGGTGGCCGCCTTAAGGTTAAAACCCTGCTCAGTAATAAAAGGACTGATGCTTTGGATACTGATAATACCGAACAAAAGAAAGGTCTTCTTACAAAAAACTGTGAAGAAGGAAACAGGACGGCTGATGACAGCGCTTCAGAAATATGGGAGGAGAAGGTTGATCAGATAAGAATTTATTCCGGTGTAAAGTATGAGACTGTTGATGAGGTTGATGCCGGAACAATATGTGCTGTTACCGGTTTGTCAAAAACCTTTCCCGGAGAAGGCCTTGGTATAGAACATGGATCCAATCTGCCTTTTATAGAGCCGGTTCTAAATTATCAGCTGATATTGCCCCAGGATTGCAGTCCATATGTTATGTTCACTAAGCTTTTACAACTGGAAGAGGAGGAACCCCAGCTTCATATTACATGGAATGAGAAGCTTAAGGAAATACATGTCCAGCTTATGGGTGAAATTCAGCTGGAGGTATTGAAAAATATCATATTGGAGCGCTTCGGGGTAGAGGTTGAATTCGGACCCGGCAATATCATGTATAAGGAAACCATTCTGGAACCGGTGATTGGTGTGGGACATTATGAGCCCTTAAGGCATTATGCCGAGGTGCATCTGCTGCTGGAGCCGGCAGAGCCGGGCAGCGGCCTGCAGTTTTATAGCAAATGTAGTGAGGATATGCTGGATCGGAACTGGCAGAGAGCGGTTCTTACACATCTTGAGGAAAAGGAGCATATAGGAGTTTTAATAGGTGCACCTATAACTGATATGAGTATTACTCTTATAGCAGGACGAGCCCATCTTAAGCATACGGATGGAGGGGATTTCAGGCAGGCTACCTATAGGGCGGTACGCCAAGGGCTTATGAAGGCTAAAAGCGTGCTTCTTGAGCCATATTACAGATTCAGACTGGAGTTACCTGCAGATTGTGTTGGCAGGGCTATGACGGACATTAGCCGGATGAATGGCAGCTTTAAGCCGCCTGAGCTTACCGATGGAATTGCCATACTAACAGGAACGGCTCCTGTTGCCACCATGAGGGGCTATCAGATGGAGCTAACTGCTTATACCAGGGGCAGAGGCAGGCTTTTTTGTGTGCTTGACGGTTATAAGCCATGTCATAATGCCGATGAGGTTATTCAAAGCTATGGCTATGACAGTGCGAGTGATACGGACAATCCCTCAAGCTCAATATTTTGTGCCCATGGAGCAGGCTTTGTAGTGGAATGGGATAAGGTTGAAGATTACATGCATATAGATAGCTCGTGGCATTTGCCTGATAATAATGATGGGACGAAGGCTGACGATGCCAGGGCAAAGACCATCACTGCATCTAAGGAGAAAAAGACAACCGGGGAAGCGGCTGGAGCCGGTAAATCAGGCTACAACGGTTCCTGGCAGGAGGATAAGGAGCTGGAAGATATATTTGTCCGTACCTTCGGACCGATTAAGGACAGACGGGCTTTTTACAAAAAAGAAGAAAGAAAAATATATAGTGATGAAGACAGCGGACATAAAAGTAATAACGGGGCTGATGGAGAATCCAATCAAAAAAGAAGCACAGGTAAGGATCAAGCAAAGGAATATCTGTTGGTGGACGGTTATAATATTATTTTTTCCTGGAATGAGCTGAAGGAGCTGGCGAAGGAAAATATGGATGCTGCCAGATATAAGCTGATGGATTTGCTTTGCAATTACCAGGGCTATAAAAGCTGCATAGTAATACTTGTATTTGACGCTTATAAGGTCAAGGGTGGACAGGGTGAAGTAATAAAATACAACAATATTAATGTGGTCTATACCAAAGAGGCTGAGACAGCTGATGATTATATAGAGAAGGTTACCCATGATATTGCAAAAAAGAATATAGTAAGAGTGGCTACCTCTGATGCTTTGGAACAGCTTATAATAATGGGGCAGGGAGCTGTAAGGCTTTCTGCCGCTGATCTTAAGGAGGAAATAAAGCGGGTAGCGGAGCAGATCCGGACTGAGCATCTGGATAAGCAGTCCGGTAGCCGCAATTATATAAGGGAACACTTTGATGAAGAGCTGATGGACTTTTTACTGAATAACAAAAGCGATAAGGAAGATAAGCACGATAAATAAACTATTATTATAACAATAAAATTCAAGGAGGTACAGATATGTTTGGAGCTAAAGATTTGCTTGATTTGCTGAAAACAAGAAGAAGTATAAGAAAATATAAGAATAAGGAAATTGAGAAAAATTTGCTTGAGCAGATTCTTAAGGCAGGGCTATTGGCCCCATCAAGCAGAAGCCGCAGACCATGGGAATTTATTACCGTAACTGATAAGCAAAAGCTTAAGGCACTTTCCGGCTGCAGGGAGGGGAGCAGCTATTTTCTGGCGAATGCAGCTGCGGCAGTTGTAATTGTGGCTGACCCGGCCAAATGTGATGTATGGGTTGAGGACTGCTCTATTGCAGCCATTATTATGCAGCTTACGGCTCATTCCATGGGCCTTGGCTCCTGCTGGATGCAGGTGAGAGAACGTTTTACTGTAAATCAGGAAAAGGTAGAGGATTTTGTGAAAAGAACTCTTGATATACCGGAAAACTATCATGTTGAATGTATCCTGGCCTTTGGATATCCGGATGAGGAAAAAAGGGCATATGAGGACAAGGATTTGCCATATGACAAGCTACACTGGGAAAAATTCTGATTAAGGAGGAAGACGGTATTATGACCGGACAAGTGTTATATAATGATGTTGAACTAAGCAAGGTAAGTGTGCAGGACCCATATTATGTGAATGCATTTGAAAAAGAAATAGAATATCTTAAATCACTTGATGCAGACAGGCTTCTGGCAGGATTTCGCCAGGTTAAAGGGCTGAAAGCCAAGGCTGAAGTGTATGGGGGATGGGAAAATACCGAGATTAAGGGTCATACCCTCGGCCACTATTTAACTGCAGTTGCACAGGCCTATGCTGCCACAAGGGATGAAGAGCTGCTAAGACGTGTACATTATATGATTGATGAGCTTGCCGATGCGCAGCTTGAAAGTGGCTTTTTGTTTGCTTCAGGCGAATATCTCTTTGATAATGTGGAACAGGGCAAGCCTGCATGGGTTCCCTGGTATACGATGCATAAGATCTTTGAAGGCCTTATTGCCGCATACAGGTTAACAGGATACAGGAAAGCCTATGAGGTTTTTGACAAGCTTGCCGATTGGGTTTATGACAGAAGCTCAAGATGGGACGATGAGCTCAATCTGCGTGTTCTCAGGGTGGAGTATGGCGGCATGAACGACTGCCTCTATGATGTGTATTCCTTTACCGGTAAAGAAAAGCATCTGATTGCCGCCCACAAATTTGATGAAATGGCCTTGTTTAGTGCCATTCGGGATGGAAAGGATATATTGGACAATCTTCATGCCAATACCACTATACCCAAATTTGTCGGTGCCATGAAGCGTTATATGGTAGTGGAAAACTGCGAGCCCTTTTATCTGGAGGCTTGCGAAAGCTTCTGGGATATGGTGGTGGAGCACCACAGCTATGTGACAGGCGGCAATAGCGAATGGGAGCATTTCGGACCGCCTGATAAGCTTGATTGTGAAAGGACCAGCTGCAATTGCGAGACCTGCAACACCTACAATATGCTGAAGCTTTCCAAAGGCCTGTATCAAATTACAGGTAAGAAAAAATATCTTGATTTTTATGAAAATACCCTGATAAATGCGATTCTGTCATCGCAGAATCCCGAAACCGGCATGACTATGTACTTCCAGCCGATGGCTACCGGTTATTTTAAGGTATATTCCACTCCATATGATAAATTCTGGTGCTGTACCGGGACCGGAATGGAAAACTTCACAAAACTGAATGACGCTATCTTTTATACCAGAATAGTTGATGGAGTATATGAGGTCACAGTAGGCAGGTATGTAAGCTCCGAGCTTACCCTGGAGGAGTTGCCTCTTAAGCTGAAAATGGAAGCAGGCTTCCCTTATGATGATTATTGCAGGATAACCTTACCGCAGCTGAATGAGGGGCAACGGCTGGTAATAAAGCTGCGTATTCCTGATTGGAGCAGCAGCCGGGATTTGCCGGATATAAATGGTTCAAGGGAGGGCATCACAGAAAAGGATGGCTTCATCTATATAGACCGAAAATGGAGTAAAAATGATGTTGTAAATATCCGTTGGCAGATGACTGTTACATATCATGATTTACCGGATAATCCCAATAGTATAGCCTTCAAGTACGGTCCGGTTGTACTTAGTGCCGGTCTTGGAACAGAAGATATGACTACTTCCAAAACAGGTGTCAATGTTACAATTCCTACAAAAAACATTGATATAAAGGATTATATTCTGGTTAAAGGGATGACAGTTGAACAGTGGCTGTCAAGGCTTCCCGAGCATCTGATAAGAAAGCCCGGCAGTGATAAGCTTGAGTTTGTACTAAGGAATACCGACGAGGATGACAGGCTGGTATTTAGTCCTCATTTTATGCGTTATAAGGACAGGTACGGAATTTATTTTGTAATCTTTGATGAAAATTCGCAGGATTATAAGGCTCACCTTGAGGAAGAGGAAAGAAAACGCCGGCTGGAGCTTAACACTATTGATATTATCCCTGTCGGAAATGATCAGTATGAATTAAAGCATGAAATTAAGGGTGAGAATACCTTTGCCGATACAGGCAACGGTTATATTCACAGGGGCGCCCATCCCAAAGGCGGTTATTTCTCTTACACTATGAAGGTGGATAAAAGTGCCATTAATGAGCTGCAGCTTTATTTGAGCATAGAGGGCTCACCTGTTGCCTACAGAATTTATGTTGATGATCATTTATTGGTTGACAGCTCAACCCCCGGGGGCTGGCCTCCAAAGATATACCTTGAAAGGATAGAACTGCCGGATAAATTGGTGAGCGGCAAGGACAAAGTAACTATAAAATTTGTCAATTGCTCGGAGCGGGGCTGGTTTAAGATTTATAACCAGATAAGAATGGTAAGAAAGCACGATTGATTAATATCTTAATGGCTGATAAGGAACTCAACATAAAGGTTTCTTATTGGCCTTTTTTCATAAATAATTTTAGTTTTCATTAAAAAAGTTTATCTTCAGGGATAAGGTTTTATTAAAGACTATAAAATATGAGGAATTTATCGAAAAATTGAACCTTTTTTCTTTTGTTTTGTTAATATAGATGTATCTAATATGGTTCGAGCCAATATATCCAAAGAGGGGTGAAGAATATTAAAAAGAGCTTCACAGAAGTAGTTATCGATAACATAGCCTGGCTTCACCGATACGTAAATCATAAAATTAATAATAAGGATATTGCTGAAGACTTGGTTCAGGAGATATTTTTCAAGGCTTTCAGGGCTTATCCAAATTATATTGAGGAAGGGAAATTAAGAGCCTGGTTGATGAAAATTGCCCAAAATACAATCCGCAATTATTTTTCAGCTAAGAAGTATGACAATGTGCTGTCGCTGGATGCAGAATATGATACCGATATGCCGATGTATAGCTATGTTGCTTCCGGTAATGCCCCCGAGGATGAGCTTATACATAAAGAACTGATGACGGAAATAATCGGAGTAATAAACCGTATGCCACAAAAGGAGAAGGAGGTTTTTACCTACCGTTTTATAAACGGATATACGGTATCGGAAACCTCAGCGATAATGCATATACCTGAAGGAAGTGTCAAAAGTAAGACCTATTATGCTATTAAAAGAATTCGCCAGGAGCTTGGCGTTGTATCAGATTCCGGCCCGGGCGTTTATCAGGCCAAAATCAAAAGGAGGTATGTTATTATGACATGTAAGGATGCTTATAAGTATCTTTTTATGTATGCAAAGGGTACCTTGGAAACAGAAAGAAAGGAGACACTAAAGGAGCATCTTGCCGCCTGCAAGGATTGTGCAGGAATTACTGCCGCTCTGGAAAGACTCATACCCCACATGACATATGCACAGGATGATGAAATGACCCATTTCTTAATTGATTTCCTATGTTTAAGCTAAGCTATTCGGGTGCAGGCTTTCATGTAGACAATGCAGAGCAGCTGAATGAAGTATTAAAGAAAAATGACGGTTATATTCCAAAGGGTGAGAACTGGTTCAGCAATGGCTTCAGCAACTGCAACCATCTGCTGGCGGAGTTTGATAATGAAGGGCATGAGCTGGAAATAGAAATTGTTCCCAATGGAGATAGTCATTACCGGGCTAATGTGGTGAGAATGAAGCAAATATACGAGCCTGTTATGTGGCTATACGACACTTTTATTTACGATAATGTCAGTGGACATGCAGTCAAAAAAGCCCTTGAGGATCCCAGACTATATTATGGCAGAATGCATAATATGCTGGGCAATGAGGGCTATGCAAAATCCGCCCTTTATGCGGCTATACCCGGTAATGCCGAAAATATCAGAATTAAGAGAGGTAATGGCTTCATTGATTGCGGCAGCTATAAATTTGCCTATGTGGATCGCTATGTAACGATGGAGGAGAGATTGTCGCTGGATTATTCATATTTGCTAACTGAGTAGGCAATACAGTTAAGACTGGAGATTACTTGGTATAATAGCCGCAATAGCGGCAGTAATGCAACAGGATAAAATATTAACAAAAATCCGGAAACCTGTTATTTAGCCTGTTTCCGGATTCTTTTGCATTATTATTGTATTACTCTTAAATTGTATTATTCCCATTCAATTGTGGCGCATGGCTTCGGGCTTAAATCATAGCAGACCCGGTTTACGTTAGGTACCTCCTTAAGAATTCGGTCTGTAATTTTTAGAAGAATAGGCCAATCTATTTGCTCTATGCTGGCTGTCATTGCATCTACGGTATTTACAGCACGTATGATTACAGGATACTCGTAAGATCTGGCATTGTTCTTTACACCCACTGACTTGAAATCAGGTACTACGGTGAAATACTGCCATACCTTCTTGTCAAGACCGGCTTTGGCAAATTCCTCCTGCAGTATTGCGTCGGACTCCCTGACTGCCTCAAGGCGTTCACGGGTGATGGCTCCAAGGCAACGCACTCCAAGACCAGGACCCGGGAAGGGTTGGCGGAATATCATAAATTCAGGCAGGCCCAGCTCCAGACCACAGGCCCTTACCTCATCCTTAAACAGATAGTAAAGGGGTTCTATAAGCTTAAAGTTTAGATCCTTAGGAAGACCACCTACATTATGATGGGATTTAACCACCTTTGCAGTCTTAGTGCCACTTTCAACAATATCGGGATAAATGGTTCCCTGGGCCAAGAATTCGATTCCCTCAAGCTTTTTGGCTTCTTCCTCAAAGACCCGGATGAATTCGGCACCTATAATTTTGCGTTTCTGTTCGGGGTCAGAGACATTTGCCAATTTGGAAAGGAAACGCTCACTGGCATCTACATATATAAGGTTTGCATCATATTGGTCACGAAATACCTTCACAACGTTTTCGGATTCATTCTTACGCATTAGGCCATGGTTGACATGAACACAGACCAGCTGCCTGCCGATAGCCTTAATCAGCAGAGCGGCTACCACTGAGCTGTCCACTCCTCCAGACAGGGCAAGCAGTACCTTTTTATCACCCACCTGCCTTCTGATTTGCTCAACCTGATCCTCGATAAAATTCTTCATATTCCAGTTAGCCAGGGCATTGCAGCTGTCAAAGATAAAGCCTCTGAGAAGATCACTAAGCTTGTCCTCATCCTCAGGCCAGGAATCATAAACTATACTGCATTTAGCTTTTTTATGGTTTACGGCCATAATCGGAATACCGGATGAATAAAGCTCCTGCGCTACATCAATTTCTTCACCGTCTACTACGTTGTTTTCCCCGCCGTTTATTATAATACCTTTAAGATTTTCCATACTTTGCAGTTTTTCTACAGCTATATCATGGGGATGGATCTCGCTGTAGACTCCAAGGGCACGGATAGCCCGGGCTATCCTGGTATTTTTATGGCTTCCGAGATCAAGTACTACAATCATATCCTGTTTCATACGTACCTCCATACTCAAATAATCTTCCATGCTAAAAACAGCTTTCATGCTAAAGCATTTGCCATATTACATGCAAATTTACATATTTATAAGACATTAATTAATATTAACACAGATAAGCCGGTATGAAAAGAGGAGTAAAGGCTCTTTCGTGCTTCGCAGTGATTAGTTTTTCTTCTATATTAAATTAAAAATTATGATTTGTGCATGGATAAAAAATTGGTTATGGTATAAGAAAACGGTTGATGACAATCGACAACAAAGGAGAGGAGTTTTATTATGAACCTGCTTTATAAGGGAAAGACAAAGGATGTCTATCTGTTGGAGGACGGTAACTGCCTTTTAAAATTTAAGGATGATGCTACTGGTGAAAACGGCAAATTTGATCCAGGAGCAAATACTGTCGGACTTACTATTGAAGGAGCCGGACTGGCGGGTCTGAAAATGACAAAATACTATTTTGAGAAGCTGAATAAGCTTGGGATACCAACACACTATATAAGCGCTGATTTGGAGAATGCCAGTATGATTGTTAAGAAGGCCAAGGTTTTTGGAGAAGGACTGGAGGTTATATGCCGTTATCGGGCTGTGGGCAGCTTTATCAGAAGATATGGTAAATATGCCAGGGAGGGACAGCCTCTGGATGCCTTTGTTGAATTCACTTTAAAGGACGATGCCAGAAATGACCCTCCGATTACCGAAGATGCACTGGATATGCTGGGAATAATGACAAAGGAAGAGTTCCGGACTGTTAAGGAGCTGACTAAAAAAATAGCCGGAATCGTTAAGGATGATTTGGCCACAAAAGGTATAGAGCTGTATGACATCAAGTTTGAATTTGGAAGAGTTGGAGAAGACGGTCATATAGCCCTGATAGATGAAATTTCAGGTGGTAATATGAGAGCATATAAGGACGGCAAATGGCTTGAGCCGCTGGAGCTGAGCGATTTGGTTACCGAATAATTTAAAGGCAAGCTATTAGCTAAATTGCAAATTATAAATTAAGATACCTGCTTTATGAGGCAGGTATTTTTATGCCCAACAGCTAAATAACAAATACTTGTATGATTATGCCCTTAGAGTGTAGAATATTATCAGGAGGAGGTAATCGGCATGATTTTTATAGGAAG
>Ga0207747_1001496_pt1 | contig 16154 bp, 12 predicted proteins | sample HigsolmetaGSP11D_FD_184839 | JGI IMG/M metagenome (GOLD analysis project Ga0207747, IMG submission 184839) | High solid enriched microbial communities from the Joint BioEnergy Institute, USA - SP1-1-D (SPAdes) | ecosystem: Engineered > Bioreactor > SSF (Solid state fermentation) > Aerobic >...
GTTCCGGCAAGAGTTGTCGAGACACTTGCGCTTCGGTTCCCGGCTCTACGATCACATATTGCCCCATCATCCCGCTGTCTTCGTGATAGAGCAGATGGCAATGATACATGTAAGGTGTGTCGGGGTCCGGATAACTCCCAAAATCGAAGGCAAATCTGACTGTTTCCCCGCTCGGGATGTAGACCGTGTCCTTTCTTCCCCGCTCATATTCGGCCGGCAGCTCGCCGTTCCTGTTGAGGATGGCGAATGCCGCATCACATTCCTTCTTCTGCACAACCTTCTCCCTTCCTCATCATGATTCATGCTTCACCCAGATATTCTTAACAGCTGACGCAATCAGTCCAGAATCCCTCCCCAGATCGCATTGGTCAGAAGAACACTAACGATGGCGTAAGGATTCGTCACCGGTCCTTGCAACTGGCCCTCCAGGATCGGAGACGCGATCGCTCTGATCAGAATCGCGAGCACTCCGTATGCAATCCCCGTATACTGCAATGTTCGCAACGGGTTCTCGACGCGGACCAGCACCGTTACGGCGATCCAGACGATGGAGATCAGGATTGCAAGCGCCAGCGCATCAGAAGGATGAATACGGCCAGGTAGCCAGAGCCTTTAGCCACAAGTCGCAAATGCTGCAAAAAGCTGTGCGGCAAGAAGGAATCTGGTCGCTGATGTCGCTCATGTTTAAGAACGCCATTAACGATCATTCGCGGGAAACTGGAACTGGCGCACGATCGATTACCCTGCAGAATGCCTTAATTCTCGGCTATTAAACGTCTTATCTTCAATCAACTTGTCCACATCAATGCAATACTTCCCGATGCAAATGCGACCTGTGAACATCTTGCGGACCGATACCATCATCTTCGCCTTAAGCAAGGTGTCCACTCCTGTTTTCCCGCCGACGATCTTGGCTACGATGCTGCGTCCGGCTTCCAGCGTCGAACCTCGGCAAACGGACGACTCATGTTTGAACAGAATCGAGCGTGCCGCATACAACTGGCTGAGTATGACCCCATCACGTTGAATGATAATATTGCCATTGGACTTGATCTCACTGTTATGACATTGATTCAACCTGACCTCAGCCTTGGCTTCCTGCATGCGGGCAACTTCCTTGTGCGCTTCATGCAGCATCGTGAGCAGACTTTGGTAGAAACTCATGTTCAGTTCCGTCAGAATCTTGAACGGTTGCAGGAGAATGGAGCACATCTCGCCCAGCTTCTGATATTCGTTTTGCTTGATGTGTTGGATGTTGGCCAACACCGCCAGCAATTCCTTCACCAGCGCAGGAATGGCATGGAACTTCTTCTCGACCAACAACATGACGATCTGACCGAAATGCACCTTCTGCTTCCGAACCTCCAGCTTATGCAAGAGCAGATTGGATGCGGTGATCAGGTTTGCGAGATGCTCGGTCAGCGTCTTGGCAGTCTGGTACAACCGATTGAACATCACGCCGAAGTATCCGCTGTACAGCTTGCACCCCAGCACATTCCCTCGCACGAATATGCTTCCTGTCGCGGTGATTGTTGCATTATAAGCACTTCCATACACATACACGTTGCCGAGAGACTCGATGATCATGTGATCCATGACATTGCCGTACACGATCACGTCGCCGGAGAACACGATGTTGCCTGTATTCAAGTTCACATCAGAAGGCACGGTGTAGGAGGGGGATATGTCAACGACCTTTACCTTATGGCCAGTAATCCGCGGTCTGCCGCTGATCAGAGCTCGTATCTCCCCATCAGGAGTGATCTCTGCGCTGGGCCTCGCAACCACGATGATGTCTCTGGGTTCAGCGGGTTGAATCGGTTTGCCGAATACATCATAACCCGCAGAGCCTTTGACCATCGGGATCTTCCGCGCAATCACATCACCGCTGCTGGCCGTAGGAATCTGCAAATGGTTGCGGAAATCCACCCGCCCGGAAACGTCGAAAAACTGAGACCTTACCTGGTCCGGAAAATACAACTTAAGGTCGGCGTCTTTGCCCGGTACAGCGGCTTTCCCTCTGGCAATCAGAACTGGTTGATATGTCGGCTGCTCTAATTCTCGTTGCACCGCATCGATATCCAGATTTGACTTGATCGCCATTTGTTGGATTGCCGACAGCACATCGATGAGTGTAACGGTCTCCAGTATGTAATTCTTGTCTTGCTCTGCTCTAATGACCATTTCGGACATAGGCTCCGTGTCGATTAAGTGCCAGGCGTAACGCTCTTTAGACTTCAAGTGGAAATAGGCCTGCATCTGATCCTTACTGACTTTGATTTCAAACAAAGGCTGCTCTTCGATTTCCCAACGAATACAATCCACAGATGAAACGAAACGGCGAGCGTCGACCACTTCATTATTGATGATCAATCGAACCGGATACTCGCCTCTGATCACAGGAGGACTCCCATCTCCGAATGGATCTCGAACCATGATCGTATGGTTCTTCACCTGTATCCAGCCGTCGGTCGCAGTCTCACTCTGAGCAGGGATGTCTCGTACCAAGGTGTCGTTGTCGATGCCGCTTTCTCTCTCGGTCATCCAATCCGCATGGGTCGCATCTAAATCTAATTGTTGGATGAGCTTAGTTAATTCCAGTTCTGTCATCTTTCTCGCCATGGGAAACACCTCTCAATCGTTATACACTCACAGTTCGCTTTCTCCCGATCATCCACTCACACATCGCGCGATGCTTTCCTTATCCTCGGGATAAACGTCTCCCTGACGGAGAACCCGCTTGATGCTCATCCATGCAAATCTCCCAGTAGCTCGACAGCCTTCTCGAGATGCGATATGCCCATACCTTTCGTCGAGTCGTATCTGCCCTCACCTTTCACAACGCAGGCATTTAGAACTATTCGACAAAGAATAAAGTACTATTTACCTTCATTGTATTTTCGAATCGAATACTTTTCAACAGTTTCATTAACCGTTTTTTCGTGATTCTTGTCATTTTTATTCCGCAAGGATCATAGGCGCATAGAACTAAGATGAAGTATAATAAGCTTATGCATAATACTGGGGGGGATCTCCGTGATATTCCAACATCGTTTACGGTAGGCGCGTAAGCGAAAGAATCTGACCATAGAAGAGCTCGCTCAACAAATCGGCGTTGCCAGAAGCACCTATGCCAACTATGAGTTGAACAATCGGGAACCCAACCTGAACACCATAGTGGCGTTGTCCAAAGCCCTGGATGTGTCCGTGGACTTCTTGCTGGGGTTGTCTGATAATCCTCAGATTCACTCGGTCGAAACGAAAGACAAAGGCCGAGGGGTAACTAGCCCTCGGCATCCGCATCATGGGTATCTGACTCTACAAAATCTTTCAGTCTGGACAACTTGTCGTCCCAATATTGGTCGAAGAAGTTCAGCCATTGTTTCAGTTCGTCCAGCGGCTCCGGATGAAACTTGTAGCGGGTTTCCCGCCCCACCTTATGGCTGCTGACCAGGCCCGCATCGGTAAGGATATGCAGATGCTTGTTCACGGCCGTTCTGGATATCGGGAAGCAACGCGTCATTTCGGCAATGGCCATTTCCTTCCTGGCGAGCAATTTCAGCATGCTTCTGCGAGTCGGGTCGGCAATCGCCTGAAAGACATCGTGCCCGGAAGAAGCGCCCGCCACTTTAAGCTCCGATGTATGCCGGGAGATCTTCTTTGACAATTTTCTCCCACCCGCCATCCATAACTCGACGAATGACCGCATGCGGTTGTCCGAACTCCGTGACCTTGTCTGGATCCCAACCGGAATGGATCAGCGTAAATTCCGTTGTGCCATCCTCCAATTCCTTCAACTCAAAGGTCAGATGCCAATCCTTCCCCCAGTCGAAGCTGAGGCGTGTCGGCGGATTCAACTCAGTGACCTTGCATAGCGAATCTCCAAAATGCTCCGTATGCAGGACGAATTCATGACCCACCACCGGTTCAAATGTATTCGACATCCACCATCCGGCTATCCCTTCAGAGGTAGCAACTGCCTTCCAAACCTTCTCAATCGGCGCTTTCAGGATAACGCTTTTTCGGATTTCAGGAATCGACTCTTGTGACGACATTCATCATACCTCCAAAATGCAATATAACACCTTATGGTGTTGCTTTCATTATAACACCTTAAGGTGTTATTTCAACCCTGTTGTTGAACTTACACCCTCTTCCTCCCCAGCAAGAGGGAAAAGTCGCACGTCACGTCCAGCGCCTCCTTGCGCAGGACTTGCTCGATCAGCTCTTGTGACGCGTTCCAGGACAGAGGGGTCATATCGATGAGCTGTTTCATATACAGGTTTTCCACTTTGACACCATACCGAATACGTCTGACATCAACCAGCTCGAAGTTTCGCTTGAACAACTCCAAGGTTTGATCATTGGAATATGCTGCTTTATCGGTCTGATGGTAGTCCTGGACGTCGAATGTCATTCAAAAATGCCTTCATGACTCCTCCTGAACGTTATACTGCTCTATGAACTGCCATCTTCAACACTGAAAACAAGTGATGCCATGAAGACAATGGCATCATGGCATCACTTACCTGGTACAGAGCATATTCGGCTCGATTACTTCAGCATCTCCAGCAGTTCCTCTTCGCTGATGATCGGAACACCTAATTCCTGGGCCTTCGTCAGCTTGCTGCCCGCTTCTTCCCCTGCCAGGACGTAGGAGGTTTTCTTGGACACACTGCCCGACACCTTGCCTCCGTACATCTGGATCAGACGAGTGGCCTCGTCCCGCTTCAGCGTCGGGAGCGTTCCCGTGATCACGAAGGTTTTGCCGGACAATCTGTCGTCCCCTCTGCCTTCCGATTGCTTGGCCTTCGTATTGACGCCTGCCTGCTTCAGTTTCTCGATCAAGACCTTCGTGCTGTCCTGACTGAAGAAGTTGCGCACGCTGCTCGCCACTGTCTCCCCGAAGTCCGGCAACATCAGCAATTGCTCGTAGCTGGCATTCGCAATTTCGTCGATGTCGGCGAAGTTGGACGCGAGCACTCTTGCCGTTTGCTTGCCGACATTTTTGATCCCGAACCCGGTGATGAGTTGGTCCAGATCATTGTCCCTGGACTTCTCGATGGCGTTCAGCAGGTTGTCAACCGACTTCTCCCGGCCAACGATCCCTTTCTCAATCAACTCATCCCGATAATCCTTGAGGCGATAGATATCGGCGATATCCTTGATATATCCTTCGGTCATCAGGGCTTCGACGGAGCTCGGCCCGAGCCCTTCGATATTCATCGCATCTTTCGAGGCGAAGTAGATGATCCCACGGATCGATTGGGCATAACATTCATCCCCGCTGCAGCGGATGTCTGCGCCATTCTCATCCCGCACGGTCGGAGAACCGCAGATCGGGCATCGGTCAGGCAAGGTATATCTGACCGCATCCGGCGGTCTTTTCTCCGGGATGCTGCGGATCACCTCAGGGATAATGTCGCCTGCCTTCTGGATCACCACAGTGTCGCCGATCCGGATATCCTTCGCATCGATGTAGTCCTGGTTGTGCAAGGTGGCCTTGGACACCGTTGTGCCCGCCAGCTTCACCGGCTTCAGGATCGCCAGCGGAGTCAGTCTGCCCGTGCGGCCAACCTGCACCCGGATGTCCTCAATCACCGTTTCCTTCTGCTCCGGCGGATACTTGAAGGCGATTGCCCAACGCGGCACCTTGCTGGTGCTGCCGAGCACCCTGCGGTCTTCCAGATTATCCACTTTGACGACGGCGCCATCGATTCCGAAAGGCAGATCCCCCCTTCTCTCCCTGATATCCACGATGCTCTGCCAAACCTCATCGGCCGTTGAGCAGACCTTGTAGTCCGGGATGACAGGGAATCCGAGCGTACTTAGCCACTCCAGCGTTTCCGCATGGGAGGTGAATTCTCTGCCTTCTGCGATCTCCAGATTGAAGACGAACAGGTCCAGCTTGCGCTCCTTGACGATTCTCGGGTCAAGCTGCCGCAACGTTCCCGCCGCCAGGTTTCTGGCCGTCTTGTACACCTTGCCGCCGCTCACTTGCTGCTTCTGCATGATCATTTCGAAAGTTTCGTTGGACATGAACACTTCGCCGCGCACTTCCAGATAAGGCAGATCAACCGGAATTTGCTTCGGCACAGCGTCCATCACCAGCAGATTCTCGTACACCGACTCGCCTTCCTCACCGTTGCCCCGGGTGATCCCCTCGACCAGCCTGCCTTCCCGATACCTCAACATCACCGTCAGGCCGTCTATTTTCATCTCAACGACAAATTTGGAATTCGGCACCTGGGACTTGACCTTCTCCACGAAGGCATACACTTCTTCCCTGGTGAACTGGTCCTGCAGGCTGATGACCGGCACGTCATGCCTGACCTTCCTGAGCTCGCGTTTGACCGTTCCGCCAACCTTCCGGGTAGGCGAATCAGGCGTGATCAGCTCCGGATGCTGCGCTTCGAGGTTCTTCAGCTCATTCATCAGTTGGTCATACTCGTAGTCGGTGATTTCCGGCTGGTCCTGGTCGTAGTACTTCTCATTGTGGTACCGGATCAATGCCCTGAGCTCCTCGATCCGATCTTTCACTTCCATGTGGACAGCACCTCCCATATGATCATGCTACCTCTAGGCTTTCGTGATTGGGGCAAACTTCGCCAGCAGCTTCTTGATCCCGACTGGGGCCGGGAACGCAATCTGCAGTTCCTGATCGTCCCCGCTTCCTTTGACGGAGACTACCGTACCGATTCCCCATTTATTGTGCGACACCTTGTCTCCCGTCTGCCAGGTGACCGAGCCGGCAGCGGATGCTCCCGCCTGGCCGCCCGTTCCGGCCGGGCTGCTCGTCCGGGAAGCTGCCGCACCCCCGACGATCGGCCTGAGTTTCGTCTCGGCAGAGGCCGGGTAGCGACCCGCGCCGCTGTTGCCATAACCAATCGTTCCACTGCCGCCCGTATATCGCTGATAACCGCCGCTGTAACGCGGTTCATCGCCATAATCAAGATCGCGGTCAAACGCGTCGAACCGGCTTCCGCCGAAGCCTCCGCGCGGCGCATAGCCCCCGACCACTTCCGTCACTTCCTCGGGGATTTCCTTCAGGAAGCGGGACGGCAGATTGCGGTTCGTGCGTCCGAACAGCGTGCGCATCTGCGCACAGGACAGCACCAGTTCCTCCGCTGCCCGGGTAATCGCCACATAGGCGAGACGGCGCTCCTCCTCCAGCTCCTCCGGATCGGTAAACGCACGGCTGTGCGGGAAGACGCCCTCCTCCATGCCGACGACGAACACATACGGGAATTCCAACCCCTTGGCACTGTGCATCGTCATCAGGGTGACCTTGTCCGATGGATCTTCCGCTCCATCCTCAGCAAGCGCATCAATATCCGCGATCAGCGCCAGATCGGTGAGGAAGGCGATGAGCGACTTGTCTTCATTCATCTCTTCGAAATCCTGAGTAACCGACAGAAACTCATCGATGTTCTCTACGCGCGCGCGGGATTCCAGCGTATCCTCCTGCACGAGCTGGGCGCGGTATCCTGACATCTCAAGCAGTTTCTCCGTCAGCTCGGTGACGGATACATACTGCGACATCTGGCTCAGGTTGTCGATCAACTGCTTAAAATCATACAGCGCATGTTTCTGTTTCGTGCCAATCTCGATCGCGTCCAGCTCATCCAGGATGGCGAAGATCGATTGACCGCGACGTGCCGCATAGTCCGCCAACTTGTCCAGGCTCGCCGCGCCGATGCCGCGCTTCGGCTCATTGACGATGCGCAGGAAACTGATGTCGTCATCCGGATTGGAGACGAGGCGCAAGTACGCGAGCAAATCCTTGATTTCCTTGCGCTCGTAGAATCGGATGCCGCCTACGATCTGGTACGGGATGTTCGACTTGAGGAAGATTTCTTCTATGACGCGGGACTGCGCATTGGTGCGGTACAGGATCGCATGGTCGCGGTAGGAGCGGCCATCTTCCTTCAAGTGGCGCTGGATCTCGCTGACGATATAGTAGCCTTCCGCATGCTCCGAATCCGCGTAATAGATCTTGATCTTCTCGCCTTCGCCCTTGTCCGTCCACAGATTCTTGGCCTTGCGTCCCTTGTTGTTGCCGATGACGCTATTCGCCGCCTGCAGGATGTACCCGGTCGAGCGGTAGTTCTGTTCGAGCAGGATCGTCGTCGCATCAGGGTAATCCTTCTCAAAGTTGAGGATATTTGAAATGTCTGCGCCGCGCCAACGATAGATCGACTGGTCGCTGTCACCGACCACGCACAGGTTGCGATGCGCAGCTGCCAGCAGACGGCACAGCATGTATTGGGCATGGTTCGTATCCTGATACTCATCAACATGAATATAGCGGAACTTCTTCTGGTAGAAATCGAGCACTTCCGGCTCCCGCTTGAACAGCTGGATCGTCTTCATGATCAGATCGTCGAAGTCCAGCGCATGATTGCTGCGAAGCTTCCGTTCATACAGTTCATATACCTGGGATGCGATCTTCTTCATCGGGTCCTGCCCGGCGCGAGCCGCGTACTGGTCCGCATCGAGCAGCTCGTTCTTCGCGCTGCTGATCATCGACAGGATGCCCCGCGGTTCATGGCGTTTCGGATCGAGATTCAGGTCTTTCAGGCAACCGCGGATAACCGACAGTTGGTCGTCAGAATCAAGGATGGTGAAGCTCGACTTGTAGCCGATCCGCTCGATATCTTTGCGCAAGATGCGCACGCACATGCTGTGAAACGTCGACACCCAGATATCTCGGCCCTCGGCTCCAACCAGGCTGGAGACGCGCTCCTGCATCTCTCTCGCCGCCTTGTTGGTGAATGTGATGGCGAGGATGCCCCAGGGCGGCGCCTTGCGAGTCGCGATCAGATAGGCGATGCGATGAGTGAGCACCCGCGTCTTGCCGCTGCCCGCTCCCGCAACGATGAGCAACGGACCTTCCGTCGTCGTCACAGCTTCCCGCTGTCTGTCGTTCAGACTCAGAATCGCCTCATGTATATCTACCGGTTGGTTCATAGGATAACTCCTTTTAATTCTTATCTCCTCAAACTAATAAAAACATCAGTCCATCAACTGCAACATTATACATGGACAACGGTGCTCAGCGCTTGCTCGATATCCTCGTAGATCACGTTGCCGACGATGATCGTATCCGCTGCTGCCAACGCCTGTCTGGCCTTGTCAGCTGTGTTGATGCCCCCGCCGTAGAACAGTTGCGTTTCTTCGAGGTTATCTCTGACCTGGCGCACCAGATCCATATCGCCGTACGTGCCGCTGTACTCCAGATAACAGACCGGCAGACGGAACAGCTTCTCCGTCAGGTTGGCGCAGGCGATGACGTCCTGCCTTCCCAGATTCGCATCCGCATGCGTCAGTCGCGCTACCGTCGAGTCCGGGTTCAGAACCACATACCCTTCCGGCACCAGCGAATCCCACGGCAGCATCTTGCCGAACTGCTTCAGCGCCTCGCGATGCCTGCCCGTGATCCACTGCCCCTGCCGGGAGTTCAGAACCACCGGGATAAAATACAGATCAAACCCGGGCACCACCGCCTCCAGGTTGGAGATCTCGCTGACACAAGGCAATGCATACCGTCTTACCCGTGACAGCAAATCAATCGTATTGTCAAACGTCACGCCGCTGGAGCCGCCGACCATGATCGCATCTGTACCGGAGTTGCAGAGCAGCTCCAGATGCTCGTCCGAGATCGTCTTGTCCGGATCCAGCTTGAACACGTGACGCCAATCGCGAATATCTTCGCGCATCCACACAACACCTGCTTTCCTCTTGCGCCGTTCGGGCGAAAAGCCATGCGGCGCCTGCTTGAATCGATCTATGAAAGTTTGCCGATTTTCCTTACAGAATCCAGTCTAATCGTTCTCCCATATCATATCAAACGAAACATATGTTCGGCAATTGATCGGCCGCATTTTCCATGCTATGATGCAGGTAAGGATAATTTGAAGGCTATGTTACCGGCAGGTACAACCTCGGAGCGTATTGGTTCTGAGGCTGTACCTTTTTTGTTACAGCTCGAACCTTGCGTGAATCCGCCAACTTCCGTCCGAGGTCAGCACAACTGCCGCTATCTCAATCATGGGGAGGAATCTTGAGTGGATCTGGAAGCGATTTATCATCGCACTGGCCAGTCGTGGTGCTACATGTACGACAAGGATACGGTCCATATCCGGGTGCGCACGAAGCGCGGCGATATGGATGAGGTCAGTGTATTTACCGGGGACAAATACGATTTCGAACGTACGCTGAAACAAGTGAGGATGCACATCCTCGCCTCGGATGCGCTGTTCGACTATTGGCAGGCCGAGGTCACGACTCCGCATCGCCGACTGCAATACTACTTCGGCTTCACATCCGGAGCGAAGACCGTCTATATGACAGAAGCAGGGTTCGCGGATGAACCGCCAAACGGGGTAACCGGCGTGTTCGAATATCCGTTCCTGCACGAGTCCGATATGCTGAATCCGCCGGAATGGGTGAAGCATGCGGTATTTTATCAGATCTTCCCGGAGCGCTTCGCGAACGGCGACCCCTCCAACGACCCGGAAGAGGTGCTCCCCTGGGGCGGGAAGCCGGAGCCGTTCAACTTCTTCGGCGGCGATCTTCAAGGCGTGATCGATCATCTCGATCATCTGTCCGAGCTTGGGGTGAATGCGATCTACTTCACGCCAATCTTCGAAGCGACGACCAATCACAAGTACGACACGGGCGATTATATGAAGATCGACCCGCACTTCGGCGATACGGAGACGCTTAAGTTGCTCGTCAATCTCGCCCACGAACGCGGCATAAGGGTACTGCTCGACGCAGTGTTTAATCACAGCGGCGGCAAGTTCGCGCCATTCCTGGATGTTGTGGAGAAGGGCGAGGCTTCCCCGTACAAGGACTGGTTCCATGTCCTGGAGTTCCCGCTTCGCGTGGAGAACGGCCGGCCCACCTATCGCGCCTTCGCCTTCGAAGCGCATATGCCGAAGCTGAATACGCAGCATCCCGAGGTCAAGGCCTATCTGCTCGACGTAGCCCGCTACTGGATCGAGGAAGTCGGCATCGACGGCTGGCGGCTGGATGTGGCGAACGAGATCGACCATCAGTTCTGGCGGGAGTTCCGTCAGACGGTGAAGGCGGTCAATCCCGAGGCCTATATCCTGGGCGAGATCTGGCATGATTCGATGCGTTGGCTGCAGGGCGACCAGTTCGACGCGGTGATGAACTACCCGTTCACCAATGCGGTGCTCGACTTCTTCGCCCATCGGAAGATTAACGCGGAAGAGTTCAGCCATCGCATCCATTCACTGATCGCCACTTATCCACAGCAAGTACATGAGGCTTCGTTCAATCTGCTCGACAGCCACGACACGCCGCGCCTGCTGACGCTGATGGGCGGAGACAAGCGGCGGATGAAGCTGGCCGCGCTGTTCCAGCTCACCTTCCTCGGCACACCTTGCATCTATTACGGCGATGAGATCGGGCTGGACGGCGGTGCCGACCCGGACTGCCGCAAATGCATGGAATGGGACCCTGCCAAGCAGGATCACGATCTGTTCGACTTCTACCGGACAGCGATCTCCTTGCGCCGCCAGCATACCGCGCTGCGCACCGGCAGCTTCCGCTTCCTGCATGCGGACGCGGACAGCGGCCTCATCGTCTACGAACGCACAGGCGGACCGGAGAGCATCCTCATCGCGCTGAATGCATCGGATCAGGTTGCGACACTGCAACTGCCAAGCGACTACGAGGAAGGTGCCACTCTTCTGTACTCCAGCCATGCAACCGGCTCTGACTCGCTCACACTCGAGCCTTACGCATACCGCATATGGAAGAAGGGATAGGCGACTGGCCTGTCCCTTCTGTTTGGCATGCACGGCGGAAAATTCACGAATCTGTAGAATGAAGCCGATATGTTTTGGGGGTGGAATCGCCTCGATTAAGGTAAAATATAACATAGGCCATGTGGCAGCAGTCTTATGCTGTCGGCCAAAGCGAACGCTGTTGGAGTGTGGCTGACGATGAGTAAAGAGAAGATGTCCGCATTTCTCAGGCAAGTCCCGTTGTTCCATGATCTGAGCCCCCAGGAAATGGACAGAGTGGTGGAAATCGCGATCTCCCGCTTCATGCCCAGGAAGACCGTCATCTTTAACGAGGGAAGCGAGAAAGAAGCCGTATTCTTCATCCAGGACGGATTGGTCAAGACCTATAAAACGGATGAAAACGGGAACGAGCAAATTGTCTCTTTCCTGAAAACCGGGGACATGTTTCCGCATGCCGGTTTCTTCAATCAACGGCCGTACCCTGCCACAGCGGAAGCCATTACCGATACGCATCTGCTCGCGATACCGGTGCAATTGTTCGAGCTCCTGCTGATGCACAACCCGTCCATAGCCGTCAAGATGATGCGTGTCATGGGCGATAAAATCCTGGAGCTCCAGGAGACGATTCAATCACTCTCCGGTCAAGGCGTCAGACAACGCGTGCTGTCCTTCCTGATCAGGTTGGCTGAACAGCTTGGGACCGTGAGCGGATGCAAAGTTACGATTGATCTTCCGATGACCCATCAAGAGATCGCCAATTCTGTCGGCACAACCAGGGAAACCATCAATCGCGTGCTCAATCAGCTCACCAAGGAAAACGTGCTCATCATGGATCGAAACCATATCGTAATCAACAATCTCGAAGCCATCAGAGAATTGCGTGATCTCGAGTAAAACAACTCCATCCTCGCATGACCAAGTTCTGTTCACTTTCTCTCTCCTTCCTTACATTTTCATTATTAAATAATTTTTCATATCAAGTAAATATACGGGTTGATTTTTATGTCGTCATGCTGTAGACTTATTTATGTCGACACCATGTAGACTAGAGGGGAGTGATTTATGATGAGCAAAATCCAGTTATTATCAGACACGGAGAAGAAAATTATGGACTTGGTTTGGAGCAAGAAAAGCCCTGTGACCACCCGAGAAATTATGGATGAGTTACCGGAGGCACGCAGTTGGAAACACAATACAACCATTACTTTTTTATCACGCTTAATTGACAAAGGATTTCTTACCGCTACACGAATTGGCAAGGCGCATCATTATGAAGCCTTGATCACAGAAAAAGAATATCTCGATTATGAAACGAAGTATTTTGTGCAAAGGATTCACAAAGGTTCGATGTTTGGATTTATTGCCTCACTGTGCGACACCGGAGAGTTAACCAAGGAAGATATTGAACGCCTTATGAAGCGATTGGAGGAGGAATAAATTTCAGCTATGTTCATCGAACTATTAACTCAAATCGTTATGCTCTCTATCGTTTTTGTTGCAATTTATTCACTCGTCAGCCTTTTCAATCACAGAACTTCAGGTTTACTCTCAGCCAAATGGCACTACTATCTTCGAGTATCTCTTTACGTTCTTCTTCTGCTGCCCGGTTATGAAGTGATTTCACGTATTTTTTATGGAACTACTGGTTCGCGTCTTTTCCTGATCACTGATAATCTGATTCCTATGCAGATGGTCCAAAATACGATGTCTTCGTGGGCTCACATACAATCAATAATCAGTTTTTCATTCCTTCCTTATGTTTGGATGGCAGGATCAATCCTGTTTATCGCCTTTTACTTCATCGAAAGGTTCAGATTTAAAAGTTATATGATTCGAACATGCAAGATGGTGCAGGATGATGAACTTTGGAATGAGTTTGAAAACTGCAAGATCAAAATAGGCGTAAGTACCAAAATATCGTTGTACTCTTCTCCTTATATGATGTCTCCGTTCCTGTACGGCATTTTCAGACCCCTTATTGTATTGCCTGAAAAAATTACATTTACCTCCACAGAACTGCAACACATCTTTCTCCACGAGTTAACGCATTGGAAACGGTGTGACCCATGGTTGAACTGTCTGCTCATGATTATACATGCCGTTCATTGGTTCAACCCTTGTATTTACTTTATAAGACGTGACATTGATCGCTTTTGTGAACTTTCTTGTGACGAAAGCGTTACACGATCAATGAATAAAGAAGAAAGGAGGAGTTACTGTGCACTTTTACTAAAAGTACTTTGGAACGTTGCTGATCAACATAGTAGACTTTACTCGGCGTTCAGCAGTATGAAACTTAAACAGCTAGAAGGGAGATTGGATATGGTGATGAAAAAGGAAAGAAACCATAAGCTTAAGAGGACAGGCGGTATGTTCGTCTGGATCACTGTAGTGGCTGTTTTGATCGGGGCGGTATCGGTTCATGCTGCGATTGAATCAAACACCAAGGCAGGCTATACCCCTAATCAGACTGTGCACCCATATGTTGAAGGAGAACAATCGTCTTCTGCTGCAGCATCATTCGATTACACAAGCAAGCCCTATACTTCTGCACAAACTGTACATGAGCCAGTTGAAGGAGAACAGAGCATCTCTGTACCCAGCAGTAATTAAAATATTAAGAGGAGAATCAATTATGGAAATGAAAGCAACCAAAACGGGACGTGTTTTACTCGCTGTAGCTGCATTGATATCAGCATTGTCCATAACGGTGGCCGCAAATGCTGCAACTCCAGTCAATGGGGAGAATCAAAAATCTGCTCGTGCTCAGTTCGAATCAAACGATTTGACCATTAATGGAGTATATCCAGCTGCATCGTGGGGAGAAGTAGTGCTCACCTGGAATAAGAAGGAATATGCTTACGCAACGATGAAGACGTTCGCAGGGACAGCATATTACCTATATGCAAAAGTCTCGGGGTCTGATGAGCTTGGAAGTATTCCTGCTTCTACTAATTCTGCTTACAATGCGGAATCAACTACTACAGGGAAGATATTCAGCCGTTCAACAAAATCTTCAGTTACTTGGACCGCTTATGGCGAAATCAAAGACACCTCAACCTCCGGAACTCAAACAGCCACTGTTACGGAAACAGTATTATAATTTCAAGCTTTATAACCAACCATTTCCCAAAATCAAATTTCGTGAAATGCCGAGTGCCAGTCGGCATTTCACGATCTCTTTTATGTCAAGGATGTGGATATTTTGAGACGCTTAATCGTTGTTTTATTCTTTATTGCACTAAATATTACTATTATAGGTTGTAGCAATAACGGCCCAAAAATTGATAAATGGGATAACTCAAAGTATCAATCGTTCACAAGCAGTGTCGGAATAGACGTTTTTAATGAACATAGCTTTAATTTTGAGTCACAGAAAGAAATGGATAGCTACAAAGCCAATAATACACTATATATAAAAGATCTGACGGAACCTATTACCGTGAAATTCAATAATAACGGGAAAGACCGAAATTTTATCATGAACGTATATTATGATTATCAACCGATTTCATTTAAAATAGGCGCAAAAGGCGACTTTACCCATTCCTATAAATTCGACTTGGATGACGGATATGAAATTGAGTTGCCACTGTACCTCCCCAGTGATCTGAATATGACCGGTAGTCACAAACTCTTCATCACATTTACTATTGGTTACGATTTACACGCCAAAGATTTTGATCAAGTCATTAACTGGTACGGCGCCTCTACGATTCAAGATATTATCTTTGAGCCTGACATTCAACAAACAAATTTTGAAGGGCTACCAAGATTGGATGAACCAACGGGTGTAGTCGATCTGAAATATGACTACACACTTAATCTTGACTATGACTACGGCATATTGAATACAGGAATCTTGCCAACTCCCCCTGTAACATTAACAGTCAAGCCAGAACAGGAGTTTAAATTAATCTATAATGTTTCATATCCTGGCTCAAATGCTGGTCAAGTATTATTGATGGCAACTATCGGATATGAGTCCACCTATATTAATTACAAGCCTTATTTGGTACTGGAATTGCCAGACAATAAGACAGCAGTAGGGGAGTTGACGCTCACAGCACCACCATTACCGGGGTTATATGAGATCATTAGTTATAGTATTAGCAGCCCTTTTGATAAAATAAGTGGCCTGAGACTGAATGACTTTATAATCCAATCAAGTCCGCGATTTACGTTGGAAGTTAAAGATTAACCTGAATCCGTGACCTTGATCCCTTAAAAGTATGAGAAAATTAAAGAGAATGCCCTTGTAGATGGAGAAAAGATAAGATAATGACCGAATCTTACTTTTCACCATTGAGGTGCAATAATGAAAATCCAGTTTGTACGATCCCAGGAACTCATTCTAACCACTCATGCAGGGCT
>Ga0207747_1001497_pt1 | contig 16141 bp, 18 predicted proteins | sample HigsolmetaGSP11D_FD_184839 | JGI IMG/M metagenome (GOLD analysis project Ga0207747, IMG submission 184839) | High solid enriched microbial communities from the Joint BioEnergy Institute, USA - SP1-1-D (SPAdes) | ecosystem: Engineered > Bioreactor > SSF (Solid state fermentation) > Aerobic >...
TCGGCCTGCTGGTCGCCGCCGTCACCGTGCCGCTGGCGGCACTGGTGCTGCGGCCGCCGCCGGTCCCGCTGCCGGCCGCAGGGCCGGGCGCCGGGCCGAGCGCGGGGGCGCCGGTGCTGCGCCTGCCGCCCAATCTGGCGCTGGCGCTGCTCTCCATCGCCTCCTTCCTCTGCTGCGTGCCGATGGCGATGCCGGCGGCGCATCTCGTCGCCTTCTGCGGCGATCTCGGCATTGCCGCCTCGCGCGGGGCGCTGATGCTTTCGGTGCTGCTGGCCACGGCCTTTCTCGCCCGACAGTTCTGGGGCTGGGTCGCGGACCGGATCGGCGGGCTGAACACCTTGCTCTGCGGCTCCGCGGCGCAGGTGCTGGGCATGGCTGGCTTCCTGCTGACCCAGGACGAGGCCGGGCTGTTCTTCGTGTCGGCCGCCTATGGGCTCGGCTTCAGTGGCCTGGTACCGGCCTATGTGCTGGCGGTGCGGGAGCTGTTCCCGGTGCGGGAGGCCGCCTGGCGGGTGCCGGTCCTGCTCTTCCTCAGCCTCTGCGGTATGGCGGCGGGGGCCTGGCTCGCCGGCTTCCTCTACGACCGGTTCGGCAATTACGCGGTGGCCTGGGAGGCCGGGATCGCCTGCAACCTAGCCAATCTGGCGGTTCTGGGCTTCCTGGCGCTGCGCCAGGGCAGGCGGCTGCGGCCTGCCCTGGCGTGAGCCTTACCGGCCCTTCGCCAGCTTCCTTGCATTGGCACGCACCCGCCGCCGCGCGGGAGCCAGCGCCGCCGCCATGATGGCCGGGACATTGGCGCCCGCCAGCCCCGCCCGCCCGGCCGCTGCCATTCCCTCCGTAAAGGCGCGCTGCTTCTCCAGCGCATAGGCGGTGAGCTGCTCCTGCGCCTTGGCCGGCTCCGCCCACAACTGCATGGAACGCAGGGTGAAGACGCAGCCCGCTTCCCAGGCGAACAGGCCGAAGCCGAGCGGGTTCAACGGCAGCGGCCCGGGCCGTTTCAAAGCGCGGCCAGGATGGATTCGGCCTTGCTAACCTCGAAGGCGCCGGGCGCCTCCACGGCCAGATGCGTCACCTTCCCGTCCTTGGCGACCAGGGCGAAGCGCTGGCAGCGGATACCCAGGCCGCGGGCGGTCAGGTCCAGCTCCAGCCCCAGCTTCCGGGTGAAATCGGCGCTGCCATCGGCCAGCATCATCACCTTGTCGCCAACCCCCTGGTCCTTGCCCCAGGCGCCCATGACGAAGGCGTCATTCACCGCCATGCAGGCGATCACATCGACGCCCTTGGCCTTCAATTGGTCGGCATTCTGCACGAAGCCGGGCAGGTGCTTGGCCGAGCAGGTGGGGGTGAAGGCACCGGGCACGCCGAACAGCACCACGGTCTTGCCGGCGAAGAGCTCGTCCGTCGAGACCTCCTGCGGCCCCTCCGCCGTCGCCTGCATCAGCTTCGCCGAGGGGATCTTGTCACCGACCTTGATCGTCATGGATGTCTCCTCTTCCGCCTTCCTCGTCTAGTCCGTCCGCACCGATCTGTCACCGCCGCCGAGCCGGGGGACGGCCGGGCCCGCTTGCAGCCGGTTGGTGCCGCCTCCATCTTGGCGGCATGGGCAGACGCGCGTACAGCCGGACCACACCGGCAACCACCCCGGATGAGGGGTATCTCGGCGGCCAGATCCTGATCGCCATGCCCGGCATGCAGGACCCGCGCTTCGCGAAATCCGTCATCTGCATCTGTGCCCATTCCCCCGAGGGGGCGATGGGGATCGTCCTGAACCGGCCGCTGGAGGGCCTGACCTTCGACGACCTGCTGAAGCAGCTCGGCCTGGAGCCCGTGCCGCCGCAGCGGCGCATCCGCCTGCACCAGGGCGGGCCGGTGGAGGGCGGCCGGGGCTTCGTCCTGCACACGGCCGACTGGTCCAGCGAGCAATCCCTGGCCGTGACCGAGGAGCTGACCCTGACGGCCAGCGTGGACATCCTGAAGGCCATCGCCGGTGGCGGCGGGCCGCGGCTCGGCCTGCTGGCGCTGGGCTATGCCGGCTGGGGGCCGGGCCAACTGGAGGCGGAAATCCAGGCCAATGCCTGGCTCTCGGTCCCGGCCGACGAGGCCCTGCTCTTCGGCGAGGGCCCGGAGGACAAGTGGCAAATGGCCATGGCCAAATTGAAGGTCAATCCGCTCCTGCTCTCGGGCGCGGCCGGGCACGCCTGAACCCCACCCGGCCTACCGCGCCGGCAGGATGGTGCCGCGGCACTCGCCGAAGCCGATGGTGACGCAGCCCTCCCGCCGCGCATGGGCGCGGAAGATCACCTCATCGCCATCCTCCAGGAAACGGCGCGTCTCCCCGGTGGGGAGGCTCAGCGGCTTGCGGCCGCCCTGGGTGATCTCCAGCAGGCTGCCGAAGCCGGACTCCTCGGGCGAGGAGATGGTGCCGCTGCCGAACAAATCCCCCGGTTGCAGGTTACAGCCCCCGACCGTGTGGTGCGCCACCATCTGCGCCACCGTCCAGTAGAGGTTGCTGGCATTCCCCAGGGAAAGCCGCCAGGGCTGCAAGCCTTTCTCCCGTATGCCGGGCGTGACCAGCAGCACCTCCAGCTCCAGGTCCAGCCCGCCACGCGCCTGGTCGGCGGGGTCGAGCAGGTAGTCCATCGGCACCGGGTCGCCCTCCGGCCGCGGCGGCTGGGCAATGCGGAAGGGCTCCAGCGCCTCCGGCGTCACCACCCAAGGGCTGATGCTGGTGATGAAATTCTTCGCCAGGAAGGGACCGAGCGGCTGGTATTCCCAGCCCTGGATGTCGCGCGCCGACCAGTCGTTCAGCAGACAGAAGCCCGCAACATGCTCCGCCGCCCTGGCGATGGGGATCGGCTCCCCGAGCGGATTCCCCGGCCCGATCCAGATGCCGAGCTCCATCTCGTAGTCCAGGTTCCGGCTCGGCCCGAAGCTCGGCACGGTCTCCGTCGCCGGCTTGCGCTGCCCATTCGGCCGCCGCACCGGCGTCCCGGACGGCTGCACGGAGGAGGCGCGGCCGTGATAGCCGACCGGGACGTATTTGTAGTTCGGCAGCAGCGGGTTGTCCGGGCGGAATTGCCGCCCGGTATTGGTCGCGTGGTGGATGCCGGCGAAGAAGTCCGTGTAGTCGCCGATCCGCGCCGGCAGGTGCAGGCTGCAATTCGCCGCCCGGTGCAGATGCGGCTCCACCGCCCGCCGCGCACCGGCATCGGACAGCAGGTTGGACAGTTCAAGCCGCAAAGCCCGCCGTGCCCCGGCGCCCATGGCGAAAAGCGGGTTCAGCGCATCCCCTGCCGCCGCCTCCGCCGCCAGCTTCGCCTCCCCGGTCAGCAGCGGCGCCACCGCGCCGAGATCGAGGATCATATCCCCGATCGCCACCCCGCCCCGCGCCGCGCCACCCTTCGGGCTGAACACGCCGAACGGCAGGTTCTGGATGGGGAATTCCGGATGGCCATTGGCCGAGGCGACCCAACTTTGCCGCTTCGGATTGTGCGTCGCGTCCATCATGTCCGGCTCCGGTTTCTAGGATCGCGCCCGCGCCAGCAGCCGCCGCGCCCGTTCCACCACGGGCAGGTCGATCATCGCCCCTTCGAAGGCCACCGCGCCGAGTCCCTTGGCCACCCCTTCCTCGAAGGTCGCGATCAGGCGGCGGGCGCGGTCCACTTCCTCCGCGGATGGCCCGTATTCCTCGTTGATGATCGGCACATGCAGCGGGTGGATGCAGGCGGTGCAGGCGAAGCCGAGGCGGCGCGAGCGGCGCAGCGATTCCCGGTACCCCTCCAGATCCCGGAAATCGGCGAAGGGACCAATGGAGCCGAAGGGCAGGATCCCCGCCCCGCGTGCCGCCGCCACCACCATCATGCCGAAATGATAGAGCAGGTCGGCGCCAGGCACCGCCTCCAGCTCCGTGGACAGATCCTCCACGCCCAGCCCCAGCGCCACCACGCGCGGATCGGCGCCGGCGATGGCGGCCAGGTGCGGCAGCGCCTGCGGCGTCTCCACAATGGCGATGAAGCGGGTATGCCCGAGCGGCAGCCCGAGCGCCTGCTCCCGCGCCGCCACCACCTCCGAGAGCAGCTTCACATGCTCCGGCCCCATCACCTTCGGCAGCATCAGCGCCGTCACTGCCGGCATCACCGCCGCAGCGATATCCGGCACCGCAAGCTCCAGCGGGCGGTTGATGCGGACACAGACCTCCGCACCCCCCTGGCCCACCTGCGCTGCAGCCCCCGGCAGGGCAGCGCGGGCCGCTTCCTTCTCCGCCGGCGGGACGGAGTCCTCCAGGTCCAGGATGATGATATCCGCGCCGCGGGTATGCGCCTTGGCGACGAAGCGCTCCGCGATGGCGGGGACGAAAAGCAGCGAACGCCAGGTGGGAAGGTTCGGCATGGGTGTTCCTCAGGCGGCCTGCGCGGCGCCGCATTCCAGCATTCGGGTGATCTCGGCCGCATCACAGCCGAGTTCCGCCAGCACCTCCCGCGTATGCTGGCCGAGGCGCGGGGCGGGCAGCACTTCCTCCCGCATCCCGCCGCTGAAGTGGTTGGCGGTGCGGGTGCGGCGGATGCGGCCCTCGGTCGGGTGGTCGTCGGCTTCCCAGAAGCCGACATCCTGAAGATGCGGGTCCTCCAGCAGATCCTCGATCGTGTTGTAACGCGCCGCGGGCACATCGGCAGCGGCGAAGATCTCCAGCCATTCGGCGGTGGTGCGTTGCGCCAGCGCGGTGACGCGGAGCTCGAAATAGGCCGCCGCATTCGCCGTTCGCGCGGCCGGGGTGTTGAAGCGCGAGTTGGCCTTCAGCTCCGGCCTGCCGATGGCATCGAAGAAGGCGAAAGCCTGGGCGTTGGTGTTGGGATGGACGGTGATGTAGCCATCCCGCGTTGGCAGCGGCCGGTAATCCGGGTTCAGCAGCCGCTCATCGCCGGCCGGCCCTTCCGGCGGGTCGAAGGTGGCAGCGCCGAGATGCTCGCTGGCGACGAAGCTGGCCATGTTCTCGAACATCGGCACCTCGATCGCCTCGCCGCGCCCGGTGCGCTCCCGCCGGTAGAGGGCGAAGCCGATGCACTGCGCCGCGATCAGGCCGGTGATGTGGTCCGTCATCACCATGGGGACAAAGCGGGGCTCGCCGATGGCGCGGTGGAAGGTGCCGGCAACGCCGGAGAGGCTCTGGATGATCGGGTCATAGGCCGGGCGGTTGCAGTAGCGCCCGCCGCTGCCGAAGGCGAGGATTCCGCAATGGATCAGCCGCGGATTCTCCGGCGCCAGCGAGGCATAGTCCAGCCCTGCCCGCTCCAGCGCCGCCGGCCGGACATTGCTGACGAAGACATCGGCGCCGTGGATCAGCCGCCGCATCGCCTCCATCCCCGCCGGCTGCTTGATGTCCAGCACAATCGAGCGCTTGTTGCGGTTGAAATTGATGAATTTGCCCGACATGGACGGCGTGCGGCAGCCGGCCGCGAGGTAGCGCAGGATGTCGCCGCCCGGCGCTTCCACCTTGATGACCTCGGCGCCCTGGTCCGCCAGGGTGCGCGTGCAGATCGGCCCGACCACCACGGTGGTGAGGTCCACCACCCGCACGCCTTCCAGCGGGCCGCCCGTCATGAGGCGAATTCCAACTCAAGCTGTGCGCAAAGATGACCGTCCCGATCCTGCGCCCAGGCAGCGACCTTGCCATCCCAGGGCGCATGGCCGGCCAGGGTGACAGTGTCGCCGACATAGAGCGGCCGGGTCAGGCGCGCGGTGAAGCCGGTCAGCCGCCCCGGCGTGTGCTGCACCGCGGCATCCAGCACGAGTTGCATGGTCAGCCCGCCATTCTGCACCGTGTTCGGATAGCCCTCCACCTGCCGGGCGTAGTCCGCGTCGTAATGAATGCGGTGCGCATTCCAGGTGACGGCGGAGTAGCGGAACACCAGGGGCGGATCGAGCAGCTTGTCCTCCCGCCAGGCAGGATCGGCGGGGGCGGGCTGCGGCGGGGCAACGGCGCTGGCCTCGCCGGGCTTCACCGCCTCGCGGTAGATGGCGTCGAATTCGTCCACCGCGATCACCTCCTCGCCGCGGCGGATGGTGTGGCGCATGGTCAGCACGGTGATGAATCCGGTGCGTGCCTGCTTCGGCAGGATGGCCGCGACCTCCGCCGTCTTGGTCGCCACATCGCCCACGCGCAGCACGCCCGGGATGCGCACGCGCCGCCCCGCCCCCATGCGGCGAGGCAATGGGATGGGCGGCAGGAACACGCCGGGCTTCGGATGGCCGTCCGGCCCGATATCGGACTGCCGCGCCACATCCGGGAAGAACATGGTGAACCAGTGCGGAGGCAGTGGATCGCCGCGCCGGAAGCGGTCCGGGTCGAGATCCAGCATGCCGGCGATGCGCCGCACGGCGCTCGGGCTGATCTCGTCCTCCACGGTGCGGGTGCGGCCCACCCAGGATTGCAATTCGGCATCCAGCGCCAGGGACATGACCTAACTCCCGACCGATTCGTCAGCCCCGCCACTCGGCCCGCAGCGCCTGCATGATGCGCTCCACCTCCGCAAGGCTGTTAAAGCCGTGGAAGCTGAAGCGGATGCGCCCGCGCCCGTTCCAGACATAGATGCCGCGGTCGAACAGCGCCTTGGTGATCGCGGCTGCGTGCGGCGAGGCAATGCAGACGCTCGCCCCATGCCGCGCCGGATCCGCCGGGGTGGTGGAGGCGATGCCCGCCTCCCGCAGCCTCTCCAACAGCGCGACGGTCAGCGCCTGCACATGCCGCTGCACCGCCTCCGCCTGGAACCGCCCGAGATAGTCCAGCGCCGAATCCAGCACATAGAGCGAGCCATGTGCCGGATTGCCGCGCGCGAAGCGCATCGCATCCGGCACCAGGGCCAGCCCGCCCGCATAATCCGGCCGTGCCATGGAATCGAGGGAATGCCACCCCGCCGTCCCTGGCACCCATCCCGGCTGCCGCGCCCGGTTCCAATAGGCGATGGCCGTCCCGGTCATGCCCAGCAGCCATTTGTAGCAGGCAGCAAAGGCGAAATCGGCGACCTGCGGCCGGATCGGCAGGTAGCCCGCAGCCTGGGTGTAATCCACCGCCAGCAGCGCCCCCACCCGGTCCGCCACCTGCCGCAGCGCCGCCAGGTCATACCGCTCCCCGGTGAGGTAGGAGACATAGCTGACCCCGATCAGCCGCGTCCGCGCATCCACCGCCGCCGCCACGGCCCCCGGATCGCTTGCGCGGGCGAAGCGCAACTCCACCTTCGGATGCCGCTGCAGGGCGAGCGGCGCGACGACGGAGGGATATTCGTCCGGATCCACCACGGCATTATCGCCGGGCTGCCAATCCAGGCTCTCCACCACCATGGACATGCCCTCGGCGACATGGGCGCAGAAGCCGATATCGCCAGGCTCCACGCCCCAGGCGGCGGCCACCCTCTCCCGCGCCCGCAGCACGGTCGCCTCCTGGCGGTCCCGCCCCGGCGGACCGGCGCTCTTGTCCTCCGCGTATCGCAGCAGCGCCGCGTCGTGCCGGCGCAGGAAGGGCGTCTCGCCTCCGGCGCAGACATGGGTGACGCCCTCCGGGATGCGGAAATCGGCGGGATCGAAGAGCGGTTGCGATGCCATGCTCACCTCCCCGCCGGCTGCAGCAGCAGCGCGAAGCCCGGGATATAGGTCGTCAGGAACAGCACGATCAGCATCACCAGGATCTGCGGCCAGATGGCGCGGGAGATCTGCCCGAGCGACAATTTGCTGATCGCCATGCCGATGAACAGACAGTAGCCGATGGGCGGCGCCGCCATGCCGATCGAGACATTGGTGACGATGATGGCGCCGAAATGGATCGGATCCACGCCGAAGCGGTTGGCCAGGGCGATCAGCACCGGCCCCAGGATCACCATGATGGCGATCTCGTCCATCACCGCCGCCAGCAGGAAGAAGGCGATGTTGAGCGAGGCCAGCGCCAGCCACTTCTGTTCGATATTGTCCGCCATCCAATGGGCGAAGCGCGTGGCGATCTGCTCCTGCGCCACCAGGATGCCGAAGCCGGTGGAGACGGCGATGATGGCGCAGACGATGGCGCTGGTGCGCATCGCTCCGGTGAAGATTTCCGGCAGCGCCCGCAGGGCCAGTTGCCGCTCGACGAATAGCCCGACCAGCAGCGCATAGACGCAGGAGATGGCGGCCGCCTCGGTCGGCGTGAAGATGCCGCCATAGATGCCGCCCAGCACCACCAGCGGCGAGGCCAGCGCCCATTTACCGCGATGGAAGGCGGCCCAGGTCTCGGCCAAGCTGGCCCGCGGCAGGCGCGGCACGCCGTTCCGCTTCGCATGGATCCAGCAAATGGCCAGGAAGCCCAGCGCCATCGCCAGGCCAGGCACGATGCCGGAGAGGAACAGCCGCCCGATCGACTGCTCCGCCACGATCCCCCAGATGATGAAGGCGATGGAGGGTGGGATCAGCGGCCCCAGCACCCCTGCGCTCACCGCGATGGAGGCGGCGAAGGCGGCGCTATAGCCCGCCCGCACCATGGCCGGGATCAGGATGCTGCCGATCGCCGCGGTGGTGGCGGGCGCGGAACCCGATATGGCGGAAAAGACCAGCGCCGCCAGCACCGCCACCATGGCCAGCCCGCCGGTCCGGTGCCGCACCAGCGTCCCCGCCAGGTCCACCAGCCGCTGGGACAAGCCGCCCGCCGTCATCAACTCGCCCGCCAGCATGAAGAGCGGGATGGCGAGCAGGCTGAATTGCTGGCTGCCGCTGATCACCGCCTGCGCCAGGAAGGCCGGCTCGATATCCGCCAGCAGCAGCGCCGCGGTGACAGAGAGCGCAATCGCGATGGCGAAGGGAAAGCCGAGCAGCACCAGCCCGGCGAAGCCCGCGGTCAGGCACCAGGACACCGCGCTCATGCCGCCGGAGTCTCCACGGCGCCACCCGGCCGCAAGGCCCGCTCCAGCGCGAAGAGCGCCATCAGCGCGCCGCTGATCGGCGCCAGCACGTTCAGGATCTCGATCGGATAGCCTATGGCGGCGGAGACGGACCCCGCCGTGATGTCCAGGAACCGCCAGCCCGACCAGGTCAGGAAGACGCCGAGCGCCGCCGTCACCAGATCAGTCACGCGCTCCGCCCAGACCCGCGCCGCCCGCGGCAGCGCATCCGGCAGCAGGGTGAGGCGGACATGCCAGCCCTCCCGCACCCCCAGCGCCAGGCCACCCAGCACCGTCCAGCTGAACAGCAGGACGGCCAGTTCCTCGCTCCAGCTCGGCGTGTCGCCGAAGACGTAGCGCATCACTACCTGATAGGTGATGGCCGCCAGCATCAGCGCGGCGGCGATGGCAATGCTGCCCCGCGTCAGCGCCGCCGCCGCGCCGGCAAGGGCACCGAGCCCCCGTGCCACTACTGCGCCGCCGCCAAGGCGTCGCGCACGATCTCGGCGCCGATCTGGCCGCGGAAGTTCTCGTACATCGGCAGCACGGCGTGGCGGAAGGCGGCCTTGTCCGCCACCTCATTCACCTGCATGCCCTTGGCGCCAAGGCCGCGGACGAGGTCCGCCGCCACCTTGCCGTTCTCGGCCCGCTGGATCGGAGTGGCCTCCGCCGCCGCCTCGGTCACCGCCTTCTTCAGATCCGCCGGCAGTCGGTCGAAGCTGCGCTTCGAGATCAGCAGCCCGATCATCGAATAGATGTGCCCGGTGAGCGACAGGTACTTCGTCACCTCATAATACTTGTTCTGGTCGATGACGCCGAGCGGGATCTCCAGCCCGTCGATCGCGCCCTGCTGGACCGCGGTGAAGGTCTCGCCCCATGCCATCGGCACAGCATTGCCGCCGAGGCTGCGGTACATCTCGATATAGATGGGGCTCTGCAGCACGCGGAACTTGATGCCGCGCAGATCCTCCGGCTTCGTGATCGGCCGGACATTGTTGATCATGTGGCGGAAGCCGCCTTCCATGTAGCCCAGCGGGATCACGCCGCGCGTCTCCAGCCGCTGCTTGAGCTGCGCCCCCACTGGCCCATCCAGCACGCGATGCGCCTGCGCCTCCGAATTGAACAGGAAGGGCATGTCGTTCACCTGGAAGGCCGGCTCGATCTGCGCGATCACCGCATTGGTGATGACGCCCATATCCACGGTGCCGAGGCGCATGCCATCCAGCATCGGCCGTTCGTCGCCGATTGCCCGGTTGGGGTAGAGTTGCACGTCCACCCGCTCGCCCACGCGCTTCTCCAGCGCCTTCTTGAACTCCCGCGCGCCGACCGCATAGGGGTCCTGGGCGCCGTCGCCGCTGGTCCAGCCGAGGCGCAGCACGGTGCGGGCCTGCGCCCGCAGCAGGCCAGGGGCGATGCCCCCGAGGAAGGCGGCGGCGCCGAGGCCGCGGCGGGTCCATGTCGTCATTGTGGGTTTCCTCCCTGATCCCAGGTGATGATAGGCGCTGCCGGCCAGCGCACAAGCTCAGCCCGGCAGCGTCATCAGCCGCCCGAATCCCGGCACCGCATCGCCGATGCTCATCTGCCGCAGCGCATGCCAGACCATCGCTTGGTTGCTGGTGACGACCGGCATGCCCAGCCCTTCCTCCAGCCCCGCGATCAGCCCGGCGGAGCGGATGGCAGTGCAGCTCAGGAAGCAGGCTTCCGCCCCCGGCGCCGCCGCCGCGGCCTCCCGGACCCGGGAGGCGATGGCCTCCGGCGGAATGCGCGCCATCTCCGCATTGGTGTTGACCCCCATCCAGGACCCGCCGGCGACCTCAATGCCATGCGCGGCGAGGAAGCCGATCTCCCGCGCATGCACCGGCTCGATGTAAGGTGTCACCAGCAGCACCCGCCGGGCGTGGAGCGCTGCCAGCGCCGCCAGGATCGCCTCCGCGGTGGCGAAGGCGGGCAGGCCCGCGGCTGCCTCGATCCTCGCGCGGATCTCGCCCGCCAGATGCGGGGCGAAGGTGGAGACAGCGGTGCAGTGGAAGGCGATGCGCTCCACCCGCGCATCCGCCAGCAGGCGTGAGGCCGGCTCCAGCGCCGCCAGCATGCCCAGCAATTCCGCCTCGCTACTGCCGCGCAGCTCCAGCCGCGTCACCAGCGCCGTCACGCCGGGCGGCAGCATGGCGTGGATCTCCGGCTCTGCCACGCTGTTGCCGGAGGGGACCAGGACGCCCAGCCGGGCGCGGTCGCCATAGTCGATCATCGCAGCGAGGCCCGCGCCTCGGCCAGCCAGGAGCGGTCGATATAGTCCTCCGCCCGCGTCCGCGCCCGATTCGGCAATTCCCGGATCAGGGCGCTGGTCTCGATCAGCGCCTGCACCCCGGCGGCGCTCGCCTCCCCGTCGCGCGGGAAGATCTCCGCCCGCGTGTAGTCCTGCCAGGCAAGGTCGGCATAACGCGCCTCGATCCCCGCCTCCCGCATGGCGACGGCGTTCGCCAGTTCACGGTCCGTGTAGAAGCGCTCATGCGCCCGCAGGAAGGCGCGGCAGAAGCGCAGCAGCAGTTCCCGGTTCGCCGCCGCCCAGCGCGTATCCACATCCAGGCTGGTGAATTGGAACTCCTGCCGTGGCTCGCAGAGCGAGACGAAGCCCTGGTCCAGCGCGATGCGGTCCAGCGGCGCCCCCTGCAGCCCGGCATCGATCCCGCCGGAGCGCAGCAGCTCCCAACGCGCCAGGATCGGGCCGCAGGGCACCAGCTCGTAATCCCCCGGCCAGCGCAGCCCCGCCTCCGCCAGGATGCGCATGATGAGGGAGGAACTCCCGGCCCGGATCGAGGACACGCCGATCCGCTTCCCCCTCAGGCCCGCCAGCCCCTCGATCCCCGGCCGGGCGATCAGGGAGAAGGGAAGCCGGTTCACATTCCCGCCGATAATGACCTGATGCCCGCCCGCCTCCGCATCCAGGATCACATGCTCGGTCACGCCATAGGCAAGCTGGGCGCGTCCGTCCCGGATCCGGTCATTCACCTCCTCGATGCCCTCGATATGCTCGATCCGGACCTCCAGCCCCTCATCGGTGAACAGCCCGGCATGCAGGCCGATCCAGGCCGGGAGATTGAAGTAGTTCCGGGAAACGACGGCGAGGGTGAGCTTGTCCATGGACGACCTCCGTTTCCCGCCATCACCGCGCCAATCGGCGCTCCTGTCAAACCGCCCCGGAGCGCGCTATCTCCTGCGTCCCAGGGGTAAGGAGGCCTGTCATGCCGCCTGTCGTCGCCATCATCGCCCAGGGCGCCATGGGGTCCGGTGTGGCCCGGCGCCTGACGGAGAGGGGCGTCACCGTCCTCACCTCCCTCGCCGGCCGCAGCGAGGCGAGCGCGAAGCGCGCCGCCGCCGCCGGGATGCGCGCCGTGCCGGCAGCCGAGATCGCCGGCGCCAGCATCATCCTCTCCATCCTGCCGCCTGCCGAGGCGCCGGCCCTGGCGGAACGGCTGGCGCCGCACCTGGCCGCGGCCGAGCGGAAGCCGGTCTTCGCCGATTGCAACGCCGTCAGCCCGGAGACGGTGCAGCGCATCGCCGGCATCATCGCCCCCACCGGCTGCGCCTTCGTGGATGGCGGCATCATCGGCGGCCCGCCCCGGCCGGATGGCTATACGCCCGTCCTCTATCTCTCGGGGCCGGAGGCCGCGCGGCTTGCCGTGCTGGGCGAATACGGCCTGGATGTCCGCGTGATCGAGGGCCCGGTGGGCGCTGCCTCGGCGCTGAAGATGTCCTATGCCGGCATCACCAAGGGGCTGACCGCCCTCGCCTCCGCCATGATGCTGGCCGCCACTCGTGCCGGCGCGGCGGAGGGGCTGCGCCGCGAGCTGGAACGGAGCCAGCCGCAGCTCCTCGCCTGGTTCGGGCACATGGTGCCGCCGATGTACGGCAAGGCCTATCGCTGGGTGGGGGAGATGGAGGAGATCGCCGATTTCGTGCAGCCGGACGAGGCCACCGCCGAAATCTACCAGGCCATCGCCCGCTTCTACCAACAGATGGCCGATGATGCGGCAGGGCCGAACCAGGCGACGGCGGCGCTCTCCGCCTTCCTGGCGGAGTCGCAGAAGGGCTGAGCCCATGGCGATCGGCCGCAGCGTCTATGACGACATGCCGTGCTACCCCTTCCGCGCCCCGCCGGAAATGCGGGGCGAGGCGCGGCGGCATCCGGTGGCGGTCCTCGGCGCCGGCCCGATCGGCCTGACCCTGGCCGCCGGGCTGGCGCATCATGGCATCCCCTGCGTGGTGATCGAGCCGCGCGACCAGGTGAGCTTCGGCAGCCGCGCCATCTGCATCTCCCGCCGCTCGCTGGAGATCCTGGAGGATTTCGGCGTTGCGGAGGGCATCCTCGCCCAGGGCCTGCCCTGGACCAACGGCCGAAGCTGGTGGCGGGAGCATCAGGTGCTGGAATTCGCCATGCCCCATGATGCCGACCAGCGCCATCCGCCCATGCTCAACCTGCAACAGTGCTTCACCGAGCAATGCCTAGTGGAGGCGCTGGCGGAGCGGCCGCAGGTGGATCTCCGCTGGCGGAGCGAGATGCGCGCCCTGCGCCAGACCGAGAAGGGCGTGACGCTCCGAATCGCCACCCCGGAAGGCGAATACGACCTGCTGGCCGACTGGGTGGTCGCCGCCGACGGCGCCCGCAGCCCGACCCGCGCCGCGCTCGGGTTGCGGCTGGAGGGCACCTCCTATGAAGGCCGCTACCTGATCGCCGATATCCGCCTGCGCTCGGACCATCCGGTGGAGCGCCGCGCCTGGTTCGATCCCCCCTCCAATCCCGGCTCCACCGTGCTGATGCACAGGCAGCCGCACGACATCTGGCGCATCGACTACCAGCTCCGCGACGATGAGGATGCCGAGGAGGAGCAGCGGGAGGACCGCGTCCGCGCCCGCATCGACGCGCATCTCGCCGCCATCGGCGAGAGGGCGGATTACGAGCTGGTGCTCATCAGCCTCTACCGCGCCCATTGCCTGACGCTGGCCAGCTATCGGCATGGCCGCGTGCTCTTCGCCGGCGATGCGGCGCATCTGGTACCGATCTTCGGCGTGCGCGGCATGAATTCCGGCATCGAGGACGCCGCCAACCTGGCCTGGAAGCTCGCCGCGGTGATCCGCAAGGAAGGCGGCGAGGCATTGCTGGACAGCTATTCCGAGGAACGCGTCTTCGCCGCCCGGGAGAATATCCGCAACGCCCGCAAGAGCACGCTGTTTATGACCCCACCCTCGCGCGGCTTCGCCCTGATGCGCGAGGCGGTGCTCAGCCTCGCCGCCAGCCAGGATTTCGCCCGTCCGCTGGTGAACCCGCGGCAGAGCGCCGCCACCACCTTCCCCGACTCACCCCTGCAGACCCCGGAACAGGGCGAATGGCAGGCTGGCCCGCCGCCCGGCGCGGTGCTACCCGCTGTGCCGCTGACCATCAGCGGCCGCCCTGGCCATGTCCAGGCGTTGATCGGCCCGCAGCCGACCGCGCTGGTCCGATCCGGCGATGCCGCGGCGGAAGCGCATCTCGCCGCCCTGCCGGGCCTGCGCCTCTCCCGCGTCGGTATGGCCGAGGACGGTCGCGGCCGTGCCGCCGCCCTGCTCGGGCTGGATGCGCCCGGTGCCGGCTATCTGGTGCGGCCGGACGGCCATGTCGCCTGGCGCTGGCGACGCTTCGAGGCCGGCAGGTTCGATGCCGCCCTCGCCCGTATGCTTGGCCGGAAGGGCTGAACCATGGCCGCGGATCAGGAAATGCTGGAAAGGCTCTGGGAAAGCCTGGCCGAAGCGATCACCGCCGCCGGGCCGGAGCGCGAGTCCCTGTTCCTCGCCAAGCTCGCCCTGCTGCTCGGGCGGGAGGTCGGCAACCTGCCGCGCATCGAGTCGCTGATCGCCACCGCCCTGCGCGACCTGAAATAGGCACGAAAAAGCCGGGCATCATGCCCGGCTCTCCCATGCGCAACGATTAGGAAGGGTCCCGGGACCCTCAGGCGGCCGCGTTGGCTTCCTTCTTCGCCTTCGCCCGCTCGATCCGGCGCTTCAGAATCCGCGCCTCCTCGGGCAGCTTGCGGTTCGGCGTGCCGAGCAGGAAGGCGTCCAGGCCGCCATTATGCTCCACGGTGCGGATGCCGTTGGTGGTCAGGCGCAGCCGGACCGAGGTGGCCAGCACGTCGGAATAGAAGGACGTCTCCTGCAGGTTGGGCAGGAAGCGGCGGCGCGTCTTGTTGTTGGCGTGGCTGACGTTGTTGCCCGTCAGAACGCCCTTGCCGGTGATGCCGCAGCGGCGGGCCATGGCGCAGTTCCCGATAACAGGCGCGCGCGGCGAGAGGCCGCCGCGCGCGGGTTGCAGTCCGAAGGGCAGCCCTAATGCCCTGAGAGGGCAGGCGCGTCAAGGCCGGGCGGCCTTGCGGAACCTCGCGGCCGGCCGGCTCGCGCCGCCTGCGGCCGCCCGGGCTGCCTCACATCCCGGCCTGCCCGCCCGGCAATTGCTCCCGCATCTCCCGCAACTCCCCGGATTCCACCGAGGCCAGCGCGCTCCGCAGAACCGCCGCGATGGCACGGTCGTCCAGGCTGCGGGCCAGCAGCCCCAGCGCCCCGCCCAGCAGGGCCGAGGCCGCGGAAATGGGCGCGATCTTCTGGTCCATCATATACTCGATGGCCTTGTCCACTACCGAGCCGGCATGGCTGAGGTCTTCCGGGGCCACGCCCTGGGGGTCTAGCTGCATATAGGCGCCCTCCTGTCCTGCCCTGGCAGATAGGGCCTGCGCCCCTTCGGGGAAACCCCCAGCGCCTGCAACTTGGCGGTCCCGGTTCGCTGCGCTGCCGCGAACCGTTCCGGTCGCCGGCACCGCTCAGCGTGCCGGCTGCGCCACGACCTCCGCCTGCCGGCCGGTCCGCGGCTGGTCCAGCTCGGCCGCCGCCTGGGCGGCTGCCGCCGCTTCGGCCGCCGCAACGGCTTCCGACTGGCGCCGCCACATCTCGGCATAGAGGCCGTCCCGCGCGATCAGCTCGGCATGATTGCCGCGCTCGGCGATCCGTCCGTCCTGAAGGACGATGATCTCATCCGCCTCGACCACGGTGGAGAGGCGGTGCGCGATCACCAGGGTGGTCCGGTCCGCCGAGACCTGGCGCAGCGCCGCCTGGATGTCCTGTTCCGTCCGCGTGTCGAGCGCGCTGGTCGCCTCGTCCAGGATCAGGATGCGCGGGTTCTTCAGGATGGTGCGAGCGATCGCCACCCGCTGCTTCTC
>Ga0207747_1001499_pt1 | contig 16114 bp, 18 predicted proteins | sample HigsolmetaGSP11D_FD_184839 | JGI IMG/M metagenome (GOLD analysis project Ga0207747, IMG submission 184839) | High solid enriched microbial communities from the Joint BioEnergy Institute, USA - SP1-1-D (SPAdes) | ecosystem: Engineered > Bioreactor > SSF (Solid state fermentation) > Aerobic >...
AGTATGGACTTTACTTTGTTCGGCAAGCTCATCCAATGATACCTAGCCTTGTATGAGGTTCGTGTTCCTCAAGAATCGGAGGTTTGCCGCTCGCTTCCTTCAGATTCCGCATCACTACGGACACCCTTGCGTTAGGCTATCGCTACTACTGCCTTCGCGATTCGGGACTTTCACCCTATAGCGTGCAGCCATGCCAGGCGAACCGAAAGCGGCGGCAGGCCTAGTGCCCGCCGCCGCTTTTTTCAATAAAAACTGAAAACAGCAAACATATGTCTGCTGCCGTTTCATTCATCCTTCCTGCTGTTTATCCATAAAAACCAACTGCACTGTTTCTGTCAATACATCTGCATAGCTGTATGAAACCCGCTCAAATGCATTTTCCTCTTTGTCTAATTCAATGACAAAAACTGATGGATAAGTTTCTGCCAAAACACCAGAACGTTCAATCGTTTTTCTTCTTCCGCCATTGGCCCTCAACATTAATCTTTTTCCCAAGTTTGAATCCAAGGATTTTTTAATGTCAGTCAACGTTTTTGGCATTTCGCTCCACCTCACTAAGTTCTAGTGTAACACAATATGTGGATTAGGTCAAATAAAACATATATTTTATCAATGAACAAGTCGATCTGTCAACATTTTTCCTAATTAAATGCGGGTCAATTTTTCGCTGTACATAGTATATGCCGAATGCGATCGAATTATGTAAAATGGTACAGCCGGACCAACTTTAACCTTTCCTGAAAGAAGTCTCCCTCTTCAATCGTGTGCAGGACGAACCCAACGATAAGGGGGAGATGGATTTTGGTTGGAATTTCCAAATCATTGTTAAAATAGAACATGTTCTTTGATCACTGGATATATGGGGTTATGGAGAAATCAAATGCGAAAACCAAGCTCATTCCTTCCATGCGTAAAACATCCCAGGTGAAAAAAATCTCCAAGTTACCGGACATCTGCCGCTAAACGGCGGGAAGTAACACTCAGGGAGGTGAAAGATTACTTTCGTCGTGGAGCTGAGAAGCCACCATTTCTAGCGTTGGCTAAGTGGTAGCAGTTCACGAAACCAGGGACCGGGCCGCGTTCTATTCATCTTCAATTGGTTTATAAGGCATGCCGGTCCTCAGCACTCCTTTTGTTTCAATGCCGCCCAATCCTTTTTGCCCCGTCAATGTATTGCGGAGCACATCCCACACATTAACCTGTTCCATAAATGAGGTGTAACAGATTTTTGCCACAATATAGACCGGATCCAGCGCATGGATATTGACACGGAGCGGCGAACTGGCAAAATTCGCGCCCGCTTGGATCAGCGATTCAAAATGCGATTGGCACGCCCCTGCAAAAATAACAAGCTGGTCGAGATTCGGCACTTTTTTTCTTGCTTCAATGACGGTCCTGACAAAAGATTTTGAATGGCGGTAAGCGTTTAAATCCGTTTTTTTACCTTTTGATTTTGAATACGCATCATGCCCTGTGATCACCAGAACATTCGGCCGGTATTGGTCGAGCAGCGACCCGATTTTATACGGCATTTCCTTTTCATAACAATGGATGCCATAAACCGTTACCCCGATTTTTTCGTACAAATTCAAGCACTTTTTCAAATAGTTCGGATCCCCGTCTAAGTGCAGCACCCTGCCCGGCAGCTGAAAATAACTCAGTTCTTCCTTATAGCCGTTGGTCGATTCATATTCCCGTTTTTCTTTCAGCAATTGGATATCCTGCTTAAACAGTTCATATGACTGTTCTTCCAGCGAGCGGGACTCAGCTGTCCTTTTCGACCTTTCCGCAGGATCCGGCTGGACGAGGTCCTCAAACGGGGCATCGGCAATCAACCGGTAATCCTCCCCGTGCAGAATGGCCACTTTTTTCCCACCCTGCTGCTGTATATCAATCACCCGGAATAAAATATCACAATGGTAGGATTTCCTGCCAACTATCGAATTGATTTGCACATCCATCGTTGTCAACTCCATTACATTCCATCTCACGCTTTAGCGCATGACACTATAGCCTATGCTTTGCCTCAAAAATGGTGAAAAAGCCGGAAGAAAAGGATGCCTTCCTTTCTCCAGGCTTCATGGAAAAATCTGTAATGGTTTTAAAAATCACGAGACCCTCGAACGCTATAAGTTGGCCATTACGGATGAAAAATCGGATAAAGCGCATTGCTTAACGCCGCAAATTCTTCCAGGCTTAACGTTTCCCCCCGTCTTGACGGATCAATACTCAGCTGCCCCAATACCTCCAGCATGGCTTCTTTCTTTTCTTTTCCGCCCGGCATCCCGCTTGTTAAATTATTCATTAATGTTTTCCGCCGCTGCGCGAATGATGCTTTTGTCATTTGGAAGAAGAAATCTTCATCCGTTACATCCACTTTCGGTTTTTCCCTTTTCACCAGTTTGACCACGGCAGAATCCACATTCGGCTGGGGCATGAACACTGTTTTCGGAACAATCATTGCGACTTCCGCCGTCATATAATACTGGATCGCAATCGACAGCGACCCGTAGTTTTTCGTGCCCGGCTGCGCTGAAACCCGGTCGGCCACTTCCTTTTGCAGCATGACAACCATGCCGCGGATCGGAAAATGCCCGGTTACAAATTTTAAAATAATCGGCGTTGTGACGTAATACGGAAGGTTTGCGACGACCATCAAATCTTTTATGCTGGCAAATTCCTCTTTCATCACTTTCCGGACATCGGCTTTTAAGACGTCTTCATAAATCACTTTTACATTCGGATACGGCGATAAAGTATCTTCCAGAATCGGCGCGAGCCTTCTGTCAATTTCAAAGGCAACAACTTTCTTGCTTCGGCGTGCAAGATGTTCGGTGAGCGCGCCTATTCCCGGGCCGATTTCAATGACCCCGCTTTCTTCCGACAACTCCGCCTGTTCCGTAATATTCCGGAGCACGTTCGGATCGATTAAAAAATTCTGTCCCAAACTTTTCTTAAAGGAAAATCCGTAACGGTTTAAGATCGCCCTTGTCCGGATGGGGGTGGCAATATCTTTTTGCAAATTTATTCCTCCTGTAAAACTTTCATGAGTGCTTCCTGAAATGTATCCTTGTCGATTTGAAAAGCCATCAGCCTTTTGTGGAGCTGCTTGCCGTTTGTATATCCGATTTTCAGCAGTTCCCCCAGCCGTTCCCTTCTTCTTCTCGCCATCGGGCCAGCAACCAAGCCGGCTTCCATTAACGCTTCTTTTGTAATGATTTCCGGCACATCCTCTTCCATTTGATGCGCTTCCCGCAATGCTTTCCGGATCGACTCGGGCCGCGCATGTTCCACACCGATCCCTTTATCCGATAACGGGCGCGCCTCATGTTTGGCAAGAAAAGCATGTTTGCAGCCGGGCACTTTCTCAGCGATCGTTTTCCGGATCTTTTCACCCGGAAAATCGGGATCCGTAAAAATAATGACACCCCTTTTTTCCTGGGCAAGGCGAATTTTCTCAATCGTGCTTTTGGAAATGGCCGACCCGTTTGTTTCGATCGTATCAGCATCTAAAGCCCTTTTGATGGCGGCCGTGTCGTCCTTTCCCTCGACGACGATAATTTCTTTTAGTTTTGCCATGCGGAAAAACTCACTTTCTAATCATTATCCTTTATTTTAAACAATTTTTGTGCGTTTAACATCGTTTGTTCGGCAACTTTCTCATAAGGAACACCTTTTATTTCTGCAATCTGCTCCGCGACAAGCTTCACATAAGCCGGCTCATTCCTTTTCCCGCGGTAAGGGTGCGGGGCAAGATAAGGGCAGTCCGTCTCGATCAACAGTTTATCGAGCGGAACCGCGGCAGCCACTTCTTTCGGCTTTTTCGCATTTTTAAACGTGACCGGGCCGCCAAGTGAAATGTAAAAATTCATCTTGATGCATTCTTTCGCCGTTTCCGGGCTGCCGCTGAAGCAATGCATAATGCCGCCCACTTCCTGTGCGTTTTCTTCTTTTAAAATATTCACGCAGTCTTCTGTTGCTTCTCGGTTATGGATAATGATCGGCAAAGACAGTTTTTTGGCGAGGCGGATCTGCCTTCTGAACACATCGTGTTGCACCTCTTTCGGGGATTTGTCCCAATGGTAATCGAGCCCGATTTCCCCGATCGCCACCACTTTTGGATGGGCGGCCAATGATTCAATCCACTCGAGATCCTCATCTTTCATATCGATGGCATCGACAGGGTGCCAGCCGAGCGCAGCATACATAAATGCATATTGGCCGATCAACTCGATGGCTTTTTGGATGGTCGGCCTGTCAAAGCCGACGACTACCATTTTTTCAACACCGGCTTCCTTTGCCCGCCTGATAACTGCTTCAAAGTCATCCTGGAACGCTTCATCATTTAAATGCACGTGCGTATCAAATAACATAACTTTGCACCTCTGTTTCTCAACATGTCCATTATTGTTCTTGTCATACATAAGAAAAACATAGAGAGATCCGTCGAAATTTGTTCCACGTGAAACATCTCTATGTTTTTCATCCTGATGTTTTGACCTTATCTGACAACAGCACCTACCGGAAGGCCTTCATCAACAGTTGCCAGCGACAATACGCCATCTTTTTCGCCTACCAAAATCATGCCTTGCGATAATTCACCGCGCAGTTTAACAGGCTTCAGGTTGGCAACAACAATGACTTTGCGGCCGACGAGTTCTTCCGGTTTATAATATTGCGCAATCCCAGAAACAACCTGGCGTTGTTCATAGCCGAGGTCGAGCTTCAGTTTTAACAGTTTATCTGCCTTTTTCACCGGTTCACAGGCTGTAACTTTTGCCACCCGCAATTCTACTTTTGCAAAATCATCGATCGTGATTTCATCTTTTGAGTCGTCCACTTTTGCTTTTTCCTGCTTCGGTTCTTCTTTTTTCGGTGCAGTGCCTTGCATTTGCGACTTGATGAATTGAATTTCTTTTTCCATATCGAGACGTGGGAAGATCGGTTCCCCTTTTTCGACGACTTTTGTGCCTTCCGGAATGCTGCCGAATGAAGAAAGGCTTTCCCAAGTATGCAAGCTTTCATCCGTTAAATTCAATTGGCCGAAAATTTTCTTCGGCGCCGACGTTAAGAATGGCTGTAAAAGAATGGCGATATGCCGCAGCGATTCCGCCAGATGCACCATTACCTCGGCGAGTTCCGCGCGTTTCGATTCATCTTTGGCAAGGACCCAAGGCGTCGTTTCATCGATATATTTGTTTGTCTGGCTGACGAATTCCCATAAAGAAGACAATGCAACAGAAAACTGCATGTTTTCCATGGCTTCTTCGTATTTTTTCAACGCTTCTTTATATGCCGTCACAAGCTGGATGGAAAACGGATTATGCGATCCGGAGAAGGTTGGGATCACCCCGCCGAAATATTGGTTCATCATGGCCACGGTCCGGTTTAAAAGATTGCCGAGGTCATTGGCGAGATCAAAGTTGATCCGTTCGACAAACCCTTCAGGCGTAAAAATTCCGTCCGCCCCGAACGGCACTTCCCGCAGTAAATAATAACGGAGCGCATCCAATCCGTACCTGTCGATTAGCGTCACCGGATCAATGACATTCCCTTTTGATTTCGACATTTTTCCATCTTTCATCAACAGCCAGCCGTGCGCAAATACTTTTTTCGGCAGCGGCAAATCGAGCGCCATCAGCATAATCGGCCAGTAAATCGTATGGAACCGCACGATTTCTTTTCCGACAAGATGGACATCCGCCGGCCAATATTTGAGGTATTTCGAATCATCATCGCTGCCATAGCCGAGTGCTGTGATATAATTGCTCAGCGCGTCAATCCAGACATAGATGACATGCTTCGGGTCGCCCGGCACTTTAATGCCCCAGTCAAAAGTCGTCCGCGATACAGCCAGATCCTCAAGCCCCGGTTTAATGAAGTTATTGATCATTTCATTTTTCCGGCTTTCCGGCTGGATGAAATCCGGATTTTCTTCATAATATTGCAAAAGCCTGTCGACATATTTCCCCATTCTGAAAAAATAGGATTCTTCTTTTACTTTTTCAACCGGCCTGCCGCAATCCGGGCATTTCCCATCCACCAGCTGGCGTTCCGTGAAAAACGATTCACATGGCGTACAGTACCAGCCCTCATATTCCCCTAAATAAATATCCCCTTTGTCGAGCAATTTTTTAAAAATTTTCTCGACCGATTTTTTATGCCTTTCCTGGGTGGTGCGGATAAAATCATCGTTGGAGATATCTAATTTTTTCCATAACTCTTGGATACCTGCCACAATTTCATCCACGTATTGCTGCGGCGTGACGCCTTTTTCTTTCGCTTTCCGCTGGATTTTTTGCCCGTGCTCATCCGTTCCGGTCAGAAACATGACATCATATCCACGCATTCTCTTATAGCGGGCCATCGCATCCCCTGCAACGGTTGTATACGCATGGCCAATATGTAAATTTCCGCTCGGGTAGTAGATCGGCGTTGTAATATAAAAAGTTTTCAATTTTTCTTCCAAAGCAGCCTCCACCTTTCGATCAGATTAGACATCCTGTTGCAGCTTCATCGCTCTATTGATGAACTCCTTAAAGAATAAGTATAAAACTTTTCCTGAAAATAAGCAAAATCCGTAAGCCGGCCAGGCAGGATCCGGCAAAAATGCACTGTATATTTAGTATAGCGCATCTTCCGTATTCCGTTCCATCGCGGCGCGGCTTTTAAAAATATTCAAAGCGGCAATAACCATTATAGCCCGCACGCATCGGTTTTAACCGGACCCGCGTGGGGGGCAGCAGCATCTTTTTTGGAATTTGTCGAAAAATATTTTAAACAAATTTGTTTTTTTATTCCAATTTATCTCCTATAATACAATTAGACAGGATATGTTAAAAAAGGGGTATTCGTCAATTTTTGATAGATAAAGAAGTGCAAAGTTATAAAAAGCAGTTGGTTGTAAGGGTTATGTAATGGGTCAAAAATATTCTTTTAGGGAGGAGAGTCGTTATGAAATCTACAGGCATTGTGCGGAAAGTTGATGAATTGGGCCGCGTTGTCATTCCGATCGAATTGCGCCGTAATCTTGGGATTGCCGAAAAAGACGCACTCGAAATTTATGTAGACGATGACAAAATCATTTTGAAAAAGTATAAACCGAACATGACCTGCCTTGTCACCGGCGAAGTGTCCGACGACAATCTCCAGCTGGCCGGCGGGAAAATCGTGTTAAGCCGGGAAGGCGCAGAACTGTTAATGAAAGAAATAGAAGAAAACTTCCATCTTGCAAGATAGGCAAGTGGGGCTGTCCCAAAAGGCGGTAATCTGGCTGAAGGGGCGCCCCTTTCTTTGTGAAAAAATTATTATCGTTGGTTGTTGATGATCGCGAAATTCACTCGCTTTCCGCACGCGTCGCGAGCCTCCTCGCTTGTTCCCGCAGGAGTCTCGTAAATTTCGCGATCATCAACGTGCAATAGACGAAGTAAGTGCAAAAAAAAACCGCCTTTTCCATTATAATGTAGGTGTCGAACAAACATTGAATGGAGGCGGTTTTTTTGAGTAACTATTCAGCTACCTTTATTGATTATAACATGGGAAAACTCATTCTTCCAATGGATTTCAGTGACATGATTCCAGAAGGCCATGTAGCCCGCGTTGTCAATGTATGGTAAATCAAATCAGCGATGATATCCTGACAATAAGAAAAACCGTCGAGAAAATTATTTTCTCAACGATTTTTCATGTTTAAGAAGGGGCTTTTGGGACAGCCCCTTTTTCTTTATATTTCGTGATAAATTTGGTAAACTTCCCTTTTTGGCAGCTTCCGGTCCTTTGCCGCCAATTTAATGGCTTCTTTTGGCGGAAGCTGTTTTTGGCTGATATATGCATCCACATGTTCCTTGACGGATAAAGCGGACCACCAGAGCCCCCTGTTTTCTTCCTGCGTTTCCGGGCTGCCTTCCACAATCAGGCAGAACTCGCCCCGGATTTCATTATTCTGTACCCATTCAACAGCTTCTTCAATTGTCCCCCTGATAAATTCCTCGAATTTTTTTGTCAGCTCGCGGCTGATCGCAATTTTTCTATCCCCTAAAACATCCAGCATCATTTCCAGCGTTCTTTTCAGCCTGTGGGGCGCTTCGTATATAATAAACGTCGAAGCAATCTTGCCCAGCTTCTCCAATTCCGCCCTTTTTTCCTGTTTATCGCGCGGCAGAAAACCGTAAAAATAAAACGGCTGCGGCGCAATGCCGGAAGCGATCAGTGCCGTCAACGCCGCATTTGCCCCCGGAAGCGGAACGACGGTAATATTTTCGCGGATGCAGGCGGCAACAAGCTCATATCCGGGATCTGAAATGCAAGGCATGCCCGCATCGCTGATTAATGCGACTTTTTCGCCGCGTGAAAGCCTTACGAGAATATCGCGCGTGCTTATTTCCTTATTATGTTCATGGTGGCTGACAAGCGGGGTATGGATATCAAAATGGGCGCAAAGTTTTTTGCTGTTCCGTGTATCTTCCGCGGCAATGAGATCGGCGCTTTTTAAAATGCGCACGGCCCGGAATGTCATATCTTCCAAATTTCCGATCGGGGTTGGGACGAGATAGAGAATTCCTTTCTTTTCTTCATCCCGAAAACTTGCCTGCTGCTGCAAGATCAACACCTGCCTTTTCCAAAAATCGTTCTTTTTCCCGCCGCGTCAACTGTTTAAATGCATATTCCGCTTTCATAGCATCGCTTTTTGTTTCATATTCGCGGTAATACAGCAGGCGGACCGGCGTTCTCGTCCTCGTATATTTGGCGCCTCTCCCTTCATTATGTTCACGGAGCCGCCTTTTAAGGTCCACGGTGTACCCTCCGTAAAAACTGCCGTCGCAGCACAAAAGAACATAAAAATATGGTTTAGTTTTTCTTTCCATACAGGATTTCTTCCACTTCTTCCGTATATTCGTTGTTCTCCTTGTACACAACCAAAGGGGGGAGAATTTTTAAATCCGGTTTCCCGTCTTTTATGCCTTCCATCAGGATTGTGTTTGCTTCTTTTCCCGCTTTCGGATACACAAGCCGGAGTCGCTTTGGTTCGAGTCGGTATTTTTTCATAAGCGTAATCAAATCGACAAGCCTGCCCGGGCGGTGGACAAATGCCGCTTTCCCCCCCTGCTTGAGCATTTGGCTGCTGACCCTTACAACATCCTCCAATGTGCAGTAAATCTCATGCCTTGCGATCGCCAAATGTTCGTTTTCGTTTTGGATTGCCTTTGTCTGCGATGGGAAATATGGCGGATTGCACGTCACAACATCAAACTTGCCATACCCCAAAACTGCGGGCATATCTTTCAGGTCGCCGTGAATAAGCCTAATTTGCCCCTCCAGCCCGTTATAGGCAATACTCCTTGTCGCCATATCATACAGCCTTTCCTGTATTTCAACACCCGTAATTTCCGCTTTTGTCCGCGTACTCAGCAAAAGGGGAATCACGCCGTTTCCCGTGCAAAGGTCGAGCACTTTCCCTTTTTGGATCGGCAAATAAGCGAATTTTGACAGCAGCACCGCATCCAATGAAAAAGCAAAAACGGAAGGGCTCTGCACAATCCGCAAATTTTCCGCCAGTAAATAATCCAATCGTTCATCTCCTAATAATTTCACCATTGATTCCGTATCCTCCAAAACTTTTGCCGCATGAAGCGCATCAAACCGCATAGCAAAATCGGCTCTCTTTAAAAAATAGCCTTCCCCGGAAGAAGGAAGGCTAAATTTATGATGAACCGCCCATAAGGTTACTTTTTATTGAGAAAAGAAAGGCAAAATAAACAATCTTCCCCGTTGCGCGGGCTTCCGAAATGGATATTGCAAATATGGAAGCCTTCCTGGTAAAGGCGGGCAAGATTGTCATAACCTTCCCCAATATCCAAAAGCGTTTGCGGAACGCCTTTTTCCTGGATCTTGCGGACAATTTCAGCCGGTTCTTCCTGCTGATTTTCATCCTCTTCGCCGGGTTCCTGCCGCAATTGCCTCCTGAAATACTCATTTTGGATTTTCAGAACGTTGTTTTCTTCGATGACTTCCGTTAAATACTGTTTCAGTTCCCCTAACTTTTCATGGAGTGTCCCGATCTGCACTTCCATCTGCTGTATCGCCTCGAATATTTCTTTCCTATCCATCAGTTCTCCACCTCATTAATCCGTGGATTGAATTGGAACAACATCCTCATTTAAAAACTCTTCCATCGTATACTCTATGACCCGTCCCTGGCCCTGCAATTCGATCTGCAATATCCTTTCCAAAATATTCAAACCGGTGACCTTTCCAATCCCGTGGGGCGTTTTAACGGTTTCACCGATATCCGGAAGTGCTTCTTTCACCGCTTCATATTCATCATTTTCATATTTCAGGCAGCACATCAACCGTCCGCAAAGCCCGGAAATTTTCGTCGGATTTAAAGAAAGATTCTGGTCTTTCGCCATTTTGATCGATACCGGTTCAAAATCGCCCAGGAAGGTGGAGCAGCACAGCATTCTTCCGCACGGGCCGATACCGCCGAGCATTTTCGCCTCATCGCGCACCCCGATTTGCCTGAGCTCAATCCTTGTCCGGAAAATGGAAGCCAAATCCTTTACAAGCTCCCTGAAATCAACACGCCCGTCAGCGGTAAAATAAAAAATGATTTTATTCCGGTCAAATGTATATTCAACATCAACCAGCTTCATCTCCAGCTGGTGTTCCGCGATTTTTTTCATGCAAATCTTGTATGCCTCTTTTGCCGCGGTTTTATTTTCATTTACTGCCATATGATCCTTTTGGTCGGCAATGCGGATAACTTTTTTGAGCGGCAGCACTACATCATGTTCCCCGACAACTTTGCGGTTTGTGACAACAAGGCCGTATTCGATGCCGCGGGCGGTCTCAACAATCACCGTGTCGTCTTTTTGGACGGGAAGATCACCCGGGTCGAAGTAATATACTTTACCGGCCTTTTTAAATCGGATCCCTACTACATTAAACAAAGGCTGTTCCCCCCTGCAAATTTAAAACAAGCTGTTCCATGAGCAATTGCTGATTGACATTGGCATTCAATTTCTTTTTTGCATCTAAAATTGCTACCATTTTTTCAGCCAGAGAACGCGGGGAGTAAGAAAGAATATCCGAAGAAAAACGGGCTTGCTGATCGGGATAAACCAAATCCTCCTGTTTTCCCAGATGGATGGAAAGAAGATCTTTATAAATCCATATCAACAGATCCAATCCGAGATCCAGTTGATTTTTTTCTTTAAAATGCTGAAACCATCCTTCCTGCAAAAAGACCATTGCGTAAGAAGGTGATTTCGTAAGGGTTGTATATAATTTTAACACTATTTTTCGGGCTTGTGCAAACCACTCATCCTTGCTTAAGGAAAGCGCCTCTTCCAAATGGTTGGTCATATGGGAAAGCAGCGGGGCCAAATCGCGGCTGACCCCGTTTTCGATCAATTGTTTTTTCAATAAATTAGGAGAGATCGGCTTGAATGAAACAATTTGGCAACGCGATAAAATGGTGGGCAGGATCCGGTGCAATTGAGTCGTCATTAAAATCGCCGTTGTATCGGCGTTTGGCTCTTCCAAAAATTTCAACAGGCTGTTGGCAGCGCCGATGGACATTTTTTCGGCATCAACGATCATATACAGTTTCCGCTTGGATTCAACCGCGCGTTTCGAAAACTCCTGCTGCAGCTGTTTGATCTGTTCCTTCTTGATGGAAAGCCCGTCCGGTTCAATCAAATGGACATCGGGATGGGAACCATGGTTGATTCTCATGCAGTTTGAGCAATGTTCACATGGAAAAAAACCATCCGCCGGCTGCAGGCAGAATAATGTTTTTGCCAATAATTGCGCGGCCTCTTTTTTCCCCGTACCGCGGCCGCCTTCGAATAAATAGGCATGCGCCATCCGCTTGCGCCTGATGCTGTTTTTCAGCAAAGTTGCCGCAACGGGCTGCACCTTTTCAAATTCTTTCCATGTCATGGCTTCCTTCACTCTCTTAGGTATATAAATTGATCAATAAACCTTTGATCTCACCGATTTTCCCGAGAATATCCAGCGCGGGCTGTTCCTTCCTAATATATTCTTCGGTTAAGTCCGCCAGTTTTTGGTCAATCGTTTCGACAATCTGCATTTTGCGGCTTTCCCCGAACTGGTTCCAGTCCTGGGACTGTTTCATTTTCATGCTGTAATCGACAGCCTGTTTTACAAACTGCTTTACTAGCGCCTTAAATCTCGACAAATCTTTAAAATTGCGGGTACGGGCCAGTTTGCTGCCGGCCTCGTCGAGTTGTGACAACAATTGGTTGAGCTCGTCCATTTGCAGTTTTTCCCCGCTTGATTTGACCATTTCCGCAAAATTTGACGTATCCGCAGCAGCACTTTTCGTCCCTCGGGCCACATTGTTCAAACTTACACTTAAATCCTGGTTGATCTTCAAGGGCAATTCCCTCCATTAAAACTGGTGAAACTCATCTACCGGCAGCACAAATACCGTTGCGCCGCCCACTTCAATCTCAACCGGATACGGAATGTAGGAATCGGCATTGCCCCCCATCGGTGAAACAGGGGTAATAAACTGTTCCCTTGATTTACAATTTTCCTTAATGACCTGCAGCGCTTTATTAACGCGGATTTCTTCGGTTCCGATCAGAAAAGTCGTGTTGCCGGATTTTAAAAATCCTCCCGTCGACGCAAGTTTTGTCACGCGGAAATTATGGTCGATCATCGCTTTCATTAAGCGGTTGCTGTCCTGGTCCTGCACGACTGCTACAATCAGTTTCAATTTCTTCCCCTCCTGAAATTCCAAACGTATATTTATCATTCATTATATCATTGTTATATATGAAATTCTGTCCGATGAGGTGATTATCCTTTTACCCGGAAAAATTTTTCCCAAAGTGGTCGCGGACGGCATCCAACACTTTTTGCAAAGCTGTTTCATAAATATATTCTACATCTTTATTCGCATCAATAGCATACATTCTCTCCGGGAACCGCCGTAACAATATTTGGAATCCTTCTTTTACTTTCTTGTGGAATTCCAATGCCTCGAGGTCAAGGCGGTTTACTTCGCGGTTTTGATTTTTGGCGATCCGGCCGAGCCCCGTTTCCACTTCAACATCAAAATATAACGTCAAATCCGGCAGCAGGCCGTTTGTTGCAAACTGATTGATGCGGTAAACTTCTTCAATCCCGATCCCCCTTGCATATCCCTGGTACGCGAGCGAACTGTCGATAAACCTGTCGCACAAAACAATAGCACCGCGCTCAAGGGCCGGTATGACTTTTTCCGCAAGATGCTGCCGGCGGCTTGCCGCATAAAGCAAAGCTTCCGTCCTCGCGTCCATTTCGGTATTTTCCGGGCTCAGAATAATGCTGCGGATCTGCTCGGCAATTCTAATGCCCCCCGGTTCTCTCGTCAATACAACTGGAAAACCGGCCTCCCGCAAATATGCTGCAATTTTCCCAATAATGGTTGTTTTCCCCGCACCCTCGGGCCCTTCTGCGGTTATAAAAATCCCTTTCATTGAATCTACCTCTCTTTATCAATAAACTGCCAGTTTGTTTTCGTTAAATGGGGGATCCGCATGGAATTTGGCTCCATACGAACGCAATTGTTGAATATGTGCGATATGCGCCTGCGTAATGCGCTCACCCGGCATAAGGAGCGGTACGCCCGGCGGATACGGCACCACCATTTTCGCTGCAATCCTGCCGGCGGCATCTTTAAAAGACACCCATTCCACCTGTCTTTCTTCCATTTCTGCATAGGTCATTTGAAGTACCGTTAAACCAGCCGGAAATTCTAATGTTGCTTTTTCTTTTTTGGCATGCGCTGTTACACAGGTCAAAGCTTTATCAATCCGCCCGGCGGCATCTTCAAAAGGAAAAGGCATTCCTTTTTTTAATAGCGGCAGCACAAGCACTACCCTATCAAGATCGGCCATTTCCGGATACACACTCTTCTTTTCAAAAGCGGACTGAAGTACAAATCCGGATACGCCCGGCAATGACACCAACAATTTCAAAGGATCCTGCCCTTCTTTTTCCTGTACTTTTAACACTTTACGCAGTCGGTGGATAAACCGTTCCCTTTCCGACATCGTATAACGGATATCTTCATCGTTAAAATTTGCCGCATACCACCGTGCATAGTCGAGCGACATCATGATCGGATAGGACGGGCTGCTCGATTGCAAGACAGATAAGTAATATTCGAGCTTTTCGATTGGAAAGCGGGGATTGCCGATATGCAAAAAAGAACCCATCGTCATGGCCGGCAGCATTTTATGGGCGGACTGGACAACGGCATCAGCCCCCAAATCGAGTGCCGATTTCGGGAACGGGCCGCCGATACAAAAATGGGCCCCGTGCGCTTCATCCACCAGTACATAAGCGCCATGCCTGCGGGCAATCCTGACCATCGATTGTATATCAAATGTCATACCGTAGTACGTCGGATAAGTAAAGATGCACGCCCTGATTTCCGGGCACTGTTGAAAAGCATGCGCAAACAGTTTTTCGGAAAATCCGGCTGCAATTTCGAGCTCTCCATCGATTTCAGGGAAAAGAAAAACCGGTTGTACGTTAGCAAGACGCAGCGCATGCAAAATGGATTTATGGCAGTTCCGGTCAACCAACACCCGGTCCCCCGGCCGGCAAATGGCAAGAATCATCGCCAAATTGCCAACCGTGCTCCCGTTTACTAGAAAATAACTTTTTGTGCTGCCATAATACGCTGAAAGCAGATCCTGCGCCTCTTTGATTGCCCCTTCGGCATGGTGCAGATCATCCAATCCGGATAATTCCGTTGCATCATATTGTAAAAAAACCGCACTGCCCTTTAACAGCGGCTCCATCAGCAATCCATTTTTATGCCCCGGCACATGGAATGAGATGGGTCTGCTGCTGTGATGCCGGCAGAGCGCTTCATATAAAGGCATTCTTGTTTGGTCCATGCACATTACCCCAGTCTTTATCAGGGACCGCGGCAAATCCCGGCCCTTCAGCTTTGACTTCTCTATTTTACTATAAACGAAACAAGAGGAGACAACAGCAAAATAGATGGCAAAAATATAACCAAGCCCCTTTTGTCGCTTGGTTATATATACATTTGCGGTTTTCCTATTGCTTTTAACTGCCGGATAAAGTACAAATACCGCGGATCCCCTGTCTCCGTATGGACAATTTCATTTTCGCAATCGCTGCAGATGAAAGATGTATAAAGATGAATACCGCTTGGTTTCATTTGTTCGCAAATTATGCACATTTCCGGTTCGGTTTTTGTTTTCAAATTCCCCACCCCCTGTTCCACTATATTTGCCATATTTTTTACCATCTATTCACAATCAAACAGACTTTTGAAAATGTTTAAAATCGAACGGCACTGGATATATTGTATCGTATGCTGTTTTAACCGGTGTGTGTTTGTCTAGGATAGGGGGCGGGAAAGACTTGCATCCTTGCAGCTTTTTTATTAGCGAAGGAATGTATTATCAATTCGTGAACCTTCCCGGAACAGCAGATGCAAAGATGCGGCCGCTGATTTTTTGCACTTTTCGCTGATATTTAATGATTACCGCTTGTTTCTTTTCCAAATTCGCCGATTTTTCCTTTTACAAAGAAGTAGTAGAGGAAAACTGGTATTTTAAAGGGACACTGTCATACCCCCGTATGTATTGAAAGATGCAGATACCGGCATTTTTTTATTAAAAAATTGCTGTATCATGGGCAATTGACATACCCTGGGGTGTATATAAATTAGTGGCCGCCGATATTTTTGTACTTTTCGCTGATATTTCATGGCTTTCCGCTGATATTTTTAGATTACCGCTGATTTCTTTTTGATTTTCGCCGATTTCCTATCGCCTCGATCTTCTAGGATCCGGAATACCCTCGCCCCACCCCAGAATTTTGCAACAGTTACATAAAAATTTCTTTCAAAGTGATAAAAATGCGGAATTCCGGCCCATTTTCTCCCGCTGAACATGAAAAAACCGCAGACAATGATCTGCGGTTTTGGTCGGCCCGGCAACGTCCTACTCTCGCAGGGGGAACCCCCCAACTACCATCGGCGCTGGGAAGCTTAACTTCCGTGTTCGGGATGGGAACGGGTGTGGCCTTCCCGCCATCATCACCGGACCTTATTCAT
>Ga0207747_1001504_pt1 | contig 16031 bp, 10 predicted proteins | sample HigsolmetaGSP11D_FD_184839 | JGI IMG/M metagenome (GOLD analysis project Ga0207747, IMG submission 184839) | High solid enriched microbial communities from the Joint BioEnergy Institute, USA - SP1-1-D (SPAdes) | ecosystem: Engineered > Bioreactor > SSF (Solid state fermentation) > Aerobic >...
TCCCGCTGCATTCGGCCGAGCATATGTACATCGTCACCGGCCCGGTGCCCGGCGTGCATCCGGGCCTGCCGGTCCTGCGCGACCCGGACGGCTTCATCTATTTCAAGGAGGAGGTCGGCGGGCTGGTGATGGGCGGCTTCGAGCCGGACGCCAAACCCTGGGGCATGGCGGGCATCCCCGACGATTTCGAATTCCAGCTTCTGCCCGATGACTGGGACCAGTTCGAGCCGCTGATGCGCGGCGCGCTGGAGCGCGTCCCGGCCCTGGAGCGCGCCGAGATCAAGCGTTTCATCAACGGTCCGGAGAGCTTCACGCCGGACGGGAATTTCATCCTCGGCCCGGCGCCGGGGCTGCGCGGGCTGTTCGTCGGCGCCGGCTTCAATTCCATGGGCATTGCCTCGGCCGGCGGCGCGGGGCGGCACCTGGCGGAATGGATGGTGGAGGGCGAGCCATCGGTGGATCTCTGGCCGGTGGACATCCGCCGCTTCGCGCATTTCAACGGCAACCGGCGCTGGCTGCATGACCGGGTGAAGGAGACACTCGGCCTGCACTACGCCATGCCCTGGCCGAACCGGGAATTGGCAAGCGCGCGGCCGACCCGGCGCTCGCCGCTGCATGACCGGCTGGCGGCACGCGGGGCGGTGTTCGGTTCCAAAATGGGCTGGGAGCGCGCGCTGTTCTTCGCGCTTGAGGGCGCATCGCGCGAGATCGGCTATGGCTTCGGCCGCGGCGCCTGGTTCGCCCCGGCCGCGGCGGAGCACCAGGCGGCGCGCGAGGGCGTGGCGCTGTTCGACCTCTCCTCCTTCGCCAAGCTGCTGCTGCAGGGGCCGGAGGCCGAGGCGGTATTGCAGCGCCTCTGCGCCGCCGACATGGCGGTGCCGGTCGGGCGCAGCGTCTACACGCCGATGCTGAATGCCCGCGGCGGTTTCGAGAGCGACCTGACGGTGGCGCGTATCGCGCCGGACGCTTTCCTGATCCTGACCGGCACCGCGCAGGCGGTGCGCGACGCCGACTGGATCCGGCGCAACATGCCGGAGGATGCGCGGGCGGTGCTGACGGATGTGACCTCGGCCTATGCGGTGCTGGCGCTGTCCGGCCCGCGCTCCCGCGAATTGTTGGCGCGGGCGGGGGCGGAGGGGCTGGACGCCGCAGCCTTCCCCTTCGGCGCGGTGCGGCAGGTGGATATCGGCTATGCCACGGCCCATGCCTGCCGCCGGGCCTATACGGGCGAGCTTGGCTTCGAGCTCTATGTGCCGACCGAATTTGCCCTGACCGCGCATGAGGCGCTGCTGGAGGCGGGCGCCGGCCTCGGCCTGCGCCATGCCGGCTACTACGCCCTGGAATCGCTGCGCCTGGAAAAGGGCTTCCGCGCCTGGGGCCGGGAACTGACGCCGGACGACACGCCCTGGGAGGCAGGGCTCGGCTTCGCCGTCGCGCTCGGCAAGGGCGCCGACTTCATCGGGCGGGAGGCGCTGCTCGCCACGCGCGAGGCGCCGCGCCAGAAGCGCCTTGTCTCGCTGCTGGCCACGGAGCCGGACGGGCCGCTGGCCTGGGGCGGCGAATTGCTGCTGCGGGAGGGCCGGCCGGTGGGCGAGGTGACCTCGGCCGCCTATGGTCACAGCCTCGGCAGCATGGTGGCGCTGGCCTGGGTGCGGGCGGAGGAGGCGGTGGACCAGGCTTGGCTCGATGCCCGGCCGCTCGCCCTCGATATCGGCGGCGAGCGGGTGCCGGTGCGCGCCTCGCTGCGGCCCTTCCATGATCCGGCGGGGCGCCGGATGCACGCATGACCGGCGGCATGGACGCCGCCACCTTCGGCGCCGTCCTGGCGGCGGCGCTGATGCATGCGGGGTGGAACGCGCTGGCGAAGCGGGCGCTGGACCCGTTGCTCGGCGTGACGCTGATCGTGGTGCTGGCGGGTGCCATCGCGCTGCCGCTGCTGCCCGTGGCCGGGCTGCCGGCGGCGGGGTCGCTGCCCTTCGTCGCCGCCTCCGTGGCGCTGCATTTCGGCTACAACCTGGTGCTGGTGGAGGCGTACCGCACCGGCGGGCTCGGCCTGGTCTACCCGATCGCGCGCGGGGCGGCGCCGGCGGTGGTGGCGCTGGCCGGCGCGGCGCTGATCGGGGAGGTGCCCTCGGCCGGCGGTGCGCTCGGCATCGGCCTGATCGTGGCGGGCGTGGCAGCCATGTCGCTGCGCCGCCCCGCGGACCTGCTGCATGCGGACCGGCGCGCGGTGGGCTTCGCCCTGGCCACCGCTGGCTTCATCGCCGCCTATACGCTGGTGGATGGGGAGGGCGCCCGGCGCTCCGGCAACCCGCATGGCTATGCGGTGCTGCTTTTCGTCATGGACGGCATCGTGACTGGCGGTTTCCTTGCCGCCCGCCGGGCCTTTCCGCCGCGCATCGCCCCGCGCAGGCTCCTGCCCATGCTGTTCGGCGCGGCGATGCAGCTTGCGGGCTACTGGATCGTGATCTGGGCCATGGCGCGGGCGCCGATCGCGCTGGTCGCGGCGCTGCGGGAGACCAGCGTGCTCTTCGCCGCGCTGCTCGCGGTAACGCTGCTGCGGGAGGCGTTGGCGCCGCTGCGCCTGCTCGCCGCCTGTGTCATCCTGGCGGGGGCGCTGCTGATCCGGCTGGGCTGAGCGCGGCATCCGGCGTGCCGGCGGCCAGGAAGGCGCGGACCAATGGCAGGCGGCGCCGCTCCTCCAGGCAGATCACATATTCAGCCACGGCGAGATCGGCATCCTCCACCAGGACGCGGGCGAGGCCGGGCTGGTCGGGCAATTCCGCCTCGAACACCACGCCGACGCCGAAGCCGGCCAGCACCGCCTCCCGCACCGCCTCGCGGCTCTGCACTTCCAGGAAGGCGCGCGGGCGCACATCGGCCTCGGAGAGCCGGGCCTCGAAGACCTCGCGGGTGACGGAGCCGCGCTCGCGGATGACCAGGTCCTGCGTGGCCAGGGCGCGGATCGGCACGCTGCGGACCGTGGCGAGCGCGTGGTCCTCGCGTACGAACAGCACCAGCCGGTCCTCCCGCAGCAGCCGGCTGTGCAGCCGCGGGTCGGAGCTGCGGCGCGCCGTCACCGCCACATCCGCATGGTGGTCCAGCACCCGGCCGATCACGTCGGAGGAATTGCCGATGGACAGCGAGAAGGTCAGCCCCGCATGCCGCTGCTTCATCCGCGCCAGGATCGGCATGACGTGCGAGGCGCTGTCGGCGGCGATGCGCAGATGCCCCCGCGTGAGCGTGGCCGAGCCGGCGAGGAGCGCGCGCGCCTCCTCCTCCGCGGCGAAGAGGCGGGCGGTGACGGCATGCAGGCTCCGGCCGAGCGGGGTAAGGCCGGCGCCGCGGCCGCGGCGGTCGAACAGGGCGACGCCATAGGTGGCCTCCAGCGCCTTCACCTGCGCCGAAAGGGTGGGCTGGCTGACGCCGCCGGCCCGCGCGGCGGCGGAGAAGGAGCCGGCCTCGGCAACCAGGTGGAAGGCGCGCAGCAGGGTGGCGGTGCCCATCGGGATCTCCCGATCCTGTCATAGAAATTTTCTATGCCATGCATCGAGATGAAATATTGGACCGATAAAAGGCCCCTGCGCCAGCCTGATCCGGCGATCTCCGGAGGGCCTCCCATGACCGCAACCCGTGCCGCGAAACCCGCGGCATCCGAGACCGGCGACCCGCTGCTGCTGACGCCCGGGCCGCTGACCACCTCGCGCTCCGTGAAGGCGGCGATGCTGCATGACTGGGGCTCCCGTGACGCGGAATTCCTGCGCCTGAACCGGGAGGTGCTGGAGCGCCTGCCGGCCATCGTCCATGCCTCCGCCACCCATGTCACGGTGCCCGTGCAGGGGTCCGGCACCTTCGCGGTGGAGGCGATGCTGACCAGCCTGGTGCCGCCGGAGGGCGAGGTGCTGGTCCTCATCAACGGCGCATATGGACACCGGGCAAAGCGCATCCTGGACATCGCCCGCCGCCGCGCAGTGGTGCACGAGACGCCGGAGGACACGCCGCCCGACCTGGCCGAGGTGGAGCGCATCCTGGCGGCCACGCCCTCGATCACCCATGTCTTCGCGGTGCATTGCGAGACCACCTCCGGCATCCTGAACCCGGTGCGGGAGATCGGCAAAGTTGCCGCGCGGTACGGCAAGAGCTTCCTGCTCGACTCCATGTCCGCCTTCGGCGCCCTGCCGCTGGATGCCAATGCGGTGCATGCGGATGCGATCGCGGCATCCTCCAACAAGTGCATCGAGGGCGTGCCCGGCCTTGGTTTCGTGCTCTGCCGGCGGGAGGTGCTGGCGAAGGCCAAGGGCAATGCGACGACGCTGGTGCTGGACCTGCACGACCAGTGGCAGGGCTTCGAGAAGACCGGCCAGTACCGCTTCACCCCGCCGATCCATGTCATCGTCGCCTTCCACCAGGCGCTGACGGAATTCCTGGCGGAAGGCGGGCAGCCGGGGCGCGGCGCGCGCTATGCGGAGAATTGCCGCGTGCTGGTGGAGGGGATGCGGGCGCTCGGCTTCCGGACCCTGCTGCCGGATGCGCTGCAGGCGCCGATCATCGTCACCTTCCACATGCCGCGCGACCCGCGCTTCGTCTTCCAGCGCTTCTACGATTCGCTGAAGGAGCGCGGCTACATCATCTATCCAGGCAAGTTGACGGTGGCCGACAGCTTCCGCATCGGCTGCATCGGCCGCCTGGACCGCTCGCATATGGAAGGCGCGCTGGTCGCGGTGCGCGAGGTGCTGGACGAATTCGGCATGACCGACGCGGCGATGGCCGCCTGAGGAAGGGGAACAGCATGACCAGCCAACGCCCTCTCGGCACGGTCGAGGCCAATGGCCGGACCTACCGTCTGCCCGCCACGCCGACCGTCGTGGTCTGCGTGGACGGCTCCGAGCCCGGCTATATCGAGGCGGCGATCGAGGCGGGCCTGGCGCCGAACCTCGCCCGCATCATGCGGGAGGGGGCCAGCACCACCGCCCTCTCGGCCATGCCAAGCTTCACCAATCCGAACAACATCTCCATCATCACCGGCCGCCCGCCCGCGGTGCACGGCATCGCCGGCAACTACTTCTACGATCCCGCGACGGGCGAGGAGGTGATGATGAACGACCCGCGCTTCCTGCGCGCGGGCACCATCATGAAGGCGCTGCAGGATGGCGGCGCCAAGGTCGCGGTGGTGACGGCGAAGGACAAGCTGCGCACGCTGCTGGGCCATGGGCTCGACTACTCCGGAGGAAGGGCCGTGGCCTTCTCCTCCGAGAAGGCGGACAAGGTGAGCCTGGCGGGGAACGGCATCGCCGATGCGCTCGGCCTGGTCGGCATGCCGGTGCCGGACGTGTATTCGGCGGAGCTCTCGGAATTCGTCTTCGCCGCGGGCGTGCGGCTGCTGCAGACGATGCGGCCGGATGTGATGTACCTCTCCACCACGGACTATGTGCAGCACAAGGCGGCGCCGGGATCGGAGGTGGCGAACCGCTTCTACGCCATGCTCGACCGCTATGTGGGGCAGCTGGACGCGGCCGGGGCTGTGGTGGTGCTGACCGCCGACCATGGCATGAACGACAAGCACCTGCCGGATGGCTCGCCGGACGTGATCTTTCTGCAGGACCTGTTCGACGCCTGGACCGGCGCGGGTGCCTCTCGCGTGATCCTGCCGATCACCGATCCCTATGTGGTGCATCACGGCGCGCTCGGCTCCTTCGCCACGGTCTATCTGCCTGCCGGGGCGGATGCGGCCGCCCTGCTCGGCCGGCTGCGGGCACTGGAGGGGGTGGAACTCGCGCTGGACCGTGCCGGGGCCTGCCGCCAGTTCGAATTGCCGGAGGACCGGATCGGCGACCTCGTGGTGGTCTCGACCCGGCACAAGGTGCTCGGCACCAGCCGCGACCGTCATGACCTCTCCGGCCTGACGGAGCCGCTGCGCTCCCATGGCGGGCTGACGGAGCAGAGGGTGCCGATGATCGCCAACCGCAAGGTGGCCTTCCGGCCCGGCCACACGCTGCGCAATTTCGACGTCTTTGACGTCGCGCTGAACCTGGTGCAGGCGCCATGAACGCCCCGATGAAGCCGCCGGTCCGGCATGAGGCGATGCGCATCGCCGGCCGCAAGGTGACGACCGACGAGACCATTGAGGTGCTGAATCCCTGGAACAACGAGGTGGTCGGCACCGTTCCCGCCGGCCGCCCGGAGCATGTGCGCGAAGCCTTCGCCACGGCCCGCGCCTTCCGCCCGAAGCTCTCCCGCTACGAACGCCAGCAAATCCTGCTGCGCACGGCGGAGGCGCTGCGCGACCGCAAGGAGGAATTCGCCCGCCTCATCACCGCCGAATCCGGCCTGTGCTGGAAGGATTCGCTCTACGAGGCGAGCCGCGCCTACGACGTCTATTCCTTCGCGGCCCAGCTCGCCATCCTGGACGACGGCGAGACCTATGCCTGCGACATCAGCCCGATGGGGAAGCAGCGGAAGATCTTCACCACCCGGGTGCCGCTCTCCGGCGTGATCTCCGCCATCACTCCCTTCAACCACCCGCTCAACATGGTGAGCCACAAGCTCGCCCCGGCGATCGCTACCAACAACCGCGTGGTGCTGAAGCCGACGGAGCTGACGCCGCTCACGGCCCTCGCCCTGGCCGATGTGCTCTACGAAGCCGGGCTGCCGCCGGAGATGCTCTCGGTGGTCACCGGCAATCCGGCGACCATGGGCGACGCCATGATCACCGACCCGGATGCGGAGCTCATCACCTTCACCGGCTCGGTGCGTGTCGGAAAGTATATTGCCGCCAAGGCGGGCTATCGCCGCGTGGTGCTGGAGCTCGGCGGCAACGACCCCCTGATCGTCATGGAGGACGCGGACCTCGACAAGGCGGCCGAGCTTGCCGTACAGGGGGCGACGAAGAATTCCGGCCAGCGCTGCACCGCGGTGAAGCGCATTCTGGTGGTGGAGAGCGTGGCGGAGGAGTTCTCCCGCCTGGTGCTGGACAAGGCCCGCCGCCTCAAGGCCGGTGACCCGATGGACCCGACCGTGGATGTCGGCACTGTCATCCATGAGCAGGCCGCCCGCGAATTCCAGCGCCGGGTGGAGGATGCCGTCGCCCAGGGGGCGCGGCTGCTGCACGGCAATGACCGCCGGGGCGCCCTCTACCCACCGACGGTGGTTGACCACGTCCCGCACACCGCCGAGCTGGTGCGGGAGGAGACCTTCGGCCCGGTCATCCCGATCCTCCGCTGCCCCGACGACATCGGGGAGGTGATCCGGATCTCCAATTCCACGGCCTATGGCCTGTCCTCCGGGGTCTGTACAAACCGGCTGGACTATGTGACGCGCTTCGTGAACGAATTGGAGGTCGGCACCGTCAATGTCTGGGAGGTGCCGGGCTACCGGATCGAGATGTCGCCCTTCGGCGGCGTCAAGGACTCCGGCCTGGGGCATAAGGAGGGGGTGGTGGAGGCCATGCGGAGCTTCACCACGGTTCGGACCTACTCCCTCCCCTGGCCGGGCTAGGAGACAGGGAGCTGGGTGACAGGGAGCGGGGGAGGCAAAGGGATGAGGCGGTGGTTGCTGGCGGCGGGGGCGGCCTTGGCCGTGGCCCTCGGATCCGGTGCGGCGGAGGCGCAGAACCGCACCCGCGTCACCATCTACACGGCGCTCGAGAACGAGGAGCTCGCGCCCTTCAAGCAGGCCATCGAGTCCGCGGTGCCGGGAATCGAGGTGGTCTGGGTGCGGGATTCCACGGGCGTCATCACCGCCCGCATCCTGGCCGAGAAGGACAACCCGCGGGCCGACATGATCCTGGGCCTCGCCGCCTCCTCCCTGCTGCTCTTCGAGGGGATGAACATGCTGGAGCCCTACCAGCCGGCGGGGGCGGAGGCGCTGAAGCCCATCTTCCGCGACGACAGGCCGCCGCCGACCTGGATGGGCATGGATGCCTATCTCGGCGTGATCTGCTTCAACACGGCCGAGGCGAAGCGCGCCAATGTGCCGACCCCTACTTCCTGGCGCGACCTGACCCGGCCGGAATTCCGCGGCCGCCTGGTGATGCCGCACCCCGCCTCCTCCGGCACCGGCTATCTGATGGTCGCCATGTGGCTGCAGATGCTGGGCGAGGAGGAAGGCTGGCGCTTCATGGATGCGTTGCACGAGAACATCGCCGTCTACACCCATTCCGGCTCCGCCCCCTGCGTTCAGGCGGCGCGCGGGGAGCGCCTGGCGGGCATCTCCCTCGACATGCGCGGCGCGCGGGAGAAGACGCAGGGCGCGCCCATCGAGGTCATCGTCCCGCCTGAGGGCACAGGCTGGGAGATGGAGGCGCTGGCAATCGTCCGCGGCACCCGCAACCTGGACGCCGCGCGCAAGATCGCGGACTGGGCGGCGACACGGGGCGCCAATCAGCTCTACAGCCGCTACTACGCGGTGGTGGCCTTGCCGGGCGTTGCCAACACGCCGCCGAACTACCCTGCCCATGCCGAGGAGCGGATGTTCCGCAGCGACCTCACCTGGGCTGCCCAGAACCGCGAGCGTATCCTGGCGGAGTGGTCGCGGCGCTACGAATCCAAGGCGGCTCCGCGCAACTGAGTCGGCCGGGGCGGGTTCGCCGGGCCCGCCCTGCGGCAAGGGAGAGGCCAATGACCACGACCTTCCGCTTCGAGACGGCGCCTGGCGAGGCAATCACCCTGGCCGGCGGCGCTGGTCCGGCCGCACCTTTCCTGCGCGTGCGCGGCCTCACCCGCCGCTTCGGCTCCTTCACCGCGCTGTCCGGGATTGACCTGGATGTGGCGCGCGGCGAATTCGTCTGCTTCCTCGGCCCCTCCGGCTGCGGCAAGACCACGCTGCTGCGCGCCATCGCCGGCCTGGACCGGCAGGACGAGGGGCGGATCGAGATCGGCGGGCGGGATGTCTCCCTGGCCCCGCCGGCGGAGCGGGACTTCGGCATCGTCTTCCAATCCTACGCCCTGTTTCCCAACCTGACCGTGCGCGACAACATCGCCTATGGCCTGGTCAACCGCCGCCGCCCGCGCGCCGAGATCGCGGCGCGGGTGACGGAGCTGCTGGCCCTGGTCGGCCTGCCGGAGCAGGGGGACAAGTATCCGGTGCAGCTATCCGGCGGCCAGCAGCAGCGCGTCGCCCTGGCCCGCGCGCTGGCCACCTCGCCCGGCCTGTTGCTGCTGGATGAGCCGCTCTCCGCCCTCGACGCGCGGGTGCGCCTGCACCTGCGGGAGGAGATCCGCGCCCTGCAGCGCCGCCTTGGCGTCACCACCATCATGGTCACGCATGACCAGGAGGAGGCGCTGGCCATGGCCGACCGCATTGTGGTGATGAACCACGGCGTCATCGAGCAGACCGGCGCGCCGGAGGAGATCTACCGCCGCCCTGCCAGCCCCTTCGTCGCCGATTTCGTCGGCAGCATGAGCTTCCTGGAAGCCGTCGCCGCCGACGCCGGCCGCGTGCGCGTCGGCAAGCGGCAGTTGCGCGTGGAGGGCAACGCGGAGCTGGCGCCGGGCGCGCCGGTGCGCCTCGGCCTGCGGCCGGAGGAGGTGCGCGTGCGCGGCGTGCGGGCGGAGGATGCGAATGCCTTCGAGGCGACGGTCACGGACCTCGAATTCCTCGGCCCCTTCTGCCGCGCCAGGCTCGTGGCGCGGGAGGAGCCGGCGCTCTGCCTGCTGGCGGATTTCTCCGCCAATCTGATGCGCGACATGGCCATCGAGCGTGGGGGCGTGCTGCGCGTCGCCCTGCCGCCCGAGATCCTGCGCGTCTTCCCGCGCCGCGCGGAGGCGGCACGGTGAGCGCCACCACCGGCTTCGCCCTTTCGGCCAGGCCCGCGCCCCGGCGGCTGCTGACGGAGGAACGGGTGGCGACGGGGCTGGTCGCCCTGCTCTGCCTGGGGCTGGTCGCCGCCATCGCCCTGCCGCTCTGGATGCTGCTCTCGAAGAGCTTCCTGGATACCGAGGGGCGCTTCATCGGCCTGGCGAATTACGCTCGCTACTTCGCCACGCCGGCGCTGGTGCAGTCTTTGCTGAACAGCCTGTTCGTCGCCGCGCTCTCGACCGCGATCGTCATCCCGATCGCCTTCTTCTACGCCTATGCGCTGACCCGCAGCCGCATCCCGGCCAAGGGGCTGTTCTATGCCCTGGCGCTGTTGCCGATCTTCGCGCCCTCGCTGCTGCCGGCGCTCTCCTTCATCTATATCTTCGGCAACCAGGGCTTCCTGAAGGAATTGCTGTTCGGCGCCTCCATCTACGGGCCGATCGGCATCGTCATGGCGCAGGTCTTCTACTGCCTGCCGCATGCGACGATGATCCTGGTTGCCGCGCTCTCCCTGGCCGATGGCCGGCTTTATGAGGCGGCGGAGGCGCTCGGGGCCTCCCGCTGGCGGGTGTTCCGCACCGTCACCCTGCCCGGCGCCCGCTATGGCCTGGTCTCCGCCGCGGTGGTGGTCTTCACCCTGGTCGTCACCGATTTCGGCATCCCGAAGGTGATCGGCGGGCAGTTCGGCGTGCTGGCGACCGATGCCTACAAGCAGGTGGTCGGCCAGCAGAATTTCGGCATGGGCGCCGTGGTCGGCATGGTTCTGCTGGTCCCGGCCGTGCTCGCCTTCGTGGTGGACCGGGTGCTGCGTCGGCGGCAGGTGGCGCTGCTCTCGGCCCGGGCCGTGCCCTACAGCCCGCAGCCGCACCGGCGCCGCGACCTGGCGCTGCTGGCCTGCTGCATTGTCGTGGGCGGGCTGGTGGCCTGCGTGCTCGGCGTCGCGGTCTGGGCCTCCTTCATCCGCTACTGGCCCTACAACCTGTCGCTGACGCTGGCGAACTACAATTTCCCGGAATTCGATTCGAATGGCTGGCAGCCCTATTTCAACTCCCTGCTGATGGCTAGCCTGACGGCGCTGCTCGGCACGCCGGTCGCCTTCCTGGGCGCCTATCTGGTCGAGAAGGTGAAGGCCGCGCCCCTGGGCCGGGCCATCGTCCAGTTCCTGGCGCTGCTGCCCATGGCCGTGCCGGGGCTGGTGCTGGGCCTCGGCTATGTCTTCTTCTTCAACGCGCCCTGGAACCCGCTCGGGTTGCTCTACGGGACCATCGGCATCCTGGTCCTGAACACGCTGGTGCATTTCTATACCGTCGCGCACATCACCGCCTCGACCGCGCTGCGGCAGATCGACGGGGAATTCGAGGCGGTCTCGGCCTCGCTGAAAGTGCCGTTCTGGGTCACCCTGCGCCGTGTGACGGTGCCGATCTGCATGCCGGCCATCCTCGACATCGCGGTCTATCTGTTCGTGAACGCGCTCACCACCGTGTCGGCCGTCATCTTTCTCTACGGGCCGGGCACGAATCTCGCCTCGATCGCCATCGTGCACATGGACGAGGCGGGGGCGATCGCCGCGGCGGCGGCCATGGCCACCTGCATCGTCGCCACGGCGATCGGCGCGAAGCTGCTGCACCTGCTGCTGGACCGGCTGCTCTTCGGGCGGCTCCAGCGCTGGCGGGCAAGGTAGGGCCGGCTATCCGGCTCGCAGCAGTTCGGCGAGGGTCAGGGCCACCACCTCGGTCGCCTTGCGCAGGTCGGAGAGGGGCAGGCGCTCATCGGCGCGATGGGCGTTCGCCTCCTCAATGCTGCGCGGCCCGGCGCCGTAGAGGACGACGGGAATGCCATGCGCCGCATAGTGCCGGGCATCGGTATAGAGCGGCACGCCCCGGGCCGCGACCGGCTCTCCCATGACCCGGCTGGCATGCCGGCACAGCGCCTCCACCAGCTTCGCGCCGCCGGGCAGGGGCTTCAGCGGCTCGGCCAGCAGGATGCGGCGGACCTCTACCCGCGCGTCCGGGAAGGATCCGGCGGCTTGGGCGATCACCTGGCGCAACTCGGCCTCCGCCTCCGCCGGGTTCTCCTCCGGGATCATCCGGCGGTCGAGCCGGAAGGCGACGCGGTCCGGGACCACATTGGTATTGATGCCGCCCGTGATCAGCCCGACCGTGAGCTGCGGCGAGCCGATGCCGGGAATGGCGGAGACCTTCGCGCCCAGCCCCTTGCGCCAGGCAAAGAGGGCGGTGAGCACACCCGTCGCCACCTCCAGCGCATCCACGCCGGTGAAGGGCATGGCGGCATGGGCGGCGCGGCCCTTCACCTCCACCTCCAGATGCAGGCAGCCGTTATGGGCGGTGGTGACGCCGTAGGAGAAGCCGGCACCGAGCGCCAGGTTCGGCCGGCTGATTCCCCGGGCCAGCAGGTAGGCCGGCCCGATCTCGCCGCCTGCCTCCTCGTCATAGGTGAAGTGCAGCTCCACCGTCCCGGCCAGCGGCGCGCCGGAAGCCTCCAGCGCCCGCAGCGCCCAGGCATAGGTGGCGAAGTCGGATTTGGAGACGGCCACGCCGCGGCCATACATCCAGCCATCCACCACCTCGGCGCCGTAGGGATCGCGGGTCCAGCCCTCGCCGGGCGGGACCACGTCGCCATGCGCGTTGAGGGCGATGACCGGTCCTACCTCGCCGAAGCGGCGGCGCACCACCAGGTTGGTGGCGCCGACCATGCCATTGGCGCGGGCCAGCTCCTCCGGCACCGGGTGGCGCTCCACCGTGAAGCCGAGGCCCTCCAGCAGCGCCGCGGCGCGTTCCGCATGCGGGCGGCAGTCGCCGGGCGGGTTGTCGGAGGGGACCTTCACAAGCTCGGCGAGGAAGGCGATCTGGGCCTCGCGCTCCTGGTCAAGGAAGGCGCGGATGCGGGCTTCGTAGGACATTGCGGCTTTCGGCGTGGCTGGGTTTGCGTGGGAAGCCCGGCAGGTCGTGGCCCTGCGGGCACGGGTGCCCTTCAGGCGATGAGATCGGCCAGGGCGGTCATGTCCGGCACGATCAGGTCCGGCTGGTAGGGCCAGGCCGGGAAGGGCCGGCGGCGGCGGTCGATGAAGGCGGCGCGCATGCCGGCCGCCTTCGCGCCGACGCAGTCGAAATCGTGGTTGGCGACGAACAGCACCTCCTCCATCCGCACGCCGAGGATCTCCGCGGCCTTGGTGTAGGTGGCGACATGCGGCTTGAAGGCATTTGCCTCGGCTACCGAGATCACCGCGTCGAAGGGGATGCCGTGGTGCTTCTTCGCCTCCTCCAGCATGTCCGGATCGCCGTTAGAGAGGACCGCCAGCCGGTACCGGCCGCGCAGCCGGGCCAGTGACGCCGGCACCTCCGGGAAGGGCTTCAGCCGCTCGATGCAGGAGACGAGATACCGGACCTCCTCCATCGTATGCTCGATCCCCGCCCGGTTGAGCACATGGCCGAGGGAGATATGGCCGATCTCCCGGTAGGGCGTGTGCTTCCGGTGCAGCAGGGCGTCGATCATCGAATTCTCGAAATGGGTGCGCCGCCACCAGGTCACGAGGGAATGGGGGTTTCCCGTCCAGCCCTTCCTGCGCAGGAATTCGGTGGCCACCTCGGTCAGGCCGGACTGCATGTCCACCACGGTGCCGTACTGGTCGAACATGCAGACCTTGATGCTGCGCTTCAGCTCCTCGGCGGTGGCCACTTGCATCCCCTCTCCGCAGTCCCGTCGGGCGATGGTGGCGCTGGTCCGGCCATGTGCGAAGCGGATTCTCGCACGGCGTCGGCTGCTCCGAGCGCTTGACACCGGCGGGCGCGGGCCGTATCCGTCCGGCCCCTCGGGTGCGTAGCTCAGCGGGAGAGCATCGCCTTCACACGGCGGGGGTCGCAGGTTCAATCCCTGCCGCACCCACCATCCTTCCAGTCTTGCGGAAGGATGGTAACGGCCCTTCGGGGCCACGGTATTGCTGCGGCGGCAGCTTGGCCTGCAGGGCACTCCCTTCACCTTGGACGATGCGCATGGCGCCGGGGGCGCGATGCCGATCCGTGCCGCAGCGTGGTCCTGCACGCCACGGTAGAGTGCGAAAAGGCTTCCTCGCGGTCAATTTGAAATTACCGCGGCCGTCGATTTGAAACTTCGAAACGCGTTGACCGCCCCTCGCGAAACATGACACAAACCTTTTGCCGCGCTTCTCCCGCGCAGGCAAAAAAAGAGGCGGCACCGTGAGGCGCCGCCGAGTTTAGGGAGGAAACGTCCAAGAAAGCAGGCAACTCGGCAATGCCGGGTTGCTGCTGCGCGCGCTAATAATCCGAACGACCGGATAGCGCAAGCGGCCTCATATTGCGTCGCACAATCCGTAATGCCGAAGGGCGATGGCGGTTCCCCGGTGCAGCGCGCCATGGCCAGGAACCGGCCGGGGCTGGCAAATCGGCAACAGCGGGGCGGCAGGCGCTGCGGGCCGGGCGTTACTCCGGCCGCTATCCATGCCGATGAGGCGCGGGCGACGCGCGCGATCCCCTGACGCACCGGCAGGCTTCACGCGGCCATCGGGCCGCCGCAGCCCGATGATCTGGGAATGCCGCCATGCCGCCGCCAGCGGGCGCCGCGCTCTTTTCGCCGCATAGCTGGACTGAACAGGCGAACCGACCCACCAGGCAGGGCGCATTCGCCATCCGGCAGAGGCGGTCACCATGACGGCCGTGTGTTGCCGTCACGCCAAGAAAAACACATTCATGTTACGCGGCACGCCAGAGGCGCTGCACCGGATGCCAGGACCGGGCACTGTCCCCGCGCCCGACAATCCATGAGCCGCCACGGGTCCCCGGTCCTCCCCTGGCGGCCGGCCGGTCCGACAAGCGCACCCCGCCCGCGCCGCCTGATCCAAGCGAGATGTCGAACCGCCAGTCTGCCGCCGCGCCCGGATCCGGAGCACAGCCATGCCCTTGCGTTCCGCAACCACCCTTCTCCTCGCCCTGGCCATGCTCTGTGCCTGCGGCGATGTGGCGACGCTTCCGGTCTCTGCCGGCACTGGCCCCGACCCGGCCCTGCCACCGCCGCGCCAGACGCTGTTCCCCACCGTCAATGTCGCCCCGGCTCGCGGCTGGCCCGCAGGCGCGGCCCCGGTCGCCGCCAGGGGCCTGCGGGTGACGGAATTCGCCGCAGGCTTGGACCATCCGCGCTGGCTCTGCGTGTTGCCGAACGGCGATGTGCTGGTGGCGGAGACGAATGCCCCGCCGAAGCCGGAGGACAGCAGCGGCATCCGCGGCTGGATCGCCGGGCTGGTGATGGCACGCGCCGGCGCCGGGGTGCCGAGCGCCAACCGCATCACCCTGCTGCGCGACACGGATGGCGACGGCGTGGCGGACATGCGCTCGGTCTTCCTGAAGGGGCTGAATTCCCCCTTCGGCATGGCGCTGGCCGGCGATGACCTCTACGTCGCCGATACCGACGCGCTGCGGCGCTTCCCCTACCGCGAAGGCGAGACGCGCATCACCGCGCCGGGCGTGAAGGTCACGGACCTGCCGGCCGGGCCGCTCAACCACCACTGGACCAAGAACGTCATCGCCAGTGCCGATGGCTCGCGCCTCTATGTGACTATCGGCTCCAACAGCAATGCCGGGGAGAACGGCATGGCGGCGGAGGCCGGGCGCGCCGCGATCTGGGAGGTGGACCCGCGCACCGGCCACCACCGTATCCTCGCCTCCGGCCTGCGCAACCCGGTGGGCCTGGCCTGGGAGCCGCGGACCGGCGCGCTCTGGACCGTGGTGAACGAGCGCGACGAGATCGGCAGCGACCTCGTGCCCGACTACATGACCGCGGTGCGGGACGGCGGCTTCTACGGCTGGCCCTACAGCTATTGGGGGCGGCACCTCGATCCGCGCGTGCAGCCGCAGCGGCCGGATCTGGTGGCGCGGGCGATGGTGCCGGATTATGCGCTGGGGCCGCACACGGCTTCGCTGGGCCTCGCCATCTCCGACCACAGCGGCCTGCCAGCGCCCTTCGACCAGGGCGCCTTCATCGGCCAGCACGGGTCCTGGAACCGCCGGCCGATGAGCGGCTACAAGGTGGTCTTCGTCCCCTTCGCCAATGGGCGCCCCGCCGGCATGCCGCTGGATGTGCTCACCGGCTTCCTCGATGCGGCGGGCGAGGCGCTCGGCCGCCCAGTTGGTGTCGCCCTGGATGGCAGGGGCGGGCTGCTGGTGGCCGATGATGTCGGCAACCGTGTGTGGCGGGTGGCGGCAGGG
>Ga0207747_1001509_pt1 | contig 15980 bp, 15 predicted proteins | sample HigsolmetaGSP11D_FD_184839 | JGI IMG/M metagenome (GOLD analysis project Ga0207747, IMG submission 184839) | High solid enriched microbial communities from the Joint BioEnergy Institute, USA - SP1-1-D (SPAdes) | ecosystem: Engineered > Bioreactor > SSF (Solid state fermentation) > Aerobic >...
GGCGAGGAAATTCTGTCACGAATGGTCTTAATAGAGCTTCTAAGGACTGTTTGGCGAGGAAATTCTGTCACGAATGGTCTTAATAGAGCTTCTAAGGACCGTTAGGCGAGGAAATTCTGTCACGAATGGTCTTAATAGAGCTTCTAAGGAGAGAACGTATTTTGTTTTGTGTAAATGGTCATACTTACCAATTAAGTAGATGATCATTTATGCGAAATTTTCGCGATATGACGATTAGAGAACTGGCCAGTCAACGCCAAACTGTAGACGATGTTCAAAATATGATAAGAGATCTATTTAAAGAGACACTTCAAACCATATTTGAAGCCGAAACTGTCCTAAGCACAGTGCCAATGGAATTCATACTGGAAATAGCCGTAACGGCTTTTCCCTTCCTTTGAGCAGAACCCTGGCAGGTGCTCGAGTTGCTTTCCAGCAAGTAGGAAGCACCGTGTGTACACTGAGAAACATTTTATAAATGTGGTTAAACCCACAGAGGGAGAAAGAATTGTCCCAATGATCCATTATCTAGAAATATCCCGGGATACCCAAAAAATTTGACTTATGACTGGAAGCAAGCAGGTAATTCAGGCTCTGAAGCAAGGGGCTAAAAATAATATACGAGGGGGAGAGGATGATGAGTCCGGATACGATTCCGGTCCGCAAAGGGGAAGAACTGGATTTAACAAAACTGCAGGCCTATTTGCGGGAACATATCCCGGAAATGCCCGATGCGCCGCTGAAAATGTCGCAGTTTTCGGCCGGCCGCTCAAATTTGACGTATCAATTGAAAGCGGGTGCATGGGAAGCGGTGCTGAGGCGCCCTCCGCTCGGCCCGGTTGCTCCGAAAGCCCATGATATGGGGCGCGAATTCCGCGTTTTGAAGGCGCTTCAACCGTTTTTCGCGCTGGCGCCGAAAGTGTATCTTTATGAAGAAGACCCATCCGTCGTTGGAGCGCCGTTTTTTATCATGGAAAGGAGACACGGTGTTGTGCTGGATACGTCTTTTCCTACTGGTGTGGAGCCTACAAAGGAAAAGTGCCGGAAAATTTCTGAGATCATGGTCGAACGGCTCGTGGAACTGCACGCGATTCCGTATGAAGAAACGGGGCTTCTTGCGATGTCAAAGCCGGACGGATTTTTCGAACGCCAGGTGCATGGCTGGATTGAGCGTTACAACCGCGCGAAAACGGACGACATTCCGGAAGTGGAGCCGCTCATCGACTATTTGCGGGACCATATTCCGAAGCAAAGCGGTGCCGCGGTGATCCATTATGACTACAAGCTCAACAATGCGATGTTGAGCGAAGACTTTTCGAAAATGGTCGGCCTGTTTGACTGGGAAATGGCTACAGTCGGCGACCCGCTTGCGGATCTCGGCGTCGCCCTCAGCTACTGGACGGAAAAGGATGATCCGGAGTTGATCAAGCAGGGGACCGGTGAACCGTCTGTCACGGTCATGGACGGCTTTATGACGCGCCGCGAGTTTATCGAAGCCTACGCGAAAAAAAGCGGCCGTGACGTCTCGAACATTGATTACTATTTGATTTTCGGTTACTTTAAGCTCGCCGGCATCTGCCAGCAGATTTACTACCGCTATAAACGCGGCCAAACTCTGGACCAGCGCTTCGCCCACCTCGGCACCGTCGTCCGCAGTCTCATCCGGTACGCGGCCGAAGTGGCGGATAAGGTGAGGTAGGGGGCTTCTTGGGGGAAGGGATTACCTGCTCTAAAAATAATTCAATTTAGTATCTGTTGTAACTTGTAGAGTGCGAGTCTGACATGGCGGGGATTGACCCGCCTGTTTGCCGACGATCTCGAGTGGCACGGTAAGCCTGTCGGTTATGAATAGGCGGCGGGCGGCTGGAATTCTAGTTTTGTCGTCGATCCCCAGTAGCGCACAAAACCCGGGAGATCGACGACAATTTTTTGATAGTGGATTTGTTCAGGAATATAGAGATGGAGCGGATTTTGCGGATTGGTTAAAATTTTGGGCTGGATGGAAGGAAAATAAGGGGGCGGGAGAGAATAGTTATAATATAGAGGTTTTTTGGGGGTTTTTATATTACCTAAAAGGAATTGAAACTGAGAAAAAACTCTGGCAAGACAGAATCAAAGATGCGTTTTTATATTACCTAAAAGGAATTGAAACGCAATGGGTAGCGGGCTCGGATTGGCAACAAAGTCAGTTTTTATATTACCTAAAAGGAATTGAAACACGTTTGTACACATTTTAGTACAATTTCGGACAAAAGTTTTTATATTACCTAAAAGGAATTGAAACAAGCCTTGGATTAGCCATTTTGTGCCGTCTGTGTCGGTTTTTATATTACCTAAAAGGAATTGAAGCAATCCCTGCAATCCAGCCTGTCCAAAGATGGTGCCCCATGTCCTATAACGAATTAAAACTAGTAGCTCATCCTCGCTATATGCCGCATTACCTCATTTTACCTCACCTGCAAACCTGCGCCCCATTCTTGAACCCTATCACTTTTCCACAAAACCTCAAACAAGCATTTCCCCTCAAAAAATCGTAAACTATTAAACGAAGGGAGATGGAGCTATTGGAAAATTACCTGATGTACATTAACGGTGAATGGACAGGGGAAGAGCTGCCGAAAATGGAAGTGGACAACCCGGCAGTCAATGAAGTGATAGCGACTGTTCCGAAAGGCGGGAAAAAGGAAGCTGAGCTTGCGGCTGATGCTGCGTATGCCGCTTTTCCGGCGTGGGCGGCGCTGTCCGCTTACGAACGGAGCGCGTACCTCCGCACCTGGTTCAATCTGATTCAGGAAAACGAAAATGAGCTCGCCAGGACGATGACAATCGAACAGGGCAAGCCGCTCAAGGAGGCGATCGGGGAAATGCGCTATGCGAACGGGTTTATCGAGTGGTTTGCCGAAGAAGGGAAACGCATTTACGGCGAAACAATCCCGGCATCGGTTACGAACAAGCGGCTGTTCGTCCATAAACAGCCGGTCGGAGTCGTGGCTGCGATTACCCCGTGGAACTTCCCGGCCGCAATGATCACCCGGAAAGTGGCGCCTGCCCTTGCTGCCGGCTGCACGGTCGTCATTAAACCGGCAAAACAAACGCCGCTCACTGCATTGAAACTTGCGGAACTCGCCGCAAAAGCCGGCATTCCGAAAGGCGTCATCAATGTCGTCACCGGAAGCGCAAAAGAAATCGGGGATGTCTGGCTTGCAGATGAGCGTGTCCGCAAGCTGACGTTTACCGGATCCACTGAAGTCGGCAAACTGCTCATGCGCGGCTCGGCCGATACCGTGAAAAAAGTGTCGCTTGAACTGGGCGGGCATGCGCCGGTTATCGTTACGAAAAACGCGGACCTCGACAAAGCGGTGGAAGGCACGGTCGCGGCGAAATTCCGCAATGCCGGCCAGACTTGCGTATGCTCCAACCGCATTTATGTACAGGAAGAAGTGTATGAAGCTTTTACAAAAAAATTCACCGAAAAAGTGAAGGCGCTCCGCATCGGCAACGGTTTGGAAGAAGGAACGGATATCGGGCCGCTGATCGACAAAAATGCGGTTGAAAAAGTCGAAAAGCATGTGAAAGACGCGGTCGAAAAAGGCGCCAAGGTGGAAACGGGCGGAAGTGTGAAAGAAGGGCTTTTCTTTGAACCGACTGTCATTTCCAATGTGACCGATGACATGTTATGCATGAACGAAGAAACATTCGGGCCGCTCGCGCCGGTGACGAAATTTGCCGGTATCGATGAAGCGATTAAACGCGCCAATGACTCGATTTACGGGCTGGCTGCATATGTATTCACGGAAAACATTTCGGAAGGCATCAAAATCGCTGAAGGCCTAGAATACGGCATTGTCGGGCTGAACGACGGGCTCCCGTCCACCCCGCAGGCTCCGTTCGGCGGCTTCAAGCAGAGCGGGCTCGGCAGGGAAGGCGGACGCTACGGCATCGAAGAATTTTTGGAAGTCAAATATATTTCACTTGGATTGTAATCTTCAAAAAAGCAGCGGGTGCAGGCCCGCCGCTTTTTTTACACATCAAAAAATTTTAGTCAGAAAATCTTACAAAAGTAAAAAACAATTCAAATTTTAACGTTATAATAAATTTTGTCAATACATACAACATTATGCTATTATTTGAGTAGATTTGAAAATTGAAAAAACAGGGGGGAAAAAGATGAAGAAATTTGCGGCATCCGTGCTTGCATTGATTCTTGTTTTGGCGCTTTCGGCATGCGGATTAAGCAAAACCAGCAGCGGCACGGAGACGAAAAAAACGATCAAAGTCGACACGAACGCTGCGTATGCGCCGTTTGAATACATGGATAAAGGGCAGATTATCGGCTTTGACGTCGATGTCATGAATGCCCTCGCCAAAGAATCCGGCTACAGGGTCCAGTTGAAAAACATCGGCTGGGATCCTTTGTTTGTCGAAGTGAAAAACAAATCGGCGGATATGGCCATTTCCTCGATTACGATCACGAAAGAACGCGCGCAGACGTATGATTTTTCGGTGCCGTATTTCCTGTCGACGAACGAAATTTTAGTACCGGAAAAGAGCGATATTAAAAGCGCGGCGGATTTAAAAGGCAAGACTGTCGCCGTCCAAAGCGGAACGACCGCCCAGGAAGTATTGGAAGGCTTGTTTGGAAAAAATAACAAAAACATTAAAAAGTTCAAGCAAAACACAACGGCCATCATGGATTTGGTCGAAGGCGGATCCGATGCGGTCGTTGCGGATAATACGGTTGTGGAGGAATACGCGAAAAACAACCCGGACAAAAAGCTGAAAGTCATCAAAGATACGAAGGCGTTCCCTGCCGAATATTACGGCCTGATGTTCCCGAAAGGCAGCAAACTGAAAGCGGATTTCGACAAAGCGATCAATAAAATTTACGACAACGGCACCTACACCAAAATCTATAAAAAATGGTTCAAAACCGAACCGGATATTCAAAAACTGAAAGCCCAGCAGAAATAATTTTTCAAGTGCAGCCGGTGCGCGCCGGCTGCTTCATAAACTGTATATTGCGTAACTTAAGGTTGCGCAATTTTGGCCTAGGGAGGAAACACATGGATATTCGCTTTGATATCATCATCGAATATTTGCCGTATTTGTTGAAAGGAACGCTTTTAACGATCGGGCTTTCCGTGGCGGGTATATTGTTCGGTATGCTTTTAGGGCTCTTGATCGGGCTCGGGGAAATGATACGGAATAAAATCCTCGCTCTCCCGTTCCTGTGCTATGTCGGGTTTTTCCGCGGAACGCCGCTGTTTGTGCAAATTTTGATCGTCAACTTCGGCGCTGTGCCGCTATTTTTAGGGAAAACGAACGGGATTGTCGCCGGGGTGATTGCCCTTTCGCTTAACTCAGCCGCGTATGTGGCGGAAATTTTGCGGGGCGGCGTGCAGTCCATCGAAAAAGGGCAGATGGAAGCAGCCCGTTCGCTTGGGCTCAGCCATGTACAGGCAATGCGCTATGTCATTCTGCCTCAGGCTTTTAAAAGGATGATCCCGCCGCTTGGCAATGAATTTATCGTACTCATTAAGGATTCATCGCTCGTATCCGTTATTGCCGCACCTGAAATTGTATATTGGGCGCAGGCGATGGAAACGCAGTATTACCGGGTTTGGGAGCCGTATCTGACAGCTGCCTTCCTTTATCTCGTTTTGACGCTTTCCCTCAGCTTCCTTTTACGCTTCATAGAAAGAAGGTTGGCAACAGAATGATCAAAGTGGTGAATTTGAAAAAATCTTTCGGGGATAACGAGGTGCTGAAAAACATCAATGTCGAGATCAAACCGCAGGAAGTGGTCGTCGTCATCGGCCCGTCCGGTTCGGGGAAATCGACTTTCCTGCGCTGCATCAATCTGCTTGAGACGATCACGGACGGCCATGTATACATAGAAGGTGTTGATATCGCGGATAAGTCGACGAATATCAATAAAATCCGCACAGAAGTCGGCATGGTGTTCCAGCAGTTTAATCTTTTTCCACATATGACCGTTCTGGAAAACATTACCCTTTCTCCAATCAAGGTGCGGAAGCTTTCAAAAGAAGCAGCAAAGCAGAAGGCGCTTGAACTTTTGCGCAAAGTTGGGCTCGAAGAAAAAGCGGACGCGTATCCGGATTCGTTATCGGGTGGGCAAAAGCAGCGGATTGCGATCGCCCGCGCGCTTGCGATGGAACCGAAAATCATGTTGTTTGATGAACCGACGTCTGCGCTTGACCCGGAAATGGTCGGGGAAGTGCTCGAAGTCATGAGGAGCCTGGCAAAAGACGGCATGACAATGGTCGTCGTCACGCATGAAATGGGCTTTGCCCGAGAAGTCGGGGACCGCGTCCTGTTTATGGACGGCGGCTATATTGTCGAAGAAAACACGCCGCAGGAACTGTTCGAAAACCCGCAGGAAGAACGGACAAAAGCATTCTTGAGCAAGGTGCTGTAAGAAGGGGCTGCCCCGAAAGCAGGATCCGAGGCTTTCGGAGCAGCCTTTTTGCATAGAGGGAAGAATGGCATGCTTACCACTACGGATCATTAACCCGGAATTAAAGCCATGATATGGTCTGAGAAGTCACAACAAGACCATTAGCAAAAAATGAAAGCCGTGTAATGATTCCGAGAATCCGCCTCGGGACCGAAAGCTTGGAATTGAAATGGTGTAATGGTTCTGAGACGCCACAACAAGACCATTAGCAAAAAATGAAAGCCGTGTGATGGTTCCGAGATGCCTCATCAAGACCGTTAACCAAGAACGAAAAGCGAGTTATGGTTCATAGAAGCCCTATTAGGACCAATTATCCCATTCACAGCTTTAAAAAATTAAAATTTATACCTGATAAGCCAAATGACCAGCGTAAATGTCGGAAACTCCCTGCAGTCACTTTACCAACACGCATCTGTCTTTGCCTTTTATCCGTTTTGCATTTTTAAACCCGCTGATGTTAATATTTTTCAGGACAACGTTTTTTGCCCGGTATTGGATGGCGATCACGGGATTACCTTTAAAATCGTAATCCGGGTCGCCGATTGCGGTGAGCCCGTTGATTACAACATTTTGGTATGCGGAAACGACGAGGCTGCGCGGTGTGGAATCTTTATATAAATCGGTAAAAACCGGTGCAATAGAGACAAGATTTGCCGCGACAATATGGTTGGCGCTTTTCGAATTGGCATCTTTCCCTTTATGGTGGCCGATGTGCCGGAAATTAAAAGAACGGTTGTCCCGGACCGAAAGATGGCCGTAAATATGGACATGGGAAGCGGCCGATGCATTGTGGTGGGCTTTGATTTCCACGCCGCCGAAGCAACCGGTTGTGGCGTTATTGCAAAGCCACACATAGCGGGAGCCGTCATCAATTTCAATGCCGTTGGAGTTGGAAAAACCTTCCGTATGGGCCCTGCCGCTCGGATGGAAGCAGTACGAGTTTGAAATAAAAATATAGTCGCTGTGGTGGGTTGTGATGCCATCATCTCCGAACCCGCTTGCAGTGATGCCGTCGAGCCATATATAACGGCTTCTCCCGGGGGCAAGGAACCCGTCGCCCAAATAATGATAGCGGGTGGATGACACATCAAAGCCGTGCAGGCCAGCATTGACAGCTTCCACGTTTTTCACCCAGCCGTACGTGACGTGAGCAAAAGTAAGGCAGCTCGACCGGTTGTTTCCGGCCGAAGTTTTTTCTGCTTGACCGAGCCTTTCCACATTCCAATCAAGCGTCAGGCCTTCTACGAGAATATGGTCATTGCCGTACCGGAAGTCGGCATTTTGGACGAGCCGCGTTTTTTTCGGCGCACCCGGGTGGAATTTGATCGTTGTAACACCTTTCCCGCGGCCGATCAGGCATGTCCATGAAGGAAGCTTGAGCCCTTTGACGAGAAAAGTACCCGCGGGCACGATCACTTTTACCCGCCCGCTGCCGATTGCTTTTTGAAACGCCGTTGTGCTGTCGGTTTTTCCGTCCCCGATCGCGCCGAAGTCAAGGATGTTCACTTCGCGATTGGCCGTTTCAAGGAGCCTATTGTATTCCTTGTCCAGTTCCGTTTTCCATTCAGGGTAAACAAGTCCGCTATCGTCTGCGAAGGTCTTGCATGGTCCAACAGGGTATTTCCGGTTCAAGAGCAGGTGCGAGAAGGAAAACGGCTTTGGAAAATTGGGATTGCAATACATCTGAAAAAGCTGCAGGTTTTCTTCAATCAGCCTGTTCAGTTGAAACGGCCGGCGGGAGAGTTGCCGCAGTAATGTTCCGTTTGTTCTTGGTTCGTGGTGTTTGTCCAAATGCATCATATTTTCACCTCGTCTTGCTTCCATTCAGCCATTTTTTCCTCCCTATGTCAATTTGCTGCATCATCCAGTCAAAAGAATGGGTCTTTTTTTCCTTGTCTGAATTTTTAGTTGACGAATAGGGTTAGAAGGTATAAAATGATTTTCAAGTTCATATTCATGGTTTTCTTATCAAGAGAGGTGGAGGGATAGGCCCTGTGAAGCCTCGGCAGCAGGTTCGGAACCGGAACACTGTGCCAATTCCTGCAGGTGGATGCCTGAAAGATAAGAAGATGCCTATACTGTGTTAAATACAGTTGCCGGATGTCTTCTTACTTTGGGGTAAGAAGTTTTTTTATGGTTTAATTCTTAGTAGTCGAATAAGAAAGAGGGGAATAGAGGGTGGAACAAGCGCGTCTCACTTATGAACAGTTTACCGCCGATCCGTTTGCGGATTTCGTGCCGGAAGATGATACAAAGGGAGCTTTGGAAGTTTTGCAATGGGCCTACCGCATATACGGCAAATCGGTTGTATATGCGTGCAGTTTTGGCGCCGAAGGGATTGTGCTCATTGATTTAATTTCAAAAGTCAGGAAAGATGCGGACATCGTTTTTTTGGACACCGATCTGCATTTTCCGCAGACATACGATTTGATTGAAAAAGTGAAGAAAAAATATCCGGATTTGAATATACGGATGAAAAAACCGTCCCTCACGCTCGACGAACAGGCGGCGCAATACGGCTCCGCCCTGTGGAAACGTGACCCGGACCAATGCTGCTATCTCCGCAAAGTCAAGCCGCTTGAAGAAACATTACAGGGGGCGGCCGCCTGGATATCGGGCTTAAGGCGCGAGCAGTCTCCGACAAGGCGGAACACCAATTTTGTCAATCGGGATGAACGGTTCCATTCTATCAAAATCTGCCCGCTCATTTATTGGACATGGGACGACGTCTGGCAGTATATCCGGTCCAATGTTTTACCGTACAATGAACTGCATGACCAGGGCTACCCGAGCATCGGCTGCTTCCCGTGCACGCGTGCAGTCGGGAACGGCGATTCGCGTGAAGGAAGATGGGTGGGATTCAACAAAACCGAATGCGGGCTACATACGGTAAAGAAAGGGGATTAACGGATTTGCTCATCATCATCTTGTCATTTGTCATGGCCTATTTCTTCGCGTATAACATCGGGGCAAGCGGCTCTGCGGCATCAATGAGCGTCTCATACGTGGCGGGGGCCGTCAAATCAAAAAGGGCGGCGCTCATCATTTGCTCGGCTGCGTTGTTTGCGGGTGCGGTTTTCAGCAGTGGGCCTGTTGTTAAAACATTGAGCAAATCGATTATCCCGGAACATATTCTAACTCCTGAAGTCGTGCTGATCGTGCTGGCTTCTTCGGCGGGGACGCTTTTTATTTCGAACCTGTTGAGCGTTCCGCTGTCGACGAGCGAAGTGACGGTCGGGGCGATCGTCGGTGCCGGGCTTGCGTACCAGTCGCTCCATCTGAAAATGCTGTTTACGATTGTTGCTTTTTGGTTTATTGTCCCGGTTGCCGCGATGTTTGTCACTTATTTGCTTGTAAAAGCCGGAAACCGGATTTTTAAGGAAAAAAACGTGCTCGGCCCGAAAACGGGGAAATTTTTTTCGATCGTGTTGATCATTACCGGATGCCTTGAGGCTTATGCGGCCGGAATGAACAATGTCGGCAATGCGATCGGGCCGCTTGTCGGGCGGGGCTCGTTCCACAAGAAATCGGTGTGTTGAGGGGTGCTTTGCTGATGGTGGCCGGGGTCTTGACTTTGGGCGGCCGGGTCTTTGAAACAAGCGCCAAAAGAATTGTCAGGCTTTCGGTCGGAAACGGCATTGCCATCTCCGGGGTTTCGGGCGTGCTTGTGACGCTTGCCTCGCTGTACGGCCTGCCGATTCCGATTACGCAGGTGACCACTTCGGCCATTGCCGGTGTCAGTGCCGCGAAAAACGGCCAGGCGGCTTGGAAACAGCCGATCATTACGATTATATTAAGGATATGGTTTGTTTCCCCGGTGTTGTCCATGGTCGTTTCATATTTTTTGATCCAATCTTTCATAAAATTCAATTTTTACGCAGACGCTGTGATCATCGGCGCTGCCATTGCGACGGTCTGCATGGTCAGCCTGACGGGCAGCCGGAAGCAATTGTTCCAGCGTGAATCGGAAACCGCAGGCAGGAAAAAGCGGTTTGCCAATCTTTACGCCATTACAACAGAAGAGCAGGTGAAACGATGAGAAAAGTATATTTAGTCGGCGCGGGGCCGGGTGACCCGGAACTGATTACGGTAAAAGGCTTGCGGGCAATCCGGGAAGCGGAGGTCATTTTATACGACCGGCTGGTGAATCCCGAGTTGTTAAAAGAGGCCAAAAAAGATGCGGAACTGATTTATTGCGGCAAAAAACCGAACGCCCACATGATGACGCAGGAAATGATCAACCATCTGCTTTGCCATTTCGCCAACCAGGGAAAAACCGTTGTGAGATTGAAAGGCGGTGACCCGTTTATTTTCGGGCGGGGCGGTGAAGAAGCGCAATCTCTTGTGAAAAAACATATTCCGTTTGAAATCGTGCCGGGGATCACGGCCGGATCCGCTGCACCTGCCTATGCCGGTATTCCGCTTACCCATCGCAGCCTCAGCGCCTCCGTTGCGTTTGTAGCCGGCGTTTCAAAAGAGGGCGGCGATTTGGATGCGTACTGGTCAAAGTATGCCGGGATTGATACGCTTTGCATCTATATGGGCGTAAAAAATTTGCCGTTGATCTGCGCGCAGCTGATCAAACACGGGAAACCTGCAGGCACGCCGGCTGCGCTCATCCATTGGGGCACGACCAAAAAGCAGGAAACGGTAACGGGCACGCTGGAAAATATTAGCGAAAAGGCTGCTGCGCTTCGTAATCCTTCTCTTCTGATTATCGGTGAAGTTGTGAAACTGCGCAGCGAATTAAAATGGTTCGAACATCAGGCGGCTGCAGTGTATACAGGGTGACCGGCGTATGAAACAAGGGATTTTATACGTCAGCCATGGCAGTCGCGTTCCGGAAACAGCGGCAGAAGCAACAAAGACGATCCGGCTTGTGATGGAAAAAATAGAAGCAGACCTACAGGAGATTTGTTATTTGGAAATTGCTGAGCCGGATATAGCAGCCGGCATTGATGCGCTTGTCCGGGGCGGGGCGGGGCGCATTGCGGTCGTGCCGGTCCTGCTTTTGAGCGCCGGCCATTATCATGAAGATATCCCGCGCGCGATCCGGGAAGCGAAAAAACGGTATCCGCATATTGTTTTTACTTACGGCCGGCCGCTCGGAGTGCAGGATCGGATCATCGATGTCGTTGCGGAAAATATCCGGAAAACCGGGGTGCCCCCGGGTGCGGAGATCCTCCTGGTCGGGCGCGGCAGCCGAAATCCAGGGACAATCCGGGACTTTGAAAAAATTTCATCCCGGCTGAGAGAAAAACTGGGGGTGGAATCCGTTAAGCCATCGTATTTAGCGGTGTTGCAGCCGTCTTTTGACAAAGCGCTGTTTAAGCTCGCCGGAACCGGGCGCCCGGTTGTGGTGGCCCCGTATTTATGGTTTACCGGCCTGCTCGTTCGGTCGATGGAAAAGAAAGTGGACAAGTTAAACCGGGAAGGGCATGATGTCCGTCTGGTACAGTACCTCGGCTGCCATCCACACATGGTCGACGCGCTGGCTGACCGGACAAAGGAAGCGTTGAAAGCGGCAGTGTTTGTTTGAAAGGAGCAGCGGAGGCACCCGGGCATTGATTTTTAAGAAGAGTTGTCCGGATATAAGGTTTTAAAAATGAACTGGGCATTGGGGTGCAAACTTTCAGAAGTACTGTCCTTAAGAGGCTTTGTAAAGGACATGAGGGTTTGGATTTTGTCCTTTTATATGGATAATTAAAAACTTTAATGAAAAATGCCCTTAAAAAGCTTCGTAAGGACATTCGACAGTAAAAATAGAACTATCTTAAAAATCATTAGAGTGAAAATGTCAACTCGAACTGTCCTCAAGACCCCATATATAGACTATTTGAACAAATTTTTATCCATTTCATACCTTAAGCTACCGGGGATGATCCAAAAAACACACGAAAGGGGCGGTGTGGATGGCTTCGGTACCGGTGATGGTTGATTTTAAAGGAAAACAGGTGGTTGTCATTGGCGGGGGAAAGATCGCAGCCAGAAGAATCCGGATTTTGCAGAAGGCCGGGGCCCGTATCACCGTTGTCAGCCCTTCCCTCGATCCCGAATTGCAATCCTTGGCCGCACAAGGCAAGATTAGATGGAAGCAGAAACGTTTTGAACCGGATGACGTTAACAAAGCAGAAGTCGTCATTGCGGCAACAAACGATCGCGATGTAAACAAATGGGCTGTTGCCCATGCCCCGGTAGCGGCGCTGATCAACGATGCGGGGAATGCAGAAAACGGCGATCTTATGTTTCCTGCGTTACTTCAAAAAGGAAGGCTGTCGATCAGCGTTTCTACGGATGGAGCAAGTCCAAAGCTGGCTTCCCGGATCATCACGGAATTATCCAATCAATACGATGATGCATACGGCCGATACGTCGATTTTTTATATGAATGCCGGCAGCTCCTCAAACAGCCGGCTTTTACCGTAGACGAAAAAAAGGAATGGCTGGAAAAATTGCTCGCGGAAGAATACCGCACCCCGGAAAAGCAATCGGAAGTCCTGGCTTTTTTAAAAATCCGGACCGGGAAACCAGCCCGCTGAAGCATATTGCAAGCCGGGAAAAGTGGTCTGAAATCCTGACGCTTTTGCAAAAACTACCCGCTGCAGAATACCGATACCCGGAAACCTTGCCTCTTCAAACAAACGAGCCGAAAAATCGTAGTAAACTGTTTGTCAATCCGAATTCGTTCAGCTAAACTATAATTAAAAATTTTTTGAAAAGGGGTGCATTACGATGTCATTGGAGGATGTTAAAGTATATTTCAAGCAGTGGGGCCGCCACGAAGATGTGCTCGAACTTCCGTTATCAAGCGCTACAGTTGAACTGGCGGCCAAGGCATTGGACGTGGAGCCGGAAAGGATCGCCAAAACGCTCGCGTTCAGGGGCACAGGCGAAGAGGAAGCAATGCTTGTCGTGGCCGCGGGGGATGCAAAAATCGACAACAAAAAATTCCGCCACACATTCGGCACAAAGGCGCGGATGCTTTCTCCTGAAGAAACGTTCGAGCATACCGGCCATGCTGTCGGCGGCGTCTGCCCGTTCGGTTTGAAAAAAGATCTGCCGGTTTATATGGATGTTTCCCTCAAGCGCTTCACAACCGTATTCCCGGCGTGCGGCAGCGGCAATTCGGCGATTGAGTTGACTTGCGATGAATTGTATACATACGGAAAAGCGGTAAAATGGGTGGATGTATGTAAAGGCTGGGAAGATGAAGCATACAGCAGGGTAAACGGATCCGGCCCGGTAGTGGAATCGCAATAAACAAACAAGGGGAAGTATCTCCGTCTTGCCATGTGCCAAGTGGCTGCAGCTTCCGTCAATGTTACAACGCGAAATGGCATGGGAGTTACCATTTTTGCCATGCCGGCGGTTGCCTCTTTCGTAAATGCTTCACGAAAAAATGAAGGGGGCGCGGGGTTGCAATTTACGTAAAATGCTTCAAAGCAAAAAAGCAAGGGGAGCTTGTCTCCGCCCTGCTTTTTTGCGGTTCAAACATCAGTCATGGTAAGATTCTGCGATGGCATTGGCTGCAACAATGGCGTTATAGACATCATCAGGCGTAACAGGGAACGGCATGTTGCCCATTGTGTCGCCTTCTGCGCAGGCGTCTTCTGCAACTTTCCTCCACTCGGCTTCGACAAATTCTTCTACGCCAAGGTCTTTCAATGTCAGCGGCAGGCCGACTGCTTTGATGAAATGGATGACGGTTTCGAGTTCTTCTTTCGGCGCGTTTTCAAGGACAAGCTGCGCCAATAGCCCGAACGTGACTTTTTCGCCGTGCTGCGCTTTGTGGAGGGCAGGTACAGCTGTCATGCCGTTATGGATGGCGTGCGCTGCGGCCAGCCCGCCGGCTTCAGCACCGACACCGCTCATATAAATCGTTGCTTCAATGGTGTCCTGCACAGCCCGCGTCGGGACTTTCTGCTTAACCGCTTCCACAGCTTTTACCCCGTTTTCAAGGACCGTTTCATAGCAGGTGCGGGCAATCGCCAAGCCGGTTACGGACGGTTTCATCAAAACAAGGTTGTCGCCGTTTGCCTGGTAGCATGCGCGTGCTTCAAAATAAGTGGCAAGTGCGTCCCCGATGCCGGCAACGAAAAAGCGGACAGGTGCAGCGGCTAAGATTTCCGTATCAGCAAGCACAACATCCGGGTTGCTTGGCAGGAACAAATAGCGGTCAAAAGCGCCGCTTTCTTTGTAAATCACAGCCAAAGCCGTGCATGGCGCGTCGGTTGAAGCGATTGTCGGGAAAATCACGACCGGCAGCTTTTCATAGTAAGCGGTTGATTTCGCGGTATCGAGCGTTTTTCCGCCGCCGATACCGACGATGACGTTGGCGCCGGCTTCACGTGCCAATCTCCGGTTCCGGTCGATTTCTTCTTGGGTGCATTCATAGTTGAATTTTTCAAAAGTTGCTTTTCCGCCGCCTTCTTCAATTGAACGTCCGGCTTCTTCTTTTGCGCGGTCGAGGATAAACTCATCACAAATCACATAAGCATGATCACCCAAATCTTTTATGTACTCATTCAGATTAGCAAGCAGGCCTTTCCCGATGATAAATTTTTTCGGAGATGTGACAGATTTTACAGGAATTTTCATAATTAATGGCGCCTCCCAAAAATTTTTTCTTATTACATTTTCATTATATTAAAAATGTAAGCGGAAACCAATTACAAAACTGTGAAAATGTTCATTACATAAAAAGGTATTATCTCTGGGCTTTGCACGGTAAAATCTAACCCAAGGGGGTGTCGGATGATGAAGCGGATTTTGGTGATTGGTGTTTCAGCCGGGGCGGGAAAATCCACTTTTGCAAGGCGGCTCGGGGAAAAACTCGGAATAGAAGTGATCCATTTGGATGCGCTTTTTTGGAAACCCGGTTGGAAAGAAGCCTCTTTGGAGGAGTTCAGGGCTTCCCAAATGGAAGTCGTACAAAAAGACACCTGGATCATGGAAGGCAATTACAGCAATTCCATTGATATCCGGGAAGCTGCTGCCGACACGGTCTTCTATTTGGAGCTGCCGCTTTTGGTCTGCCTCTACCGTGTGGTCAAAAGGAGAATCTTAAACCACGGAAAAACACGCCCGGATATGGGAAAAGGCTGTGAAGAAAAGCTGGATTTCAAATTTTTGAAGTTTATTGTGTCGACCTACCATTCCCGGAAAAAGAAGATGGTGGAACGGATCGAATCTTATAAACAAATGGGGAAAACGGTTATCGTGTTAAAAGGGAGGAAGCAAATCAATGCTTTCTTAAAAAATATGACTTTTGTTATTTACAAATAAATTTGACTATTGAAAGTGTGTACAATATCTTTTGTAATAGTGTTATACAACAGTGCGATGCTTGGAATGGAAGAGGAACAGAGCGGGGAAAGGGATACGGGAATTTTTCACAAACTTAGGAGGGGAATACATGAACGTACCATTGGTGTTGCCGGAGTTTCTCGACCGTGCGGTGCTTTTGTACGGGATAAAACGGCGGTGTACTGCGGGGAGCGGG
>Ga0207747_1001512_pt1 | contig 15971 bp, 17 predicted proteins | sample HigsolmetaGSP11D_FD_184839 | JGI IMG/M metagenome (GOLD analysis project Ga0207747, IMG submission 184839) | High solid enriched microbial communities from the Joint BioEnergy Institute, USA - SP1-1-D (SPAdes) | ecosystem: Engineered > Bioreactor > SSF (Solid state fermentation) > Aerobic >...
TGGCGGCGGGCGCCGACTGGATCGTGGTCGGTCGCCCCATCACCGGCGCCGCCGATCCGGCCGCGGCAGCGGCGGCGATCGCGGAGAGCCTGCCGGCGTGACGCTCATCAAGATCTGCGGGGTGAACGACGCGGCGGCATTCGATGCAGCCGTGGCGGCCGGGGCCGACATGCTCGGCTTCGTCTTCTACCCACCCTCGCCGCGCGCGGTGACGCCTGCCCAGGCTGCCGCGCTCTCCGCCCGGCAGCAGGGCGGGCCGCTGCGGGTCGGGCTGTTCGTGGATCCCTCGGACGAAGCCATTGCCGCGGTACTGGCGGCCCTGCCGCTCGGCCTGATCCAGTTGCACGGAGGGGAGAGCGCCGCCCGCTGCGCCGCCATCCGCGCCCGCTTCGGCCTGCCGGTGATGAAGGCGCTCGGCATCGCCACGCCACAGGACCTGGAGGCACTGGCCGACTACGCCCCGGCGGTGGACCGGTTCCTGCTGGATGCCAAGCCGCCCGCGGGGGCGGAACTGCCGGGCGGCAATGCCAGCGCCTTCGACTGGTCGCTGACCGCGGGCCGCACCATCCCGCGCCCCTGGCTCCTGGCTGGTGGCTTGACCCCGGATAATGTGGCGGAAGCGCTGCGACAGAGCGGCGCGCCGGGGGTGGATGTCTCCTCCGGCGTCGAGAAGGCGCGGGGGGTGAAGGATCCCGCCCGCATCGCCGCCTTCATCGCCGCCGCCAGGGCCGCCGGGGCGGCTAAGGCGGCTCGCTGACCGGAGTGCGGTCAGGTCGGCTGCGGCAGGGCCCCGCCCGGCAGTTCCACCCGGTCACGGCCATTGGCCTTGGCGCGATAGAGCGCCGCGTCGGCCTCCCGCAACAGATCCTCCAGCCGGCGGGCGGTGCCGTTCTGGGCCGCCATGCCGATGCTGACGCGGGCGCCGACCTGGTAGCCCGCCACTGACGCCCCGGCCAGGGCGAAGGCGTCGCGGATCCGGTCCGCCACCGCCATGGCCTCCGCCAGGTCACGCCCCAGCAGCAGGGCGGCGAATTCCTCGCCGCCCAGGCGGCCGAGGAGGTCGCCCGGCGCGAGCTCCTTTCGGGCGACAGTGCCGAACAGCCGCAGCACCTTGTCCCCGACCGCATGGCCGAAGCGGTCGTTGATCTGCTTGAAATGGTCCAGATCCATCAACAGCAGCACGGCTGCCGGTACCCGGCTCCGCCTCGGCGCCAGGTGGCGGGCCGCCGCCTCGATGAAGCCGCGGCGGTTCGGGACTCCGGTCAGTGGGTCGATCCGCGCCGCCTCCTGATGCCGGAGCGCGGAGCGTTCCTTCACCAGGTTCAGCAGCAGGAAGGAGCTGGTGATGGTGAGGAGGATGGTCGCGAAGCTGGCCAGGGCGAACCAGGTGCCGCTCGGCGTCCCGGTGCCGGCCGGGAAGGGCAGGAACTGCGCGAAAAGGAGCCGCCCGATATAGTTGAGGCCGAGCAGCGTCAGCAGGCCGATCAGGAACCAGCGCGAGGGCAGCCTCTCCTGCCGGCCGCGCCAGAATTCGAAGGCCGCGGCCAGGGAGAACACGCCCGAGCCGGCCGAGGCCAGCATGACCCGGGCTGTCAGCGAGTCGTAGAAGGCCGGGATCTGGCAGGCGGCCAACCACAGACCCGGGCCTGTGGCCATGCCCAGCGGCAGCAGGCGGCGCCCCTCGAACTGCCGCGCCGCCCCCCAGAGCGTCGCGTAGTAGAACAGGATCAAGGCATTGCCGAGCTGGATCGAGAGCCCTGCCGGGACCGCCGGCCGCAGCAGCGCCACCAGCAGCCCGATGGCGCCGATGAGATGGCCGAAGCCCCAGGTCAGCAGGCAGGTGGCGCTGCGCTCCTGCAGCCAGACGACCGGCAGAAGGAGGCCTGGCAGGGCGCCGACGAAGCTGCCCACGACAAGCAGGGTTTGGACATCGAGGGACATGGACCGATCCAGACAGATGCCAGCGGCCATCGCCGCATTCTGGCTCCGGATGCTGTAGGGAGCAGTCTAGCAGGATTCGCTCCCTCAACCACAGATTGCCGGCACCGGGCCGTTACGGGATGCCGCAAGAGGACTGGCGGATCGCGCCACCGGCGGTGGCGCTTCCTGCCGGACGCCAGGCCGCCCACCGGGGCGACAATGCGGCGCCCTCGGCTGGGCGTCGCCCCGGGCTGGCTTCAGGCCGGCCGCGGCAGGGTGGCAACGGGCAGTTCCACCCGGTCGCGGCCATTGGTCTTGGCGCGGTAGAGTGCCGTATCGGCCTCCTGCAACAGATCCTCCAGCTTGCAGGCAGTGCCGTTCTGGACCGCCATGCCGATGCTGACGCGGGCGCCGACCTGGCAGCCCGCCACTGTCGCCCCGGCCAGGGCGAAGGCGAGGCGGATCCGGTTTGCCATCGCCATGGCCTCCGTCAGGTCGCGCCCCGGCAGCAGGGCGGCGAACTCCTCGCCGCCCAGGCGGCCGAAGACGTTGTCCGGCGTAAGCTCCGCCCGCGCGACGGCGGCGAACAGGTGCAGCACCTTGTCGCCGACCGCATGGCCGAAGCGGTCGTTGATCTGCTTGAAGTGATCGAGATCCATCAGCAGCAGCACGGCTGCCGGTACCCGGTTCCGCCTCGGTGCCAGGTGGCGGGCCGCTGCCTCGATGAAGCCGCGGCGGTTCGGGACTCCGGTCAGCAGGTCGATCCGGGCCACCTCCTGATGCCGCAGCATCGCGCGTTCCTTCACCAGGTTCAGCAGCAGGAAGGAACTGACGATGGTGAGCATTGGCGGCAGGCCGGTGCCGCCCGGAAGGGGCAAGACCTGCGCGAAGGGCAGGGACGGCACGAGAAAGGGCCGGAGCGCATATTGAAGGCAGAGCAGCGCCAGAAGGCCGATCAGGAACCAGCGTGACGGCAACCTCTCCCGCTGGCCTTGCAGCAACTCAAGGGCCGCCGCCAGGGAATAGATGCCTGCACCGGTCGAGACGACCGTCACCCTGGCCACCAGCGTGTCATCGAAAGCCGGGATCTGGCAGGCAGCCAGGCACAGGACGGGACCTGCGGCCATGCCCAGCGGCAGCAGGCGGCGCCCCTCGAATTGCCGGATTGCCCCCCAGACCGTTGTGTAGAAGATCAGAATGGTGGTGTGGCTGAATTGGGCCGCAATCCCTGCCGGGATCGGCGGCCGCAGCAGCGCCACCAGCAGCCCGATGGCGCCGATGAGATGGCCGAAGCCCCAGGTCAGCAGGCAGGTGGCGCTGCGCTCCTGCAGCCAGACGATCGGTAACAGAAGGCCCGGTATCAGCGCGGCGATATTGCCGATGACGAGCAGGGTCTGAATATCGAAAAGCATGCGCCGATCCGGACAGGACCAGGCAGCCATCGCCGGATTTTGGCTCTGGATGCCAGTGCGGTCTTCTAGCAGGATCGAAGCCGCAACTACAGATGGATAATGGCATATCCGATACAATCGGGCGGGGCGGGCCGCATCCCGGGCTTGCGGCGGGATGGCCCTTCCGGCAGTGCTTTCGCCCCCGCCGCTGCGGCGCTATGAGGAGCCGGTCCATGGGGAATGCCGGTGAACCAGTCCGAAAATCCTGGCCGACCGATTCACGCCTCCGGGGCATCTGCCCCTTCGGCGACCGGACGGCCGAATTCCTTCCGCCAGGGTCCTGACAGCCGCGGCCGCTTCGGCCAGTTCGGTGGCCGTTTCGTGGCGGAAACCCTGATGCCGCTGATCCTGGAGGTGGAGCGCGCCTACGAGGCGGCGAAGCGCGACCCTGCCTTCAAGGCGGAATGGCAGCACCTGCTGAAGGACTATGTCGGCCGCCCCAGCCCGCTCTGGCTCGCGCAGCGCCTGACTGACCATCTCGGCGGCGCCAAGGTCTACTTCAAGCGCGAGGAGCTGAACCACACCGGCGCGCACAAGATCAACGCGGTGCTGGCGCAGATCCTGCTGGCCCGCCGCATGGGCCGCAAGCGCATCATCGCGGAGACGGGCGCCGGCCAGCACGGCGTCGCCACCGCCACCGCCTGCGCGCTGTTTGGCCTGCAATGTGTGGTCTATATGGGCGCGACCGATGTGGAGCGGCAGCAGCCCAATGTCTTCCGCATGAAGCTGCTGGGCGCCGAGGTGCGGCCCGTCACCTCCGGCGCCGGCACGCTGAAGGATGCGATGAACGAGGCGCTGCGCGACTGGGTCGCCAATGTCGCCGACACCTATTACTGTATCGGCACCGTCGCCGGCCCGCATCCCTACCCCACCATGGTCCGCGACTTCCAATGCGTGATCGGTGAGGAGGTGCGGGAGCAGATCCTGGCCGCCGAGGGCAGGCTGCCGGATGCGCTGGTCTGCGCGGTGGGTGGCGGCTCCTCCGCCATGGGGCTGTTCCATCCCTTCCTCGATGACGTCTCCGTCGCGATGTATGGCGTGGAGGCGGCGGGGCGCGGCGTGGATACGGAGGAGCACGCAGCCTCGCTCAACCGCGGCCGGCCCGGCGTGCTGCACGGCAACCGCACCTATCTGCTACAGGACGCGCACGGCCAGATCCGGGAGGCGCATTCGATCAGCGCCGGCCTGGACTATCCCGGCATCGGCCCGGAGCATTCCTGGCTGCATGAGATTGGCCGGGTGAAGTATGTGACTGCCACGGATACCGAGGCGCTGGACGCCTTCCAGCTATGCTCGCGGCTGGAGGGCATCATCCCGGCGCTGGAATCCGCGCATGGGCTGGCGCAGGTCATCAAGCTGGCGCCGACCATGGCGAAGGACCGGATCATCGTGCTGAATCTCAGCGGCCGCGGCGACAAGGACATCTTCACCGTCGCCCGCCATCTGGGGGTGGAGATATGAGCCGCATCGCGGATCGCTTCGCCGCGCTGAAGCGCGAGGGGCGAGGGGCGCTGGTCACCTATCTGCAAGCCTATGATCCCGACCCGGCCACCTCCCTCGCCATCCTGCGCGGGCTGCCGGGCGCGGGCGCGGATGTCATCGAGATCGGCGTGCCCTTCACCGACCCTATGGCGGACGGCCCCGCCATCCAGCGCGCGGCGCAGCGGGCGCTGAAGGCGGGCGCGACGCTCGCCGGCGTGCTTGCCATGGTGCGCGACTTCCGGTCCGAGGATGCGACGACGCCGGTCGTGCTGATGGGCTATTTCAACCCCATCCTCTCCTATGGCCTGGACCGCTTCTGCACCGATGCCGCCGATTCCGGCGTGGATGGCCTCATCATCGTGGACCTGCCGCCGGAGGAAGCGGATGAGATCGAGCCCCAGGCCAAGACGGCGGGGCTGGACCTGATTCGCCTGGTGGCGCCGACCACGGATGAGCAGCGGCTGCCGCGCGTGCTCGCGGCGACCAGCGGCTTCATCTACTACGTCTCCATCACCGGCATCACTGGCACGCGCAGCGCCACCACGGAGCAGCTTGCCGCGGCGATCCCGCGCATCCGCCGCCATACGGAACTGCCGCTCGCCATCGGCTTCGGCATCCGCACGCCGCAGCAGGCGGCCGAAGCCTCGCGCATCGCCGATGGCGCGGTGGTGGGGACGGCGCTGGTGGACACGCTCGCCGCCAGTCTGGACGAGCAGGGCCGCGCCCGCCCGGATACGGTGCGGCGCGTGCTGGACCAGGTGCGGTCCCTGGCGGAAGCGGTGCGCACCGCCAGGCAGGCGGCCTGAGAGGGGCAAGGACGCCGTGGCCAACTGGATCAGCGAATGGGCGCTGCCCAAGATCAAGACGCTCTTCGGCGGGGCGCGCGACGTGCCGGAAAACCTCTGGCACAAATGCCCCTCCTGCGAGCAGATGATCTTCCACCGCGACCTGGAACGGTCGCTGCATGTCTGCCCGCATTGCGGCCACCACATGCGCATCGGGGCAAAGCAGCGGCTGGACTACACGCTGGATCCCGACTGGCAGCGGATCGAGCTGCCCAAGGCCCCGGCCGACCCGCTCCGCTTCCGTGACCAGCGCCGCTACAGCGAAAGGCTGAAGGACGCCCAGGCCAAGACCGGGCAGGAGGACGCCGTGGTGGTGGCGCATGGCGCCATCGAGGGCCAGCGCGTCGTCGCCGCCGCCTTTGAGTTCAGCTTCCTCGGCGGCTCCATGGGCGCCGGGGTGGGGGAGGCGCTGGTCACTGCCGCGCGGCTTGCCGTGCTGCAGGACAGCCCCCTGATCGTCTTCACTGCCTCAGGCGGCGCGCGGATGCAGGAGGGTGCCGTCTCGCTGATGCAGATGCCGCGCACCGTCATCGCCACCCGCATGGTGAAGGAGGCCGGGCTGCCCTTCATCGTGGTGCTAGCCGATCCGACCACGGGCGGCGTCACCGCCAGCTTCGCCATGCTGGGCGACATCCAGATCGCCGAGCCGGGCGCCATGATCGGCTTCGCCGGCGCCCGCGTCATCGAGCAAACGGTGCGGGAGAAGCTGCCGGAGGGCTTCCAGCGCGCCGAATACCTGCTGGAGCACGGCATCCTGGACATGGTGGTGAAGCGCGGCGAGATGCGCGCCACCCTGGCCCGGCTGATCGCCCTGCTGCGCGTGCCCGAATACGCGCCCGAGCCGGCGCCGGAGCCTGTCTCCGAGGCGCTACCGGCCCTCGCCACTCCCGAATCCGAGAAGGTCGCGCCCGCCGAGTGAGCCGTTCCGAAGCGATCATTGACCGCCTGCACGCGCTGCATCCGAAGCTGATCGACCTCAGCCTGGACCGGATGCGGCGAGCGCTGGCGGTGCTGGGCCATCCGGAGCGGGCGCTGCCGCCGGTGGTGCATGTGGCGGGCACCAACGGCAAGGGCTCCACCTGCGCCTTCCTGCGCGCCATTGCCGAGGCTGCCGGGCTGCGGGTGCATGTCTATACCTCCCCGCACTTGGTGCGCTTCCATGAGCGTATCCGCCTCGCCGGCCGGCTGGTGGAGGAGGAGGCCCTGGCCGCGGCGCTGGAGGAGGTGGAGCGGCGCAACGCCGGCGAGCCGATCACGGTCTTCGAGATCACCACCGCCGTCGCCTTCCTGCTGTTCAGCCGCGTGCCGGCCGATCTGCTGCTGCTGGAGACCGGCCTCGGCGGCCGCTTCGACGCAACCAATGTGATCGACCATCCGGCGGCCACGGCCATCACCTCGATCTCCATGGACCACATGGAGTTCCTCGGCGATCGGCTGGAGCAGATCGCTGCCGAGAAGGCAGGCATCCTGAAGCCCGGCACGCCCTGCGCCACCGGTGCGCAGGACCCGGCGGTCCTCAAGGTGCTGGCGGCACAGGCGGCGGAGATCGGCGCGCCGCTCCTCGCCCGCGGCCGCGACTGGGGCATCGAGCCCACCGCCTCCGGCCTGCGCTATGCCGATGCGCGCGGCGCGCTGGACCTGCCGCCGCCCGGCCTGCTCGGGCCGCACCAGGCGGACAATGCCGGCATCGCCATCGCCGCGCTGCGCGCCTGGAACCCGAATTGGCTGAGCGAGGCTGCCATCGCGGACGGAGTCGCCCGCGCTGAATGGCCGGCGCGGCTGCAGCGCCTGCAGGGCCGGCTGGCGGCTTCCCTGCCGGCGGGATGGGAGCTCTGGTTGGACGGCGGCCACAATGCCGGCGGCGGCGCGGCGCTGGCGCAGCAATTGACGCTGTGGCACGACCGTCCGCTGCATCTCGTCGTCGGCATGAAGAACAGCAAGGCGCCGGCCGAATTCCTGCGTCCGCTCATCCCCCATGCCGACACCCTGTGGGCGGTGGCGGAACCCGGCCAGCACATGGCGGCGCCGGTGCAGGACATCATCGCCGCCAGCGACGGCCTCGCCCGGCCCGGCCCGACCGTAGCGGCGGCGCTGGCACAGCTTCCGCGCGGCGGTCCGCCGGCCCGTGTGCTGATCTGCGGCAGCCTTTACCTGGCCGGCGAGGTGCTGAAGTCGGAGGCCGCGCCTGGCCGGCCCGAATCCAGGCCCAACGCCGCATAGAACCGCTCCGCCGGCGGCCAGGCGGCGACGATCTCGGTGCGGAGCGTCAGCACCAGCGCGACCAGCAGCAGCAGGACCACGGCCGATGCAGTCCAGGCGAGCCACAGCCCGATCCTCGGCTGTTGCGGTGCAGCATCGCCGAATTGCGGCAGGGGCGGCTCGATCACCTGCGGCGGGCGCCGCAGTACGGGGTTCGGCACCGGCAGGCCCCGCGCAGGGGGCGCGGGTCTGGCGGGCTCCTCCCGCTCCGGCGGGCGCACCAGCCATTCATGCCCGCATTTGGCGCAGCGCAACCGCCGGCCGGCCCCGATGAGGTGGTCGGGGACCTCGTAGGCGGCATCGCAGGCAGGGCAGGCTATGCGCATCGGAAGCGTAATGTGTGTGCGCGATGCGTGCGCCGCAAGCCACTCCCGGCGGCATCCTGCGCGGGATCCCCGCATCGGAGGGAAAATCCCGCATCGGACGGAAACACGTGTTGGCGACAGGCGTCAGCGGCGGCATTGTCCGCGCCATGGTGCGTTTCGCCGGTGTCGGGTTGCGCTACGCCACCCAGGCCGGGTCCGGTCAGTCCGGGCCGGGACCGGAAGTGCTGCGCGACATTTCCTTCACCCTGCCGCCCGGCAGCTTCCATTGGCTGCTCGGGCCGTCCGGCGCGGGCAAGTCCTCGCTGCTGGGCCTGATGCATCTTGCCCTGCGGCCGAGTCGGGGGGAGGTGGAGATCCTTGGCCAATCCATCTCCCGCGCGCGGCGGCGCTTGCTGCCGGCGCTGCGCCGGCGGATCGGCGTGGTCTTCCAGGATTTCCGCCTACTGCCGCACCTGCCGGTCTTCGACAACCTGGCGCTGCCGCTGCGCATCGCCGGCCGGTCGGAGATGCAGATCCGCGCCGATGTCATGGAGATGCTGCGCTGGATCGGGCTGGAGGCGAAGGCCGGCGCGCTGCCGGCTTCGCTCTCGGGTGGCGAGCAGCAGCGGGTGGCGATCGCTCGGGCCGTGGTGATGCGCCCCGCTTTGCTGGTAGCGGATGAGCCGACCGGCAATCTGGACATGGGCCATGCCCGGCGCGTGCTGGCCCTGCTGCAGGAGATGCACCGCCTGGGCACGACCGTGGTGGTGGCGACCCATTCCGAGTCGCTGGTGGCGGAATATCCCGCGCCGGCGCTGCACCTCTCCGAGGGCCGGCTCGTCTTCCATGGCTGACAAGGGCGGGCAATGCGCATGAGCGGCGCGCTCCGCCGCAGCCGCGGCCGCGATCCGCTCGGGTTGCGGCGTGCCCTCTCGGACCGGCTGCTGCCGGCGCTGGTCGCCGCCATGGCGCTGCTTGGCGCCCTGGCGCTGGCGGGCGCGCGCGGCGCTGCGGATCTTTCCGGCCGCTGGCAGAGCGGCGCCGCGGCGGCGATCACGGTGCAGCTCCCAGCCGCCACGGGCGGGGAGAAGCTGGACCAGGCGCTGTCCGCCCTGCGCGCCTTGCCGGAGGTGGCGGAGGCCAAGGCGATGGACCAGGCGCGCCTCGCCGCCCTGTTGCGCCCCTGGCTCGGCGAGGCGCCGGCCCTGCCTCTGCCCGTGGTGATCGAGCTGCACCTGAAGCGCCTGCCCGCAGCGCCGGAGGCCCTGGCGGAGCGCGTCGCCCAGGCCGTGCCGGGCGCCTCCGTGGAGGCGCATGGCGTCTGGGTCGCCCGGCTGGTGGCCCTGGCGCGCAGCCTGCAAGGCGTCGCCATGGCGGCGCTGCTGCTGGTCGCGGGAATCGGCGCGGCGGTGGTGGCCGTCGCCACCCGCGCCGGCATCGCGGCGCGGCGGGAGGCGATCACGATCCTGCACGATCTCGGCGCTACCGATGCCGAGATTGCCGGCCGCTTTGCCCGGCGCGTGGCGCTGCTGGTCGGCGGCGGCGCCCTGGCCGGGACGCTGGTGGCAGCGCCGGTGCTGGCGGCCTTCGCCGATCTGGCGGCGCCGTTGCTGGGCGGCCAGCCGGCCGGGTCGGTCCTTGCCCTGCCCTGGGGCAGCCTGCCCTGGGCGGAACTGGCGCTGCTGCCGCTGCTCGCCGCCGGGATCGGGTGGCTGACGGCGCAGCTCACCGTGCGGCGCTGGCTGCGCCGCCTGCCATGATGCGCCTGCCGCGTCGCATCGTGCCGCTTCGCGGCCATGTGCGGCCCCGGCACCTGCTGCTGGGGGCGGCGCTGCTGCTGGCGGTGCTGCCGCTTGCCGGCTTCGCCTGGTTCCTGAAGATCGCCGCCGCCCAGCCGGAGAAGCCGCTGCGCCGCACCGACGGCATCGCCATCCTCACCGGTGGGGCGGAGCGGGTGGAAACCGGCCTCCGCCTGCTGCTGCAGGACCGGGCGGCGCGGCTGATCGTCTCCGGCGTGCACCCGGATGCGACGCTGGCGGACCTGGCCCGCGGCGCCTCCGTGCCGCCGGAACCGCTGGCCGGGCGCATCACCCTCGGCCGCGCCGCCCGGACCACGCGCGGCAATGCAGTGGAGATCGCCGCCTGGGCGCGGGCGGAGGGGCTGCACTCGATCCGGGTGGTGACGGCGGGCTATCACATGCCGCGCGCCCTGCTGGAACTGCGCCGCGCCCTGCCGGAGGCCGAATTGCTGCCGCATCCGGTCGTGCCGGCGCGGCTGCGCGATCCCGGTGCGGTCTCGCGCTTGCGCACCTGGTCGCTGCTGGTGGGTGAGTATGTGAAGCTTCTCGGCGCCTGGATGGGGCTCACGCGCCTCCATGCCGCCCCCTCTGGAACCGGATGATGGCCTGGCTGCGCTCTGCCCTGTTCAACCTGCTGTTCTTCGGCATCACCGCGGCGATGGCGGTGGCAAGCCTGCCATTGCTGCTGGCGCCACGGCGCTGGCTGCTGGGGGTGGTGCGCTTCTGGGCCGGGCTGATGCTGGCGCTGCTGGACCGCATCTGCGGCATCCGGCTGCGCGTCACCGGGGCGGAGCACCTGCCGGCCTCCGGCCCGGCGCTGGTCGCGGCCAAGCACCAGTCGGCCTTCGACACCATCGTCTGGCTGCGCCTGCTGCCCGACCCCGCCTATGTGCTGAAACGGGAGCTGATGTACCTGCCGGTCTGGGGCTGGCTGGCGCGCAAGGCGCGGATGATCGCGGTGGACCGCACCGCCGGCGCAACCGCCATGCGCCACCTGCTGCGGGCGGGACGGGAGGCGGCGGCGGAGGGCCGGCAGATGGTGATCTTCCCGGAGGGCACGCGGGTTGCCCCTGGCGCGCATGTCCCCTATCAGCCCGGCGTCGCCGCCCTGGCCGCCGCCACCGGCCTGCCGGTGCTGCCGGTGGCGACCGACAGCGGGTTGTGCTGGGGCCGCCGGTCCTTCCGCAAGCGCCCCGGGACCATCACCGTCGCGGTGCTGCCACCCCTGCCCGCCGGGCTGAAGCGGGAGGAACTGATGCGGCGGCTGGAGGCGGAAATCGAATCGGGAACGGATCGGCTGCTGGCCGCCCGGCCTGTGGATAAGGCGGTGGATGAGCTGCGCCGATGACTTCGCCCGTGACTCAAGCTCGGACCCGCAAGGCGCTGCGATCTGGGGATTTTCTACCCTGACGATTCTGGGGATCAGGGGTTATCCACAGAATCCGTTCCAGGTAATCCTTTGAAAAAGCTTGATAAATGACTGGCGAATGGCTGCCGGGGTCGTCAACCCGCGGGCTCCCCCGAATCGGTCCTATCCCGATACGAACAGGCCTGGGGAATTGTGGACAATCTGCGGGAAATCCCTGCACGGACGGCCCCTGACCAGCCTCGGCGTCGCTGTGGATTGTCCCGCGATGCGGGATCAGCGGACGCCCGCGTAATAGATGGCCAGCAGGTGCATCTCGTGCGGAGTGAGGCGCGAGGCGACGCTGCGCATGCGGTGATAGATGTCGTTGCGCCGTTCCCCCGTGGCGAAGGCCTGGAGCTGCGCCTCGATATAGTCGGCGTGCTGGTCGGCCAGGGTCGGCACCTCGACCGGCCCGCCGGCTCGTGTGCCGTGGCAGGCGGTGCAGGGCGGCAGGCCGCGCCTGACATCGCCGTTGATGACCAGGTTCTCGATCTCCGGCCCGACCGCCGGCGGGTTCTGCAGGTCCGAATCGCCGCGCTGCAGGCCGCCGTAATAGACCGCGACATCCGCCATCGCCTTGTCGTCGAGGCCCTCCACCTGTGGCGACATGATGTCGCTGACCCGCGCGCCGGACTGGAAGTCGTGCAGTTGCTTGTAGATCGCGAAATAGGACTGCCCGGCCATGCGCGGGATGTTCGGTGCCGCGGAGCTGCCATCCGGCGCGTGGCAGGCGACACAGCGCTCCTCCGCCACCTTCGCCCCCCGCGCCGGGTCGGCATTCGCCAGCTCGGCCAGGGTCTCCGTGGTCCAGGCCACCTGGGTCACCGGCTGGGCCGCGGCATGGGAGGCCGGGGTGACCCGCGCCGGCGTGCCCGGCAGGATGCCCAGGCCGCGGCAGATCGCGGTGTAGGTGTCGAGGCCGATGCTGCCGCCCTGCACCAGCGGGACTGCAAGGAAGGCGAGCAGCCCGCCCACTGCCAGCACGCCGACCACGGCGAGCCAGAGCCGCGTGGTCCAGGCCGCATCGGCCGGCGGATGCGTGCCGCTCATCGCACCGCCTGCTCGAACACGCGGTGCGCCACCGCACCCGGCGAGGGCGTCACCACGAACTGCGCCACCGGCCAGCCATAGGCGAGCAGCATCAGCACCAGCAGCACCAGGTTCCAAGTGGTGAAGCCGTTCAGCACGGAGGGCACCCGCCCCACCGGATGCAGGCTGATCGCGTAGCGCTCCGGCCCCGGCACGAATTCCGGCGCATGCGCGGCGGCGGACTGGTGGAAGCTGGCCAGGTTCAGCACGAAGATCACGGCGCTGGCCAGCAGGATCAGGCCGCCGACGAAGGAGACGGTCACCCACGGCGCCCACCAGGCAATGACCGGATCGGCATAGTCGAAATGCGCGACGCGCCGCCACTGGCCATACAGCCCCAGCCAGTGCCAGGGCAGGGTCGTCACCATCATGCCGATGAACCACAGCCAGAGCTGCCGCCGTTGCCACACCGTGGAAGGCGTCGCGCGCCCGGTCAGGCGCGGCCAGATCTCATAGGCGATGGCGAAATACATGATCACCACGGTGCCGCCGAAGATCAGGTGGAAATGCGCCGTGACCCAGGAGGTGTTGTGGACCATGGCATTGGTGCCGTAGCTCATGTTGATGAGGCCGCCGAGGCCGCCGAACCACAGCATGAGGAAGGAGAGGCCGGTGGCCAGCACCATCGGCCGGTCCCAGGGCAAGGTGCGCAGCCAGCCCAGCCTGCCGGTGCCGCCGCGCAGACGCCCGGCGATCTCGAAGGAAGCGGCGATGGTGAAGACGGTCAGCAGCGTCGGCACCGTGACCAGGCCGGTCATGAAGGACTGAAGGTATTTGAAGCCGGTGGAGTGCTCCGGGTCCATCAGCAGGTGATGGATGCCGATCGGCACGCTGTAGATGAGGAACAGGGCAAAGCTGAGCCGCCCCATCATGTCGCTGAAGAGCCGCCCGCCCGCTGCCTGCGGGGCCATGGTGTAGAAGGCGGTATAGGCCGGCAGCAGCCAGAAATAGACGATGGCGTGCAGCGTCCAGGAGAAGAGGGTGCGCGCAAGGCCGGCATCGATCGTCTCCGTCCACCCGAGCGCCACCGGGAGGACCAGGAACAGCAACTCCGCCGCGACGCCCACCGTGGTCCAGAGCCACATGATGGCATTGGCTACGGTGGCGAATTGCGCCAGCGGCACCGCGCGGCCGGGATGGGCGCGCTTCCACCGGGCCATCGCCACGATCATCAGCACGCACCAGATCCAGGAGGCGACAACGACGAGGACGAGGCCGAGATAATAGGCCGGGCTGCCGGTGAGCGGCGGATAGAAGGTGTAGAGCACCGTGGCGCGCCCCGCGATCGCGGTGCCGAGCGCCATGGCGGAGCCGACCAGGCCCAGGAAGAAGCCGGCCCAGGCCCAGATGCGGCCGGGCAAGGGCTGTTCCAGCGCCGTCTCCGCGACGTAATAGCCGAAGCCCATGATGAAGAAGGTGGCCATCACATAGGCCATCGAGCTGCCATGCGTCGTGACCGAGATGAAATAAGTCTCCGGGCTGGAATAGGGCGCGTGCAGCGGGCTCCTCACCCACATCTGCCAGGCGCCCAGCGCCGCGGCGCCGGCGAAGACCAGGAAGGCGAGCCAGAGATGCGCCAGGATCAGGCTAGGGCTGCGAGGCACAAGAGACCCTTCCCTGCTGGTCGGGATGGAATTGGCCGGGTGGCACCACCTGCACCCGCGCCAGCATCTGGCTGTGGCCGAGGCCGCAGAATTCGTGGCAGGGCATCAGAAGGTCCCCGGTGGTGCGGAAGACCGTGTGCACCTGGCTGACATAGCCAGGCACGATCATGGTGTTGACATTGGTGCCGGTGACGAGGATGCCGTGGATCACGTCCGGGCTGGAGAAGCGCAGCGTCACCAGGCGCCCCTCCGGCAGCACGATGCAGCTCGGCACGAAGGCGAATTGCGTGGCGACGACGCGCGCCACCACCTCGTCGCCATCTTCGACCCTGGTGCCGAGATTGGCCTCGGTGAACTCCCCGCTCAGATGCAGGGTCTTCGGGTCGATGCGCTCCAGGTTGCTGGGCGGGTTGCGGTGCAGGGCAAGCGCGGCGAAGAGCGTGGCGCAGAGCACGATGGCGACGAAACCGCCGACCACCATGGCCCAGCGCATTTCCGAGCGAAGGACGGATTCCTCGCCCGCGGCCATGGCTCAGCCGATCGAGCCGCGGGGGATGTAGACCAGCAGCCAGATCGCGAACCAGGCGGCCAGCAGCAACAGGACGGCGATGCCGGCCAGCCAGGCGGCGCCCATGGGCACGGGGGCCAGGCGCTGCTCCTCGGCTTCCGTCAGGGTGGGCTCATCGCTGCCTGGCATGGCTGTCCCCCCGCCGCAAAGAGGCCGGTGATTTGCGCCTTAAAAAGCGGGCGGCGCGTCCGGATGCCCCGATGCACGGGAAGTTGAGCGAGGCGCCGTCAGTCCGGCGGCAGCAGCGCGGCGATGCGGTCCAGCCCGGTATCGCGGACGCCCATGGCGCGCAGATGCGCTACGGTGTTCAGCAGATATTCGCGGTTCGGCCCCATCTGCCCGATGCCGCGGGCGATGGCAGCCGCCGCGGCCTCGGCGGCGGGGCGGCAATAGCTGGCATGCGCCCGGTTGGCGACAAAGGCCACGGCCTGCACCGTCCGGCCGCAATCCAGGAGCCGGATCGGCAGCATCCGTCGCTCATAGACCGCCTCGTTGCCAGGCATCTCTCGTTCCTGGAGGTAGTCCAGCACCTCCGGCGCCTCCACGCCCGGCACGCGGAAGGCGACGCCGCGGCAGGCGCCGCCGCGATCCAGGCCGAGCACCAGCCCCGGTGTTTCCGGCGTGCCGCGATAGCGGCGGCTCCAGATGCAGAAGCGGCGGTGGAAGCCGCGCAGCAGGGCCGGATGCATCCCGGCATGCGGGAAGCCGGGCTTCCAGATCAGCGAACCGTAGCCGAAGACATAGAGATTGCCGTCCGCATCGAGCGGGGCGGAACCGGGCGGCAGAACAGCATCGGACATCGCAAGGGATCCGCGCCATGCGGACAATTCGCGCAGGGCGCGCCAGATGCGTATATCTTCCGGGACCATGTCCGCCAAGCCGCCCCCAGCCGTCAGGGGCACCAAAGGGCGTGCCGGCCGGCTGGCCAGGCGCGCCTTGCTGGGTGCCGCCATCCTCCTCGCCCTGCTTGCCGCCGGGCATGGCCTGCTCTGGTACTGGCTGGGCAACCGGCTGGAGGAGGGCTTCGCCGCCTGGGCGGCGGCCCGCCGCGCCCAGGGCTGGCAGGTGGAGCACGGCCCGCCACGGCGCGGCGGCTGGCCCCTCGCTGCCACCCTGACCCTGCCGCAATTCCGGCTGGAGGGTGCCGCCGCATGGCGGGCGGAAGCGCTGGTGCTGCGCCTCTCCCCGCCACGGCTGGACCGGCTGGGACTTGAGGCGCAGGGGCGGCAGAGCCTCCGCCT
>Ga0207747_1001516_pt1 | contig 15962 bp, 10 predicted proteins | sample HigsolmetaGSP11D_FD_184839 | JGI IMG/M metagenome (GOLD analysis project Ga0207747, IMG submission 184839) | High solid enriched microbial communities from the Joint BioEnergy Institute, USA - SP1-1-D (SPAdes) | ecosystem: Engineered > Bioreactor > SSF (Solid state fermentation) > Aerobic >...
AGGACCTTTGGGAGGTTGTGCGCGGCCTGAGGCAGGATGGCGTCACCATTATCCTCACGACTCACTACATCGAAGAAGCGGAGGAGATGGCCGATCGCATCGGCGTCATCAATAAAGGTGAGCTGATCATCGTCGAAGACAAGGCGACGCTTATGCGTCGGCTCGGAAAGAAGCAGCTCATCCTCGAGCTTCACGAGCCCCTCGACGCCATCCCGCAGAGCCTGGCCCAGCATCATCTGGCGTTGGCCGCCGGAGGGCATGAGCTCGTCTTCACCTATGACACGCACGCCCAGCGGACGGGCATCACCGCTTTGCTTCGCGACCTGGCCGAGGCGGGAATCCGCTTCCGCGACCTCAGCACGACGCAAAGCTCGCTCGAGGAAATCTTTGTCGGTCTCGTGAGGCAGGGCCAATGAACTTGCACGCTGTTCGCGCAATCTACGTCTTCGAAATGTCCCGCATGCGGCGCACGCTGCTGCAGAGCATCGTTTCGCCTGTTCTCACCACGTCTCTTTATTTCATCGTCTTCGGCGCGGCCATTGGCCAGCGCATTCCGGAGATCGATGGCGTGAGCTATGGCGCGTTCATCGTGCCGGGCCTCACGATGCTCCTTCTTTTGACGCAAAGCATCATGAATGCCTCGTTCGGGATCTATTTCCCACGCTTCACGGGGACGATCTACGAGGTGCTTTCGGCGCCGATTTCCTACTTGGAAATCCTCCTCGGCTATGTCGGCGCAGCGGCGACAAAGTCGATCATTCTAGGAGTCGCCGTTCTCGCGACGGCCAACTTCTTCGTGCCGCTCGAGGTCGCGCATCCGTTCTTGATGGTGTCATTCCTACTGCTGACGGCCGTGACCTTCAGCCTGCTCGGCTTCATCATTGGCATCTGGGCTGACGGGTTCGAGAAGTTGCAGTTCGTGCCGATGCTCGTCATCACGCCTTTGACGTTCCTCGGCGGCACATTCTACTCGCTCGACGTCCTGCCACCATTTTGGCAGGCCGTCAGCCTGTTCAACCCCATCGTGTATCTCGTCAGCGGCTTCCGCTGGAGCTTCCATGGGGTGGCTGACGTCAACGTCGGCGTCAGCCTCGGAATGACGGTCGTATTCCTCGTGGCGTGCGTGGTCGCCGTCTGGCGAATCTTCGCGACGGGCTATCGGCTGAAGACCTGAGCCTCAAGTGGCGGCGCGCGCCCGCCGCCTGTTTCGACCGGCCCTTACCCCCTCGCCCTCCGTGCCCGTTGACAAGCGCGGCGGCAGCGTGACCGCAAGCTGCAGGTTCACGTATGGGTCCGTTTTGTGCGGAATCGCCATGGCGTCCACGAAATGGGCCTGGAAACGCGGCTCGGTCGCCGTCTCGATCTTCTCGATCCGGGCGACGACCTGCTCGATTTCCCGCCGCGCGGCAGCATTGAGCAATGCGATGCGCGCGCCCGTTCCGGCGGCGTTGCCGGCTGATGATACCTGAGCGAGATCGCAATCCGGGATGAGGCCCAGCACCATGGCGTAGGTCACATCGATGTGGCTGCCGAAAGCGCCCGCAAGGCGGATGCGCTCTATGGTGCAGTCTCCCAGCCGGTCCATGAGCAGCTTGATGCCGGCGTGAAGGGCCGCCTTTGCAAGCTGGATCGCGCGCACGTCGGCTTGCGTGATGGCAATGCGGGGCTCGCCCTCACGGATGAGGTACGAGAATGTGCGCCCGTCTGCGATCACCCGTGGCGTGCGCGCGGCAAGCCCGCCATCGATGGTGCCGTCCTCGCGGATGACCCCGGCCAGATAAAGCTCCGCCAGCGCTTCGATGATCCCCGAACCGCAGATACCAGTTACGCCCATTCCGGCGACAGCCGCCTCGAACCCCGGCTCATCCGACCACACATCGCAGCCGATCACGCGGAAGCGCGGCTCCAGTGTCTCGCGGTCGATGCGCACGCGCTCGATGGCGCCAGGCGCTGCACGCTGACCGCTTGACACTTGCGCGCCCTCGAAGGCCGGCCCGGTCGGCGAGGAGCAGGCGAGCAGGCGGTTACGGTTGCCGAGCACGATTTCGGCGTTGGTGCCGACGTCGACGAGCAGCGTCAGCGCATCCTGCTCGTGTGGGGCCTCGGCGAGCACCACCCCTGCAGTGTCCGCGCCCACATGCCCGGCGATGCACGGCAACGTGTAGACGAATGCGCCCGGGGCAATGTCGAGGCCGAGCGCGTTGGCGGGCGTGCTTAGGCCGCCGTCAACCGCAAGCGCGAAGGGTGCGCCGCCGAGTTCCGTCGGATCGAGGCCGAGGAAGAGGTGGTGCATGATCGGATTGCCGACTACCGTCAGTTCGACGATTTCGCTCCGTTCGATGCCGCCCTGGGCCGCTACCGCGCCGAGCAGATCGTTCACGGCCGTGCGGACGGCGGTCGTCATCTCCTTGTCGCCGCCGGGGTTGAGCATCGCGTAGGACACGCGGCTCATCAGGTCCTCGCCGAAGCGAATCTGCGGATTCATGACGCCCGCTGAGGTCAGCACCTCGCCCGTCGTGAGGTCGCACAGATGCGCAGCGATCGTCGTGGACCCGATATCAACGGCCGCTCCGTACGCCCGATCGCGGAAACCCGGCCATATGGCGACGATATCGCGGCCCTCGCGCACGGCGACGGTGACGCTCCACTGGCCCTTGCGGAGCGCGGGCTGCAGCGTGCGCAGCACGGCAATGCCGGCTCGCGTTTCCGTCAGTCCCCATTGCTCAGCCAGAGCGGCTTGCAGCCGGCGGAGATCCGAGGACGGATCATCCATATTCGGCTCGCGCACCTGCACATAATGCAGGCGGACCACTGGATCGATGGCGATCTCGCGCGCTTCCGCCTCTTTGCGGACGACCTGCCGATGCACCTGGCTGTCGGGAGGAACGTCGATGACGAGGTCGCCGCAGATACGCGCCTGGCACCCGAGCCGCCGCCCATCGGCGAGCGGACCCCGTTTCTCGGCGTAGCGAGCCTCGACGGCATTGGGCGCGGTGAGATGCCCCGCCGCCGAGGTGATTCCGTGCTTCGGAAACTCGCCCTCGCCGACGAGCACCTGGCAGCGACCACAGATGCCGCGGCCACCGCAAACCGAATCGAGATCGACGCCGAGCTTGCGCGCTGCCTCGAGCACGCTCGTCCCCTCGGCAAAGCGCCCACGCTTGCCTGAGGGCGTATAAACGACGAGGTGCTCTTTGCTCACGTTGCGCCCTTATGCCGTAGCCCGGCGGCGGCCTTCGCGCCGGCCCCTGCCGCTTGTCTCACCGCCCGAAGCGGCCGGTTCACGGTACTTGCGTATCCAGCGGGCGCAGTTCGGATCGTTGCCCATGACGACGTCTGCCCCAAGAACCGCCTGAATGTCTTCGGCATGTAATGGGTTCATGATCGCAGACGTCATGCCCGCGGCGATCATCATGGGCAAGAACGCCGAATTGAGCCCGCGCCGGTTGGGCAGCCCGAAGGAGAAGTTCGAGGCACCGCAGGTCGTGTTGACCTTCAGCTCCTCGCGCAGCCGGCGGAGCAGATAGATGAGCTTGCGGCCGGCATCGTTGACGGCGCCCACCGGCATGACGAGCGGGTCCACAACCACGTCCTCGCGTGGAATGCCGTAATCGGCTGCTCGCTCGACGATCTTCTTGGCCACGGCGAAGCGGACATCCGGATCCTCCGAAATTCCGGTCTCGTCGTTGGAAATGGCGACGACGGCTGCGTTGTACTTCTTGACGAGCGGCAGCACGGCCTCGAGCCGCTCCTCTTCCCCGGTGACCGAGTTGACGAGCGGCTTGCCCTTATAGACTGCAAGCCCCGCCTCCAGCGCCGCAACGACGGAAGAGTCGATGGAAAGCGGCACGTCGACCGTTTCCTGCACCAGCTTGATGCAGTCGGCGAGGATTTTCGGCTCGTCGGCCAAGGGAATACCGGCATTGACGTCGAGCATCTGCGCGCCGGCCTCGACCTGCGCGATGGCGTCAGCAACGATGCGCGAGTAATCGCCGCGCGCCATTTCCTCCGCGAGCAGCTTTCGTCCCGTCGGATTGATGCGCTCCCCAATCATGACGAAGCGGTGTTCGAAGCCGATGACAACTTCCTTCTTGTCCGAACTGACGACGGTATTGGTCATACGGGGCTCCAGCTGGATGAAGTTCCTGAATTGGAAGCTAGGCGGCAGCTCATCCAAACTCTGTCGGGAATGCGACACCGCACACTGCCGGAGCGGCGCGCTTATTCGCCAACGGCGGACTTCAAGGTCGTTCCTCGCCGCCACGGCTGTCGGCCGTTGAGAACGCCTGACTCATGCACGATTTCAGCGACGAGCTCTTCCTGACGGTAAGCCATCAGGTGGATGCCGGAAATTCCGGGAATTTCCCGCAGCTCCTGAATGATATCGATGCAGAGCCGCTTGCCTTCGAGCCTTTGATTTTCAGCACCTTCCAGACGGGTGATAACGCTATCCGGAATATGCACACCCGGCACGTTCGCCCGCATCCAACGGGCCGTCCGCGCCGACGGCAGAGGTCCGACTCCCACGAGGATGAAGCACTGCTGATCGAGGCCCATGTCGCGCACTTTCGTCATGAACTCGCGAAGCAATGGGACATCGAAACAGTATTGGGTCTGGATGAATTGCGCCCCCGCAGCGATCTTTTTGGCGAGCCGCAACGGACGGAAATCGTAAGGTGGGGCGAATGGATTTTCGGCAGCGCCAAGAAACAGGCGCGGCGGTGAGGTAATCTTACGACCCGACAGGAACCGCTGCTCGTCGCGCATGCGCTTGATCACGCTGAGCAGTGAGATCGAGTCGAGATCAAAAACCGGCTTCGCGTCGGGATGATCGCCCGCCTGAACGCCATCCCCAGTCAGACAAAGGACATTGCAGACGCCCAGCGCCGCAGCACCCAGCACGTTGCCCTGAATGGCAATGCGGTTGTAGTCGCGGCAGGAGATCTGCAAAACGGGCGAATACCCGATGCGGGTCAACAGCGCGCAGATGGCGACGCTCGACATATGGCAATTGGCGCCCGATCCGTCGGTGGCGTTGATGCCATCGACCCAACCTTCGAAAACGGCAACGCGATCGTAGACTTCCTGAGGATCGGCAGAATCCGGCGGGTTCAGTTCTGCCGTCACCGCGAATTCTCCCCGGCGCAAAACGCGCTCGAGCCTGCCACGTGACGAGTGCCCAGGCAGCTCCGGGAGCGGTGCGGACGGGTCCTCCTCCACGTCAGGCGAATGCATGGCGATGACGTTCACGATAGCCTCGATGTATTGGATGAGTGCTCACCGCGCGCTATAACCAGCCAGGAGGAGCGTCCTTTCAGGCGATGATCGATCGGTGGCTGAATTTGTGCCATCGCGCGAGTCCCGTGGCGCAGCCTCTGGGAGCCTTTCCAGGCCTCGACCCAGACGCACGGCATTTCGGGGTATACCTCGCAATTTCCGTTTGCGCGAACGCCGCCGCAGGGTCCGTTCCTCAAGTTCTTGGGGCAATTCATTGGACATGACATGCCCGTGGAGGACAGCACGCACTGACCGCACATCCGGCAATCGAACAAAGCGCCCTTGGTGACACGTTCAACGGCGGCGACCGGCTTCTCAAGCCGTTCGAACCCGATCCGCTTCAGCAACGGCGCCGAGCCGATCAGCGCGCGCTCGAACATCGCGTAAACCCGCTCGAGAAGCCGCGCGTGGCGGACGCTCCAAAAACGGAGGGCAAACTTGCCAGACCGCCTGGGCCGTTTTCCTGCGGGCTCGAATGCGGCAGGCACTCGGGCAAGGCCAGTCATCATTCAGTTATCCGTGCGGATTGAACATGCAGCGATTGGGAGAGAGAGCGAGTGAGAGCCATCGGCTCACCTCAAGCCGTCGCAAGAAACGTCTCGATCCCGCCAAGGCCTGTCTCCCTGACGACCAGCGGCAGGCCGAGTCGCCGGGCCGCCTCCTCCGCTTTTTTCAAGAGCACCGGGTCGGGTATCTGGGACAGGAAAACGACGCGGTTATAATTGCCGAAATAGGTTTCGAGCAGCTGCGGATAGCGATCGAGGCCGAGGCCCTTGATGATCAGGGTTTCGAAATGGCGGACGAGATAGTCCGTCAAATAGAAGGTGGCCGGGTCCTCGTCGTTCAGTGCCTCGAATTCCGGACTGCCGAGGAAGAACTCGTAGCAGTGTGCCCCAGCGATCCGCTCAGCCCCCTCTTCTGCCAGCACCTGGTCGAGGAGGCCGCCCGTGCCGCAATCCCCATAAAGGCAGAGGACGCGGTCGTAGCCAGCCCGCATCTCTCGGATTTTCTCGCGTACAGCCTCGGGAATAAGTTGAGGCCGATTGTGCAGCTTCGCCGGCAGGCAGGTGATCGTCATGTGATCCCAGCCGTTCCGCTCCTTCAGGAAAAGGAACTCGCGCGCCAGCGCACCGCAGGCGATGACCAGGGTTCGGGGCGGTTCGGCGAAGCTCGTCGACATTGCTGCCATGGCCAGATCCCCGACCCTGACTTCCTCAGGCAACCCGTTGCGCCAACGCCGAGCCCTGCCGGCGGGCCATGAACGCCTTCGCCGTCTCGACCGCGACCGCGGCATCCCGGCAGTACGCATCCGCGCCGATGGATTCCGCGAACGCCTCGTTCAGTGGCGCTCCGCCAACGAGCACGATGTAGTCGTTGCGAATTCCCTTCTCTTTCATCGCGTCGATCACGACCTTCATGTACGGCATGGTGGTCGTGAGCAGCGCCGACATGCCGACGATGTCCGGCTGATGCTCCTCGATCGCTGCGAGATAATTCTCGACCGGATTGTTGATTCCGATATCGATGACCTCGAACCCGGCACCCTCCATCATCATGGTGACGAGGTTTTTGCCGATGTCGTGAATGTCGCCCTTGACGGTGCCGATGATCATCTTGCCGATTTTCGGCGCACCCGTCTCGGCGAGCAGCGGCCGCAGAATAGCCATGCCGGCTTTCATGGCATTGGCCGACATCAGCACTTCGGGCACGAAAAGGATGCCGTCACGGAAATCCTCGCCGACGATCTTCATGCCGGCGACGAGAGACTTCGTCAGGACATCGTAAGGCTGCCAGCCACGCTGCAGCAGGATCCGCACGCCCTCTTCGATCTCATCCTTGAGACCGTCGTAGAGGTCGTCGTGCATTTGCTCGATGAGTTCCTCGTCGGAAAGAGAATTGAGGTCGAGTTCGTTCGACATTTATGCAGCCTCAAGCTCAGACGGTAACGTGGCCGGTATCAGGCACCTTCCAGATAGCCCGGCGCCTGGAAAGTCCGATGTCGTACCTAAGACAGTTCCTATCCTGGACACGACATCGGCCTTTCTCTGCTCACGCCCTGAGGCGCGCATTCTGTGGATCGAAGGGCGACTCTTCGATGACGACGGCACGATGGCGTTTGCCAAGGATTTCGATGTCGAGCTCCGTGCCAAGTGCCGCCAGCTCCGGCGAAACCATGCCGAGCGCAAGGGACTGCTTAAGACGCCAGCCGTACCCACCAGAGGTGCAGCGGCCGACCAGCTTGTCGCCCTTATAGATCGGCTCCGAGCCGCGAGCGTCCACGTCCGTCACGCCTTCCACTCGCATCGTCACGAAAGCGTTCTTGAAGCCGACTTCTTTCCGTTTCAAAAGCCCATCGCGGCCGATGAAATCGCCCTTGTCGAGGTGAACGAAGCGATTGAGGCCGCTTTCGAGGGCCGCATATTCGATCGACAGCTCCCGCGGAATCAGACGGTAGGACTTCTCGAGCCGCATGGAGTCCATCGCCCGGATACCGAACGGCTTGATGCCGAACGGCTTCCCGACCTCCATGACGAGATCGAAAATCGTGTTCTGCATCTCGATGGGATGGTGGAGCTCCCAGCCGAGCTCGCCCACGAAATTGACCCGCAACGCCCGCGCTTGCGCATACCCGACGTTGATGAACTTGCCGCTCAGCCAGGGGAAGCTCTTATTCGACAGGTCGGTGTCGGTAAGCTTTTGCAGAACGTCACGTGAGCGCGGCCCTGCGAGCACCAGAACGCCATACTGCGTGGTGACCTTCTGCAGGTAGACGCTGCCATCCTTGGGCACGGACTTCCAAAGATAATCCCAGTCGTGCCGCTCGAAGGCGGCTGCTCCTACCAGGTAGAACTTCTCGGGCGCCTCTCGATAAATGGTGAATTCCGAACGCACGCCGCCGTTCTTGGACAGCATATGTGCGAGCGCAATGCGGCCCACCTTCGGAAGGCGATTTGCGACCAGCCGATCGAGCCAAGCCTCGGCACCGGGTCCCGAAACCTCGTATTTCGCGAACGCGGTCATATCGAGCAGACCGACGTTCTCGTGAACGTTACGGCATTCCTGCCCCACGAACTCGAAATAATTGGAGCGGCGGAAGCTCCACTTTTCACGAGGCTTCTCCCCCTCGGCCACGGGAGGATGGTTCTCGTTGCGAAGAACGACCGGTTTGGTGAGATCGTCTTCCGAAAGGCCATAGCCTTGAGGCGCAAACCAGTTGGGCCGCTCCCATCCATAAACCGAGCCGAAAACAGCCCCGAGAGCCTTCATCCGGTCATAGCAGGGTGAGCGCTTGAGCGGCCGTGCCGCCGGCCGTTCCTCGTCCGGGTAATGGACGGTGAAGACGTTGGCGTAAGCCTCCTCATTCTTGACGCGCAGATAACCGCGCGTTGCGTATGGGCCGAACCGGCGCGGGTCAACGCCCATCATGTCGATCGAAGGCTCGCCCTCGACGATCCATTCGGCGAGCTGCCAGCCAGCGCCGCCTGCAGCCGTCACGCCGAAGCTGTGCCCCTCGTTCAGCCAGAAATTGGGAAGATCCCACGCTGGCCCGATGATCGGGTTGCCGTCCGGCGTGTAGGCGATGGCGCCGTTGTAGACCTTCTTGACGCCGACCTCGCCGAACGCTGGGACGCGCGCAATGGCCGTCTCGATATGGGGCGCCAGCCGCTCCAAATCCTCCTGGAACAGCTCGAACTCGGACTGCTCATCCGGGCCATCGACGTAACAGCAGGGCGCGCCCTTCTCGTAAGGCCCAAGGATGAAGCCGCCATTCTCCTCGCGCAGGTACCAGGAGGAATCGGACTCGCGCAGCACGCCCATTTCGGGCAGGCCTTTCGCGTGCCGTTCCAATACCGCCGGATGCGGCTCCGTAACGATATATTGATGCTCGACCGGAATGACCGGGATTTCCAGCCCGACCATTTCCCCCGTTTTCCGGGCGAAGTTGCCCGTTGCCGAGACGACGTGCTCGCAGACGATGTCGCCCTTATCGGTCTTGACGACCCACTGATCCTTGCGGCGCTCGATGCCGATGACGGTCGTTTGCCGATAGATCTCCGCACCACGGGCGCGGGCCCCTTGCGCAAGCGCCTGGGTGAGATCGGCCGGTTGGATGTAGCCGTCGTCCGGATGCTGAATTGCGCCAATCAGGCCGTCGGTGACGCAAAGCGGCCAGATCTCTTTCACCATCTCGGGCGTCAGTATGTTGACCTTGACGCCGATCGTCTTGGCGACGCCCGCATAGAACATGTACTCGTCCCAGCGATCTTTCGTCCGGGCGAGTCGGATATTGGAGACCTGCTTGAAGCCGACGTGCTGGCCGGTTTCCTCCTCCAGCGTCTTGTAGAGCTGGACGGAATACTTGTGAATCTGCCCGACCGAATAGCTCATATTGAAGAGCGGCAGCAGGCCCGCCGCATGCCAGGTCGAACCCGAGGTCAGCTCCTTGCGCTCGACGAGAACGACATCGGACCAACCCTTCTTCGCCAGATGATAGAGCGTCGATACGCCGACCACGCCCCCGCCGATGACCACGACTCGAGCCTGCGTTTTCATGTCATTTCCCTCCGGTACAGGAGTTGCCGAGCTTGACCGCGGCCAACGGTACCCGGCACTGCTCGCCCAGTGTTTTGCCGACTGCTCACGAATGACTAGCCGTCGCGCGACCTGCAATGTCGCCGCCGCGCCATGCGGCGCTCGCGTTGCCCTTTGCGGCGCCCTCCGTGACGCGAAGCAGAAAGTTCGCGACGCTCGCACGCCAGATGGGATGCTTCTGCCGTCCCATTGTCCAGAAAATTGCGGTCGAAAATGCAGCAGGAGGCCTGAGATGGTCGACACCCCAGCCAACCCGGACGGCGGCGCAGCCCGGGAGAGCCGCCGTGGCCGCGAAGCGCGCCGGGCGGCGCGGGCGCAGCGGGTCGCCAGCTCCATTCCCTATATCACCCGGAATATGCCGCTGGTCGAGGTTCTCGATGAAGAGGGCCTTGCTATCATCGAGAACAATGCCGAGACCGTGCTCGAGGAGATCGGCATCGAGTTCCGGGATTACCCGCGCGCGCTGGAGCTGTTCAAAGCTGCCGGCTGTGACGTGCGCGGCCAACGCGTTCATTTCCCCCGGGGTCTCGCCCGGAAGCTCGCCTCCACAGCTCCCTCCGAGTACATCCAGCACGCCCGCAATCCGGCCCGCAACGTACACATCGGCGGCAAATCCACGGTGTTCGCACCGGTTTATGGATCACCTTTCGTGCACGATCTCGATCGCGGGCGACGCTATGGCACCATCGAGGATTTCCAGAATTTCGTGAAGCTCACCTACATGAGCCCCTACATGCACCACTCCGGGGGCACTGTTTGCGAGCCCGTCGACTTGCCGGTGAACAAGCGACACCTCGACATGGTCTACGCACACATCCGCTACTCGGATAAGCCATTCATGGGCTCCGTCACAGCGCCCGAGCGTGCTGAGGACACGGTGACCATGGCCGAAATCCTGTTCGGCCGCGACTTCGTGCAGAACAACACGGTCATCACGAGCCTCATCAACGCCAACTCACCGATGGTGTGGGATGGAACAATGCTCGGCGCCGCCGAAGTTTATGCGCGCAACAACCAGGCCTGCATCATCACGCCCTTCATTCTGTCGGGCGCCATGAGTCCGGTGAGTGTAGCCGGAACGCTGACCCAGGTGTTGGCGGAAGTGCTTGCGGGCACGGCCTTCACGCAGCTCGTGCGGCCCGGCGCGCCGGTCATTTTCGGCACGTTCGTTTCGACGCTTTCGATGCAATCCGGCGCTCCGACATTTGGGACACCGGAAGCTGCCAAGGCGATATACGGCGCCGCCCAGCTCGCCCGCCGCCTCAACGTGCCGTTCCGCACCGGCGGCTCGCTCTGCGCCTCCAAGATTCCCGATGCGCAGGCCGCCTACGAGAGCGCTCAGACGATGCTCCCCACGATGTATGCCGGCACGAACTTCGTGCTGCACGCGGCGGGTTGGCTCGAGGGCGGGCTCGCCTCGTCTTACGAAAAGCTCATCATGGATATGGACCAGCTCGGCATGATGCACGTGCTGGCGCAAGGCGTTGATCTTTCCGAGAACGGGCAGGCCATGGACGCCCTGCGCGAGGTCGGCCCCGGCGGCCATTTCCTCGGCTGCGCGCACACGCAGGCCAATTTCGAAACGGCCTTCTACCGCTCGCAAGTGGCTGACAATAATTCCGTCGAACAGTGGGAAGCGGAAGGCCGCAAGGATGCGGCGACGCGCGCAAATGCCATCTGGAAGAAGATGCTGGCGGAATACGAGGCGCCGCCGCTCGACCCAGGTATCGATGAGGGGCTCAAGGAGTTCATCCGCAAGAGGAAGGACTCGATGCCGGACGCGACGCATTGAGGGCGCGCTGCACGAACTCCAGACCGCTCAACCCGGCGCTCGTCGCCGGGTTTTTGTTATCTGCGCGCTTCAGCACTCCGTATAATTCACAGCCAGGCCGCCGAGCGATGTCTCCTTGTACTTCGCCTGCATGTCGGCGCCGGTCTGGCGCATGGTGGCGATGACCTGGTCGAGGCTGACCTTGTGGACGCCGTCGGAGCGTAGAGCGAGGGAGGCGGCGTTGACCGCCTTCACCGCACCGAACGCGTTGCGCTCGATGCACGGGATCTGAACGAGCCCGCCGATCGGATCGCAGGTCAGTCCGAGGTGATGCTCCATACCGATTTCTGCGGCGTTCTCGATTTGCGCGTTGGTGCCGCCGAGCGCAGCGGCAAGACCTGCAGCGGCCATGGAGCAGGCAACACCCACCTCTCCCTGACAGCCAACCTCGGCACCCGAGATGGAGGCGTTCATCTTGAACAGGGCCGCAATTGCCGTCGCCGTCAGCAGAAAGTCCCGCATGCCCTTCTGGTTCGCGCCGGGGCAAAAGTCGCGGTAATAGCGCAGCACGGCCGGGACCACGCCGGCAGCGCCGTTCGTCGGTGCCGTCACGACTCTGCCGCCGGCCGCGTTCTCCTCGTTGACGGCGATGGCGAACAGGCTGACCCAGTCCATCACCTCGTGCGGGGCGCGGAAATTCCGGCGCGCATCCGCTTCGAGTCGCTCCCGGATCGAACGGGCTCGCCGCATGACCTTGAGGCCACCGGGCAGCTCGCCCTCGGCGCTGAGGCCGCGTTCGATGCAAGCGAACATCACCTCTGCCACTCGGTCGATCTCTGCCTCGACCTCGGCGAGGGACCGCCGTGCCGTCTCGTTCGCCAGCACGATTTCCGCAATCGTCAGCCGGGTGCGTTCCCCGATGGCGAGCAGGTCGGCAGCGGAGCGGAAGGGATAGACGTCCCCGGCCTGCCCCTCTGACGCATCCTCTTCCGCGCCTTCGCGCACGACGAACCCGCCACCGACGGAGAACCACACTTCGCGTGTCAGCAAGCTCCCATCGGCATCGAACGCCTCGAAAGCCATGGCGTTGGGATGGCGCTCGTAGGTCGTGTCGAGATCGAGAATGATATCGGTCGCAAAGTCGAACGGGATGGTCCGACCACCCGGAAGCGTCAGGCGGCCGCTCCTCTTGATCTCGGCGAAAAGGCTTTCGGCGTAATCGGGATCGAGGTTCGCCGGCATGCAGCCGGCGAGTCCCAGAAGCAGCGCTTTATCGGTGGCATGCCCTCTGCCGGTCCACGCCAACGAACCGTATGCCGTGGCACGGAGGCGCGTGACCCGAGAGAGCATCTGGCCGAGGTTGCTGACGAACGAGGCCGCAGCCTTCATCGGCCCGACGGTGTGCGAGGAAGACGGCCCGATCCCCACCTTGAAGATGTCGCCGAAGCCGATCATGGCCTGTCAGACCATGTGCTCCCGCGCCGCTTCGCCGATGAACGCCGCCACATACGCTGCGAAGGAGCGCCAGACCTCGATACGGAACTCCGTTTCTCCGGTACGCCAGAGGACGATCTCCGCCTTTCCGAACAGCGTGCGCGTGCACTTGCCGACCGGAAAGGCCGCAAGACTGAGCGGTAGCGGGCAGCCGGCGTTGAGCACGTCGGCAACATGAGGACCGCTGAGGAGAAAGCCGGCGTTGCGATGGGAGACATCGACCCACGAATACGGCGTCTCGCCCATTGCCGCGGCGACCTGCGCGGTCACGGCGTCAGCCTCGCGCTCGTCGGCAAAGAGCAGCCATTCATCCGGCCCAAGCCATAACGCTGCGCGAGTGCCGTTTGCGCCGGACCGCCAAGGCTCCATCGGCAGAGACACGCCGAACGCTTGGCCGATCTTTTCTGCGGCTTCTGCATCGCCGCGAAGAGAGAAGCGGCTCACACCGTCAATGCCCTCGAGTCGCACGCTCCGCTCGTCAGCAACGAGTGAGAGCCCGGCATGCGGTGCGCGGCGCAGGGGCAGAATCTCAACCATCGAGCCGTTCTCCCTTCGGATCGTAGAACACCGGCGACGTCACAGTGACGGCGATCGATTTGTCCGGCATGGGCACGTACAGCGTTTCGCCCGTACGCGCCCGCCCGCCGGAGACGAGCGCAAGAGCAATCGAACGCCCCGCGGCATCGCTCCAATAGGCCGAGGTCACGTGCCCGAGTGCCGGCGTGCCCTTTGGCGGATCTGCCTCGCGCGTGACCTGCGCCCCCTCCTCCAGCACAACGTTGGGATCCTCGGTGATAAGGCCGACGAGCTGTTTACGATCGGGCCTCATCATATCCGGCAGTGTCAGCGAGCGTTTGCCGACGAAATCGGGCTTGTTCTTGCCGACGGCCCAGGTCAGGCCGAGATCGTCCGGCGTCACCGTACCGTCCGTCTCCTGGCCGACGATGATGTAGCCCTTTTCGGCTCGCAACACGTGCATGGCCTCGGTGCCGTAGGCGCAGCCGCCGACTTTCTCGACGTTGGCCCAGATGGCCTCCCAGATTGCGCGGCCATAATCGCTCGGCACGTTGACCTCGTAGCCAAGCTCGCCGGTGAAGCTGACACGGAAGATTCGCATGGGCACGCCGCAAATGCGGCCCTCGCGCACAGACATGTGGGGGAAAGCCTCGCGCGAGAGGTCGATGTCTTCGAGGAGCGGCTCCAGCACCTCGCGCGCCTTCGGCCCCTGCACAGCGATCACGGCCCATTGCTCAGTGGTCGAAGTCAACCACACCCTAAGCTCCGGGAACTCGGTCTGAAGGTAGTCCTCCATCATCGCGAGCACGCGCGGGGCGCCACCAGTCGTGGTGGTGACGTGGAAGCGGTCGGGCGCGATGCGGGCGACCACGCCATCGTCGATCACGTAGCCCGCCTCGTTGAGTAGCAGGCCATAGCGGCAGCGGCCCGGTTGCAGCTTTTTCCACGGGTTCACGTACATGCGCTCGAGGAACTCGGCCGCGTCCGGCCCCACGACCTCGATCTTGCCGAGCGTCGAGGCATCGAGCAGGCCAACACTGGCGCGCACCGTGCGGCATTCGCGCGAAACGGCGGCGTGCATGTCCTCGCCCGCGCGCGGGAAATAGCGTGCGCGCTTCCAGAGGCCGACGTCCTCGAAGACGGCGCCGTGCTCGACGGCCCAGGAGTGAATGGGCGTGGTCCGGACGGGATCGAACAGCTCACCGCGATTGTGCCCGGCCAGGGCGCCGAAGGTCACCGGCGTGTACGGCGGGCGGAAGGTCGTCAGGCCCACGGTCGGGACCGGTTGCGCGAGCGTGTCGGACACAATGGACAAGGCGTTCACGTTCGACGTCTTGCCCTGGTCGGTGGCCATGCCCGTTGTGGTGAATCGCTTGACATGCTCGATGGAGCGGAACCCTTCGCGGGTGGCGATCTTGAGATCCTTGGCGGTGACATCGTTCTGGAAGTCGACGAACGCCTTCACCCGCGCCGGATCGCGATGGTGCGGACATGCGCCCAGCACGCCGCGATAGGAATGCTGCAGCTCCTCGACGGTGAACGTTACCGCGGGCGGCGGTTGATGGCCCGCCTTCTCTGCGGCATCCCGGCCGGCGGCAGCACCATCCTCCAGAGCAGCTTTGAGCCCGAACACGCCACGACAGGCGCCGGCGGAGCGCTCCCGCTGGACGTGCTCGCCCGGCAGGAAGGCCTGCGCCTCCTCGTTCCAGACGACCTTGCCGCGCGATTGCGAATAGAGATGCACGGACGGTGTCCAGCCGCCGGACATCAGCAGAAGATCGCACGCGACGTGCTCGTGGGGTACGATCTTGCCGTCATTCTCGACCAGCCCGACGTGAGCGGACGAAATGCGCAGCCGCCCGTGCGTGCCGACAATGGTGGCTGACCCCATGACCTTGATCCCGGCACGGCGGGCCGCATCGACTGCGGGGCCGCTCGGAGCAGGCCGCAAATCGGCGATGAGGCGCACGTCGACGCCCGCCTCGTGCAAGGCCAGCGCCGCTTCGTAGGCCGTATCGCACGCCGTGAACACGACGGCGCGGCTGCCGGGCCGCACACCGTAGCGGTTCACGTAAGTCCGCGCGGCATCGGCCAACATGATGCCCGGCCGGTCGTTTTCCGGAAACACCAGCGGCCGCTCGATGGCGCCTGTCGCGATGACCACTTCCTTTGCGCGCACCTGCCACAGCCGTTCGCGCGGCAAGTTCGGCGACGGGCTCGCGAGATGATCCGTCACCCGCTCCTGCAGGGCGACAAAGTTGTCCGCGTAATAGCCGAACGCCTGCGTTCGCGGCAGCAGCCGCACATTGGG
>Ga0207747_1001517_pt1 | contig 15956 bp, 11 predicted proteins | sample HigsolmetaGSP11D_FD_184839 | JGI IMG/M metagenome (GOLD analysis project Ga0207747, IMG submission 184839) | High solid enriched microbial communities from the Joint BioEnergy Institute, USA - SP1-1-D (SPAdes) | ecosystem: Engineered > Bioreactor > SSF (Solid state fermentation) > Aerobic >...
CGAAAGCTGCAAAACTTCTCGGAATTCACCGAACAACCTTGCATCAAAAACTAAAAAAATATGGGATGTTGTAAAAGTGTAGGAGGGAAACTACACCATCACAACAATATGTAGAGTTTTATCTACATGTTGCATTTTTGAATGAAGTCAAGTCCTAAAAAATTGCTTTTTTTTTAAGCAATGAATTCCAGGGTTCACATAATTGTTAATAATTTGTTCCCAAGTTGGCACAACTTTTGCAAGATATTTAGTAAATATCGAAAGGAGTGACAAGTTTGGGTAAATTTTCAGTATTTCGAACACCGGAAATCATCATCTATGGTCAGCACGCATTTAACGAAGCCGCAAAAGAAACGTTTTTGAGAGGAAAGAAGGCGCTTATCATCAGTGACCATATAATGGAAAGTCTCGGTTATGTGGGTCAAATTAGGAATAACTTAAACAAAACTGGTGTGGAGAGCGTAGTCTATCTAGGTGTAAAAACGGAACCTACAGATGTGTATGTAGAAGAAGCTCTGAATCTATTAAAACATGAAAACTGTGATGTGGTCATTTCACTTGGGGGAGGAAGCTGTATTGATACGGCTAAAGCGGTTGCTGTTGTAGCAGCGAACGGTGGCTACATCGGCGATTATATGGGAGGTAAGACGTGGGCAAATTACAAGCCGGTTCCCCATATTGCAATTCCGACAACAGCTGGTACCGGTTCAGAGGCAACGGACGCGGCCATTATCACCAATACAGAAAATAATGTAAAAATGATGATTAAACAGCCAGCTTTTATGCCAGATGTTTCCATTGTGGATCCACTTTTAACTATCTCGTCTCCGAAATCCGTCACGGCTGCAACCGGTGTAGATGCCTTAAGCCATGCGATTGAAGCCTATATTTCAAGACGAGCCCATCCAATGACAGATAAACTGGCGCTATCGGCCATGGAGTTAATCGTGGGTAATCTGAAAGCAGCTTATGAAAATGGAGAGAATTTGGTGGCAAGAGAGGCGATGTCACTCGGTGCAATGCAAGCAGGAATGGCGTTTTCCAATGCATCTGTTTGTTTGGTTCACGGGATGTCAAGACCAATCGGTGCTCTTTTCCATGTTCCGCATGGGTTTTCCAATGCAATGCTTTTACCTGCCGTTTTGGCGTTCAGTAAGTCCAATTGTATCGACCGGCTAGCAGATTTAGGAAGATATTTTGTACGTGAAGCCGAAACATTATCCAATGAAGAAGCAGCTGAAATTGCCGTCACTTCCGTAAAAACACTTTGCTCAGATTTAAGTATTCCAAATTTAAAAGATTGGGGAATTGATCGGCAACAATTTGAAAACGCTATCAACAAAATGGCTGAAGATGCACTGGCAAGCGGTAGTCCGCAAAATAACCCGCGCATACCAAGTAAAGACGAAATTAAGGAACTTTATCGTACTTGCTATAATTATAATTTTGCGCTTGATAATGTAAGTAACAAATAGCGAAAGAAATGGGAGGGGGAGAAGGGAAAGGGAATTCATTGGTTTAGTTGGTTTAGTTGTTTCGCTTGGTTTATTGGTTTATTTAACGATGAGGGGGATTAACATCATCATCGGGGCCATTATTTGTGCTATTATATTGGCCATCTTTGGCGGACTGAATTTGGAAACTGCACTTATGGAAGATTATATGACAGGTTTTGTTAATTATTTTTCTTCATGGTTTTTTGTCTTTTTACTTGGTGCAATTTTTGGAAAATTTATGCAGGAGACAAAGTCTGCCGATAGTATTGCCTCATGGATTAGTCGACGATTTGGGGCAAAGCGGGCTGTTTTTGCAGTTGTTGCAGCAGCCATCATGACCTATGGCGGGGTTAGTTTATTTGTCGTCGGTTTTGCAGTTTATCCGATTGCTGTATCTTTATTCCGAGAAGCAAATTTACCACACCGATTTATCCCACCGGCATTAGTGTTTGGTTCGATTTCTTTTACGATGACTTCGCCTGGCTCACCAGAAATTCAAAATATTATTCCGACTGAATTTTTTGGAACAACACCGACTGCAGGGGGATGGATTGGTGTCCTCTCTGCGTTGATTATTATGGTTGTAGGCGGGATATGGCTCGGTTCCATGGTGAGAAAAGCTTCACAAAATGGAGAAGTATTTTCATTACCAAAAGAATCACCATTAAAGGGTTTAGAAGAAACAGCAGCAACTTCTGATGAAACAGGTTTAGCAAAAAAGGAGGAAAAGCTTCCGAACATCATTGTAGCAATTTTGCCACTTACCCTTGTAATTGTTTTGCTCAACGTACTTGGTCAATTTATAAATCCAACAACTGCATTGCTAATTGCGTTAATAGTTGGGATTTTTGACGCGTGTGTTACGATGTGGAAATATTTACGCGAATTTTGGCAGTCACTTGCTGTTGGGGCACAAAACTCACTTGTTGCACTTGCCAATACATGTGCCGTTGTTGGCTTTGGCAGTGTTGCGGCAGCTGTCCCTGCGTTCGACGTACTTGTTAATGGTCTAATTCAAATACCTGGTCCCCCACTACTTGGGTTAGCTATTGGTGTCACATTGATTTGTGGTATTACTGGTTCAGCATCTGGTGGTTTGGGGATTGCCTTACCCATTTTGGCACCGATATATATGAGTCAAGGACTAGATCCGGGTGCGATGCATCGCGTATCTGCTTTAGCATCAGGCGGACTCGATTCACTTCCGCATAACGGGTATGTTGTTACCACCATTCGCTCTATTTGTGGTGAAGAACATAAACGGTCATACAAACCAATTTTTATGTTAAGCGTTGTCTTACCGACCATTGTTCTATTATTAGCTGTAATCTTATATTCGATTTTTTAATCAAAAATCATTTTTTAGGAGGTTTTTTCATTGACACAAACTGCTGTAAAAACATTAAAAAACTATGTAGGTGGTGATTGGATTGAAACGAAGTCCGAGAAACAGGAGCCAGTCTATAATCCGGCAACCGGTGAAGTAGTTGCTTATGTTCCGATTTCCTGTCAAGAAGATGTCGATCATGCGGTCAGTGTAGCTTTTGAAGCATTCCAAACATGGAAAGAAGTCCCTGTTCCGAAACGGGCCCGGATATTATTTAAATATCAGCAACTACTTGTTGACAATTGGGAAGAACTTGCTAGATTAATTACCATTGAGAATGGTAAGAATTTTACTGAAGCGTATGGCGAAGTGCAACGGGGAATTGAGAATGTAGAGTTTGCGGCAGGAGCACCATCATTGATGATGGGTGAGCAGTTGGCTTCGATTGCAACAGATCTTGAATCCGGTGTTTACCGCTATCCAATTGGTGTCATTGGAGGAATTACTCCGTTTAACTTTCCGATGATGGTTCCGTGCTGGATGTTTCCAATGGCGATTGTCACAGGGAATACGTTTGTGTTAAAGCCATCGGAGCGAACCCCGTTATTGGCCAACCGATTAGCCGAATTATTGGAGGAAGCAGGCTTACCAAAGGGAGTCTTTAATATCGTTCATGGAGCCCATGATGTTGTGAATGGTTTGTTAGATCATAAGAAAGTAGCAGCAATTTCCTTTGTTGGATCACAGCCGGTTGCGGAATATGTATATAAACGGGGAACGGCAAATTTAAAACAGGTTCAAGCATTGGCCGGTGCAAAAAACCATTCGATTGTGTTGGCTGACGCAAACTTAGATCATGCGACTACACAAATTTTGAACGCCGCATTTGGTTCGGCAGGTGAGCGTTGTATGGCAGCATCAGTTGTGGCTATAGAAGATTCGATTGCAGACAAATTTCTTAATCTACTTGTGCAAAAGGCGGATAATATTAAAATTGGTAACGGGTTGGACAATGGGATTTTTCTCGGACCTGTTATTCGTGAACAACATAAGGAGAGGACTCTCCAATATATTGAAACAGGTATTAACGAAGGAGCGGTCCTTGCACGCGATGGAAGAAAAGATGAAGTTGCCAAGAGTAAAGGGTATTTCGTTGGACCGACCATTTTTGATCATGTAACGAGAGACATGAAAATTTGGCAAGATGAAATATTCGCTCCAGTTTTGTCCATTATCCGTGTGAAAAATTTAGATGATGCTATTGAACTAGCTAATCAATCGCGATTTGCCAATGGAGCCTGTATCTTTACAAACAATGGAGGAAGTGTCCGGAAATTCCGAGAAAATATTGATGCCGGCATGTTGGGTGTTAACATCGGAATTCCTGCACCAATGGCGTTTTTCCCATTCTCAGGTTGGAAAGATTCATTTTATGGTGACCTCCACGCTAATGGCAAAGATGGACTTCAATTTTATACACGGAAAAAAGTCATAACAACTAGATGGGTTTAAAAGGATAATAGGATTGCCCAAAAAACAAAAAATTATTAAAATTGACTTCATGGGCAATCCTTTTTTTATTAGAAATCTACCATGAAAGAGTTCACTTATTCTCAGCTATCGAGTAGGAAACTAATCATTAATTGATAAGTCGAGGTCTAACTTCTCTGCTTACAGACCCGTGCAGGGTGGTTCTAAAGTTTACGGTCTTACAGACTGTAGTAATCAAGGAAACTAACATATTTCGCTCTTTTAAAGAGTTCATTTGTTAAGGTTTTGTCTAGTGTAAAGCTACCGACAACGTGCCAATAGCTTTTCCTAGTGCTTGCAAATTTCCACGCTTGCTGTTCCTCTACTCCTAACTTTAACTTTTCAGCTATGAATAATGAGTACAAATTTTTTCCAGCTTTTCCAAGTAACCATTTATATGCATCTTCTAGTCCACTATCCATTTTTCCATTAGACCATTCATTTTGAGGATTTTAAATGATTTACCTACTGTCTTATGACTTGGCTAAATTTCCCTTTTCATTTTCGGACACTCATTTCGTAACTTTTGCTGCTCGGATTTTGTCCTAATCATTTAGGATAATCTTAGGGTACGGGGGCTTGTGGTGTCTGACAAATCTTTTTTTAAACAAAATTAGTTTGTTACTCTGTATTTTTATCTTACAAAGCTCTCCGCCTTTATTTTGCCATATACTCTTAGCTTTTGAAACTTATTAAGAAATGGACAAATCCTTCACCTTGAACTTTAACTATAGTAATTTTGCCTTTTAATTAAATGTAAGGCTAGCACTCTATCTGTTTCAATCTTTCACTAATCTCACCCGGATGTATTCTCTCCTCCTCTAATTCTATTGATCCTACAATTTCTATCAAAGAACGCACAGCATCATTCTTGGTATACAACTCATCCTCCATTAAGCTACAAATTGTTTGTACTAGTTTACATTTCATTTCAGTTAAAAACCATTTTGTGTGTAATTCATCTAAGAAGTCTTGCTGAATCGATTGTAATTTTTCCATGTAATCACTCCCATTTTTTCTAAAATTCCCTGTCTTTTACAAAATTCCTAGATGAATTTGGAAATCCTGTACCCAATAATCCATGATTAACAGTTTTTGCTCAACAAAATTGAACACTTTTCTACCAAAATATTACTCTGCTAAGCAATTTTAATTTTTTTCATTGACACTCCACTCCCTACACAATTATCAAGTTAAAAACAGAATGGTTACATCATAACCGCCTGCGACAAATGCATTAAACCTACCCATGAGTCCCTAATTATTACGGAGTACCTACTATATACTAACTCCATTAACCAGGAAGTATTCCATCTATTTGGTACTCAATAAAGTACCACTATAGAAGTTATTATATGATATATTTTCTTTGTAGTCAAACATTTTTGATTTGAGGGTTACCTATGGGAAAAAAAGTTATCGTAAAGATAAAAGAATTGATCGATAAAAACCATATTTCTTTAAGAGAATTATCACGTTTAACAGACATTAGACATGCTGCTTTAAGTGAACTTTCTAATCAAAAGCGTCAAAATATTAATTTTAGACATATTGAGAAAATAGCAGATGCCCTTGATATAGAAGATATAAGGGAGATTATTGATTTTGAGAAGGATTATAAAAAATAAGTCTTAGGTAAGAACTAGTGGAGTTTATTAAAATCTGCTAGTATATTTATGCTAGCAGATTTTTATTTGTTTTAGTTATATATTAATTATTTAATAGTTTAATTAGATCCTTAATCGTAGGGATGCGTTCGACATACCTTACAAAAGCAGAAATAATCATCGCAGCATAATTCAGTTTTTCTGGCGCATTAGTCGTGATTTCTAAGTAACTTTATGATGAATACTATCCAAATCTATCGCCGAAATTATTACTTCAGATTTTTGGGTAGACTCCATATTGTATAATTCCTAAATACCAAATAAGCTAGTTTGTCGTCTGCCAGTCAAGACACTTTAATTTTTCCTCGTATAATATGTTTAGAATCCTTTTTCAAGATAATTTTCAAATCTCATAAAGATCTTTGATAACTTCATGGATGTTCGTTCAGATTGTGGGGGCTAGCCCTCCACACATCTGAAAAAATTTGACCAAAAGGGTGGACTTTATCGTCATCATCAGAATGCCAATAGAGCAAATTCAGCCTATTAAACAGATATTGTTAAAAATTCTTGTAATCGTTTCTCTAAATTTCTAGTTATTTTTAGTGGATTTTTCATAAGTTCAAGTTCCGTTCCATACACGGTAAAATTCCAACTTCTCTTCTTGTCTATAAGAACTGTGACTCGTCGGGTAGGTGAAGAATAATCCTTTCCAAAACACTCATTAAACTGTTATATCAGACTATAATGACATAATTTTTAAGTATCATCAAGCTTTTCAGCATTTAAACTAAATTCCGCACCTATCATTACAGATACTCTACTTTTACCATCCTCTAACCACAATTTATTTCGGATGTTTTCTAAATACTTGTACATTTTTATGTTGTCTTTAAACTTGTTCACGGCAAATACATATCGTCCTTATAGATTCATCAAAATTCTGTGGTTATTGCAGATAAAATGAAACATTGTGCAATGGAAAATAGTAATACCCACACCACCCTTAATTTTGATTGTGTTGATGGTAGTGTGAGTTTGATAGCGGATGGTAAAAGTCAGCTATTCGGGATCCATCTAGATCTGTAGCGTAGGCAAGGAATATGAATTATGAAATTTATTCACTTATAAGTATATGTTTTAAATATTAAAAAACCCAACATCTTCACCAGGGTTAATATTCAGCAATAGTCTTCTATCCAACAACTGATTTCCCCATTCACAAGATGTTTCAGAAACATAAGAACAAGAATGACATGCTGCTCCATTTGCAGTTGAATGATATTTAAATTGGCCTTCTGAACAGTTGGGATCTGAAGAACAATACATCATACGTTCAAGAGCACGAATAAAGATTGGGAATAACTTATCAGGATCAGCTTGCTCAATTAATCCACCAAGACTTCCTTCCGAATCACCTGATGCAGTATAGATTAATACCCCTTGCATCACATCATTACAATAAATCCTTTCTTTTATAGCTGTTGTTGAATAACCAGAATATGCAGCTAATTCTTTTATTAACGCGTGACTAAATGTGTGTAAAAGTATGTGTCTACTTTTTATAGGTAAAATAGAATATCCTAATTGATCCCTTTGTCGGTTATATCTCATAATTGTATCCGTTGTAAATTTCGTATGTTCCTTATTTCTTTCCCAGTCTTTTAATTTTTTTTCATCGAACTGAAAGAAAATTCCTTCTCCATTATTTCGAATCCCTGGTAACCAATTCGTATTTTCATTCTTCATGATTGAAATCAAATCTGTTTGTTCACTTACTTCAAAAGGATCTAAGTATTCAATCCTTGTAAACCCTTGTAAAACCTGAATTTCCGGAAGTGACTCGATTTTATGGATGGATGAGAAATAAGGTTTCATCTCCTGATGGATATCCACAACACTTGATTTATAACCTGTATGATGAGAATCATCAATTTCACCTTGAATTAACGTATTCCATTCTTGTTTACGAATCGATTCATAGGTTATTTCTTCATCATATTCCCCATCGAGTATTTTTTTTATTTTTTCCTTATCTGATTCATTGAAGTCTAGTACTTCCATTATATTTGATAGTTTTTCTTCCCCTTTCTCCCTTGCTTTTTGCAGTGATTTCTTATTTTCATTCACTGCTTCTACTAGCGGATCAACATTTTGCTCAGAAAGCGGAATTTGCAAAAAACTAGTGACAGCAGGTGAATAAATATTTGATGCTCCTCGAAGATAGGTTTCCATTGTTTCATTACAATCTTCGGTATCTCCTATCCATGGACGCTCTCCTGAACATTTTTTTATAATAGATTGTAATGCTCCTTTTTTCATAATCGGTCCTAATGATTGTTTTTCTTTACACTTAACACATTGCACGCTTAAATCAGATAATGATCCACTATCCCCATGTCGAATAAGCTTTAAAACCGGTTTATCACTTGTGCATGCTTTATTTTTATGAACCCACTCCATATACGGAAAATCTTGTATATGACCATGATTACATGCCACAACAAATCTACTAGGATATAATTCTACTTCTTCTCCCTCTTGCTTACAAAAATGACAATATTTATTTTTATAATTTGTCATCATATTACATTTAGGGCATATCTTCCATTTTGGAAATTCCCTTGCTCTTACCTTTACTGTATTCGGTTTCTCATTCAGTAATTTAATATGATCAATGCCATTGCCTAGCGCTCTAACGATCCGTTCATCTTTTTCTTGAGGTGTATAACGTGTATCCCACAAATCAGTAGCCATGATCATCACACTTTGATCCATCATATCCACAATAGATCCTGGACCAAAATGGTAGAGAAGCTGTGACGGACGCAAGGATCCAAATTCTTTACTCATCTTCTAACCACATCTCTTCCACTAAAATCTCGCCTTCCACATTTCTTAAAGACATCATTGCTGGCCTCGATTCTTTTGTCTTCGGTTTCTCTTGAAACTGCCTGATCAAGTGATCTTTTGAATATTTATCTTTCCGATAACTAAGTTGTTCATTATACTTATTAGCCATATTTTCCCACCAAGAAATAAGTTCGGTAAGTGTGTTTTCAGCCTCTTCATATTCCCAATTATTTGTTTGATTAATTCTCTCAGTAAACTGATTTTTCAATTGCTCTACTTTCTGTGAAAAATGAAACTTACTTGCGCTTTTTTCTTTGCTAATATCAATAAGTGATTGCCTAAGAAATCCTATGAATGCTCCTGTTAATCCTTTCTTCCGACTTCCCATTGAAAATGGTGTTACACTCATTGCTTCAACATTACGATAGATAGATTGGTGATAGGCTTTAAACCTCTCAAAGTGCGATAGATCACGTGAACGCATGGAATTAAATATCGTTAATACTAATCCCGGATACTCCCTACCAACACGGCTGGTTGCTTGAATATACTCAGACGTTGTTTTAGGTTGTCCATGCATAAGCATGATTCCTAATCGATTAATATCAACACCAACAGATATCATATTGGTTGCAAGTACCGCATCTAAAGCTCCCTTTTCTTTCATCGTTCTTTCCATTTTAGATAGTAATTCAGGTATCTCCTTTGCCTTTTTTCTACTCGTCATTTCTTCCACATATAATTCATGTGGGAATACCTTGTTGCTATCTAACATGTCTAACCTGGTAGGTATTTCATCTTTAAATGTAGTCAACATTCCAGATAATTCTTTTACTGTATTAAAATAACCTAACATCGTCCAATAAGGATCCATATACTCTGAATCGCTTGAACGAGTAATGGTAGTTAAAGCCGCGTACGTTTGTATAGCTTGGATTTTACTACTTACTCCTGGTGCGCAAATACCAATATATAATCGTCCTGGCCGATCATTTGTATTTACTGAATAGGAAACAAAGTTGTCATCTGATTTCTGAACCGCCAAAGGAAATTGTGTTACTTTTCTTCCATATAGAGCCCTGACTTGTTCCTCTGCGCCACGAATAGTTGCTGTTGATGCAATAATTTTTGGACCTTTTCCATCTTGTTGACAAAGTAAATCAACAGCTACCTCATATAATCCTGTTAGCGATCCAAGAGGTCCTGATATCAAATGAAGTTCGTCTTGAATAATTAATTCGGGTGGCTTTAGACGATCTATTCTTTCCCAACCACGTATAGATTCTTTGTTTTCATACCTAAATCCATACTCTGGATGATAAAACTTCTTTTGACCAAAAAGTTCATACATATTATCTTTCCAAGGAAGTTGCGCAATTTTGTCTACCGTACCGATTATTATGGTCGGTACGTGTTTATATATTTCTTCATCTACTGTATAAACTGGGAGTCCATGTTCTCCATAGAATTCACAATGAGGGTTATGACATCTAATCTTTTGCATTTTTTCTGTGATTTCATAATCATCCACTGTTAACGTTGTTCCACACCATGGACAAGAGTTAAGCTGCATAGGATTTCCGTTTAATACTTCTTTTCCTTGTTTTAATTCTTCTAACTTCTCACTAGCTTCTTTTAATCCATTGGGAGAAGAATTTTTTCCAATCCATAATCCAATACTAAAAGGAACTGTACCATAAAGATGCGGCTTTTCAGCTCGAATATATTCCGCTGCACAAACAAGAGCGGTTGCACGTTGGAATTGCTGTGTAGTTAAAAGACGTAATGTATATCTCATAAAGACAGTTACACCAGCATATTCTTCAACATTAAAAATATCAGCGGATAATCTTCTATATGCCATTAAATATGCTGCAACTCCAAGATATGCTTCCGTTTTCCCTCCACCTGTTGGGAACCATATCAAATCAACCATCTCACGGTCTTCATGATTTTTATCTGAAACTCCAGGGATATTCATTAAGACAAACATAATTTGGAATAGCCGCCACTTTCCATCATAAACTGGTGTTAATCTTTTTCCAGATGATCGGTATTCTAAGGCAACTTCTGTTTGCGCACGTTGCAACATCATACATCGATTAGCAAATTGAAAAGCTTTTTTTCCAATACAACTCTCAGATTGCGTAATATAATCAATCCCCGCATTAATTCGCTTGATGATTATTCTAATCTTATTCAAATTTTCTTCTGCTTCTGATTTCAAGTGTGGCTCTAAATCCTTTATAGCTTCTGTTTGGATATCTAACCAATTATTATATTCTTGTGGAATAATTGATAAATACTTTTTTAATTCCTTCGCTGACATTTTACTTAACTCTCTCATGGAAAAAGAATGACCTTCAAATGTTCTATGTTCTATTGTAGGAAGTTCATAAAAAGGCAGCCATGTTGATTCAATCTTTACATTTGTTGCATCAAGAGTCCAATTAACTCCTACCCCATGACCAATAGCTAGTTCTTTATTATCTCGATAAAGTAATTCATCAGAAACATTAAATCTGTCCGCTTTTGAAGTAAAGAAAGCCATATTTTCCTTAGAGAAACTCACCCGCAATTTCGTTTGAAACATTACTTCATCTTGTTTTGGATACGTATTCTCTCTTTCAAAGGAGTTATATAAAAATAAACTTACATGATACAATCCATCTCTTTCTATCACCACATATTTAACTCTTGCTGGTTCTGAACTCGAATTTTCATTTTTTAAGATCTGCGTAGTATTAGACTTAAGCTCTATATTCCAAGATTCATGATGCTGGGTGCGTTTATATGAATCCCCAGTGTACATTCCCCAACTAGCATCAATTTGGATAAATCCAAGCTTTTTCATTTTAAAACTAAAACCCAAACTTGAAGAACGAAATACGTCACGATTACTCAAATGTTCATCTACTTTTTCATCTTCTGTTAACTGTTTCGTTTGAATATCAAACTCTTCCTCATTTACAACATTAGAAGATGAACCAAAAGGAACTAATTTTCCAGTTAGATACACTTGCATTGGTCTTTTCATATAACCTAACTCTTCATTAGCTTCAAACGGGCCAATTAAAAATTTTTCAAGTTTTTTTGTGATTTCCCTTCTAGTTTCTCTATAAGCTTTTAGATTAATGTCATCTTTTATTAATGACACTTTGTCATTATCAATATGAAAGATATCTGGATACTCTTTAGCGATTCTTTCAATTGTCCTCTTTGTCCATTTACTATCCACCTCTCTATAGTCATCCAATGAAGCAGTACCATTAGAGGTGTTTTGTAAATAGTTTTTTAATTTCAGAGCACCTGGTTTTAACGTATCTAATTTCATACCGTCACCTCATTGAAATTTTTAACAGCTTTTACTTGCCAATCTTTTAAGAATCTAGCATATGCCAGAGGTTTACCGTGTCTTTTGATATTTTGGGAAAAATCGATAATATGACATTGTTTTGTTCCACCGAATTTTTCACCACGTAAGCCGCGCCCAACCATTTGTTCATATAAGATAATACTCGATGTCGGACGACAGATTAAAATATGATCTGTTTTTGGTGCATCAAAACCTGTTGTTAATACACCGTAATTAAATAGGAATTCTATCTCCCCTTTTTTAAACGCATCAATATGAATTCTTCTAATTTGCTTAGGTGTTTCAGCAGAAATAACTGCCGATTTACGGCCGATGGAGTTCATAACCATTGCTAAAAATTCAGCATGTTCAACAGTACAAGCATATACTAGAGAAGAGGAACCTTCTGCTATTGACATCAAATATTCAATAATATGGTAATTACGTTCATGATTTGTTGCTAAAATTCTTAGAAACTCAGAATTCAAATCCCCACTTTCTTCATCCATCATATCATCTGCTACTTCAATTTCTTCTCCATCTTCATGTAATAAAAAGATAGGCTCTGCCAAGTAACCTTTTTCTCGAAAATACAGAAGAGGATTTTGTTCATACTTATCCATTTCGGGTAATGTAGGATGAATGAGATAAGCCTCGAACTCATCCACTAAACGAACTGTTTCACCATTGTTCCTACCAGGAGTGGCTGTTAAACCACAAATTGGGAACAAATTTTCTCCTACTAATTCTCTAGCTTTTTCAAATAATGTTTGATAACTTCGTGCAGTAGCATGGTGAGCTTCATCAATAATGACTGCTCCACAATTTTTAAGTATCTCATTTAAAGCAGAATCATTGTTATTAATACGGGTGTAGAGCTGTTGAATACTCGCGATAACTACTCCGCCTATTAAATTTTCCTCTTTTAACTGTTTCCCACCAAAATATCGATAAATACGAAGTGCTTCCGAAAACTCCCTATCTTGCCACATATCAACTATACATGAAATTGCTTGTTCACAGAGCTCTTCACCTTGCGCAATCCATAGAAGATATTTACCTTCAGAAAACCTTGGTTGCATCCATTCTATGAAACTTTCAACTGCTACTCTTGTCTTACCTCCACCAGTTGGAAGAGTGACAACACATCTAGTTCTATCTTCCTCTTTATTTAATACACTTAGCATTTTATCTTTTAATTCACGTTGATATTCCACTAACGGTGGTAAACTTTTTCTTGGTTCAATATCTTGAAATGGGTCAGTGTCATGATCTTTTGGAATTGAAATACCTGAAAATAAAAGCGGAAATTCCAAAGTTTGAATGAAATCTCTAGCCCATTTACCTCCCATCACCCATTTCTTATTTGCTAAAGCATTTGGCATATAAGAAGGGGACTTTATATTTTTTCCACTAATAGGATTACGTTCATACAATCCGATCAATTTATTTTCATCTAATTGTCTTAACAGAAATGCTCTTAACTCTCGTACAGCATCATTGCTACCTGCAAATAAGTATGGACCTTTGTTAGTTACAATCATTCTTGCTAACTGATAAACATCCATTTCCCCTTCTTCTAAGTCTAATAACATACGATTTACCTCTTTGAAATATTCAGTGCCAATAAATTTTACTAACATCGTTTGATCCACGCCATATTTATCTATGAGTAATTTTACAATTTGTCTAATATCTCTTTCAGTTGGAAATGCATTCATTTTTAACCTCCTTAACCTCCCCATTCTCCACAACATAAATATAAACCATTCCCGAAATATCACGCAGGTCTTCAAGCTCATTCTCACTAAAGGTAAACTCAGGATCATTAGTTAATACAATAAACCTCTGTTCCCCATTATATCGCTCGCTAGAAAAGTCAATTAGCCCTAAATTATTATATTGCTTAACATTCAAACGACCATGTGCACGCTCATACTGTGAAACAGCTTCGTAATAATCATTTGCAAGTACTCTTTGACATTTACCTGTAGGCATGACATCCAATGAAATCACTAGTTTAGGTGGTTTTAGCGATACATTCTTCTGCTGATTAATCAATTTTAGTCTTTCTTCCTTTTTAATGTCTAAATCCATTAATTTAGCATTCATTTGATTAATCAATGCACTATTACGGTTATCTATATTTTCTTGTTGATATTTATCTAGTTTTTTTAGTGTTTCACGATATTGTTGGTTAAAGGACTTTTCCAGGAAGGTAGACATCTTATTTAATTGTTTTTCCCTCTTACTATATATTCTATCTCGAATTTCAATAGACTTTCTCATAATTTCTGTTATACATTGCTTGTTACCTACAGACTCTTCTTCAAAATCATTCTCATCAAACTGGTTATAAAATATCCAATTAGAGTCTAAAGTAATTACTTCACCATTGTCTCTCTTGCCTAAATGTATCATTTGACTTTCTAATTTTTTGCCTGTACCATCCACAACGGTTATTTCATATAGCTCTATATGTAACCTTTCTGGAACATTCGTACTTACTTTATAATGCTTCCAGGTGTACCCCTCCGTTTCTTGTTTCATTAATTGTAATCCAACATTTAATAATGGATGGGTTTCATTAATCAGTGGAACATCTTCCGTCACTGTTTCCATTGAATTAGTGAAACGATAACTTTCCAACTGCCTATCATTCAATTCAGGTATTTGATCACGAATAAATTTAGGTAACCTTTCTATCCGAAATACCTTTTCGTCCTTAGACTTTGCAATCCTAACTCTTTTTTTCTCTAGAATATAAGTCGTAAAATCCGCATAAGATCTTAATGGAATACGATGAATCATCCAATTATCTTTCTGTCTTTTTAATGATGGTAGGTTTATTTCATCGTCTACTAATCTTTCTTCTCGAACTAAATCAATTAGCTTTTTATGTTCATTGGAAAGTGTTTTGTCCATATTTTCAATGATTTCATCTAAATTCTCTCTTTCCATAATAGCTTTCTGCATAAGTTCTGATAAGCTATCATAGTTATCCTCTAATACCTCACCAATGAAATCATAAACTAAATCGGATCCTAAATCTGTTCTCATTTGTTCCATTTTATCTAGTAGCTTGGCCATTACACTACCTTCTCTTGTATTTTTCGCTACAAGATTAAAAACAAACACTTCATTTTTTTGACCAATGCGATGAATCCGCCCCATCCGTTGTTCGAGTTTATTTGGATTCCATGGAATATCATAATTAATCATTTGATTACAAAATTGTAAGTTAATAGATTCTCCACCGGCATCAGTAGCTAACATAATTTGACAATCACCACGAAATAGCTCCACTTGTTCACGACGCTTATCCATAGAAAATCCACCTATAATCTTAGCAATCTTGGAAACCCGTTTTGATAATTTCTCTTCCAAGTAGTTCAGTGTATCAACAGCTTCTGTAAATATAATAATCTTTTCATTTTGTTCAAGAAGACCATTCATCCCAAATAGGGTATCTTCTAATTCTTGATACTTTCTCTCTACCTCATAAAGTTTAATCCGTTCAGCCTGTTTTATAAGACCCTTTAAAACAAGGATTTCCTTTTTTAACTCTTTCATATCCACTTCAGCAACAGAAAGTTCTAATTGCTTTTCTATTTCTTCTTGATATTCATTACTCTCTTCTAAATAATTTTCGGTTTCAATTTTTTTCATCTTAGAGCTTTTTGCGATGTACTGATTTTCTAGATTAGATTAAAAAAATTTACTCTAAAAATTTACCACATTTTCATTTTTAGGTATGATTTTCTATGCTTTTCCTGCCTTTAATGGTT
>Ga0207747_1001519_pt1 | contig 15938 bp, 17 predicted proteins | sample HigsolmetaGSP11D_FD_184839 | JGI IMG/M metagenome (GOLD analysis project Ga0207747, IMG submission 184839) | High solid enriched microbial communities from the Joint BioEnergy Institute, USA - SP1-1-D (SPAdes) | ecosystem: Engineered > Bioreactor > SSF (Solid state fermentation) > Aerobic >...
TTTGTATATGTCATCGTAGCAGCATTAAATATATTATTCTCCAGTATACTATCAAGGTATTTTGGTGCATTGGGTGCATCGGTTTCTATCTGCATCGTTTACATTATACGACTAATAATCATGAACATTGTCTATTACAAAGTACTACATATTAACGTATTTTCCTTTTTCAAAGAATGCTATATTAAATTGGCACCTCCAATGGTAATCACATTAGTAATCGGATTAATCATCAATCAATTTACAAACTATTCTCTTCTGACATTCCTAATAAAAGGAACATTTATCGTGGTTTTTTATATCATATTATTATGGAATATGTCGCTAAACCAATATGAAAAATCATTTTTAAAGAATGTCTGAGAGGTATCGTATGTATAAAAATAAAACGTTACTTATTACAGGTGGCACAGGCTCTTTTGGAAATGCCATATTAAAAAAATTTATCAATACCGATATTGGTGAAATTCGTATATTTTCCAGAGATGAAAAGAAGCAGGATGATATGCGCAAGATTTATAAAAATGATAAGATCAAGTTCTACATCGGGGATGTAAGAGATATAGCATCGATAAAAAATGCGATGCATGGAGTTGATTTTATCTTTCATGCAGCAGCATTAAAGCAAGTTCCATCTTGCGAGTTCTTTCCTCTGGAAGCAGTAAAAACCAATATCATCGGAACGGATAATGTACTGACAGCAGCGATTGAATATCAGGTACGAAAAATCATATGCCTATCAACGGATAAAGCTGCTTACCCCATTAATGCTATGGGGATATCGAAGGCTATGATGGAAAAAGTCTTTATTGCCAAGTCAAAGACAGTGGATCCTAAGATAACGACGATATGCGGAACCCGTTACGGGAATGTGTGCGCTTCCAGAGGTTCCGTTATACCGCTTTTTGTAGAACAGATAAAGCAAGGAAAACCTCTTACAATCACGAATCCGAATATGACAAGGTTTCTGATGAGCCTAGAGGAGGCGGTTGAATTAGTGGAATATGCATTTGCCTATGGGCAAAGCGGTGACATTATGGTAAAGAAATCACCAGCCTGTACCATTGGTGATTTGGCAACCGCTTTGTTAGAAATATTCCATGCGGATAACGAAATTCGAATTATCGGTACAAGGCACGGCGAAAAGCTACATGAAACCCTGATGACCAAAGAGGAGTATTATGTAGCCGAAGATAAAGGAGATTTCTACCGAATACCGGCGGATCAAAGAGATCTCTATTATGATAAATATTTTGTTATAGGAGATCAGAAGCTCTCAGAGGAAAAGGAATATAACTCCAACAATACAAAGCGATTAACCGTAGAAGAGATTAAGGAAAAATTATTAGGTATTGATTACATTCAAAAAGAATTGGCCGGGTGGGAAAAATGAAAGTATTAGTTACCGGTGCAAGCGGATTCATCGGGAAAAATCTTGTAACGAAATTGAAAGAAGAAAAAGATCTTAAAATATATGAATATGACAAGGATTTAGATAAGCAAACACTGGAAGATTATTGTAAGGAAGCAGATTTTGTATACCATTTGGCTGGTGTCAACCGACCTGATGATGAAGAAGAATTTATGAAAGCAAATTTTGGCTTTACTCTTGAGCTATTAGAAGTTTTAAGTAAATACCGCAAGCAATGCCCTGTAATGCTATCTTCATCCATACAGGCCACATATAACAATAGCTATGGAAAAAGTAAAAAGGCAGCAGAAGAGCTGGTTATAGATTACGCGATGAAAAATAACACGAATGTATTTATCTATCGACTTCCCAATGTGTTTGGCAAATGGTGCAGACCCAATTACAACAGTGTGGTTGCGACCTTTTGCCATAATATTGCGAGAAATCTTCCCATTAGGATCGATGCTCCTGAGAAAGTAATGAATTTCGTATACATCGATGATGTTGTAAATGAGTTCATACGATTGCTACATCAATCTGTTTCCAAGAAAACGGATTTCAATCAGACTTATTATGAAGTTAAGCCAACTTATTCGATTTCCTTACGAAGGATTGCCGAACTGTTATATTCCTTTAAAGAAAATCGTCAGATTGGGCTTATCCCGAATCTTGCAGATGCATTTACTAAGAAATTATACAGTACGTATCTAAGTTATCTGCCGGAAGAGAATTTAAGTTATAAGCTAACCATGCACTGTGATTATAGAGGGTCCTTTACAGAATTTCTAAAAAGCAATCAAAGCGGACAAATATCGGTAAATGTGATTAAACCGGGGATTACGAAAGGGAATCATTATCACCATACAAAGACAGAAAAATTCCTTGTGGTAAGCGGAAGAGGGGTAATTCGATTACGACATATCATATCCGGCCAAAGCAAGGAATTCCTTGTAAATGCTGATAATCTGGAAGTCATTGATATACCGCCTGGATTCTATCATAATATAGAGAATCTAGGTGACACGGATATGATAGTTATGATATGGTGCAATGAAATATTCGATAAAGAGAATCCTGATACTTATATATTAACTTAACTGCCTGAAATAAATGAATTATTGCGGCCGGAAAATATGGAGCGAATCCATAAGTTATATTCATATCATCTAAGAAACCATGAAATGAAGGAGTAATCATGAAGGCTTTAAAGGTAATGACTGTAGTAGGCACTCGTCCGGAAATTATTCGGTTATCTTCCGTAATAAGGAAACTTGGCAATACTGCAGCCATAGAGCATTATCTGGTTCATACGGGACAAAATTATGATTATGAGTTAAATGAAATTTTCTTTGCCGATTTAAAGCTTCGCAGACCTGACTTTTACCTGAACGCAGCCACATCCTCTTCCATAGAAACCATAGGGAATATCATTTCCAAAATGGAACCGGTACTGGATGAAATCAAACCGGATGCGTTTTTAATCCTTGGGGATACCAATAGCTGTTTGTCTGCGATTGCGGCAAAGAAGAAGCGTATCCCAATATTCCATATGGAAGCCGGAAATCGCTGCTTTGATCAGCGAGTACCGGAAGAGATTAATCGTAAGATCGTGGATCATTTGTCCGACATTAATCTACCATACAGCAGTATCGCCAGGGAATATCTTCTCAAAGAAGGTATCCCGGCGGACAGAATTATAAAAACCGGAAGTCCGCTTTATGAAGTAATTCAGGAACATATGGATAAGATTATGGCATCTAAGGTGTTAACGAAATATGATCTTAAGCCACAGCAATATTTTCTGGTATCCTCCCATAGGGAAGAAAATATTGATTCGGATACGAATTTTATTAAATTTGTTGCAATGCTAAATATGATGGAAGAGCACTATCACCTTCCAATTATCGTAAGCACCCATCCAAGAACTTGGAACAGAATTAAAAAAGAAAATATTACATTCTCAGAGAATATCAAATTATTAAAACCCTTTAGTTTTACTGATTACGTTAATTTACAGATTAATGCAAAAGCGGTATTAAGTGATAGTGGCACCATAAGTGAAGAAACCTCTATACTCGGATTACGTGCTTTAAATATTAGGGAAGCGCATGAGCGGCCTGAGGCAATGGAGGAGGCTACGGTGATGATGGTTGGATTGAATAAAGACCGGGTAATGGAAGGACTTAAGATATTAGAAACGCAAAATCCTGAAACAATTCGAAAGGTTACGGATTACATGGTTCCCAATGTTTCTGAAAAAGTACTTCGGATTATCCTATCCTATACGGATTATGTGAATAGAGTTGTGTGGAGCAAATAAAACAATTGGTCAACGATTCACTTATCATGAATATGAGGCTGTTGCAATTCTATTGGGGGTACACCGGTATAACCGATACAGTGTGTGTTACATAAAGCTAACAATGTATTACGGTTATAATCTGTGTATCCTAATATTTGCAGCAGCCTCGTATTGATAATGAAGAAAAAGTTATATCCTCATACACATTTGGTGTATGAGGAAACCTTAGTAACTCCAATGAAATTATTTATATTATCTCATTTGCTATGAGAGTAAACCGGAAAAGAGAGGTCTTCTCCTAATCCAGAAGAATACTCTTCTTAGTAAACCAAATAGGATACCATAAACGATATTTATCAAGGTACTCAGGAGTATATATTTTCTTGTAAAGCTTAAGCAGTTAAAGTAATCTAAGAATATCTCTACATTTACAATATCTTTCAGGAAATATAGGCCGGTAATCATTGTTGTAAAAGTGAATAAGTCAAGAATGAACGCAACACGCCAATCAATTTCTGTTGTTAAACGAGCAAATATACTAAAGAATAAAGCACCCAGTAATCCCGGAACGATAAGCGCAAGGAAGAATTGAAATAGTTGAAATGCCATAGTGCACCTCCTATGATTTTTATTTATTATAAAATATGCTAAATTTCTATATAATGTTACATAGGTTACTAGTTAGAGAAGGATTCATAGTAATTAAATTTCATTACGAAGCCTTTTACTTTTATTCAAGTACTAATTTTACTTTTTATCTGATTTCTTATGCCTTTTAATAAAATAAGTAATACCAACGATACAAACGATCAAGCCTAATAATGCAGGTTTTAGAATAGACATGCCGGCTTCACCGCTAAATGCAACACTCCATATAAATTTTAGAACGGCTGCCCCAATGACAACACCGATGATCCATTTCCAGTTTCTTTTCCATGCTGCTAACAAAAGCATAACGAAAAAGAGTGGTACTGATAAACTCATAACGATTTTGGGAACGGTCCAAGCTCCTCTGAGGTAATCCATTTCAAATGCTAAAAATTCTAGTACTTGAGGACTGCTGGCAGCAGGGGCAGGAAACCAGAACATACTTGTTAAAAGAGCGAATATGGAAACGAATATTCCGGTATAACTTCTCTTAAATGCAAATATAACCATTGGTATGATAAATAGGGGCCTTATATACCAGCTTAATATGTTATGATGCCTTTTAAATGCCCAGTTAAAAAATACATCATTGGTCAGAAATAATACGAGAAACATTATAGTGGCAATTGCAAATAACATCCCTAACGTCAAATCTAATTTCTTTTTCATGGTAAGCCTCCTCCATTTTCTTTTTTCCTAACTCCGTTAAATATGATCCTTAAGAGGGAATCAACGAAGTGATTAATCTCTTCTGCATTATTTTCATATTTTAGATCACCAAACTGTTCAAGCATATAGTTATTAACTGCACTATTTAGCGATTGCAGCAACAAACTTAAGGCTTGAGGATTTACGCTGTTGTCTATTTCGCCTTTCGCTTTTGCATTCTGTAGTCATGATATAAACGTACAAATCTAGCTTATCATTAAAATATTGATAGAAGCTTCCTTTGGCAATCTTTGCTTTCTTGCATATTTGATTGATACTGGCGGTATTATAGTTGGATTGAGAAAATTCTTGCATAGCAGATGAGATAATCAAGTTCCTTTTGTCATCTGGCAAGTTAAAAAAGGTTTCTTGCGGCATATTTCCTCCTATCATAAATATGTGACCACATGGTCAAATAGAAATTGATTTTTATAAACAGAACGGCTATGCTAATAGTGTCTTTTATTATTTGCATTAGGTAACGGCTTGTAATAAACAGCGGTTAATTTTCTTGAGGAATATTTAACATACATTCAGTTGTTAGATGGAAAGATTCTTGGTATGCTTAGAGTAGCAAAGGCCTTTGCATATGAAACCGGATAAGGAGGTAGTTTATATGCAGATTGGAGAAATAATAAGAAATTACAGAAAAAGATTAAATATGACGCAGGAGGAAATGGCTAATTGTCTTGGAGTAACAGCGCCTGCGGTTAATAAGTGGGAAAATAGTAATTCATTGCCTGATATTATGTTATTGGCTCCTATTGCCCGACTGCTTAACATTTCTCTTGATACTCTTTTGTCTTTTGAAGAAGAACTTACTGATGAGGAGATAAACCATATTATTCATGAAATGGATAGCAAACTAAAAAACGAACCATATGAAGAGGTATTTCAGTGGGCAAAAGGAACAATCGAACAATATCCTAATTGCGAACCGCTGATTTTGCAACTGGCAATGATTTTAGATGCATCGCGTTTGGCAAAAGATATTCCAGATTCAGAAAAATATGAAGGGTATATCAAAGATTGGTATCTACGTGCTTTGGGCAGCGAGGATGAGGATATTAGGTATAGAGCTGCTGATTCCTTATTTGGATTTTACTTAAGAAAGGGACAGTACGAGAATGCAGAGGAATATCTAAAATACCTTTCCAATCAAGATCCGGAGAGAAAGAGAAAACAAGCATTTATTTACAGCAAGACTAATCGGGTGTATGAGGCCTATAGGGCATATGAAGAATTATTGTTTTCGGGTTATCAAATGATGAGTATGGTATTTCAGAGTATCTATGTTATGGCTATGCAGGAGAACGATAGGGACAAAGCCCATATGCTTGTTGAGAAGCAAAGAGAACTAGCGAAAGTTTTTGAAATGGGGAAATACCATGAGGCATCCTGTGGACTTGAACTTGCAACAGCAGAAAAGGATGTTGAGGCTACATTAAAAACGGTGGAGAGCATGCTGGCTAATGTTGATAAAATATGTGATTTTACCAAGTCTCATCTGTATGAACATATGGAATTCAAGGAACCCGAAGAAACCTTCGTGAAAGAGCTGTATAAAAACTTACTGACTAATTTTAAAGATGAAGAAACCTTTAGCTACATGAAAGAAAATAAACGTTGGCAGGAGTTCATTGAAAGGAGGTAATATTACGGAATTTCAGCCTATTACAGAAGATTTATTAGAAGAGACACTAGAAATACTTAACGCAAATTCTTTGTATAATGTTCTTGAAAACGGCAGTCCCCAAAGAACAATCGAGGAAGCCAGAAATGAATTTCTTAACCAGGATACGGAAAGTTATCTTATCGTTTTAGAGAATAAGTATATTGGGATTATTGATTTTCTAAAAAATAATCCCAATGATGGCTGTCCTTGGATAGGTTTACTTATGATTCATGGAAAGTACCATTCTATGGGATATGGTAAAATGGTATACAAAATATTTGAGGAAAAGTTAATACAACAAAACTATAATAAGGTTCGAATTGGTGTTTTACAGGAAAACAGGATTGCTTATAAATTTTGGACTTCGCTGGGTTTTCAGCTTTATACGAATAAGCAATGGCAAGGTAAAGCTATTGCTTGTTTAGAAAAAAAGTTGATATAAATAAGTAAACAATAAGGGGGTAAAACTATGTTGGAGTTGCCGGGTAATAAATTAGAGTATGCAGTCGCATCGGTAGAGAAAACCAGGGGAGGTATCTTGGACGGAAAGACAATTATCTTTCTTGGAAGTTCAGTTACAGAGGGTGCCGGCTCCTGTGGCGAGTCCTTTGTTGATTATCTAAAACACAAAGATGGTGTGGCAACCATAAAAGAAGCAGTAAGCGGAACAACTCTGGTTACTATCGATGATAATTCTTATATACCTAGAATGAAAAGCATCGATACCAGTATCAAGGCGGATGCATTCGTGTGTCAGCTATCTACAAACGACGCCACACAGGGACTTCCATTGGGGGCAGTTTGTGACAGCTTTGATTGTGAGGATTTTGATACCACTACAATTGCCGGAGCCATTGAATACATTCTTTCTTATGCTAAGGATACATGGAAGTGTCCGGTAGTTTTCTATACAGGTACAAGGTACGATAGTGAGGAATATGGAAAAATGGTCGCTTTATTGTGGAAGATTCAAAAAAAGTGGAACTGCGGAGTAATCGATTTGTGGAATGATACGGAGTTAAATAATATTACACGTAAACAACGGGATCTCTATATGAATGATGGTATTCATCCAACAAGAGCCGGGTATCTGAAATGGTGGTTGCCCAAAATAGAAAACTACTTAGAGAATCTGATGATGAATCCAGATCATCTGTGATGAAGTAGAGAAGGAACTATTATAAATTGAAAGTGAAAATTAGATACAGGGCTGGCTGGTAATTTACCATTTACTGAAATATATTTCGGTTATCGCAATTTACCAGCAAGCTCTGTTTTTATTGTTTCATGGAAAATAACATTGACATAAATATGGTTTCCATATATAATAATTCATATACGAAATAATTTACATATGAAATATTATTGTTGATAAAACTGCTAAGAGAACAACCATAGATAAACTAGGTTGATAGAACTATTAGCGTTACAATAAGTTAGGAGGTAGTAGCATTATGAAACAGCAAAAGGGATCACGGCTTTTATATTCATGCTTAAATATGAGAAGACAGTTAAACAACATAATGAGCACAGGTAACCTTTCACAAGGTGAATATCTGGTATTACGGCATATACGACTATCCAATCATCCATTGCCGGGCGACAGCCAACATAAGAATATTAAAGCGGCAGATTTATCCGATATACTGGAGTTGTCCCGCCCTTCCATTACACGTATTCTCAATGATCTGGAACGTAAGGGATTTATTACACGCAACATTGATAATAACGATCGACGAAGAGTTAATATTGAATTAACTGAAGCGGGCATGGAAGCCTTGGAAACAGCAAACAACAGGCTACTTCTATTAGCAGAAAGATTAGTTGCAGTATTGGGAGAAGCTGATACGGATAAATTGATTGAACTAATCGATAAACTTGCAGCAATTTATAAAGAAATAGCAGAAGAGAGTGGGGAATAATTGGATGCTTAAAAGTAAGAAAAAGAAATATATGAAATGGGTTATATATATTATCATTGCCACTGTAATTGCCGGAGGTGCATGGCATTTGATTAAAAGTATCAGCACGGGGATATATTTACAGAATAGATTGGCTATCGGCGGCAATAGTAACGTTAATCTGTTAAATCAAATTAACGAGAATTGGACTATGCCGAAGGATTATACCTTAGAAGTTATTGAAGTCGATGAAATTACAATGGAATGGGTACAGGCAAAGGATAGAGAGCCGGATAAAGCAATTTTACAGCTTCACGGCGGAGCTTATACTCGCTCTTTGGAGAATAATGGTGTGACTTATCGGCGCGCGGCAGTGCAATATGCCAAATTAAGCGGGGCCGGAGTTCTGACTGTTGATTACCGGGTTGCTCCAAAACATCCATATCCTGCTGCACTGGAGGATGCCATTCTTGCATACGAATGGCTTTTAAAAGAAGGTTTTCTTGCGGAAAACATCATTATTGTGGGAGATTCCGCAGGTGGTGGATTGACGCTTGCGACAGCCCTTTATCTTAGAGACCACGATATACCGATGCCTGCAGCTTTAATTACGATGTCTGCATGGACAAATCTAAATTATAGACGCAGTAAGCCGGCATATGTAGGCAATAACCGTGCTGACGATCCGTATATTTCCCCGATATATGGTGAGTATCAAGGCTTTCCGCCCATGCTCATGCAGGTAGGTGGAGATGAAATCCTTTTAAAAGATACCGTAAAAGTAGCCGAAGAAGCAAAAGAAGCAGGTGTATCGGTTCAGCTGACAATCTACCCTGGTATGTTCCATGTGTTTCAGATGCTATTTCCGGAGCTGTCGGACGCAAACGCAGCATGGAGCGAAGTGGAAACTTTCATAAAGGATATCTATGCCGACAAGTCATAGATTAACCCGCTATCAAAAGTGCTTACATTTCATAATGTAGGCACTTTTTTCTACGCATAGCAAATATTGCCAAGCCCGATTCACTATGCCAAAGAAAAACCATATTAAATAACCGGAAAAATTGAAATATTCACTAATATTGAATGGCAAGGTTGTATTTTACGTATAATAGGCGACGGGAAAAATGTAAACTATAATATATACAGAATGTTAAACAAAGTTGATTGGAAATGAATAATAAACATTATATAATAGATACAAAGGATGTGAAAAGTATGATTCATATGAATTTGAAAGAATTAAGAAAAGTTCATAGATATACCCAAGAAGAAGTGGCTGAGAAGATTGGCGTATCAAGACAAGCAGTTGCAAAATGGGAAAACGGCGAAACAGTACCGGATATCAATAATTGCATTGCTTTAGCCAACTTGTATGGTGTCTCGCTTGATGACATGGTAAATCATTCGAATCAAAAGGACGGAATAGGTATTCAGCCTAAGGGTAAACATGTATTTGGTATCGTCAAAGTTGGAGAAAGAGGTCAAATCGTAATTCCCAAAAAAGCCAGAGATATCTTTAATATTAACCCGCAGGACAGCCTACTCGTTCTGGGAGATGAGGCGCAAGGGATTGCTTTAGTTAAGCACGATAAATTCATGGAGTTTATCGAAGCTGTTTATAATTCAAAAGAATGTAGTGAATAAAAGGTAAAAGGGAGGTTTTAAATGAAGAAGAAAAGAAGAATAATACTTGCCGGTATTTTAATAATAATCCTTTTTGTTGTAGGATCTTATTTTTATACCAATAGCACATATATGGATAAACCGTTAAAAGAAATGTATAGAGCAGGATTTACCGAAAAGCAAATAAAGCTCAAAGATGGTACGAGGATAAATTATGGGGAAGGTCCAAACAATGGGAAAACACCACTGTTATTAATACATGGACAAGGTATGACTTGGGAAGATTATGCAAAAGTCTTGCCGGAATTATCAAAGCATTACCATGTATATGCTGTCGATTGCCACGGTCATGGAGAATCCGACTGGAATTCGGAAAAATATTCAGCGAAGGCAATGGCGGAAGATTTCATTGAATTTATTGATGTAGTCATAGGAGAAAAAGCAGTCGTTTCCGGTCATTCTTCAGGAGGAATGATAGCGGCATGGATGGCTGCATATGCACCGGATCGTGTGCTGGGGACAGTGATTGAAGATTCCCCATTCTTCTCTACGGAACCTGGTAGGAGAGAAAAAACATACGTATGGGTATATGGCTTCCAATTATATGAAGACTTTAAACATCAGAAGGAAGAGACCGATTACTTAAAGTATAGTTTAGAAAGAAGTTATTGGAGAAAGCTATTTGGGGATTTCCTTTGGAATAAATTTACCAAAGATGCAGTAGCTTATTATAAAAAACATCCGAATGAGCCTGTGCATTTAAAGTATTTACCTCCGCAGATAAATCGACTATTTGAATCTGCGACTTATCCATATGATCACAGATTTGGTGAGACATTTTATGATAATAGCTGGTTTAAAGACTATGATCAAGCAGAAGTGCTATCCTCAATCAAAAGTCCCACGGTATTCATCAAAGCTACTACTAATTATGATGGAGATTTATTAATAGCAGCTTTATCCGATGAAGATGCCGATCGTGTGATTTCCTTATTGGAAAATGGAAAGAGAATCGATGTGGATAGCCCCGGACATGATATCCATTACGATAAACCGAAAGAATTTATTCAAATTATGACCGATTTCTTAGATGAAGTGAAATAATAACATGGCAATGGATGATTATAAAGGGTGATATGGATATGAATAAGCCTTATTTAATCGTTGTTACGGGTAGGCCAGGAGCGGGTAAAACAACGTTCTCCAAAGAGCTTGGAAAGCAGTTGTTTTTTCCTGTTATCAGCAGAGACGAATTGAAAGAGGGATATGTTCACACATTTGGGAAACGGCACACGGAATTGCCAAAGGATACAAATAAAATCGTAACAGAAATTTTTTTTGAAACTATGAATTACCTTCTGTCAGCGAATGTCTCTTTGATTGTAGAAGCGGCCTTTCAACATAAAGTATGGGAAACGAAACTGAACATACTGAAAGAAAAAGCAAGAATAGTGATACTCATCTGTAAGGCGGAAAATGATCGGATATGTCTGGAGCGTTTTCTTAAACGGGGATTTGAAAATCCAATGAGAGAGTACTTCCACGGGGATAAAGGGGTTGCACTAGCAAGGAATGGAATCCAATTGAATGTAAGCCAATACGATGAGCCACATCTGGATTTTCCTACAATCCATATAGATACCACAAGTACTTACAAACCATCAATGGAAGAAATAAAAACAAAAATTCTCGGAGATTACTATTTATGACTAGTGAATAGGTTTGCCAAATGGAAAAATACGAAGTAGGAAGAAACATTTTGCAAGTATTAGCCCTTATGGTAAAATAATTTTATTAGCAATACTATGGTAAATATAACTGGATAGGAAATTGCCAGATATTTTGAAAGTTTATACTGGCGAAAATAGCAAAGAAAGGACATAATATGAATAATAAAAATAATCGTATTTATAAAATGAGTTTTGCAAGTGTCTATCCCCTCTATATTGAAAAGGCAAAGAAAAAAGGGCGCACGAAAGAAGAAGTGGATGAAATTATCCGTTGGTTAACAGGGTATAGTCAGGAGGAGTTAGAGGCACAAATAGAAAAGCAAACGGATTTTGAGACATTTTTTAATGAAGCGTCGCTGCGCAATCCGAACCGAGTTTTAATTAAAGGGGTAATCTGCGGAGTTCGTGTGGAAGAGATTGAGGATCCATTGATGAGAGAAATTCGCTATTTGGATAAGCTGATTGATGAATTGGCAAAAGGAAAAGCTATGGAAAAAATTCTGCGTAAATGATCTTATAAATGTTCATATGCCTATAGGTCAATTATTTACAAGTGCAATCCTATGTATATCATCGTTTGCACAGGTGTATGTTTGGCTTATAGAGATATTGAGAAAGTAAAAAAGGTTGGTTGCAATAGATAAAGAGGATTTGCGACAGATACAAATCGAAACGGATCGAAGATGGAAGCGGATATCGATTAGAATAAATACTAGATTAGTTGAAACAAACATTAGAAAAAGTGTTCTAATTTTAGTGCAGAATGATAGCAATTAACATTCGCTACTAAGATTAGAACACTTTATTTATTCATGGGAAGTAAATTGGCTTGCCCATTCATCTTGATCCTTTTTCGGTTTACTTATTTTCTTTTGCCATAGCAGGTTTTATTACCGATTTCCATGCATGCATTGCTAAAGCAACGGCAATTACTCCGTAGCAAATAAATACGCGGAAATACTCACCAATCAGGGAGCTTCCGAACAGATTACTTGCGGAAAGTGGGGCAACAACGAATAAGGTATGGAATAAAATCACACCAAGCACGGCCTGTTTGTTGTTTGCCATCTGTACACTAGCTCCGCCAACAAGTAATGCGGCAATGGCATACTGTCCAACCATAGTATGAGCACCATAGGTGGAAAATGTACCGAGATTTTGTAAGTATATGATTTGTCCCCATGCTGCAAGTAAAGTAGATAAACACATAGCGATGATTCGGGTTTTGTTTACATGAATACCGGCTGAGTTGGCAACTGTTCTGCTTTGTCCAACGGTTCTCATATTCTGTCCAAGTCTTGTACTCAAAAGCCAACGATTAAATCCACATAATAGGATAATCGTTGCATAGGTACAAACAGGAAGATAAACGGCCAAAGTAATTTCAAAAATCGCTGGTACATAGGTAAGCGCATAGGATATGATCGCAACGATAAGAATAGCAATAAAGCGGTTAATATCCGTATCTTTGTCTTTTTTTACTAAGCGAATGGAGATCAGCTTCACTAAGGAATAGACAATAGCAATTGCACAAGCTATGGTTATGGCATCCAAAAGGAGTAATCGATCGGTGCCCATAAATTGATTTACCATAGGAATATAGGTAACTCCAAAGGCAATTGGTAACAGGATCAATTTAATGATTTGGCTGTTTCGTCCTTCCTTCTTTTTATTAACAAGAAAATTCGCTAATACAATAATAAAGGATATGATGAGTATCGTACGAGCCAGAATTAACATACTGATATTGTCCAAGGAGTATTTCAGATTACCGGTAAGGTCAATCGTGTTTTTAACACCGATACCGTTCGGTGGTATCATTAAGGTTTTATCACTGATTGGAATGATTCCACCGATAACGAATAAAAACAGGAATTGGTATAAACCATCTGCAAAGAAAGCCAGTACCATACCGGTGATCATTTCGGAGCCTTTCGTTTTATTATAAAGAACACCAACGAGATAACCAAAAAGAATTGCGATTGGTGTACTAATTAGGAAGCAAAGTAGGAGGCCGCTCACGCCGGTGATTTTCCAGTAAACAACGAAGAAAATAGCAATTTGTGCAGCCATAGCGCCTACAACAATACCAAAGTTCAAGCCAAGTCCCGCAAGGACTGGAATAATCAGAGCCAATACCAAGAAGGTATTTCTGCTAAATCTGGTAAATACTTCAGAAACCGTATAGGTAAGCGGTTTACCGGTAGTGCTAATTCCGAAGATACATAGGATCAAGAACATAAGAACCACTTTGTTGGAATAAATATTCTTAATCAGGTCGCTGCATTGTTTTTTGGTATAAGTAAAGAAATTATTCTTCATTAGTAGCACCTCCTTTTGCTTTTGTCAGTGCGTATAGAATGATACCATTGGAGATAATCATACGCATAATATCGGAAAGGTCCGTATCACTCATGGCTTGGTTGGCTACCGGGAGCGCTACAACTAGAATTCCCTGGAAAAGGAAGGTACCGATAATAACGTGACTTATTCTTGCTTGCGTTGTACTAGCACCACCGATTAATACAGCTGCTACACAGCTAAAGCCCATCATTAAAGGTGCATTATACATCTGCAAAAATCCAAAGGATTGCGCATAGGTAATAATTCCAATGGCACCTAATGTGGTAGAGAGAGCGGTACCGATAATTCTTGTTCTGTTAACATTGATACCGCTGGCTTTGGCAAAGTTTGGGTTAGCACCAGCAGCACTCATTGCAATACCTGTTTTGCTCTTTAAGAAAATATAGATAATAAAGCAGAACAGAAAGAAGAATAATAATAGACCCGTAGGGATAAATAATCCGGTCTCCGGGTTACCGATAACAATTGCACCGGTATTGTTCATAATTTCACTAAAGCTGTTTGCCAAGCTTATCGTATTACGGGCACCTTCGCCGCCGATTGGCCATTTAATATCACCGTTTTGGAATGGAAGTATTACCCACAAAATGTTCATAAAAGCAATAACGGAAAAACCAACATAGGTAGAAACTGTCATCTCAGAACCTTTGACACGATTGAGTAATACGCCGTATCCCATACCTACGAACCAGGCAATCAGGGAAGATAATGCAACTGCAAATAATAAGGACATCCACGCACCGAGTGCTTTGTTATCTGCAAATATCGGTGCGTTGGCGATATTTAATTCTATGGATACTAGGGATCCAAACAATCCGCATACAATACCGAGGCTAACACCAAAGTTTGGTCCATTACCACATTGAATGGAAGGCACCATGGCAAGAACCAGAATGCCATACATACCCCAACGTCGTAGAATATTACTCATAAGAGCAACGACATCCATATTGTAGAAACCAGCCATAATAAAAACCAAGATAAAGAAGGCGAAAATAATCAATCTAGGAAGTCCGATCGATTGATATATATTTTTTATATGTTTATTCATTTCTATGTACCTCCTGTCTAATACCGGACATTGCAAGACCAAATTCGGCATCGGAATCCTCTGGCTTCAATATACGTGCGATTTTGCCTTCCGCTACAATTGCAATTCGATCACATATGCTTCGAAGTTCGTTAAGCTCAGAACTTACCATGATGATTGTTAAGCCTTGCTCACGATTTAACTTGGCTAACAATTCAAGCACCAGCTTCTTTGCGCCGATGTCAATACCTCTCGTAGGTTCGGATACAATTAGCAGTTTTGGATTCAATGTTAATGCACGAGCGATACATACTTTTTGCTGATTACCACCGGATAATCTTCCTACCGCCTGATCTGGGCCGGTACAACGGATATCCAGTGTGGAAATCATATTTTTTGCATGCTGTATGCCTTGCTTTTTATCGTAAATCTTTGTAATACCATAATTCTTTAAGAATTTGCCTTGCACTTGCATCGCAGTAAAAGCAATGTTATGTTCAATGGAATGATTTAACAATAACCCAACGCCACGGCGATCCTCGG
>Ga0207747_1001520_pt1 | contig 15936 bp, 14 predicted proteins | sample HigsolmetaGSP11D_FD_184839 | JGI IMG/M metagenome (GOLD analysis project Ga0207747, IMG submission 184839) | High solid enriched microbial communities from the Joint BioEnergy Institute, USA - SP1-1-D (SPAdes) | ecosystem: Engineered > Bioreactor > SSF (Solid state fermentation) > Aerobic >...
GGTTACCCACGTGTTACTCACCCGTCCGCCGCTAACCAATCAAAAAGCAAGCTTCTTAATTGGTCCGCTCGACTTGCATGTATTAGGCACGCCGCCAGCGTTCGTCCTGAGCCAGGATCAAACTCTCCATAAAAGAAAATTTGATTAAGCTCAAATACTTGTCCGTCTCTAATTCGTCAACGAGGGTTAACGAATTAGAATTATAAACATTAACGTTTTGGTGTTCAGTTTTCAAGGTTCAATTAGATATTTCGTAGTGACATTTATTAATTATATCACATTTTTTTGTTATTTCAAGTATTTTTTTGCTCTTTTTTTCGATAGCTTTTATATTATATCTAATCTATGTTGATGTGTCAACATATTTTTTAAATCCCTTTTTTAAGATGTTCTCATCACAAAGGGAAGTTTATTATATCAACTTAACGGGAAAGATGCAACTGTTTTATAAAATTTATTGAAATAAAGTTAACACGGCTATACACAATACACCAGGAAAGCCTAACACTGTGATGGTAATGGCTGAAAAAAAGTTAACTGGAATGATGATGTTAAATCCATCTAACGTAATATGGGCAATGTATAAGAAGGCAAAGGAACATGCAAGGCGAAACCAAAAAATCGCAAATTTTTCAATGATGACCCCATAACCAATTTTTTTGCTGATTACAAGCAAAATCATGAGTAGCACGCATATAGCACCTAAACCAAAATATGTACCCATCAAATCCCCTTCCGAATTTACGTACATTGGAAACATATGCTATTACGGCTACTCTTAGTATTGTTTTCAGCAAATCATCATTGCGAAATAACTGATTTTCTAATTTTCAACGGATGATAATTTTTCGGATCCGCGCTTCTTTAAATAAATAAAAATGAAGGCTTTCTGCAATTCGGCTTTGGGCAATGACATCCAAATTATAATCTTCCGTCAGCTCCTCAAGCTGTTTTGCATAATTCCAATCATCTTTTGTTTCTTTTATTAAATGAATTAACTGTTCGTCAAATTCTTTTTTCAACTTTCCTTTACGACTAAATAAACCCACCTTATATTTCACGCCGCCCTTCCAAAGCTTTAGATAATGTTACTTCATCCGCATATTCTAAATCGCCCCCCACCGGCAATCCGTGAGCAATCCGTGTTGTTCGGATTCCCGATGGTTTTACAAGACGTGAAATATACATTGCCGTTGCTTCCCCTTCAATTGTCGGGTTCGTTGCTAATATCAGTTCTTTTACTCTTTCGTCTTTTAAACGGTTGATTAAAGAAGCTACATTAATGTCTTCTGGTCCCACTCCATCCATGGGTGAGATAGCTCCATGCAAAACGTGGTACAACCCATGGTAATCTTTCATTTTTTCCATGGCAATCACGTCTTTCGGATCTTGTACAACGCAAATTGTTGAAACATCCCTCGTTTGGTCGGAACAAATGTGGCATGGGTCCACATCTGTAATATGCCCACAAATCGAACAATATGTTAAATCTCTTTTTGCATCAACTAACGCTTTGGCGAAGGATAAAACTTCATCTTCCTTCATAGTTAAAACGAAAAATGCCAGTCGAGCCGCAGTTTTCGGACCGATGCCTGGCAATTTCATAAAGCTATCAATGAGCTTTGATATTGGTTCAGGATAATACATTCAAAATTGCCTCCTAGAATGGAAGGTTGAAACCTTGAGTGAATTTGCCCATTGTTGCAGCTGTTTCTTCTTCCACTTTCTTCAATGCCTCATTAGTTGCAACAATAATTAAATCTTGAAGCATATCTACGTCTTCTGGGTCTACTACAGAAGGATCAATGCTTACATCAAGCACTTTACGTTCACCGCTTACTGTCACCTTCACCATGCCGCCGCCAGCAGTTCCTTCAAATTCTTTTGCATTTAATTCTTCCTGTGCCTGAAGCATTTCTTTTTGCATTTTTTGCACTTTTTTCATCATGCTTTGCATATTACCCATTCCACGCATAAAAACGTCCTCCTTCATTCGCATTCATTTAAAATTATGCTGAAACTTCTTAATCGTCCACTACCTCAACAAAATCTTTTCCAAACATTTTTTCCGCTTCTTTTACAATTGGGTCTTCTGATTCCATTTCTTTCACATCGTCAATGTATGGTGCCTCTGGAACACTTTCCTGAACCTTGTTCTCCGTATTTTGGGCTTTTTTGAGATTTAAACCATTCTCACGAATAAAGTTTTCCCGCAAAACAGTCCATTGTCTTTCCGGAATACATAAAATTTCATACATATTCCCTGTTTGTTGGAAAAGCATTTGTGATAATGCAGTAGTGAGATCTCTGTTATCAGCAACCATTTGACAATGTATATCATACTTGAATTTTATCACAAATGCACTAGAAGATGCTGCAACCGGTTCAGCTTCCGCAAAAAGGGCGGATTGGGATTTTTGCAGCTGATTCAAAGCCGCAAGCCAAGCATTTTTCACTTGGATAATATCCTTTTTCGTAGCTGCTTTTAATACCTCTTTTATTCTGCCCTCTGGTGCCTTAAATCCATTCGTGATTTTTATTCTTTGGCGATTCTCTTCTCTGGCAGGCTGATTGACAGCGGAAATTGCCTGTCCATTTTCCAATTGCTCCTTCAATTGAAAAACCATTTTCTCCAATTGGGCAACTTTTCCGTTCAAAGCAGGGTCTGCTTGAGTTGCATTGACGGCTCCAACATTAGGTAGTTGAGCCATTTTTAATAAGGCGGTTTCCAAGTATACCTTTGTATGATGGGAATATCTCATATCTTGTTGGGTTTTTGAAAGGATATCAATATAACCGTACAATGTATCGGCGGAAAACTCGCGGGACAACTCCACAAATTTTTCTTCCGGCGTAACAAGCTCAAGCAATTCCTCTAAATCTTCGCTTGTTTGAAGCAATAATAAATCCCGGAAAAAGGTAATCAAATCTTCCGACAAGCGGAGAGGATCTTTCCCTTCTGCAATTAGTTCATCCAATAAAGAAAGAACGTGGGCAATATCCTTTTCCTTAATGGCCGCTGCTAAATCATAAAAAACATCTTGGCTGATGGAGCCGCTTACGAGCAGTGCATTTTCAAGGGTTAACTTTTCCCCGCTGAAGGATACTACTTGGTCCAATAAACTTAAGGCATCCCGCATTCCGCCACTTGCCGCTTGCGCAATCACTTTTAACGCCTGTTCCTCATATGGAAGTTGTATATCCTCCAGTACGACTTTCATCCGTTCCACAATATCGCTTGATGAAAGGCGTTTAAAATCAAATCGTTGACAGCGGGAAATGATGGTTGCTGGCAATTTATGCGGCTCAGTGGTTGCTAAAATAAATACGGCATGGGCTGGCGGTTCTTCCAATGTTTTTAACAATGCATTAAAAGCGCTCGTGGAAAGCATGTGCACTTCATCGATAATATACACTTTATATCGGGCACTTGCAGGAGCAAATCGGACTTTCTCAATGATGTCGCGGATTTCTTCAACGCGGGAATTGGAGGCGGCGTCGAATTCAATGACATCCGGGTGTGAACCTTCCGTAATGCTTCGGCAAGTAGGACATTCATTGCAAGGTTCATTGGTTGGCGCTTTTTCACAATTTAATGCTTTAGCAAAAATTTTGGCCGTACTCGTTTTCCCTGTGCCTCGAGGACCAGAAAACAAATAGGCATGGGTTGTTTTATTTGCTAGGAGAGCATTTTGCAGCGTTCTTTTTACGTGGGTTTGACCGGACATTTCACGGAAACTCTGCGGTCTATAGACACGATAAAATGCTTGATACGTCAACGATTTCCTCTCCTTTTTACCTTCGACATTGTTGTAGCTTCATTATATCATTTCTTGATGATGAAGCGATAACAAACGGTGATGAAAAAAGATGGCACAAGAGAGGCCATCTTCTACTTTTTCTTCATTCCTTTTAAAATTTGAGCTACATTTGTTTCTTCCTCTATGATTTCATGGTCCACCGCAATTTTTTTCGGCTTTCCAACTTTCATGAGGAACGTCCAGCCGAATCTTCGGATGGTTATATCCATAAAGAAAAGCAATAAGCTGACTAACAAAAGTAAACTAGAAATGTTTTGGCGGGTAGCTCCTTGTTCTTTAAAAGCCCGAAACACTTCTTGCGGCTCCTCAATCACTTTTCCTCCTGTTCTTTCAGCAATTTCTTTAAGCAATGCTTCATTTGCCGGCTGCAAGTCATATTCTTCGCTATACGGAATGGTGAATCCCGCTTGATACACATCTTCACCTTTTGAAATTCTAAAAAACACTAAGCCCGGTTTTGCATCAACTACTGCCCGCACTTTGCTGGCTGAAAGGGGTTCTAATTGGACTTCCAGCTCATTTCCTTGCTCATCTACAACGGCTACATCCATGAAAGCAGCCTGATTTGTTGGGTCGGTAATAATGAAAGAGCCATCCCCATCCATGCGAATGTCGTAAGCTATATCATTATAATTCGGTAATAATCTGGAAATTGCTGTATACCAAAAATCAAGCCAATGATTCCAACGAGCCCAATCTCCTGTCCAAGCCCCAGTTGAGTCGGAAGTAAAGGCAATGGTCCGCCCCAACCCATATTGCCATTCTGCAAGCACCGGGTCTTCCTTTTCGCTTTCTGCAATAACACGAGCCGCTGCTTTTGCCGTTGTACCGATATAGGCATTCATTTGCGGAACGCCCTCTTCAAATAAATGATTCCATCCTTCCGCTCGGTAGACTGTTGGATAAAAAGGATGGTTTTCAATATAGGTCCGTGAAATCATCGCCGTCTCCCGGGATAAAATCGATGGAATGGTCGTTTCATCCGAAACATCGTAATATCTTCCGCCGGCAAGCTCACTTAAATGTTCTAGCAATCTCCTATCTGCATCCATTCCAATGGCAACCGTTGATAAGGTGATGAACTTTTCCTTTCCACTTTCAATTAAACTCTCATAATCTCCAGAAGTAGTCGACTGTCCATCAGTTAGTAAGATAATATGTTTCCGCTGCAAGTTTAAAGTAGATAAATTTTGATACGCCAATGCCAGTGAAGGATAAATGCTAGTTCCCCCACCCGGCGGTATGGATAAAATTGTATTCATTACCTCTTCTTTATTTTGAATAGGGCTTGTTTCAACCAGCTCCCAAGGCTCAGTGTCAAATGCAATTAGTCCAAAAGTGTCTCCCTCTCGGAGCAATTCGACGGAACGCACCGCCGCTTCCTTCGCTAATTCCATTTTCGCCCCCGACATACTTCCAGACCGGTCAATAACGAGGACAAGCCCTAAAGATGGCAGTTGATGTTTCCCCTGCACTTCCATTTCCACTGGAAGCAGCCGTTCAATCGGCGTTTTAAAATAACCGCCCAATCCAAAGCTATCTTCACCGCCAACCATCATAAAGCCGACGCCAAAATTTTTCACCGCCTGCTCGATGACGCTCATTCTCTCTTCCCCGACAAGATGGCCGGGTACATTGTCAAAAATAATGGCGTTATATTTCAAAATGTAAGACAAAGAACTTGGCAATTCTTCCGCAGCTACTTCATCAAAGGGAATAGAAGAAGGATTTAACATTTTAGCAATGGGTGAATTCCCTTCTTGGCTCACAATCAAGAGTCTTGGAGTGCTTTGAACATTGGTTACACTCGTCAATTTATTATTTTCTAAAATGGCATCTTCATTGGTTTGAATCAATGCTTCATATTTCACTAAACCTTCTTTGCTTCCTTTATGGGGATAAGCAAATACGTTTTTTCCTTCATCCAATTGAATCTTTTCCCGGAAAATAAGCTGATCATTTTCATACAGCCATAACTCTCCATCTGTATCAATCGATGATTCTATTTCCACCACTAATTGCTGTTCTTCTCCTTGGTATGCTACTTGCGGCGTTGTAAAACTGCGAATGGCCACATCGTGAACTACATCTCTTTTAATGGGAACAACATCCACCGATATTTTTGAACCGGCCATTCTCGTAGCACTTTCCAACGCTTCGCCACTTGTCTCTACCCCATCCGATAGAAGGACAATACGAGAAACTTTGTCTTTGTCAACAATACCCGATGCCAATTGTAGAGCCTGCTCGATGTTCGTTTCATCCACTTCATTCATTTCACTTAAAGTCGGCGCATGCTCCAATGTATTTGATAAAATTGCTTCTGTTTGAAAGTTAGAAGCAAAGGAATAAACTCCTACCGAATGGGTTGATTTCTTAGCTTTCAAACTTTCTTTGATGAAGTTCAATACTTCCTTTTCCGTTCCAGCCGTAGAAGCGGAACGGTCAATCAGAAACAGTACTTGCTCTTCTTTAACAGGCAATAAAAGGTAAGGGGAGGCGATGGCAAAAATGAGCAGCGTAACGGCGATCATTCGAATAACCAACACGATTTTGTGCCCTTTTTTGAACATGGAACGATGGCGCAACCACGTCCAAATGAAATACCCTAAGAGTGGTATGAGCAAAAGCAGAAATATTGGATCATCCATTCGCAAACCCATATCTTCTTTGCACCTCCCACTCTATAACAAGCAAGATTAAAATCATAAGCGCAATCCATTTCGCCAAAGATTCATTCCTTACTTCAACCTGACCGCTCACGGCATTTCCCAGCTCAAAACTCGTTCCCTCTTGAATTGTTCGTTCCTTCTGTGGCAGTTGAACAATCAATGGCTTCTCTTCATGTTCAGAGCGGGCAATATAGTACCCCGGTGTTGTCGGCGCCCGAAACTCCTGTGGCTTTGCAAAGGAAAATACGTATTTTCCATCTGCTGTATAAATCGACCAGTCTCCTGGAACGAGCGAAACGGCCCGCTGCTCATTTGGCGTAAAGATGCCCAATGATTTTTTCCCTTCCATCATCTCATTTTGAACGCTCCATAAAAATAAAGGAAAAGAGGGGTTCAGAGGCCAATCTGTAAACTCAATGTCTGTTAAAATCACAATATCGCCTTTTGGAGACCGCTGAATGAACGGATGCTCATCTACTTTCGCAATCGTTTCAAAGTTTTCAAAAGGCGGATACACAGCACTGACATACACATCTTCCAGTGAACTGAAGGCGAACAACTCATCTTGCGACACTTCGACCTTCCCGTTGACCTCCATTTCCACCTCATCATCCCGACCGATTAATAAAATGGGTTCATTCCGCTCCAAAAGTTCCGTTTGATTGGTCACCACAATGGTTTCTTTTAAAGATTTCAATTGTTCATCTGGAACGCTTTTTACATCCAGCCCTAACGATTGAAAGCCCACTTGCACTAACTTATGCATATTTTGACCTACTGCAATTTCATATGGATCATTTCCAACAAAGGACATGAGCGAATTATCCGCTTCGTAATCATCCTTTGCTTGGATCGATGCTATAAGTACATCACTCTTCGGGAGACCTTCAAAGGTGTTGGTCCATTCTTCTTCTGGCTGCAACGTTATCGTTTTTTTCAACAGCTCCTTGCCTTCTTCAGCAAAAAACGAGAGCCTTACCGTTTGATTTTCTTCCGTTTCATTTTTTATTTGCAATAAGGCGATTGTTCCATCCTTTGCATTGGTTGCAGCAAGCTTTGTGATGGCTACATTTTTCAAACCTTTCTCTGCACCTTTTACAATCCATTTCACATGATCGTTTTCAATTGGCAAATCTGAACGGGAAAGAGCATCTGTAAATAAATAAATCGTAGTTGGCGTCTCTCCAACGAAAGCATTGGCCATTTCCATTGCCTTCGTCAGCTGTTCGTCTTCATAAGTAACCGTTAATTCTTCAATCGCCTTTTCAATTTGCCGTACATTCGTTTCTTGCCGAACAATGGCCTTTGGTTCACTTCCTGTTGTGATGATTGTTAAAGGCCTCTCACCGATTGCCTTAACTAAAGAACGCATCTCTTCCCGGTGCTTTTCAAATGTTGATTGTTCTTTTCCCGCAAGCATGGTGGCAGACGTATCCACAATCCATATCACTTGCTCACTAGTGATTTCCTCTGTTTTGATATATGGATTCATTAATGCAAGAACAAAAAGAAAAAGCGCCAGCATTTGTAAATAAAACAAAGCATTTCTTTGCAAATGTTTTAAGTAAGGTGACACATTCGTTTCCTGCATCACTTGTTCCCAAAAAAGAGTAGAAGAAACTTCTTGTTCTTTATATCTCTTTCGGAAGAAATAATAAAGTAGAACAATAATAGGAAAAACGATGGTCCATAGAAACATCCATTGACTAAATCCCAAAATGCATCACCTCACTGTACCCACCGATTCGTTAATAGCTGATGAAAAATGGCCTGCTGTATTCCATCTTCCGCGACAAGTTGAAGGGTTTTAATGCCAAAACGTTGGCAAATCGCACGGAAGGCCTTTTCATGCTCCTCCCGTTCTCTTTTATACCCCTCCAGCACTTTATTGGATATGGAAACATTGAGCTGTTCATCCGTTTCTACATCAATGAGCCGGACATCTCCCATATAAGTAGGATTTATTTCTTCTTTCGTCGCAATTTGAATGCAGCGGACATCCCCTGAAAACCGCGGAAGCTTGCGGAAAAATTGCTCCCATTCTTCCAAAGGTTCTAAACCGTCTGTCACCACAAAAAGAACGGTGCAATCTTTTGGCATTGCCATTAAAGCGTTTTTGGCAAAGCTCCCTTTATAAGACGCCTCTTCTAATTCCGTCACCTTTTGCAAGAAAACTTTTCGATAAGCGGCCCCTTTCCTTCTAAAAAACGAATCTTTTTCTATTGTAGAAAAGGAAAGCCGGTCGTCTCTGTTTAAAACCATAAAACCTAAAGCACAAGCAATCTGCCTTGCAAACAGCCACTTTTTCTCCTCCCCCATCGAGCGGGAAGAATCAAGCAAAATATGCACTCTCATTTCCTGTTCATCTAAAAATCTCTTAATATAATACTTCTCCGTTCTAGCATAGACATTCCAGTCCACTTGCCGCACATCATCCCCTTGGGCATATTCCCGATAATCGGAAAAATCAAGGGAAGAGCCAAAGCGGAAAGAGCGGTGGGAGCCTTTATGATGCCCCCTTAATTTAGAAGATGTAGCCACCGATAAGCGCCCGATTTTAGAAATCAACTCATCCGGCAAAATAAAAGGATTCATGAAGATGCTCCTTGAGGAAGATGATGTAAAATTTCATCGATTAGGTCGTCTGTAGTTTTTCTTGCTGCTTCCCCTTCATAGTTCAAAAGAATTCGATGGCGCAATGCCGGTTTGGCGACAGATTTTATATCCGCAATGGCAACATGGAATCTTCCGTGATAAACAGCCCGCGCTTTGGCCAGTTTAATGATGCTTTGGAATCCCCTAGGCCCGCTTCCGTACATAACATATTGCTTCACAAGGGAAAGGGCATTGTCTTCTTTTGGATGCGTCGCAACCACTAAATCGGCGGCATATTCCAACATTTCATCGGCTACCAGCACTTCCTTGACCATTTGCTGCGCTAAAATAATACTCTCAGCTTCCATCACTTTTTCCAGCTGTACATCTTGTGAACCGGTTGTACGTTTAACAATTTCAATCAACTCTTCTTTGCTTGGATACGGTACTAAAATTTTGCATAAAAAACGATCCATTTGCGCCTCTGGCAAAGGATAAGTTCCTTCCATTTCAATGGGGTTTTGTGTCGCCAATACGAAAAACGGTTTTGCCATAGGTTTCGTATCTCCCAAAACCGTCACCGTCTTTTCCCCCATCGCTTCCAATAAGGCGCTTTGCGTTTTCGGCGTTGCCCCGGTTAATTTCATCAACCAACACCATTTGGCTGAAAATCGGGCCTGGCTGAAACTCAAATTGATGATTGCCTTTATCCGTCCGCTGAATGATATTGGTTCCTGTAATATCTGCAGGCATTAAATCAGGCGTAAATTGAATGCGGGAAAAGGACAAGTCTAAAACTTGTGAAATAGTCCGAATCAGCATCGTCTTCCCCATGCCAGGCAACCCTTCCAATAATGCATGCCCATCAGCTAATATAGAAAACAATGTATATTCAACCGCCTCCTCCTGACCAACAATTAGTTTGCCGATTTCTTCCCTCACCCGCTGCAATTGTTCCGACATTTCCGTATATTGCTGTTCACTAAACAAACGAATTCCCCCTACTCCTCAGACTGAATCGATGAAAAGTACGACTCCACAACATTTTGTAAATCCGTTGGCAATTGTAGACGTTTTGCGCTTTGCAAATAACGTTCTTCGTATACCCCGATGACTTCTTCGTATGGCCGAACAGTTCCTTTCGTTGCTGGAACCGAACCTTTTTGTTCGTCTGCCGGATCTCCTTCTCCTAATGTACCTCCATCAACAGTTGGATCACTGCTTCCCCCTAATCTTTCGGAAGGAACGGAAAGAAGTGTACGCCCTCCCGCTCCTAATCCAGCACCACTTGAAGAGAAGCCTCCTTGACGCACAGCACCAGAGCCGACGCCTTGATTGCTTCCATTTCCTGAGCCGCCGCTTCTTTGGCTTTGTTGATTTCCTTTTCCGCTACTTCCTTGGCCTTGATTACTCCCGGAACCCGCATTGCCTTGGGCTGTCTTCCCATTATCTTGCTGTTGATTCCCTTGATTGTTCCCCGTTCCTTTTGGAGATGCGGAGGCATTTTGGGATTGGGAACTTTTCGATTCATTCATTTGGCTAATCGTATTTTGCAAATCAAAACTAATTGGCTTTCCTAGTTTGCTTAAATACGATTGTGTGCTTAAGGCGTTTTGGGCTAGGGCATTTTGCAACTCCCCGAGCTCTTTTAACTTCTGCAATTCCTCATTCGAGAGCCCTTCCCCTTCTCCCTTTTCAGCCAGCTGCTTTTCCTTCAATTTTTGTTCCAACAAGGTTAATTCTTTTTGCTTTTTCACTACTTCCCGAAGCGCTTCTTCAGCCGTTTCCGCCTCTTTCAACTTTTCTTGAAGTTCCCTCATTTTCTTTTTCACATCTTCAGATTTGGATTTTTTCTCCAACTTAGCGACTTCCTTTTTCATTTCCTGAATCGCAGTCCGCTCCTTCTCCACCCCTTGCGCCTCTTGCTGGGTTTCAGAAGGGAAAATCCATAAAGCTGTCAAAAGGATGGAAGCAAATAAAATGCCGAGCAATGCTTTTGGCCGCCAATATTGTTTCGGACGATTCTTAAAGCGCTCATAAGCTTCATCTGATTCCTTTACCGCTTTATTCATGATGGATTCTGCCAACGGATGTTCATGTTGTTGAAAGGATAAAGCGGTAACCAACTCGTTAAATGGATAATAAACATCCAACTTCCGCAACGCCTCTTTCATGCGAATGCGCTTCTGCCACATATAAACAAAAGTTGACACAATCGTTGCACAGGCTACTACAAAAGCCGTTTCATCATAATAAGGAAAAACAAAAAAGCGGGAAATTATCAGGATCGCCAAGCTAAATAAGATTGAAAGAAAAATTCCATATTGCAATAGAGGCAACATTTTCTCCACGTTTAAGCTTCGTTTTGCCCGCTTTACAAATGTAATTAATTCCTTTTGACGATCCATCTTTCCCACTCCTTAACGATTCGTTTTCATATTTGCCCGCAATTTACGGATTGCGATGGTTAAACAAATAACGGTTATCAGCACATAGAAGATTAAATAGACAATCCAATTTGGAAATTCAATGCCAACTGCTAATTGCAACGTATCCGCTAATTCTGGGTAAAGTAACGTAAAAATCAAAACACCCGGATTAATGCATGCCCAAAAATAAGTGAATGGTGAAAAAGAATTTAAATTTTGAGTATTTTGCTGTACTGTCATTATTTCATCTAAATAAAAGCCAATGAAAAAGAAGAACAGGGTAATACCGCCCAAAAAGATCATGGACCCATAGGTGGCAATCATGGAAACAATCGTTCTTTTCGTAAGGGTCGAAAACATGATTCCAATGCTGCCAATAGCAATCAATGTCACGAAATAAAAGAAAAACATCGTCATAAATTGCCATGGGGATACGCCACCAAATAAAAACACCATACTATACAGCGGCAGCCCCGCAATGAGCATTAAAATGAGAAACGCAACCGATGACAACAATTTCCCGATAATAATTTGGGAAGAAGTTTGGGTCGTCGTCAGCAAAATATTCAGCGTTTGCTTTTCCCGCTCCGTGCTAATGGACCCGGCAGTAAGCCCCGGCGTAATAAACATGACAAGCGCCATTTGCAAAACGGAAAGCACCGCAAACATCAGGAAACTGTCGCTCGGTTTAAAAAAGCCGGAAACCGAAAAATCTGTAAATACAAGCAAGAAGCCGGAAACAAAGATGATGAGAACCGCCAAGTAAAACATCAAGCCGGAAAAGCTTTTAAAGGCGCGGAAACGCAACTTTAATTCCTTCATCAAGACGGGATTAAAAATAAATCCTTTCATTTTGAATCCGCTCCCTTCGTAATGGCCATATACACATCTTCCAAATCCTTTTGTTCCTCCATGAATGCATAAATGGAAAGACCTGCTAAGATGGCTTTATGCAACAATTTCATCTGGTCTTCTGCTGAACCTTTATAAACAAAGGTGATTTCCTCTTTTCCTTCCAACACTTCAATAGATGACACAAACGGATCTTCTTCTAAGAACTTCACGGCCTTTTCGATTTCATTCAGTACTTTCACGGTAATATGTTTATCGCCCTGCAATTGGGATTGAATCGTTTCAACACTGCCTTGGGCAATTAACCGGCCTTTATCAATCACGCCTATTTCATCACACATCTCCGCTAACTCCGGCAAAATATGAGATGAAATTAAAATGGTTTTACCCATCTGTTTCAGCTGCTTGATGATTTCCCGCATTTCGACCCTTGCCCGCGGATCCAAACCGGAAGCCGGCTCATCCAGAATCAACACTTTTGGGTCATGGATGAGCGCGCGCGCTAAACATAACCGTTGCTTCATGCCTCGAGACAATAAATCTACATATTCGTAGCGTTTATCTGATAAATTGACTAGTTCCAACAGCTGTGGAATAAGCACTTTCCTTTCCTTTTCTGAAAGCCCATAGCAGGCGCCATAAAAATCTAAATACTCATCGGTTTTTAACTGGTCATACACGCCAAAAAAGTCCGGCATATAGCCAATTAACTTTCTTACTTCCTGCGGTTCTTTCACGACACTTTTTCCATAAATAAACGCATCCCCTGATGTTGGAGAAAGAAGGGTGGCAAGAATGGAAAAAGCCGTCGTTTTCCCTGCACCATTGGCACCGACAAACCCAAACACAACACCTTCATCAACGGTCATATTCAACTCATCAAGGGCTTTAAAATGCCCAAACATTTTTGTGAGATTTCGAATTTCAATCATTCTTTGCCACCCCCTTCAATTCAATAGACGGCAAATGCATCGGCGACTCATCGCCATCTGCACTAACTTGAAGCAGCATTCTGATTTCGTGTTCATCGGAAAAATATTGTTCGATTTTTTCATCCATAGTCAGTCCTTCCACTGGAATCGCTTCATATTGATTTGTCTTAAAGTTCCAGATGGACATCGTGACTCTATTTTTCTCATGATTTTTTATTTTCATTTCTGTTAATTGGAGATTCTCTTTGAAGATTTCTTTTGGAACGGCGATTCGATATTCATGCTCACCCGGGCTAATGTTCCATTCTTTCGTTTGTTCATCCATAATGTCCGCATACCCGCCATTCATTGGATATACGTAAGTTTCCATCATGCTGTCATTAACCGTAAACTCCCCTTGAATTTCCAATTTTGGCTGGAATGGCTGAACGATAACGGCAATTGGACTCAATTCTGCGCTGTTTTCCAATTGAATGCCGACAAGGGCTTCTTCTGTCCATCCAACCAACACTGGTTGATTTTCATCCACTAAATTTAATGATTGATATTGCAATTGTTCGATTCGTTTCGGAATTAACTGTTTCACCTCTTTTGGTTCATCCCAATAGCCTCTATAAGGCACTGGTTTTATTAAAATCAAACTTTTTATTTCTTTTGACACTTCCACCGTTTCATTTGGTTTCAGATCTCCAATTTCAATTTTTCTTGAACCTGACCAAATGGTTGCATCTTTGATGATAAATGGAAAATTATTCTTTACCGTTCCTTCTATTACTGAATCTTTCACCGTTAAATCAATCTCAAAATTTCCTGCATTCGGTATGTTTGTTTCACCTATGACTGATTGCACGGCCCAATAATTTAAATTGTGCAAATGAATTGAGGAACCATTTCCGTGGTTTTCTGTATAAGCTTTCTCATGCAAACTTCCAGCATTCTCTACACCATAACCAATCGATGCATAAGAAGTCGTATTTTCATCCATTGTCAGCACAAAATCTCCGCCCCGGTTCGTTAAAATGGATTCGGCATAATAGCCGGTTAAATTCTTCCCATCCACCTTATAAAATGCGGATTGATGGATTTGCGGCTGCAAGATGCGATCCTTTGCGCCAAACATAAACATCAATAATGTAAGACCAATGGAAAGCACTGGAATTACCCACCAAGCGTGCTCCCGCTTATCCAGCTTTTTCAAAAGTAAATATAAAATTGGTCCCACAATGAACATATAAAGAATGATGGTGGCAATAATCAAAACGGTATTCACTTGAAAGGAAGGGAATAATTCGTTGATATTTTTCAGTTCATAAGATAAAGAATCTAAATAATTCCCTCTGCTCCAATGGGCGAAGCTTGTTTGCACATCTAAAATTTCACTTAATAGTTTCCCGTACCCATCCATCACTGACAGTGGCTGGTCTCCTAAAGAAAAAGTGGTCTGAATGATTCTCCCTTTCCCTAAATCTATAGAAGACGCAAGGATGGTATCCCCATCTGCAAGTATTTTCTTGCTGCCTTTCCGTTCCGTTGCCTGGAACACTTCAATATTATCCGTAAAGATGCCGCCTTTTGATAATTCACCTAATGCTTCCTTTGTAACGACAACTTTTTCACTCGATAATTGTAAAGGCAGATAGTCGCTTAAAATGCCCATAGAACGATCGATTTGCTCATGGGCTCCAACAAGGAGAATTCCCCCTTTTTCAACCCATTCCAATAACGCTTGCTGCTTTTCTTCTGGCAAATCTCCTATATTCATTTCATCCACAACGAACAAATCCGCCATTGCCAATCCTTTATAATTGGAAGGAAACTCATAGCCTAAAAGCTGATTTAAGTGAAAGATTTCAATACTGCTTGGAGCATATTGCTTCAAACGCAATAAAGCGGCTAAACGGTCGCTATTTTCCGTATAGGTAAAAATGAAGGAAGTATCTCCATCGTGAAAATAGCGGAAGCGTGGATTTTGATCTCCTGAATAATCAATCTTTTTCCCCTTTTCAATTCCCCCTTCATAAAAGAAGAAGAGAGGCTCATTTTGTGAGAGGTAAAAATAATCGTCTGAAAAACCATCTAAATATATCGTTAACGTTTTCGTTTCACCTTCAGCAAGATCTAATGGATACACTTGTGCGGAACCTGCTGAATAAGTCACTTTTGCATCAATGACTAAGTCGCCAGAAAAATCGCTGCCATTGTTTGTAATGGTCAGTTTTATAGGCAACGGTTGATATAATTTAACCGTATTGTTTACGCCAATTTCTGCTTTTACCTCCAATTTTGGCGCTGCACGAGCTGCATCCACATCTATTTGAAAGAAGATGATCAATGCCATTAGCATAAAAAGCCATTTCAATCTATACACCCGTTCCCAACTCCTTTTTCTCTATTTACTGATTAGTACGTTTTTGGAAGTATATAGTTCCGAAAATTAAGAAAAAATAAGGAATTCTTAAAACATTATTAAGAAATTGTTCGCTTTTGTCATATTTCTACCCTGTTCTTCCATGATTAAAAATAAAGAGGCTGGGACAAAAGATAAAAAACACCATTTTCTCCCGTGAGAAAATGGTGTTTTTTTGATAATTGAAGAAAATTGATTTCCGTTCCGGGGACGCTTTCCGCGGGCCCG
>Ga0207747_1001521_pt1 | contig 15926 bp, 14 predicted proteins | sample HigsolmetaGSP11D_FD_184839 | JGI IMG/M metagenome (GOLD analysis project Ga0207747, IMG submission 184839) | High solid enriched microbial communities from the Joint BioEnergy Institute, USA - SP1-1-D (SPAdes) | ecosystem: Engineered > Bioreactor > SSF (Solid state fermentation) > Aerobic >...
ATTACCCAAAACTTAGCGAAAATAAAAACAGCTTAGGGGAACCTCGAATTTCCCCTAAGCCATCCGATTACATATTACCAAATAATGTCACTAGAATTTATTCACCAACACCATTTGACAAAGAACCTAAAAAAGTTAGGCTATCTAGAAAGTTTTTATTTTCTAGATAGCCTAACTTTTTGTTTATGTTTCGTTATTTTGCTTGAATTACTCTAGCAGTCCAACGGGATAAATCGGCGCCTTCTGCATTTACTAATTGGCTTGGGAAGATGAATGTCCAAGGTTTTGTTGTGTTTGGTTGCACCGTTAAAACTGGATCCATTTTAAAGGAGCCTCTAGCTACTTGTTTTCCGTTGGCATCAATAATTTCTATAGGCAATTGTTCGATATTGATTGCTTTGGAGTTTCCGTTTCGAATGAAAATGGATGCATGTAAACTATTATCTTCTTGCAATTTAATTTGCAAGCCTGTAAAGTTCACTTCATTTTTGCCAAGCTTCGGCAAGTCTTTCACTATTTTTGCGAGTAGTTCTTGCTGTTCTTTTGGCAATTGTTTTTTCCAAGATTCATCTAAATCTAATTGATGTTCTCTCAAGGAAGCGAGGTTAAAGGCAATTTTCCAGCCTTCTTCTGGCACTTCGTCAGTTTTTAGGCAATTTTTTTCAAATTTAAATACCCAAGGGCGCGCGCTTTCTGGCGGGATTTTGCCAAGTTGTTTAAAATCAAACCATTTTGAGCCAAGAAGTTTATTATCTTTATCAAATAAGACTAGTTCCACTTCGCCAAGTTCAATTGTTTGGGGTAGGGAGGAACGGAAAAAGGCTTTTACGTTCCAATCTCCTGTAAAGAAATTTCGTTCAATGTTGATGGCAGCAAGGGATAATTGGTTTGGTTTTAACGGCTCTAATTCATTGGCCAAGAAACGAAAGACATATTCTTGTTCTTGGGGCACTTTCCAATCAGGATGGATGGATAATTTCGTTTTGACAAGCCCTTTATTTTTGGATTGCTTTGTATCTTTTACAAGTTCTTTTGAATCGATTGCGCTATCGGCACCGACTTTATCTGTTTTTTTGAAAAATGAGAAGATGCTCATATTTCTTCCACCTGCTCTTTCGTTGTTAATGATTTCATGAAGTTTATAATTTCTTCTACAATATTTTGTCGAAGTTCTTGATAGTTTCTGCTGAACAATTCTAACCCTTCACGCTGATAAATGCGCATTGGATCTTCTTGTTGGTATTGACGCAAACCGATGCCTTCTTTTAAGTGGGTCATTTGTTCCAGATGTTTAATCCACATGCTGTCGATGTAATTAAGCATTACTTGTGTGGATATTTCTATTACTTGTTCGTTGCCATTGAAGCTTTCGATGAGTTCAAGCACTTCATCAATAGATGGTTTCATTGCCTGTAAAATGCGCTTTACTTTCGTTTCGTTGCGGTCAATAGTTACAGGAGTAAGGAATAAGGAATTGACGGCTTGTTCCATCTCATCGTGCTTCCATTCACTTACGTCCAATTCTTCTGGTGCATTTTCATGAACGGCAAAGTCTATTGTTTCAACCATCAATTCTTTTAATAGTTTAATTAAGTCTTCACCTTTGAGCACTTTATCGCGAAGGCTATAGATAATGCGTCGTTGTTCATTAATGACGTCATCTAGTTTTAGATTGTATTCGCGCATGGAGAAGTAGGAACCTTCCACAATGCGTTGGGTGCGGTCAATGAGTTCGTTGATTTCTTTATTCAAAATGCGGCCTTCTTCATCAACGACCATTTTCTTTTTGAATTTTTCCACGTCTTCTTTTGCGAAACGCCGGAACATATCGTCTTCAATCGAAAGAATAAATCGGCTTTCGCCAGGGTCTCCTTGACGTCCTGAACGCCCTCTTAACTGGTTGTCGATTCGTCGGCTTTCATGTTTTTCTGTACCAATGACATATAAACCGCCTAGTTCTGCCACGCCTTCACCAAGAACGATATCGGTACCACGTCCAGCCATATTGGTTGCCACGGTGATGCGTCCTTTTTGTCCGGCTTGAGAAATTAATTCCACTTCCTGTTCCACCGTTTTTGCGTTCAACAATTGATAAGGAAGCCCCTCTTTGTCTAAATATTTAGCGACTTCTTCAGATTGTAAGATAGAAGTTGTACCAATTAGAATTGGCTGTCCTTTTTTGTGGCGTTCTTTTGCTTCTTTCACGACATATTTGTATTTGGCATCTTTGGATTCGAAAATGAGATCTGGCTGGTCAACGCGAATTTTCGGACGGTTTGTCGGAATTTGAATAACCCGCATGCCGTACACTTCTAAAAACTCTTTTTCCTGTGTTTTCGCTGTACCGGTCATTCCGGATAAAATCGGATACATACGGAAATAGTTTTGGATGGTAATTTGGGCTTGGGCTTTATTTTCTTCCGTGATTGGAACGCCTTCTTTTGCTTCAATAGCTTGATGCAAACCATCCGATAAGGAACGGCCTTCCATGATTCGTCCTGTGAACATATCTACAAGCTGCACTTTTTCGTCTTTGATAATGTAATCGACATTTTTTTCAAACATCACATGGGCTCGAACTGCTTGAATCACATAATGATAGAGGGTTTGGTGTTCTAAGTCGTACAAATTATCAACACCAAAAGCTTCTTCTACTTTTTCAATTCCTTCCTCTGTGAGCGTTGTTGCTTTTGTTTCATCATCAAATTCGTAATCGACATCTTTAACGAAGCGTTTTGCCAAGATGGCAGCGATTCGATGCAATTCTTCATTGGCTCTCATTTTTCCTGCGATGATGAGCGGTGTTTTTGCTTCGTCAATAAGCACAGAGTCCACTTCGTCGATAATAGCGAAGTGATATGGACGCTGCACTTTATCTTCAAGGCGGCGAACCATATTATCGCGTAAATAGTCAAAGCCGAATTCAGTACCTACGCCATAAGTAATATCCGCTTGATAGGCGCGTTTCTTGTCAGCCGGGTCCATCATTGGCAAATTCAATCCAACGGTTAAACCTAAAAAGCGGTGAATTTGACCGATTAATTCATAGTCCCGTTTGGCTAAGTAATCGTTTACGGTAATTACATGAACGCCTTTTCCTTCAAGAGCTCGAACATAAGAAGGAAGGGAAGCAACTAACGTTTTCCCTTCACCAGTAGCCATTTCCGAAATATTTCCTTCTGCCAGTACTAGGCCGCCAATTAATTGCACATCATAGTGCCGCATATTTAGCACTCGTTTTGACGCTTCCCGTACAACAGCAAAGGCATCAGGGATAATGTCGTGAATATCTGCGCCGTTTTGCAATTGTTCTTTAAATTTATTAGTCATTCCTCGAAGCTCGTCATCGGACATAGCTTCGTAAGTAGCTTCCAATTGATTAATTTTATCGACAATTTTATAGTAAGGTTTTAATTCTTTTTTACTCGTCTTTTCTTTACTTTTTAAAAAAGATAACATTGTAGTGTTAGCACTCCTTTTATCCTGTCTCATCATGCAGACTCTTCACTTATTCTATCAAACTTTTGATTTAATGACTACTTCGCGCACGGGAAAAATAAAGGGTGGTGAAAATTAACAGTTTAAAAATTGATTAATATAGGGATTGGGAATTAGTGCGGGGGTTACTTCGATTGGTGCATTTGCGATCTCGATTGGTGCGGATGCTAATTTAATTAGTGCGTTTGCAATCTCGATTGGTGCGGATATTACTTCGATTGGTGCATTTGCGATCTCGATTGGTGCGGATACTACTTCGATTGGTGCGTTTACAATCTCAATTAGTGCGTTTGCAATCTCGATTGGTGCGGATACTACTTCGATTGGTGCATTTGCAATCTCGATTGGTGCGGATGCAACTTCAATTAGTGCGTTTGCAATCTCGATTGGTGCGGATACTACTTCAATTGGTGCGTTTACAATCTCAATTAGTGCGTTTGCAATCTCGATTGGTGCGGATGCAACTTCATTTGGTGCGTTTATTATCTCAATTAGTGCGTTTGCAATCTCGATTGGTGCGGATGCAACTTCATTTAGTGCGTATACCTTCTCAATTGGTGCGGATCCAACCTCATTTAGTGCGTTTCATCTCCATTAGTTCGAATAAATCCTAACATATTTCTAGCATCATGCTCCACTAAAGGAAATACCAAAAATGGCATTGGCATATCCGCCAACACCATTTTAAATAATTATTTTTGTTCCGCTACTGTAATATGCAAGTAAATACCATTGATAGGAGATTTTCCTTTCGCATCTTTCAACGTTGGATGAATAATGAGCATATATTCTGCTCCGGAAGTTAGTGGTTGTTTTGGTGTTATGTATAATTCATTTCCTTCCGCATTTAATTCAACTTCTACTTGATCCCCACCTAAAGCGACTAAATCCACGTCTTTCTCGTTCACTGAACCAATTTCTCGGTTTAATGTCACTTTAAAAGTTTTTGTAGTAGGAACATTATTAAGACTTTTCAACTCTTTATAATTTTCCAGTTGTTCTTTAATAGCATCATAATGTGCTTGAAAAATAGGATCAGAAGAAGTTTCAACATTTGGTTTTACTCCAACTTTATTGATGGAGTTGCCTTTTGGACTTAAAAATTCACCAATGGTTAATTTTAAATATCCGCTGTCTGAAAGTCCATAAAAGCCTTGCATCGTTCCTTTGCCGTAAGTTTTTTCGCCATATAAAACAGCCGCATTGTAGTCTTTTAAAGCAGCAGCTGTCATTTCAGAGGCGCTGGCGCTGTAACGGTTCACAAGCAACTTTGTATTATTGTCAAAAATGGGTTGGATATATTTAGGCAATCCAACAAGAAGTGCGCCGTTCTCAGCTAATGTATATTTTTTGTCTTCGTTATCATAGTATAAATAGAAATTTGTGTTATTTTCTTTCATTTTTACTTGATAAGCATAAGAAGTATCTTTAAATAGAGCGATTACTTCTTCAGCTGCATCTACATATCCGCCGCCGTTATTTTGCAAATCTAAGATGAAAGTAGTAGCCCCTTGATTTTTAAGTTTTGTATATTCTTTTTTGATTAAATCAGCTACATCATCCGAAAAGGATAGAAGATAAATATAACCGACATTTCCATAAAGCAATTTGCTTGTTGCCACAGGAACGGAAAAGGCTTTGCGAGTAAGGGTTTTCACAACCGTTTGACCATTCGATTTTAAAATTTCAAGTGTAACTCTAGTGTTTTCATCGCCTAAAATTAATTTTTGTCCTTCTTCAAGAGATTTTCCTTTAAGAGAAATGGAGTCAACTTTTGTAATAATATCTCCTGGTTCGATGCCATTTTCCGCTGCACTGCCATTTTCAATGACGCTCGTTACTAGAAGGCCTTGTTCATGCAGTTGAATCAAGACACCGATTCCAATTTGTTTCATGTTGACGGTATCAAGAAAATCTTCGAACTCATTTTTTGTGAAATATGTAGAATACGGATCTAACATATCGACGGCTTCATTAATGGTTTGGACATTATTGAGATTACCATTGATTTCTCCAACATATTCACTATCGATAATATCTTTCACCTGATCCAAGGTGGAAGCTGCTTGAGCGTTCAATGGCAATGCAAGGAACAGCAAAAGCATTAATAGAATTGGAAATAATTTTTTCATACTTTCACCTCATCTTTTGAATACGTATATTATACCAATTAGAGGAATTTAATAGAAAGATTAAAATAGACTTTTTTCATAAAAATTGTAATAAATAGATTGATTTTGGTTGAATGACACTTAGTGAAAAGAAATGTGGCAGGATTTTGCAATTGAAAAGCGGAAAGAAATTTAACGTTGACGGAGAATGGAAAAGATTGCAGAATGGTATGTATATAGATGGGGAAATACAGGGGATTCTCCGTTTATATAATATATGAAGAAAAAATTTTATTTAAAACAAAAAGACCTAAGCAGATTGCGCTCAGGTCTTTTTTGTTTTAATTGTTTTGAGTTACCGTTTTTGAGGATTTTGTCATTAAATGAATTACCCAGCCAATGAGTGCGCCGACAATTGCCGGTATCAGCCAGCCAAGACTTTGGTCGTGCAAAGGAAGGGCGCCTACAAGATTGGCATACCATTTAATTTCAAATCCAGCCCCGCTGATGCCGTCATACAAGCTGACGAAAGCTGTTGCAATCAACGCAAGAGCGTAAACGATTGGCGCACGGTCCCAAGCTTTGTCCATCATTACCATAAACATTAACACAATGGCAATTGGATAAATGAATAATAAAACAGGCAATGTAATAGAAATTAATTTCGCTAAACCAAAGTTGGAAACAAGGAATGCAAACACTGTAAAGACAATGGCAAAAGTTTTATAAGAAATTTTCGGGAATAATTTAGTGAAAAATGTTGCGTTGGCTGAAATCAAACCAACAGCAGTTGTCACACAGGCAAGGATGATGACAAGAGACAAAATGATATTTCCGGCATTGCCGTACAACACTTTTGCAGATGCAGCAATTACGCTTCCGCCATCTTCAAAATATCCCGTTACGGTAGGACTTGTTACCCCAATCCAAGATAAAGAAATATAAACGAAAGCAAGCCCAAGGGCAGCAACTACTCCTGCAAAAATTGTAATGGACACTTGTTTTGCACGGTCCATGATGCCTTTTGCCTGAATAGATTGAACAATGACAATCCCAAATACAAGGGAAGCGAGTACGTCCATTGTCAAGTATCCTTCAATAAATCCTTTTGAAAAGGCGTTATGGATATATTCACCTTGTGCTGCTTGAATATCTCCAAGGGGTGTAATCACGCTTTTAATGGCAAGCAATAAGATGACAATCAATAATGCAGGAGTTAACACTTTCCCGATGCGGTCAACAAGTTTTGTTGGGTTAATCGCTAAATATAAACAAATTGCAAAGAAAATAAATGATGTAATAAATAACGGCACCCAACTGTCACTATTGGATAAATACGGAGCAATACCGATTTGATACGTCACCGCTCCGGTACGCGGAATCGCAAAGAACGGTCCGATCGATAAATAAACAACAGATGTAAAAATAATACCGAACCATGGATGGATGCGGCTAGCGATTTGCTGTAAGTCCCCTCCGTTTTTAGCAACAGCCACAATTCCCATTAATGGCAAACCGACGCCTGTAATAAGGAAACCGATGATGGTTGGAATGAAGTTTTCTCCTGCCTGCTGACCTAGTAGCGGAGGGAAGATAATATTACCAGCTCCTAAGAAAAGAGCAAATAGTAAAAATCCAACGGCTAAATTATCTTTTACAAATTTTCCGAAATTGTTCATCGCTGTAAAATCTCCTTTAATTCAAAAGAAATGAAATTTTCAAAAAACTTAAGTTCATTGATACTGTCGAATTCTATCATATTTTGTCGAAAAAGACAAACAAGATTTTTATATTTTCTAAAAAATTGTTCGAATTTTAGATATTCTATTATTAAAAATAGTGATAAAATTTGAAAATTTAATAAAATGAAAATATCAAGTTTTATATTTTTAGATTTTCCGCCGAAATATTTAATAAGAGAAAGAATTCGGGTGGGATCGGTATGCCTAAAGGAAAAACAAAATTATTGGCTTTCAGTGCGTGTGTGTGTGCAAGTTTTATTTTTGCTCCTGCTGTTTTGGCGGATACGGAAGGAACGAATGCAAAAGTGGCCCTTCAAATTGACACAAAAAATATAATAGTATCAAAAAATGTAGTTGTAAATGATAATCGCTCTATGACAAGAAAAGAAACTTTGTCGAAAGCGCGAATGACAAAGGCGCAAACTTTAAATCAAACGGCGAATTCCGTTGTTACATATCAAGTGAAACAAGGCGATACGTTAACAAAAATTTCTAAACAATACAATGTATCCATTGAGGATCTCATCAAATGGAATCAATTATCCTCTGCCGATATGATTTATGTTGGACAAACATTAAAAATCTATCCTTCATCTGCTGCTGTAGTTAATGAAAATCAAGCTGCGGTAACGGAAAAAACTACAAGTGAAGCATCTGCAGCAGACAAGGCAATCGAAAAGCAGCTGGCAAAGGAACGAATGATTCAATCTGGTGTGAGCGAAAAAGGACAAGCAATCTATCAAAAGGTTTTAAATCTTGCTAATGAATTGATAGGGACTCCATATGTATACGGGGGCAATACACCAGAAGGATTTGATTGTTCCGGGTTTGTCCGCTACGTATTTTTCAATGCCGGATTAAATATTGAACGAAAAAGCAGCGAAGATTATTTTATGAAGGATACAACAATAGTGGAAAATCCGGTGCCAGGGGATGTAGTTTTCTTTAAAAATACGATTAAAGAAGGCATCTCTCATATGGGAATTTACATAGGAGAAGGAAAGTTTATCCATGCAGGAAATGATGGAGTCGAAATCTCTAAATTGGACTATGATTATTGGAAAACGCGATTTGTGGCGTTTAAACGATTTAATGCAATCAAGTAAGGAAATGTAGGGGCTAAAAAGGAATTTTGAGGCTCCAATTGTTACTAGGTTTCGACAACTGCAAAATCTAACGAGGGTGTTTGGAATATTTTCTAGACACCTTTTTTATTTTATGTATGACTCATTTTGGACGGGGAACATTAAAGATAAAAGGCACGTTTATAAATGTAGATGATAAATGACATTTTATAGGAAATACTAGGTTTTTTTTTATATTCATGCTATAATATCTTAGGTTTTAAAAAGGATTGGAATTCATTTTCTAAGGAGGATAGACATGGTTTACGTGTCTTTAGCAGTGGCGCTAGTTGCGTCCATCATACTGACTCCTATTGTTAAACGACTAGCGTTTCGCATAGGTGCAGTGGACGCACCGAATTATCGTAAAGTACATCAGAAAATAATGCCCCGTTTAGGTGGATTAGCAATATTTATATCATTTTTAATAGGACTAGTAATCCTTCGACCTGAGAGTCCTCCATATGAAAGTTCATTCATGCCGTTATCGATTATTTTAGGAGCGTTAGTAATCGTCATTACCGGCATTTTGGATGATAAGTATGAAATTAGTGCAAAGGCAAAAATGTTGGGACAAATCATCGCTGCTTTGATTGTCATTTTTTTAGGCGGTGTGCAAATCGACTTCATCAACTTGCCTTTTGATAACGGAATTTTAAATTTTGGATTTTTAAGTATTCCTTTAACTTTGTTGTGGATTGTTGGCATTACAAATGCTGTTAACTTAATTGATGGATTAGATGGACTTGCTGCGGGTGTATCGACAATAGCATTGATTACCCTTGCTGCGATGGCTTTTATTATGGGCAATATGTTCGTTCTAGCTATTGCCGCAATATTAGCATGTAGTACAATTGGATTTTTATTCTTTAACTTTCATCCAGCGAAAATTTTTATGGGCGATACAGGAGCTCTATTTTTAGGGTTTATGATTGCAGTTCTTTCCTTGTTAGGTTTCAAAAACTTAACGTTAGTATCATTCATTATTCCAGTTATTTTATTGGGTGTTCCAATTTCTGATACATTCTTTGCTATTGTACGCCGCGTGCGCAATAAGCAAAAATGGTCAGATCCGGATAAATCCCACTTACATCACTGTTTGATGAGAATGGGCTTTTCCCATCGCCAAACGGTATTGATTATTTACGGAATTGCGGCGATGTTTGGTGTTGCAGCCATTATCTTCTCCATGGCTAAACTTTGGGGAGCCATTCTATTGATTACAGTAATTTTAATCGCCATCGAATTATTTGTTGAAGTAATTGGATTAGCTGGAAAAAACTACAGACCACTTATTAATTTAGTGAAGATGTTAAGTAAATAATCGAATACAGAATTTCTCGTGTTCTGTATGGGAACGGATGAGACAAACGAAAACTGCTGCTTCTTATGGGGCGGCGGTTTTTTTGTTTTGCTAAAATGATGAGAAGTGTTGTTGGAATATTTTTTGTGTATCTAGGGGATTCTGTAGAGGATGGAATTTTACTTCATTAAATAGGGGGCATCTGTATTAAAAGGGGAAGAAGATGAATGCAGCAAATGTGTTAGTATCCGAACTAAAAAGAGGAGCAACCGCACTAAATGAGTAAGTATCCGCACCAAATGTGTTAGAATCCGCACAAAAGGGAGGAGTAAACGCACCAAACGTGGGAGTATCCGCACCAAATGAGGAGGCAACCGCACTAAATGTGTTAGTATCCGAACTAAAGGGAGAAGCAACCGCACAAAACAAGGTAGCATCCACACGAAATAAGAAGTCAAACGCACCAAATGTGTCAGTATCCGCACAAAAGGGGGGAGGCAACCGCACTAAATTGAACCCTATCCGTTCATTCCCCCCTTAGAAATACCAAATTTTTCAACGAATAAATCTACATACTGAGGTTCAAAATGAAAATACTACTCCCCTTTCCAAAAAAAATACACTCTCAAGTCCGGTTTGAGAGTGTATTTTCAAATTTTTATTCTAAACTGGATGAATAGGAAACATTTGCATCTTCTTCATCGTCACTGCTGATTTCTGAGATATTGGATTTTGTTTTGCTTGGGATGAGTCCTAAATGGCTTTTCAGAATTTGTTTTGTTTCTTCTAAAGACTCTTCATCGAGCATATAATAATAAATTCCTGTAGACATATCGCCTTCACCCTGCAAAGTTAAGGAATCAATTTGCGGCATGCCACCTGAGAAATAAGTGAAGAACGATTTCATTTCATCAAATGTTAAATTTGTTTTCATGTTGTCACCAATAGCCATAATCACATCATCATATTTTGTGATGGAGGATACAGAAAGTGCTTTCTTGGCAATAGCTTTAATAATATCTTGTTGGCGTTCACCGCGGGCAATATCTGTATCGTGCTTACGAGTTCGAGCAAGAGCTAAAGCTTCTCGTCCATCTAAATGATGGTACCCAGGCTCTAAATAAATGGAATAACGGTCATTTTCATCTTTTTCATAAAAGGCATATGGAATGTTGACTTCCAAATCAATGCCATCCAATGCATCCACGACATCAATAAATGCATTAAAGTTCATTCGTACATAATAATCGACAGGGATATCAAAAAGTTCTTCCACTGTTTCAATTGTCGCTGGAGTGCCGCCGAATGCATGAGCGTGGGTAATTTTATCTTCATAACCGACTTCTGGGATATAAACATAAGAATCGCGTGGGATGCTGACTAATTTCACTGTTTTTTCTTCGCGGTTCAGTGTCATTAACATCAATGCATCAGAGCGGGAATGATCGGAACCTTGAGCCCGTACTTCGCTGTCGTCTACACCGATGAACAAAATAGACACATTATCAGTAATTGCTTCTGCTTTCGTATCTCTTTTTGGAGAAGATGGTCTATCGTCAAGTTCTTCATAAGACTGTTTTGCTGCAAATTCTGCTTTTTTCGTTAAATAAATTCCATAAGCAGATGCGCAAATGAGGAATGAAGCCGCCAAAATTGCAAATACTTTTAGGGCAAGTGTAAATTTCGACGAGCGTTTCTTTCTTTTGACTTTTCTACTCATTAAAAAACTCTCCTCTAATTGTACATAGGAATGTTATTGTTAGGTTTATTATGGCTTCTGAAATAAGATTCATCACAGGTAAATCTTATGTGAAAATCAAAATTGTTCAATCCTTTTAATTATACTATGATGTCGAAAAACAGTAAATTGCAAAATTATGACAAAGATTTTTCAACATAAAAACGCAATTTTTTCACGCCTTCAAGAAAATACGAATTAGGAGATGACTTTTTCGACAAAAATTTTGTCGATGCAAGTAATTTTTGCTTGCCCGTTAGTTAATTCTGTCATCCATTCAGTAAACGCTCGTTCATCATCTTTTAGCACATGAATAATCAAATCCACATGATCAGAATATTGCATATCAGCCAACGTATATTTCGAATTTCGAACTTCATTTTCCACTTTTCCAAGCCACGTATAATCAATGGTTACTTTCATGACATGGTGAAGTTTTCTTTCCACTACTTGAGCAGCGGCGATTCCTTCTGAAGTTGCTTTGCTATATGCACGAACAAGGCCGCCAGCTCCCAGCTTAATGCCTCCAAAGTAGCGGGTTACAACGACAACTGTATCTTGAAGTCCTTGCTTTTTTAGCACCTCTAACATAGGAACGCCTGCAGTGCCGCTTGGTTCCCCATCATCATTGGCCTTTTGAATTTGATTATGCTCGCCAATCATATAACATGAACAGTTGTGAGTGGCGTTATAATGCATCTTTTTTATTTTATTAATAAATTCAATCGCTTCTTCTTCCGTTTCCACTCTGTTAACATAGGCAATGAAACGGGATTTGGAAATAACGATTTCTTTTTCTCCATAACCCTTTACCGTTTTATAGTCCTTTCGCATCATAAAAACTCCTTTGATTTCCAAAAAAAACGATATGCTTGTAATAAAATTTTTTCTTAAATCTTCTTTGAAAAATGATATAATAATGATAAAATAGTATACTCATTAATTACTAAAGAAATTTATATAACTATATTATATTATACCAATTGGGTTGGGGACAAATTATGTATTTAGATGAGAAAAACAAAATTGACTTCCAATCAATTGATTTTATTTTTAATCGAATGATTGAGAATATTACCAGTTCGAAAAATGATATTTTCGTCATTTGTGAGCAAAGCCGCAGAACATACGAAGAAATGAAAATCGAATTGGAATTGATTAAACAAAAATTAAAAGTGATTATAAGCAACAGTGATTCTTTAGCGAGGCAAACACAACTAGCCAAGCATCGGCTAGTGGAAGTGAGCAAAAACTTTGATAAATATTCAGAACAGCAAATTCGTGAAGCCTATGAAATGGCCCATGATTTACAAATGAAATTATCGCTTTCTGAAGCGGAAGAAAAAATTCTGCGGGAGAAACGCGATGACCTTGAACGTCGTCTAAAATCATTGTACGATACAATCCAACGGGCTGACCATATTGTAAATCAAGTAAATGTCGTGTTAAATTATTTAACATCCGATTTAAAAAATGTTGGGGCTGCTTTGGAAGAAGCAAAAATCAAGCATGATTTTGGTATCAAAATCATCGCTGCCCAAGAAGAAGAAAGAAAAAAACTATCCCGTGAAATCCATGATGGTCCTGCACAAATGATGGCAAATGTGTTGATGCGAGCGGATTTAATTGAAAAAATATACCGAGATCGAGGTATAGAAGAAGCGATGAAAGAAATTTCAGAGCTCAAGTCAACGGTGCGTGCAGCCTTGTCTGAAGTCCGAAGAATCATTTACGATTTGCGTCCTATGGCTTTAGATGATTTAGGAATTGTACCAACTTTGAAAAAATATTTATCTACTGTCATGGATTATAATAAGGGCATAAATGTACATTTTCAGTCTTACAATAGTGAAACAAGATTGCCTTCCAATTATGAAGTGGCTATCTTTCGCTTAGTGCAAGAATGTGTGAATAATGCTGTCAAACATGCAAACCCGACTGAAATTTGGGTAAAACTCGAGTGGAATAAGAGCCATTTAAATGTTATTGTTAAAGATAACGGTCGTGGCTTTAACCTTGATGAAAAAAGGGAACAGTCCTTTGGTATTATTGGAATGAGAGAACGAGTGGAAATTTTAGACGGTTCTATGGAGATTAAAACAAAAATTGGCAGTGGAACGATTGTCATGTTTAAAATACCATATCCAAATAAATAAACCGAATTTAGACCAGTCAAACTGTTGAGGGGGAATGCACTGTGACTAAAATCATCATTATTGATGATCATCAATTGTTCCGTGAAGGAGTTAAGCGCATTTTGGAATTTGAAGAATCTTTTGAGGTTGTTGCTGAAGGCGACGATGGTAGCGACATCATTAGTTTATATAAAGAGCATATGCCAGATGTAGTGTTAATGGATATTAACATGCCAGGTAAAAATGGGGTAGAAGCAACAGCGGAATTGATTAGAGAATTCCCGGATGCAAAGGTGATTATGCTTTCTATTCATGATGATGAGTCCTATGTAACTCATGCGTTGAAATCCGGTGCATTAGGTTACATGCTAAAAGAAATGGATGCCGATGAAATCGTAGAAGCGATTAAAGTAGTAGCAAATGGCGGCTCTTATTTGCATCCGAAAGTAACGAAAAACTTAGTGGCTGAATTCCGCCGCTTAAGTGAACATGAAAATAAAGGCAGCTTCCATCAAACTGAGGTTCGCCGTCCATTCCACTTATTGACAAAACGTGAATGCGAAGTGTTGCAATTGTTGACAGACGGACAATCTAACCGTGCAATCGGCGAAACATTGTTCATTTCTGAAAAAACCGTGAAAAACCACGTATCCAGCATTCTTCAAAAAATGAATGTCAACGACCGTACTCAAGCGGTTGTAACGGCCATTAAAAACGGTTGGGTTGAAGTAAGATAAAACTTAGTAGCATCTACATAGAATGCGCTCTCTAAACCGATTAACGATGAAAAATCGTTAATCGGTTTTTTTATGGATTAAGATTTATATTTTGCAACATTATTTGGAGATACTCGTCTTATACTCGGACTCTTTAATTTGAAGAGCAAAAAAGAATGTAGATAGAAATGGCAATGAGACTTATGCTACAATATTGCGCGGGGAGGTAATAAGTATAATGAAAAAATGGCTAATTCTAGTAGTAGCAGCAATATTTCTGCTAACTGCTTGTAAAGATACAGACGAATCGAAAAAAACTCCATCTGAATCTGAAGAAAATGCTGCGGAGCAATCTGATGATTCCGTAGGCTTTGAAATGGTTGGAGATCAATTTATGGAAGCAGAAAATATTCCAGCAGATGAAAAGGTGAAAATCCTCGCTGCCTTTGATGAATATATTAATTCCTTTAATGCCAGAGACATTGAACGCTACGGAAATGTCCTTTCCGAAAAAGCAACTGGTTTTGATTATGAGGAAGAAATTGAAGTAGTCAAGGAAACATTTAAAAATCATGATGTCACTTTAGTTCCGTCGGATGCAACAATTATTAAATACAGTGATAATGAAGCGCAAGTTGCTGCAAATATTGACTATCATGTAAAAGAACATGGTACCGATGCAACACTTAATCGAACAGTAAGACAAGTAACGATTTTTGTGAAAGAAAATGATGATTGGAAAATTACGCGAATTGTCGGCATGGAAAAAATGGATCAGTGATGCAAGAACGAATCATTCAATCAATGGATTGGATGATTTTTTTGTTTGTAATAGGGAGATGAGGTAGTGTTGAATGGGGAAACGAACTAAATCAGGGGGTAAACGAACTAAATGAGGAAATATCCGCACCAAGGGGATGGGTAAACGCACTAAATGAGGTAGCATCCGCACCAAAGGGAGGAGCAAACGCACCAAAGGAGGTAGTATCCACACCAAAGGGAGGGGTAAACGCACCAAAGGAGGTAGTATCCGCACCAAAGGAAGGGGTAAACGCACCAAATATAAAGTCATCCACACAATGAGAATAAACAAGAATTTGATGGATTGAAGAGAACTATTTACTGGATTCTTAGAAAATTTAATATTAACAAGTAGTAATGATTCCGGTATGATAAGAAATATAGGAGAGTGGACAAATGAGCATCGCAGTTGTAACCGATAGTACAGCTTATTTATCTACAATAGGCGAGAAGACTCCCACTTCAACGAAGTGAAGCGGAGTAAGTGGGAGATGAATCGCCTTAACTATATTTACTGAAAATAATATAGATTCAGTAAAGTATAGTATAATATAGTTAGATGGGAGGTGAAAAAATGTATTTTTGTATCAAACAACAGCTAAATGGTTTGACCAAAGAAGAATACTTGACTCTTAGAGAACTGTGCCGTATTGCCAAGAACATATACAACGTCGGATTGTATAATGTTAGACAATACTATTTTGAACACAAGGAATTTCTTAATTATGAGAAAAACTATCATCTTGCAAAAACGAACG
>Ga0207747_1001528_pt1 | contig 15881 bp, 23 predicted proteins | sample HigsolmetaGSP11D_FD_184839 | JGI IMG/M metagenome (GOLD analysis project Ga0207747, IMG submission 184839) | High solid enriched microbial communities from the Joint BioEnergy Institute, USA - SP1-1-D (SPAdes) | ecosystem: Engineered > Bioreactor > SSF (Solid state fermentation) > Aerobic >...
CGCGCACGCCGCGCGGCAGGTCGAGCCAGTACGGCTCGATGGGGAGGTCGAGGGTGAGCATGGGCGGTCTCCGGACTTGAAGTGGGCAGCCGCCATGTCAAAGTCTGACATGAAGAGGGACAGGAGGGCGGGATGCCGAATGTCAGCCTGACGCCGGAGCTCGAAGGCTTCGCCGAAGCCTGTGTCGCCTCGGGCCGTTACGGCAACGTCAGCGAAGTGATGCGCGCCGCGCTGCGGCTGCTGCAGGCGCAGGAGGAGAAGCGCGCGGCCTTCGTGCGCATGCTCGAGGCGGCGGAGCGCGAGGCCGACGAGACCGGGTGGTTCGAGGTCGAGCAGGTCGCGGAGGAGATGGACGCGATCATCGCCGAGGCGGAAGCCAGGCGGGCGCGGGAGCAGGCCCGCTGAGCCCGACCGGCAGCCTTCGGGCAACGCCCGATGGGCGGTAAGCGCCCGGCGATCCTCTCGGCGCAGGCGCGTCGTGACCTTGCCGAGGCGGCGGCGTTCATCGCCACCGACAATCCCGCCGCGGCCCGCCGCCTGCGCGAGCAGGTCGTTGCGGCTGCCGTCCGGATCGGGGCCTATCCGCGGATCGGGGTCGTCCGCCCCGCCCTGGCGCCCGAGGAGGTGCGCTTCCTGGTCGTCCCGGACTTCCCCTACGTGATCGTCTATCGGGCGACGGCGACGCCGCCGCGCATCCTGCGGGTCCTGCATGGCGCGCGCGACCTGCAGGAGCTGCTGCGTGACCTGCTCGGCGGCGCGTGATCCTCACGCATACTCGCTCGCCTGCTGCTGGTTCCTGAGCACCACGGTCATCATGCGTGTTGCCGTGGCGTTGTAGGCGGCGCGGAACGCGAAGCTCGCCTCGACGCCGGCCGGCCCCTCGATCGGGGTCTTGGCGAGGGCGAGGTAGACCTCGTGCAGGGTGATGGTCAGGCTGCGGTTGGCGTCGATCGTATAGCTGAAGGCGAACTCCGCCGGCGCGTTGTCCTGCGCCTGGGTCAGCAGCGTGCTGTCGGCGAAGCGCGCGGTGATCTGCCCGGTGGCGCGCGCGATGCCGGGATCCACCCCCTCCACCTTCCGGTCGGCGCGGATGGTGCGCACCATCTCCATGCCGTTGGCGTAGGTGAGCCGCGCACCAGTCACCTGGGCGAGGGCGGCGCCGTTCCGGCTGATCGCCCCCTGCGCCTTGTGGAAGGCGGTGTAGGCGGCGCTGGTCGGGGTGCCGCCTGAACTCGAGGCGCTGCGCGTCGAGCCCTGCCCCATCAGCCCGAAGGTCGCGGTGGCGGGGCCGGTCGGCGCGAAGTCGATCTCCAGCGTGTCGGCGCGCACGCCGGTGCAGAGGTCGTAGTTCGGCACGTCGGGGTAGCCGATCTCGACGCTGTTCGAGGGCAGCGCCGCCGCGCCCGAGCCGAAGCTGTGGATGAAGTTCGGGTCGGTGCCGGTGGTGGTCGGCGGGCCGAGCAGCAGGCGGAGCCAGTGGCCGATGTTGACCAGGTCGACCGGCACGACGGCCTGGCCCTGCACCGTGACAGTGTCGAGGAAGGGCGCGGCCGGATCGCGGCTGCTGCCGACGCCGATGACGTCGGCGTCGAGCAAGGGCTGCTCGGCGCCGAGGTCGCAGGAGAGGAAGGGCAGGCGCCGCCAGTCGCCCGAGGGCGCGGTGCCATAGGTCGCCTCAGGGATCATGAGCAGACGGCAGTTGGCGCCGATGGCACGGGGCATCGGGGGTCTCCGGGATCAGCGGGAGGGGTAGGCGTCAGGCCAGCGGCGAGCCGGCGACGGTGAAGAACAGCGTGACGGGGACCGAGGCAGCACGGGCGGCGGCGGCGCCCTCGACCTCGACGTCCTCGAAGTCGGGCGCGGCGGGCTGCGCCCATTCGACCGCGCCGCCGAGGCTGCGGTCGGCGGTGATGGCGGCGGCGATGTCCACCAGCAGCGCGTCGAGCAGCGCAGTGCGGGCCGTCGGCGTCGCGCCGCCGACGGTCACCTCGACCTCGGCGCGATGCTCGATGGCCCAGGCGAGCGGCGAGAGGATCGCTGTCTCCTCCACGGTCTCGCCATCGCGAATGACGACCAACCCACCGGCCGGTAGGCGCTGCGGCACGGTCTCGCTGCGCAGCACCAGCGGGGCGGGATTGCGGGTGGCGAGCGCGGTCTGCAGCCGGCTGTGCAGGGCCGCGATCGCAGTCTCGCGCACGCTCACAGCGCCGCCCTCCCGCTCTCGTCGGACGCATGCGTCCGACCCCAGGCCGCCACGAAGCGCCCCGGCAGCCGGCGCAGGCCGCGCTCGGCGGCGCCCTTCACGTCCAGCCGCTTGGCGAGCTTCACCTGCGGCAGCAGCAGGAACATCGGCACCATGCCGCGGGCGAGCATGCCGCGCGCCCAGGCCTCGCGGCCCTTGCGGTGGCCGGTGCCGATCTCGGTGAGGCCACCGGCGATCAGGCGGGTCCGCCGCCGCCGGCCGGTCGGCTCGCCGGCGCGGAGCGGCAGGCACCACACGAAGCCCCGGCCGGACTGGAACGGGCGGAGGAACGCCTGGCCGGAGGCGACCATCTGCGCCGGCGTCACCCGCAGGCCCTTCTCGCCGCGACCCCGGCGCCCCCGCGCCGCGTTGAAGCCGGTCGGGATGGCCAGGAACCGCCGCCCGCCCTTGGCGCGGATCAGCGCGCCGCGCTCGAACGCATCGATGACGTTCGGCACCTTGGTCCAGACCAGGCCGGCGGGGCGCAGCGACTGCCCCGTGCGGGGGAACACCTGCGAGCGCCAGGCATGGGCGATGCCGCGGGCGTTGCCGCCGAAAGCGGTGGTGACCTGCCGCCGCAGCTCGGCCTTGACCTGCTCGGTCTCGGCGCGGGTCGCGGCCATCGCCGCGCGCTCGCCGGCGCGCACCTCGGCCGCGAGCGCCTGGCGCAGGTCGCCGACGACGCGGGCCGCAAGCCTCACGGCGTCCCGCCCCCCGGCGGCAGGCCGGTGCGGTGGCGGATGATGGCGACGGCGAGGTCGTGCAGCGCGGCCTGGCCGAGGTAGCCGAACACGAAGGCGAAGAGGAACCGGCCGTACTCGTTGAACGCGAGGAAGCCGCCGAGGGCATAGCCGGCGCTGCCAAGCAGCGCCGCGGAGGGCAGCTCCCAGGCCAGGCACCAGCCGAAGCGCCGGCGCTCGGGGTGGTTCCAGCGCACGAAGCCCCCCGCGAGGCCGGCCGCGGCGCCGAGCAGCAGGTCGCGCAGCACCTCCAGCAGGCTGAGGGCGTTCTGCGGCATGGGGGGCGGGCTCCTATCGCTGGCAGAGGACGCGCCAGGTGGTGCCGGAGGCGTCGCGCTCGGCGTGGCTGACGGTGAGCAGGTCGGGGCCGAGGGCGAAGCGGTCGCCGGCGGCGAGGTCGGGTAGGACGGCGATGGGAACCGAGAGGATGTCGGTGGCCGAGAGGATCTCCGTCCCGAAGGCGTCGGCCACGCGGTCGGGCGAGGAGCGCAGGACGCGGACCGCAACTGCAGGTCCGATGCCGCCCTGGCGGTAGACGGCGTCCACCCCGAGGTTCGGATCGGCGACCAGCGCCGCCATCGCGTCGGCGAAAGCATTCACTGCTCGGCTCCGCCGGCGGGGTTCAGCCGCCGCACCGCGGCGAGCCGCCCGGCGCAGTCGGCATGGGCGGCGTCATAGGCCAGCAGCAGCTCCGCCACCTGCCCCTGGGTCAGCCGCTCCGTGCTGGGCAGCGCCGGCGCTGCGGCGCAGACCAGCAGCGCGTCAGGGAGGCGGAGCGGCAGCAGGCGGATCTCCGGCGCTGCGGTTGGCGCGCAGGCGCTCGACAGCATCGCGCAGCACAGGGGCAGCGCCGGCGGCATGGCTCGGGTCACGGCGGAGCGCCTCCAGGTTGGCGCCGAGGCGCGCGGCCTGGGCGCGGGCACGCTCGGCCTCGTCGGTGAGCGCGGCGATGTGGCGCGCGTGCTCCGCCGTGGCCTGGGCGAGTGCGGCCGCATTGGCTGCCGCCGCACGGCTGGCCATCGCCGCGTCGAGGCGTGCGGCATCGCGCTGGGCGCGGAAGTGCCAAGCGGTCAGGGCGGTGACAGCGAAGGCCACCGCGAGACCGATCGGCAGCGCCTGCCGGCCGAGCAACGCCAGGATGGCCGGGCCCGTCACGGGTAGGCCGCGCGGTCGAGTTCGAAATGCGGCCCGTCCCGGAAGGAGGCCCAGTCGCCGCCCCAGACGATCGGCACGCCGAGTTCCTTCGCCGCGGCCTTCATCGCGGCGCCGATCTGCTCGTACAGGGGCCAGTCCCAGCGGACCTCGCCGTGTTCGGGGACGCCGTCGCCATCGTCCAGCCAGTAGGCCAGATCGACGGCGTGGCCGGTGAGGTGCCGGCTGTTCATGGTGCGCGAGGCCCCGATCGCGACGAGGCGAGCCTGCCGCTCGCGCGAGCGCACCCCTTCCGTCACGATGAACGGCACCTGCTGGCGAGCCCGTTCGACGACGCGGACCAGGTCCCGGTGCACGCCCGCGAGGCGCGCCCGGTCGCGCGGCAGCAGCGCGGCCATCACGCCCCCGACGCCGGCACGCGGGCGAGCATCACCCGCACCGTGGCGTCCGATGCCGCGGCTGCCATGGTCGCGATACCGACCTGGAAGTTGCCGGTCGCGGTGGTGGTGATGCGGCGGTTGGTGTCGTCCCAGAAAACGCGCGCGCCGGCGGAGATCGCCTGTGCGGGGTCCTTGGGCAGCTCGAACTCGCCGCGGGTCTCGCACTCGACGGTAGCGTTCTGGGCGGCGTCGGAGGCCGCCACCCCGAAGAAGGCGCCGACCAGCATGCCCTGGCCGGCGAGGATACCCCCGGCATAGGGCACCACCATCGGGATGGAGCGGGCATCGGGACGGATGCAGTTGCGCATGGGAGGGTCTCCTCTGAAGTGTGGATCAGGAGGTGGAACGAAGGCGGCCGTTGCGGCGGCCGGACACTGGTGTGTACACTCGGCGTGATCACGGAGGTTCGGATGCCTGACGAAGCCAAGGTGAGCGTGCGCGACTTCCGCGGCCGGCTGTCGGAGCACCTGCGGCGCGTGCAGCGCGGGCAGTCGGTGCTGGTGACCTCGAATGGCGAGCCGGTCGCCCGCCTCGTGCCGGTCGAGCGCCCGGCCGCCGCACCGCGGCCGTTCGGCTTCATGAAGGGCCGGATCCGCGTGGCGCCCGATTTCCGGGAGACCCCACCCGACATCCTGGCCACAATGGAGGCCGATCCCTTCCCGCCGCGTCGCCGCGGCCGTGCCGCGTGAGGCTGCTGCTCGACACCCATGTGCTGCTGTGGTTCGCGGCCGGCGACGAGCGGCTCGGGCGGAAGGCCCGCGCGGCGATCGCCGACCCCGCCAACACGGTGCTGGTCAGCGTCGTCTCCTTGTGGGAGGCGGCGATCAAGGTGCGGATCGGCAAGCTGGACGTCGACGTGTCCGCGCTGATCCGGGACAGCGTGCGCGCCGGGTTCGATCTGCTGGACCTGACGCCCGGGCATGTCGGACGGCTGCCGGCGCTGCCGGTCTCCGGCCGCCATCGCGACCCGTTCGATCACCTGCTCCTGGCGCAGGCCGCGGCCGAGGGCGCGACCTTCGTGACCGATGACGGGCACGCCAGGCGCTATGGCGTGCCCATCCTCCGGTCGAGGTGATCAGGTCCCCGGGTTGAACCAGGCGCCGCGCCAGTCGATGGCGCCGACGCCGAAGTCGAAGATCACGCTGACCTCGACGCCGTCCGCGCCCTGCACCGGGCCGGTGGTGACCTGCGGCCCCTCGGCGCCGTTCAGGTAGCCGTAGACGTAGACCGGCGCCGCGGCCGGGTCGGAGAACAGGTACCAGCGGTTGGCCGGGATCAGCGGCTCGACCACCGGCTGCACGAAGCCGGCGAAGACGTTGGCCTTGGCCGTCTCGCTCGCCTGCACGACGACGGTCGCCTGGCGGGCGGCGAGTTCGAGGTTCGGCCCGACCAGCAGGCGCATGGTCTGCCCCATGGAGATCGGCAGGCCGTCGAGGGTACGCTGCTTCATGATGGCGGCGCGGCCGGCGCCGATGGTCGCGGTGTCGAGCGGCGTGCCGGTCCCGGCCTTGTTGGCCCGCGCCGCACCGGTGGCGAACACCGGCGCGTTGCCGGTGGCGAGCGTCGGGCCGTCGCCATTGGCGCTGTTCAGCAGGTTGTAGGCGGTGGCGTTCTCGAACTCGGCGACGCGGCGGCCGATGGCGGCGGCGAAGTCGGTGAAGGCGCCGAGGTCGTCGTTGACCAGCATCGGGCGCGTCACGCGGAGGCGCCGGGCGAAGGTCTGCAGCAGCACGATCTCCTGGCTCTCGGACATGGTGCCGACCTGGATCTCGCCGTTCTCGGCGAGCGGCAGCAGGGTCGGGAAGTCGCCGATGCGGAGGTGGCGGTGCGGCTTGAAGTCGCGGAAGTCGCGGCGGAGGAAGATCTGCCGGTAGGTCGGCTGCGCCGGTACGTAGGCGGCGAGCAGCATCTTGTTCGCGGCGGCGGAGAGCAGGGCCGGGAAGTCGGAGCTGGTGTGGAAGGCGCGCTCGGCGAGCAGGGTCGGGTTGCGCGGCGGGTTGCGCTCGCCGCGGCGGGCGAGCAGTTCGCGCAGCATGTCGGAGGGGCGCCAGCCCAGGAACTCGGCGTGGCGGCCGGAGCCCTGGGGCTGGTAGCCGGGCATGGCGCGCACAGCGAGCGCCTCGGCCATGGCGTCGAGGATCTGCGCCGGGTCGTCGTGGCCGGGGCCGGTCTCCGGCCGGGCGGGGATGGAGGGGCGCGGCCCCTGCGCCACCAGGGCGTCGAACAGGGCGCGGCGGGCCTGGTTGCCGGTCCAGCCGGCCGTGATGGCCTCGGCACGGATCGGGGTGATGCGCTCGGGCGGGAGCAGGGCGCGGGCGGCCTCCACGGCGGCGTCGATGCCGGCGATGCGTTCGCGCTCGGCGCGGCTCGCCTCGGCGCGCACGGCATCGAGATCGGGCGGTGCGACCGCTGCGGGCGCGGCGCGGCTGGGTTCTGGGCTGGTGGTCACGGTGGTCTCCTGGGGCGGGGTGGGCGGCGCCGACGGCGCGGGAACGTCCCGGGCGGCCGGCGCGGCCGGGGTCTCCGGCGTCGTCTCGGGCATGGTGGTGTCCTCGTCAGGCAGGGCGGGTTCGATCGCGATGGCGGGCGCGCCCTGCGGCGCCTCGCCACGCACTGCGGCATCCCGATCCACCGGGACCGGCACGACGGAGATCTCGAAGGGCTCCCAATCCACCGCGCGGTGGACGGTCTCGCCGGTGGCGGGGTCGGCCCGCGGCTCGTAGCGGTGCACGCGGTAGCCGACGCTCACCGCCCGCAGCGTGCCGTCGGCGATGCGCTGCCAGACCGGCTCGACGTCCGCGGCCGTGCTGAACTGCAGCGTGGCGTAGCCGCGGCCGCGCTCGAGGCGGGCGGCGGTGACGCGACCCAGCACATCCCTGGCTCCACCGCGGCGGTGGGTGTCGAGCACCGGGGCGCGGCCGGAGCGGAGTGTCTCGATGCGCACCGCGTTGGGCGACATCTCCAGCTCCTCGGTGATCAGGCCGAGGGAGGGGACGAAGTTGCGGGCGCGGGCGCCGGTGGACCACACCACCTCGACGGTGCGCCCGGCGCGATCCACGGTGGCGGGCGCGGTGATGGCGCGCTGCGCGACGATCGACTGCCCCGGGGTGTGAACGGGCGCGACCGGGGCCGGTCGATCGGGCGCAACATCCTGGTCCGGCGCAGGGTCTCCCCCGCCCGGTTCGGTGGTCTCGGTCATGTGGATATCCCTGGGGAAAAGCCTGGGACGATCTGTGGACAGGCGACGCTCAGCCCGGCTCCGCCTGGCTCGCAGTCGGCTGGCGCAGTGGAGCCGCCGCCCCCGTCGCGGCGATCTCGACGGCGGCCATCTGGGCGGCGTCCTGGGCCGCGCCGGACTTCGCGACCCGGCGCGGATCGGTGTCGAGCGCGAGGCCGGCATCATCCAGCAGCGCGTTGGCCTCGCGGATCATTTCCACCGCCGCGCGGAAGTCGTAGCCGAAGGCACCGGCCGCCTCCGGCTGCGGCACGAAGCCGGCGCGCACCTGGGCGATCAGCGCCGCGGTATCCTTGAGCGGGTCGATCATCTCATGCGCCGGCGGCACGTGGCTGACGCCCCCCGGCATCTCGGCGCCCCACAGCCCGAGCAGGGCGCCCTGGGCGTGGAACCGCTCGGCGATCGGGCGGACCAGCATCGGGATGAGCATGCCGTACTGCACCTGCTCGCAGAGGCGGCGGAACTCGATCTTGCCGGCGCGGAGGGACGAGTAGTTGGCCTGCGTCAGGTCGCCGGAGACCTGGTCATAGGTCAGGCCGGTGCCAACCGCGGCCGCCTCGAGCGCCCGCCGCGCAAAGGCAGCGTGCGATCCGCCCCCGCTCGGGTTCACCACCTCCACGCTGCCCATGCCGCGGCGGTAGAGGATCATCCCCGGCTCGAAGCTCTCGACCGCGCGGCCCTGGGCGTCCCGCAGCAGGCCCGCCGCCGCGCCGGTCAGCGCCTCGTCGCCCTCCTCGGTGACGACCGCGGCGAGGCAGGCCTCGATCTTGGCCTTCATCAGCAGCGCCGCCTCGTAGTCGCCGAGGTCGCGCAGGCGCAGCAGGATGGGCGCGAGCCAGGAGACGTCGCGCAGCTGCCCGGGGCGGCGCTTGCGGTAGATGTGCAGCACCTCGCTCGCCGCGATGCGCTGGCTGTCCTGCCAGGTCCCGCCGGGCAGGATCCCGGCGGCGCCGGGATGCACGCGGTGCAGCCAGTAGCCGACCGGCTCGCCGGCCTCGCCGAGGGCGATGCCCTGGATGGTCGGGGCGCCCTCCACCATGCCGTTGCGCGCGGTGTCGAGGTGGTCGCTCTCCAGCACCTGCAGCCGCAGGCCGATCGGGTTGGCGGCGGAGGGCGGCACCAGCAGGAAGCGGACGAAGCATTCGCCGCTCTCGACGACGGCCCGCATCACCAGCGCCTGCAGGCCATAGAGGTCCAGCCGCCCCTCGGCGTCGCAGGCGGTGCTCTCGGCCCAGCGCTGCCAGGCGCGGCGATGCGGATCGTCCGGCCAGCGGGTGGTGATGCCGGCGCCGACCGCATTGCCGGTCCACAGATCGACGATGCGGCTGGCATAGGGGTCGTTGCGCACGGCGTCGCGCGCGCGGCGCGCCACCGTCGCCGCGGCCATGCCGATTTCGGCATTGGCGCTGCCGCCGGAGGGCGCCCAGGCGGAGGCGCGATGGTCCTGCGCCGCGGCGTAGCCGCGCAGCGCCGCCCAGGCGTCGCGGAGGCGGCGGGTCATGCGGTCGATCACGAGCCACCGCCTCGCGAGAAGGACGCGAGCGTTGCCGCCGGCCTGCGCGCTGCCGTCGTCTCGGCGCTGCGGAGGACGGCGAGCGCCCGACCAAGCTCGTCGAGGCTGCGGTACTCGACCGTGCGCCCCTCGAAGCTCACGCGCGTGGTGCCGCCGGTGTAGGCGGCAGCGAGGGCGGCGGCGCGGCTGCCGGGGGGCTGCGCCAGCGCCCAGGCGAGGACGGCCGGGTCCATCACGCCGCCCGGAGCGTCGGCAGCGGCGCCGCCGCGTTGACGAGGTAGGACAACCCGCTGGGCGGGTTCGGCATGATCGGCGCGCCGGCCTGGTGCGTCAGCGGCGCGAAGAAGCCGTTCTCGCTGCCCGTCGTGCCCCCGCCGGCGCCGCCATCCCCCGCGGCCGAGCCGAGCAGCAGCGTGTTGCCGCCGCTGAAGGCCTGGGTGGAGGTCCCGCGCACCGAGGGCGCGCCGGAGAAGCACAGCAGCAGCCACCAGATGCCGGCCGAGATCCAGCGCGGCTGCGCGAAGGGGCAGACCGCCGCGCCGGCGGTGGTGGTGTCGGCGTCGGCCAACGCCTCCTCGATCAGCGGCCCCGGCCGGCCGGTGCCGTGGTCGGCCGCCAGCGCCATGCGCAGGAAGCCCGCCGCACCCGTGGTCACGTTCACCGCCATGGCCGAGAACAGGCCCGGCCGGGCGAGGACATAGGGCACGCAGTAGAGCCGGTTCGCCACCATCGCCACCGCGCCGCCCACCGCGCGCGCATGCTGCGAGGCGTAGAACCGCCCCGAGACGTAGGGCAGCATCGCCGGGCTGGGCGGCAGGTGGTGCTGGAACAGCGCGGTCATGCCAGCGGCCGGATGCCGAGGGTGAGCAGCCGCTCTGCCGCCTGGCTCACCGGCGCGGCGGCAAGGCCGGAGCGCAGCCGCAGCCAGCGCCAGCCCAGCAGCAGGGTGGGCGGCAGGGTGAGCGCGCGGCCCGCGGCGACCGTCAGCACCACCTCGTTGCCGAGGTGGTCGTGGAGGTCGGCCCAGGCGGCGGGCTCGCCCTCGTCCATCGCGCCCTGCAGGGTCAGCGGGGCGTCGGTCCAGGCAGCGGGCAGCAGCAACAGGCAGACGCCGTAGCCGACGCTGGCGACCGGCGCGCTCAGCGCCTGGCCGGCGGCGATCGTGGTGCGCACCGGGACGATGGCGGTCATGAGGCTCTCCAGATCAGCGCAGCCAGCGATTGCCGTGCGATGGCAGCCAGCCGCGGGGTCGGGTGGCGACAGGCGCCGGCGCATCCGGCGTCGTGGGTGGCGTCGGCTCCGCCGCCGGCAGCGACAGCGCGTCGGCCAGCCGCGCCCAGCGGCCCTCGCCCCAGCCGTCCATGCCGAGCGCCGCCGCGGCGGCGCGGGCGTAGACCCGGCAGTCCAGGGCTTCGTTGCGCTCCCTGGTCTTGACCCACTCGAGGCGGCGGAACCCGTTCCGGCCGGCGCGCGCCACCAACTGTTCGGCGGTGAGCTGGCGGCAGAACTCCTCGCCCGCCGCGTGCACCGGCAGGTGCACGTAGCCCGGCGGGAACGGCTCGCCGCTCTCCGCCGTCGGCCGGTCGAGCTTCAGCCAGCCGTAGGTCTCGGCCTTGAGGAAGGACGAGCCGACCGGCCAGAGCTTCAGCCCGCCGAGCTTCCGCCCCTGCCGCCGCACCTCCGTCGCCGCCGGCTGGCCCACGGCGGCGCGCAGCCCGTCCTGGCCCTTGACCGCGATGGCCCGGCCCGACCCGGCGCGGCGCACGAAGGCGTAGACCTCCGCGGTGGTCATGCCGTCGCCGCTGTCGATCGCCGCCATGGCGATGGGCAGGCGATGGCCGGAGGCATGGCGCCAAGTCTCGCCGAGCAGCCGCCGCAGCTCCTCCCAGACCGCCGCCTCGAACGGGTTCCCGGCCAGCACCCGGTGCTCGATGAGCCAGGACTGCCGGTCCTGCCCCCAGGCCCAGACGCTGGCCTCGAGGCGGTCGCGCTGCACGTCCACCCCGGCGGTGAGCAGCAGCCCGCCCATGGGCAGGGTGCCCGGCTCCCACTCTTCCCGGCGGTCGTAGAGGCGCTGCCAGTCCGGCGCCTCGCCGCTCTCCTGCCAGGCCTCGCCGAGCACGGTGTTCCTGAAGGTCTTGATGGCGCGGTCGTCGCCCTGCGCCGCCTCCCACTCCCGCGCCACCTGGCTCCAGGCGAACCAGCCGACCGGCGAATAGAGCGCCGAGAGATGGAAGCCGATCGCGTGCGGATCCCCTGCCTCGGCGGTCGGGCGCCATTCCCCTGCGGCCAGCATGGCGGTCTTGTGCTGCTCGCCAATCTGGCCGTCGCAGGCCTCGCAGAGATAGCGCGCCGTCTCCGGCGCGCCCTTGTCCCAGACCAGGCGCTCGAAGCGCAGCCACTGCATCGTCCCGCAGTGCGGGCAGGGCACGAAGTAGCGCCGCTGGTCGGTGGCCTGGTATTCGCGCTCAATGCGCGACAGCCCGGCGATGGTGGGCGTCGAAACCAGCAGCGTCTTGCGCCGCCAGCCGAAGGTGCGCGCCCGCGCCTCGGCCAGCGCCACCGGGTCGCCCTCGCCCTCGACGTCGCCCGGGTAGGCGTCGACCTCGTCGAGGAACAGGAAGCGCGCCGACATGGAGCGCAAGCCCACCGCGCTGTTGGCGCCGGTCATCACCAGCTGGCCGCCCGGGAACTCCTTGCTGAGCTGCCGGTTGCCGCTGTCCCGCGAGCGGGCCGGCGCCACCCGCTCGCGGATCGCCGGCGTCTCCTCGACCAGCGGATCGATGCGCTGGTCGGAGAAGCGCTTGGCCAGTTCCGTCGTCGGCTGCACCGCCAGCATCGGCCCCGGCGCGTGGTGGATGACGTAGCCGATCCAGTTGTTGCCGCACTCGGTGCCGCCGACCTGCGCCCCCTTCATGAACACCACCCGCCGCGCCGGATGCGCCGGCGACAGCGCGTCCATGATCCCCTTCAGGTAGGGCGTGCGCGCGGTGCGCCACGGCCCCGGCTCGGCGGAGCCCCGCGAGCCCAGCACGCGATGGCGGTCGGCCCATTCCGAAACCAGCAGCGCCGGCTCTGGCATCATGCCGTCGCGCCAGGCCTGCAGGATCTCGGTGGCGCCGTCGAAGCCGCCGAGCTCGGCCAGGATTCGCTCCCCCGGGGTCATGCGACCTGGACCCGCACGTCGTGGCGCTCGGCCAGATGCTGGCGCAGCCGGGCGTCCATCAGGGTCTGCAGCCGGTGCGCGTCCACGCCGAGCTCGGCCGCCAGCTCAGCGGCGACGCGGGCCGGCCAGGCGAGGATGGCATCACGCTCCTCCTTGGCCAGGCGATGCACCAGCATGAGCGCGCGCGCCTTGTCGACCAGCTGGCCGCGCCGCTCCTCCAGCCGCAGCTTGCGCTCCTGCGCCTTCAGCAGCTCGTTGGCGGTGCGCGCGTTGTGGAAGCTGCTGCCGCCGCCAGCCGAAGGCGTGACGAGCGATTCCACCGGTGGCGCCGGCATCGCCGCTCGTGGTGCCGAGGGCTGCGGCGGAGACGCCGCCATCGCTGCGGTCCTGCGCGCCGGATCGCTGCTGGCGGCGAGGCGGGCACGCACCTTCTCGACGTCCCAGCCGCCGCCCGGCTCGGGCGCGATGCGGCCGGCCTGCGCCGCCTTCTGCAACGCCGTGTGCGAGAGGCCGAGCCGGCGCGCCAGCTCGCGCTGCGAGGGCACCAGCGTCGGGCTGTCGGCCACGATCATGATGTGATCGGAAGCCTCCAATCATAGCAATTCCATGAGCGCCGGAGACGCTTGGCTCCGGCGCGGCCCAGCGCGAATGGTCGGTCCGCAACGCGATGGGCGGGACGGAGGGCAGGATGACCAAGCGCGATGCCAACCAGCGGAAGAGCCTCGAAGCCTTCCTGGCCAGGAAGGCGGAGTTCGACGCCCTGCTCGCCGACCTGCAGCGGATGAGCGCGGAGCACTTCGGCGCCAACCCCGACGCGGTGCTCTGGGGCGAGGTCGGGAACCTCGAATTCTACACGGCGCAGATGCGCCGGGTGACCGACGCCTACTTTAAGCGCGGCGAGCACGCCGAATAGCGCGGGCCCCTCCCGCACCGCCCCGCCAGGCCCAGCCTGCGGGGCTCGGGGTGGTAGCACCCGGACGGTCGGGTGCGTGACCGAGGACCCCGACGATGACGCTCTCCGACACGCAGTCCCTGATTCTCAGCCGGGCCAGCCAGCACGCCTGGCGCCTGGCCAGCGCGCCGAAGGCCCTCCCCGCCGCGGCGCGCCACGCGGTGTTCCGCAGCCTGCTCAAGCAGGGGCTGCTGGCCGAGTGCACCGCGCCTGTGGAGTACCGTGGCCTCGCCTGGCGCCAGGACGCGGACGGCGCCTGGATCGCGCTCCGCATCACCGACGCTGGCCTGCGCGCCATCGAGGTCGACCCCGCGGAGGGTGCCGTCGGCGCGGACATGGCGCCCGAGGGCGCGCCGGAGGCGGCGGCGACGCAGGACGACCCCGCCCTGCCCGCCGAAGCCAGCCAGGGCGCGCCCGCGGTGCCGGACGAGGACGCCCCGGAGGAGGACAACCGGCCGCGGCACGAGCGGCTCGGCATTCCGGATGGGCTGATCTACGGGCCGGCGGACGAGGACAACGGCGGGCTCCATTCCATGCCCGACCGGGCGGAGGATCTCGCCCTGCTCGACCAGACCCTGGCGGCGCAGGCAGCGGCCGCGCCGCGGCCTGCCAGTCTCCGCAAGGCCGCCGTGGACGTGCTCGCCGCCTGGGAGGACGAGGCCGTTCGGGGCATGCCCCGAACCGCCACGGACATCATCGCCGCCCTGGCGGGCCCGATGGCGCGCCTGCGCGCCGCCCTGGCGGGGGTCAAGCCCGCCCGTGCTCCGCGCGATCCCGCCGCGCCCCGCAAGCCGCGCGCAGGGACGAAGCAGGAGCAGGTGCTGGCGCTGCTGCGCCGACTCGAGGGTGCCACGGTGGCGCAGATCGCCGAGGCCACCGGCTGGGCGCCGCACACGGTGCGCGGCTTCTTCGCCGGACTGAAGAAGCGCCAGGGCATCGCAGTCACGGTGCTGGAGCGGGTGCGTCAGGTCGGGCCGAACAGGGAGGGTGCCAAGGGCTCCTACACGGTCTACCGGATTGCCAACTGAGGACGACGTGATCGATGGCGGCGCTTTGCGCCGCCATCGAACCGCGGTATGCAGCCGGCGCGCCACACTCCTCGCTGCCGACAACCTCATCCCTGCCTGGCCACGCGGTCCGCCGGTCCGCGGGCGAACGTCTGTCCGCCCGCTCGCTTCTCCAAGAGGACCGCCACCATGCACCACAAGCGCAAGCGCTCCAGGCTGCACGGACGTGGCCGCGGCCGCTTTCCGAACGGCACCCCCGCCCACTGGAACATCCTGCACCATGCGCGGCCGCGGCGCCGGCGCGACGACCGCCGGCTGCGGGCTGTGCTCCGCGGCGCCGATGCCGAGGCCATCGCCTGGGACCTCGGCAATCGCCGGCCGCACATCTACTACTGGTGACCCGCATGCCGCCCGATCACGAGGCCCATGCCGACCAAGGGACCGTCCTGCCGCCCGACTGCGCGGCGGTGACGGTCGATGCCGAGGGCCGCTTCGGCCTGCTGCTGCCGCACCTGCCGCCCGACGCGGATGTCCCCCGCGGGATCCTGTTGCTGGTGGCCGTGCTCGCGCGATCCTCGGATCCCGAATGGGTGGACGACATGATCCGATGGTTTACCGCGCGGACGCGGAGCTGATCGGAGCCTGCTTCCGTCGCCCGACGGCGACGTCGTCGAAGGTGCGGCCCTCGCCGGCCAGGACGGCGCGTCCGCCGGTGAAGTCCTGCCAGCGCCGGAGAATCACGTCGCAGTAGCGCGGGTCGAGCTCCATCGCCAGACAGCGGCGGCCGGTGGTCTCCGCGGCGATGATCGTGGTGCCGGAGCCGGCGAACGGCTCGTAGACCGCCTCGCCCGGAGCGCTGTTGTTCAGCATCGGCCGGCGCATGCACTCGACCGGCTTCTGCGTGCCGTGCACGGTGGCGGCATCCTCGTCGCCGCCCGCGGCGGCGATGGCCCAGAGCGTCGCCTGGTCGCGCGCGCCCTGCCAGTGCCCGGTGCCGCCCTTGCGCACGGCGTAGAGGCAGGGCTCGTGCTGCCAGTGGTAGTCGCCGCGGCCAAGGACGAAGCGGCTCTTGGCCCAGACGATCTGGCTGCGGATCGCGAAGCCGGTGGCCTCCAGGCTCTCGATCACGGTACGGGTGTGCACGGCGGCGTGCCAGACATAGGCCACCTCGCCCGGGAACAGCGCCCAGGCCGCGCGCCAGTCGGCGCGGTCGTCGTTCGCCACCTTGCCAGTGCGCATGGTGGCCGAGACGCCGGCCGCGTTCCGCCACTCGGGGTCGTAGTTCACCCCGTAGGGCGGGTCGGTGACCATCAGGTGCGGCCTGGCGCCGTCCAGCAGCCGCGCCACATCCGCCTCGCTCGTAGCGTCGCCGCAGAGCAGCCGGTGGGACCCGAGCTGCCAGAGGTCGCCGGGGCGGGTGACGGGCGCGGCGGG
>Ga0207747_1001530_pt1 | contig 15862 bp, 12 predicted proteins | sample HigsolmetaGSP11D_FD_184839 | JGI IMG/M metagenome (GOLD analysis project Ga0207747, IMG submission 184839) | High solid enriched microbial communities from the Joint BioEnergy Institute, USA - SP1-1-D (SPAdes) | ecosystem: Engineered > Bioreactor > SSF (Solid state fermentation) > Aerobic >...
AATCGTAGTGCTGAAAGATGGCAAAATTGTTGAAGTAGGTAGCCATTCTGAATTAATCAAAAAACAAGGATACTATTTTGAACTATATAAATTACAAGCAGAAAAATATGGGATTGAATAAAGTTATTGTCAAGGCCGATGAATTTTTCCCCAAAATCGCCGGTTTAAAATTCCTCAGAAGGATTTTGTGGATCCTTCTGTTTTTCTTTTTGTTGAAGTCTTCTTGCGCGTAATCGATAGCTTTGATGACGTATAATTAAGTTCGCAAAAAGTGAAAAAAGGAAAAGCCATCGGTCACTCCGAATTGGTAAGTGTCCGGCAAACCAAAAGGAGTTGAAACCGATGGCTTACCAGAATTCTACCTTATCTCTCGAACAAATGCTATTGAAATTTATGTCGGAACAGGATCCCATGCTCTCTGGCTCTGTGAGCAAATGATGGAAGCTGAAGTGATTCAGGCACAGAAATCGGAACGGACGGATACACGGACCGGCTATCGTTCCGGCTATCGTGTACGTCGCTTCGACACTCGGATGGGCACCATGTATCTCTTTGTTCCCAAACTGCGCAAGGGCGGTTATGTTCCCTTTTTTGTTAGTGCCTTCAAACGGCCGATGTTTGCGGTTTGTCAATGTATTGTTGCATTAAATATTGCATGTTAAGGTTAAAATATTCATAAATTAACCATTGATATCCAAGGAAATCTTTTCTAAAATTAAATTAAAATGATTATGAAAAGATTTCCAATTTCATTTTTTTACTTGTCGTCAAGGGGGTGTCAGGGAGTTATGATGAAGGTCATCTATGATTTAGGGAGGAAATCTCTTGAGGAAAATGAAGACGCCTATTTGCAAACGCTTACACTCCCGCTTCCAGACAAAAAGACACTGAAATACGGGGTAATTCTTGATTTTCAAAATTCCGATTCCTCTATTCATTTTATATTGAAAGAGCTGGATGAGCGTCTGTTAAATGAATGGTGTTGGATAGGAAAAGCTGACGGCAGCAACAGCCCGCAATGGTATGGAACCGTTGATAAGCTCGATTATTTATTAAGCCAAACGCTTACCAACCTTTTGGAAAAGTGGGATCAAAATGACGCCTTTTATCTTTTGTTAAAGGAGACACATGAAAAGTTTTTTTGTTATTTGGGTCCTTTGAAGGAAAAAAGGTATCGCTACATTTTTAATCCCGCTTTGATCGGAGAAGAAATCGCGAAAATTGGAGAAGCAAGCACAAAGGATGACCGAAAAAAGGCTGTCGCTGAAATCACGAACAAATTCCAAAAGTATCTGGAAAAGGAAGCGAACGTAAATGCGCAGGATATCGGTTTATACACGATATCCATAAACGGTCTATTGGTCGTCAAACAAAAGGTTTATAAACAGTTGGTCGTTCAAGAAAAGTTAAGCAAATTTCACGAGGCTAAAGAAGGGGTATGCTCCATTACGAATCAGAAAGGACTGGTTACCGGGGATACGACAAGATTAAAATTTAAATACTACATTAACGACAAAATCAGTTTTGCAAGCAATTTGGATGAAAATGAGTTTGTGAAAAATCTTTCTATCGGCAAAGAAGCCTATAAATGCATCCAAGCTGGTGAAGTGTACATTTTGCGGAATTTTGATACCCGATTCAGTGGACTTACTTGTTATGTGATTCCTGAATTTTTGTACGATGTCCCTTTTGAAAATGTGCCATTGAAAGAGATTAGTAATCGGGTATTGGATTTTGTTCATAAAGTCAAGACGATCGAAACCGGTGTCCAATTGCAGGAAGAAATTGAAGACTTTCGGCTGTATGAAGAGCAAATGGATAATCAGATTTCGTTGCATTTTCTTTTTTATACCAAATCCAAGTCTTCTTTAAAAGTCAACAAGCTGCTTTCTGACGTTCCGCTAAATCACTTGAAAAAATTAAGAGATGAAATGAGAAACATCAGCAATATCGGCAGAAATTTTTTCCCAAATGCAAGGACTAAAGATTTGGACGTCGGCTTGGATGCAATCAGCAAATTAATTCCAACGAGAATTGCCAAAAACGAAAATGTGGAAAAAAGGAAAATCCTGCAAGTATATGAATCTTTGTTAACCAACAAGACTCTTTCTTACGCCTGGTTAATTCAACAATTTGTCCTTTTGGCAAGGATCCATATGTATGCCAACTACGGATCTTATCAATTAGGGTCCGGACTGAATGCGGACCAGAATGATTATCTTCTTGTTCATGCCCTTTTACGCAGTCAGCTGTTTCTTTTACTATTGAAAAAGCTTCAGTTGGTGGAGGAGGGAAAACGAATGGATGGCATTTCTTACGAATTGCCCGATCCGGCTTTGGCGGATTATATGAAAGAAATGGCATTTTCTGTTCCGCAAAGCTCTCTGTTTTTGCTGGGCTATCTCATTTCGCGGATTGCCGCGGCGCAAGTGGGAAAAACGGCGGAACGCCTCGAGGCTGCAGGACAATCCCGCTTCGGCAAGACCGCAAATAAACCCATTTTGTCCAAAATCAATTTTCACGGAATGAATAAACAAAAAATTATGATGTTATCCAACGAAGTTTTCGAGAAAATGAAACAATTGGGGATCAATTATTTAAGCAACGAAGCGATTTACAGCGAACACCGGCGTCTTTTGGATCTTGCGTTAAAAGGAAAATGGGCCCTATCCGATCATGAAGGGGTGTATTACCTGTTATCGGGTTACTCTTATGGAACGAAACGCATCTTGGAAAGAGCGAAAGAATTAGGGAAAGAGGAAGCAATCGATGAAGGGGGATTCGACCATGAATAATAGTGAAATATTATTTCTTTATGATGCAAAACTGACCAATCCAAACGGAGATATCGACGAAGAAAACCGCCCGCGCATGGATTATGAACGTTCATTGAACTTGGTCAGCGATGTTCGTTTAAAACGCTACATTCGCGATTATCTGGATCAAATCGGTTATGAAATTTTTGTCGCAAAAGTTGAAGGGAACACGGTGAATGCCACTGAAAGATTGAACAAATTGTTCAGTAATTATGAGAAAAAAGTTGAATTGAGGAAAAAATTGGATCCTGAGGTGATCGATTGGCTGTTGGACCAATTGATTGACGTCCGTTTATTTGGCGCAACCATGCCGATAAAATCAGAAGACAAGGGAAATTCCATTACGTTCACCGGACCGGTTCAATTTAATTGGGGGTACTCTTTAAACAAAGTAACGCTTGTGGAATCGGCGAGCATAACTTCCCATTTCGGTTCTGAAAATCAAAATGAAGGAGGAAGCATCGGCAAAGACTATCGTGTCTATTATTCCTTCTTGGCATTTCACGGAATCATCAGCGGACATCGGGCAAAATACACGCGTTTAAAAAATGAAGATGTCCGTTTACTGGACCAGGCGATGGTCAAGGCCATTCCCCTGAATGCGACAAGAAGCAAAGTCGGGCAATATCCCCGCTTGTATCTCCGGGTTGAATATAACTCTCCGGAATTCGTTGCAGGCGATTTCAGGGATTTGGTGTCTTTGAACGAAACGGAAGGGCTGCGGGGTATTTCGGAAGTTGAGTTACAGGCGGATCGGCTGTTAAATAAATTGACGGAAATCAAAGAAGAGATTGCTAAAATTTATTTTTGGCAGGATACGAATTTGATTTTGGAGGGTCATGGCCAAAAAGGAACATTGCCGGATCTCCTTTCCCCTGATTTAAAAGAAAAACTTGTTTCCGCTGTATAACAAAAGGGTGACCATCATGAAAATTTATGTGTTTGATCTCGTGGGGAAAATGGCTCACTTTCGCAAAATGGATACCAATTCTTCCTCTTTGTCCTATTCTTTTCCCCCCAGGACGGCTGTCGCCGGATTGATCGCCGGAATCTTAGGCATGGAAAGGGACAGCTATTACGAGCAGTTTTCGCCGGAAAATTGTGACATCGCCGTTTCGGTAAAAAAACCGTTTCGCAAAGTCATGCAAACGGTAAATTATATGTTCGTCAAATCCGGGGCTGATTTAAATAACAGCAGCGGGCATACCCCGATCCCTCTCGAATTAATTTTGCCAGGGGCCAAGGAACCCCATTTGCGTTATCGAATTTATTTTTCCCATCAAGATGAGTCAATAAACGAGATGGTAAAAAAACGGGTCCAGCAACGCCGTTACATATTTCCTCCCTATTTAGGGCTGACTGAATGCTTAGGCATGTTGGAATGGGTGGGAGAAGCGGAAGCATCCGTTGAAATAAGTGAAGATCCGGTGCAAATCCATTCCGTTGCCAGAATGTCCCGCCTGCAGGAACGGACTGTGGCCATCAAAGAAAATGCCCGCTTCATCCGCGAACATACGACACGCTTCTTTTTGAAGGGACGAATGATCGGAGAAACGGACGATTACATTTTCGAACAGAACCACCAGCTTTTTGCCGTTCCGAAGGGCCCTTTTCTTCGGATTCGCCATGTGGAAAATCAGGAAAATATATTATTTCTCTAGGCAGCGAACGATTCGCTGCCTTTTGAAGAGGTGAAAAAATGTTTTTGTCCCACTGCCAACCCGATAAAAAATTAACGGATCATTTGCGTGAGGTTTATTTATTTTCCCAACAAATGCTGAAACAAGTGCCGCTTGCCGACGATGAAAGAGAAACATTGGAAATAGTGAACAAAGTCATAGCATTGAGCCATGATTTCGGAAAATATCTTTCCTATTTTCAAACCTACTTGCGCACCGGTGAAAAAAGCAATAATCTTTATCAACATTCCTTTATTTCCGCCCTTTTTGCCGCCCATTTACTCCGGGATGCCGGCCGTTGGGGGCTGCGTGCATCCTGGTCGGAGTTTGCGCCTGCCGTTGCTTATTTTATCGTCCTTCATCACCATGGGAATCTGCGCGATTTTTCCCTCGATGTGACCAAGAGCTTGAATATAAGAAATCAAAATGTGCAAGAATCCCTATACCTCCGTATCCAATTGTTGGAGAAACAAATCGGGGATATAAAAAATCAATTGGCTGAAGTCGTCGATGATTTGTCTCCATTATGGAACCAAGTTTCGATTCCCCTTTCTTTAGAAGAGGAATTAAAGGATTTTGTAGAAAAATATATTGATGTTTTTGACCTTTTGCATCGTCAATATTATTTCATATCCAAGCAAAGAAAACCAAAAATAACAAAAAAACTGTATTATATAGTGCTTTTACTTTATTCTGCTTTAATTGATGCGGACAAATTGTCGGCAGCCAATATTCAAAAAAGGCCCAGGCTCTGCGTTCCGGAAAAACTTGTGGACGCCTACCGTGAACAAAGATTCAATGTTCACGAAACCGAGGGAACGGACGGTTGGCGCAACCGGATGTATCAAGTGGTCATGCAAAGACTAGAAAAACTGGAATATGAACGGCCGGAACAACGCATATTCACTTTAACGGCCCCGACCGGAGCGGGGAAGACGTTACTGGCCTTGTCGGTTGCCTTGAAATGGCGCAGCCGGACGGAAAAAAGAGATGGGTATGCTCCGAAAATCATTTATGCCCTGCCGTTTACGAGCGTGATTGATCAAAACGATCAAGTGATAAGAGAAGTCTTCCAACAACTGCCTGATTATCCCGCCAACGAACACCGCTATGTGATCAAACATCATCATTTATCGACGATCCAATACCGGCAGGAAAATGAAGAACTGCCTTTAAGACAAGCCCTCCTATTAACGGAAGATTGGGAGGCGGAAATCATAGTTACGACTTTTGTCCAGTTGTTTCAGACGTTGATCGGCTATGAAAATCGGGCGTTAAAAAAATTCCATCAGATCGCCGGAAGCATTGTCATTCTCGATGAAGTGCAAAACATCCCGGTGGAATATTGGGCGCTTGTGCAAAAAGTGCTTCGTGACATGGCTCATTTATATTCATGTAAAATTCTGCTTTTGACGGCAACCCAACCTCTCATTTTCCCTCCGGAAGAAACCGTGGAATTATTGGAAGGAGAAAATGTCAAACCGATCGATTTCTTTAAAGAAAAAACCCGGGTAGAATTGCAATGGCTTCGAAATGAAAACGATTTCTTCACTTCTGAGGAATGGGCGCGCTTCTTCCAAAACCGTTTTGAAGACGGAAAGAATTATTTGGCGATTTTTAATACGATTAAAACTTCGATTGAAGTTTATGAAAAAGTTAAAACATGGTTAAAAAAATGCGGATATCATGTCTTCTACCTTTCTACCAATATCATTCCTAAGGAGCGAAAGGGACGGATCGAAGATATTAAACAGTCAATAAAGAATCAACAGAAAGTGGCGGTCATTTCTACCCAGGTTGTAGAGGCCGGAGTAGATTTGGACTTTGACGTGGTTTATCGGGATATCGGTCCGATTGATGCCATCATCCAGGCGGCGGGAAGATGCAATCGCAATGGGACAAGGAAACGTTTAGGGAAGGTATGGATCACTCCGATCGTAAGAAATGCCAAGTTAGAATCCCAATATGTATATGGACCGATCCATACAAAAATTGCCCGTGATATTTTGCCGGAGGAACCCATTACAGAGGATGAATTTTATCAATTGATCCAAAAATATTTTGAACGGGTGAAGGAAAGCAAATCCTCTGCGGTTTCGGAAGGAATTATTCAAGCCATGGAAATTCTGAAATTTGATGAAAAAGGGAAAGTATCCAGCAGAAAACAGCCGGAATACGTTTCTGATTTTCAATTCATTGCCGATTCCTATCAGGCGGTGGATGTCTTTATCGAGGCGGATAAGGAGGCGCGCGAAATCTGGGAGCTCTATAATCAAAAAGTGATTTTGGAAAAGGATTTCAAAAAAAGATTTGATAATTATCTCTCTTTAAAAAAGGATTTGCGGCAATATGTGATTTCCGTTCCGATAAAAATTGCCAAAAATTTAAACCGCGATTTTTACGAAAAAACGAAGATGCTCTACGTTTCAAAGGATGTTTTAAACCAATATTATAATGAGGAATTTGGGTTTATACGTTCAAGCGAGATGGTGGATGCATGGATTATGTAATGGATGTGAACGGAACCCTTATTTGGTATTACTTTATTTGCAAAAGGGAAGTTTGGCTGATGATTCATCAGATTGCTCCCGATCAAGAAGATGACAATTTGGAAATCGGGCGGTTTTTGTCGGAGACGACCTATAGCAGGCAGAAAAAAGAAATGGTTATAGGAAATATTGTAATCGATCGGATCAGGAGAACGGGCGACACGATTGTGATCGGTGAAGTCAAAAAATCGTCGAAATATGAAAAGAGCGCCTATTATCAATTGTTGTTTTATTTAGACACCTTGAGAAAAATGGGAATCGATGCGAAAGGGGAACTTTTATTCCCGGCTGAAAAGAAAAAATTGACCGTTGAATGGACGGAAGAAGGCAGCAACATGCTAAAAGAAGTCGCCGATGATATTCGCAAAATCGCAAGACTTCCCGTTCCTCCGGAACCTAAAAAGATAGCTTTTTGCAAGAGTTGCGCATATCGGGAATATTGTTTTGCGGAGGAATAAAGATGAAAAAAACCTTGTATATCTTTCAAAGCGGTGAATTACACAGGAAGGACAACAGCATCTCATTCGAAACAAGTGAAGGAAGGAAAATGCTTCCGGTTGAAGACATTAATGACATTTATATTTTTGGCGAGGTGGATGCAACAAAAAAATTTTTGGAATTTGCATCCCAGAAGCAAATATGCATCCACTTTTTTAATCACTACGGCTATTACACCGGAACTTTTTATCCCCGGGAACATTTGAATGCCGGGCTTGTCGTAGTAAAGCAGGCCGAAGCGTATCTGGATAAGGAAAAACGTTTGGTGCTGGCAAAAAAATTTATAAAGGGTTCCATCGGACAAATGATCCAAGTTTTGAAGTATTATCAAAGCCGCGCAAAAACCAATCGCGAATTATTCTTGCAAACGATTGACGAGCTGCAATCCGTTCTGGATAAAGATAAAAAATGGGAAAACGTGGAGGAAATGATGGCCGATGAAGGCCATGCCCGCGAAAAATATTACAGCCGATTCGACGATATATTGAATCATCATCCTGACTTTTTGTTTGAAAAACGTTCGAAAAGACCGCCCTTGAACCGTCTGAATGCCATGATCAGTTTTGGGAATCAAATCTGCTATACCATGATATTGAGTGAAATTTACAAAACGTATTTGGATCCGAGGATTGGTTTTTTACATTCTTCAAATTTTCGGAGATTTTCCTTGAATTTGGACGTGGCGGAAATCTTTAAACCGATTATGGTTGACCGTCTAATTTTTTCATTAATCAATAAAAAGATGATTACGAAGAAAGATTTTGATAAACAAATGGAAGGGATCATGTTGTCTGAAGAGGGCAGGAAGAAGTTTATCGCGGAACTGGATAAAAGAATGAAAACTACCGTGAATCATCGGCATTTGGGAAAATCGGTTTCCTATCGGAGACTGATCCGTTTGGAACTTTATAAAATTCAAAAGCATCTCCTTGGTGAAAAGGAGTATGAACCGTACCGATCCCTTTGGTAGGTGAGTGTATGTTTGTCATTTTGGTTTATGATTTTGAAGAAAAAAGGGTTGCGAAGGCATTAAAGATCGCCAGAAAATACTTGTATTGGGTACAAAATTCCGTATTGGAAGGGGAAATATCTCAAGCGAATTATTTCAAACTGAAAAAAGAATTGCAAAGCATTATGGATCCTGACACGGATTCCGTTATTTTTTATACGTTCCGGACGCAAAAATATATGAAGCGAGAACAAATTGGTTTGAAAAAAGGTGGAGACGAAAATATTTTATAGAAATAGTAGCATGGAAGAATATATAGCCAAAAATGAAACCATTCAGGAAGGAAGATACCGTCGGCCCCCGATTTAATCGCGCATCCACCCGGATGGGTCGACGGCATCTTTTTTCTATGAAGAATTTCCGTTTTCACTAGGACATTAGTAATCTTTCCATTGATGAATTGAAACTTAAATAAAAAAGAACCGTTTAAAAATTCCGGTTCCGTTAGTACTTTATCTATAATGGATTAAAAACGGATTCACCATGTTTCCCTTTTCGCTCCGCTTGAAGACAGGATCTTACCTATCCCGAAAAGAAAAGGCTACGTTCCATCAACCGTTTTTCCGCTTGGTAAATGATGACGATTGTAAACGTTATATGATTGGCTTCTTGTTTCCTGGGGTTACCTTATAACCTAAAGACTCCAGTTACCTGTTCGCCCGTTCGGCAACATAGGTCCTCACGCATTTTCCTAATTCGAAAGACGGGTACGTGATATTCTTTTTATCTTTCAAAAGAGAGATTTGCCCAAAAACCGCTGGTCACCGATGAAAGTTTGATATTGTCCCCATTCGGAACCTTTGGGATGCCATTGACATACCGTAATCTCTTCTCGATGGGTGTGCGTCGGCAGCGGTCGAGTTTCCTCGGTTTCCGGTGTTCACGGGAGGGAGTAGAACTGCCTAGGGGCAGGGCGTGTTGGAGCAGGTCGGCGATCCATTAGGCATCTTTGACATCGGTTTTGCGTCCGCGGACGTTTATTGCTTGATATTGACGATCGGAACTTCCAAGTTATCCATTTCCAAGAGGTTATAAATGGGTTCCCGTTCGTTCATCACTGTTGGTGTCCGAAAAACGGCCCCGGGGGTCACAGTTGAACAACAGCGAATTTGTATTGGTGAAGCGGTTGGAAAAGTCGCTGTCTGTCTGTCACCGTCGAACTACTGAAATATTGTGTCTTTATCATGGGGAATGAAACATAACCCTAGAAGTCATCATCATTAAATCTTTGGATCATTTTAATGGATGGGATCTAAACCAAATGGCAATTTCTTTTGATGAAATGTATTTACTTTTGTTTTAAGCGTTTTAAAAATTGATAATTTCTAACATGGTATGGCAGGATTTTCTATTTTTTTATAGAAATCGATAATTGAACAGTATTTTTGTCGAAGGAGGGCGGACGTTTGTCCCCATGGAACGAACTGGTGTGAAACACGTCATACAGAACGTCTCATTTCTTTATTATTTATTACCTTATTTTTTGCAAAGGAAGATTGTTGAACCGGATGCACAATCAGGGTGGGTGGAACAGCTTTTTTCCTATTTAAGGAAGCTGAGCCCGGTATTCGATGAATATCATTCGTACATCCGGAGCGAAAATTCCGCGCCTCTGGAAGACCTCATCCGTTGTGCTGCCCAATTGACCGACTTTCATGGCGAAGGTAATATTGATTTTCAAAAATGGAATGAAAAAGAATATGAACCGCTTCAATCGGTGTTTTCAGCCTTATTTGGCCATCAGGGCGACACGAGATCCTATCAATTGCGGCCTTTATCCCTGAATCATCTTTTCCCTGAATCAAAAATCGAAATGGAGAAAGCGGATACATTATTTTTGCATTTTCTGGATGAATTGAAGAAGGTTAAACATGAGATACAACTGCTTTCTCTTATGGAAAAATATTTTTGGTGTGTGGCCAGCAACCAATCCCCCGACATTTCCCTTTATGATGAAATGAAGACAACTGCAGCCATTGCCGTTTGCCTGTATGAGCAATGGCTTCACGGGGATTTGTCCTCGGACATATTGAAGGAAATCAAAAAACGCCATTCGCCTGACTTTCTGCTCATCCAGGGGGATATTTCCGGAATTCAATCTTTCATCTTCAATATTCCGTCGAAAGGAGCGGCTAAAAGCCTTAAAGGCCGTTCCGTATACATCGGTTTGCTTCCAGAAGTCATCGCCCGGCATCTTTTGGATCGGCTGAATTTGCCGCTGGCCAATCTCTTGTATTGCGGCGGCGGAAATTTCTTTATTTTGGCGCCCAATCAAGTAAAAAAACAGTTCGAAACATTGCGAAAATCAATCTTAGAAAATTTGTTGCAAGCCCATTCCGGCGAAGTCTATCTTGTTCTTGAATCCGTATCCTTTTCACCGGCGGAATTTGGAAATTTTACGGAAATTTGGGATCAGGTCATTGCCAAGACAAACCGTTTAAAGAAACGGAAATTTAGTGAACTCGGATTGGAAACGTCTTTCGAAAAAATTTTTGGCCCGCTGGATGACGGAAGTGAAGAAGCGAATGTTTGCAAGGTTTGCGGGTCTTTCGGAAGCAAACATCCCGTCAAAACCGATGCCGAAAGAGGAGAGGTATGTTCCCTGTGTGATAGTTTTACCGAGTTGACGGATCAATTGAAAAACGCAAACTATATTGTTTTTGGTAAAAATGTTTCCGGCACCGAAAAAGGGACTTATCAGGAAATTTTCAGCCGATTTGGGTATCATGTGGAATTTGCCTCCCGAAAGCCTGCCGGTCAAAACGTTGCCGAAGAATATTGGTATAAATTGAATGACACCGATTTTTTGGATGAAGGCTGTGCGGGATTCCAATTCGGGGCGTACCGGCTGCCGTCGGGTGAAAACGGGATCGCCACCTTTGAAGAATTGTCGGAACGGGCCGTGATCGATGAAAGAGGTGATAAAAAGCTCGCCCATTTGAAAATGGATGTGGACAATTTGGGCTCCCTGTTCGGGATGGGCTTGGGCAAGGGGCGGTCGCCGGCGAAAGTCTCCGCCATCAGCCGCATGCTTCATTTATATTTTTGCGGTTACATCAATCAATTGATAAAAGAAAAAGGATGGCAGGATTATTTGTATGTGGTGTTTTCCGGGGGAGATGATACCTATATCGTCGGCACGTGGAGATATGTGTTTGATTTTACGGAAGCGTTTTATCAAGGTTTTCGCAAGTATACCGGGGAAAACCCATTGATCACCCTGTCAGCCGGAATCAATGTATTCCCTTATACGTATCCCGTTATCCGGGCGGCGGAGATCACGGAAGATGCTCTGGAAACTGCTAAAGATACGCATCAGGAACCTAATGACGGCCATGAACCGCCAAAGAAGAATAGGATTTCTTTTCTCGGTGAAGTTTTCAATTGGGAAGAGTTTAAGCGAATCAGAAAAATTGAAGGAATCTTGCAGAAAATGGTTGAGATTTACGGCAGAAATGTATTGTTTAAAGTTGAAAAAAGTACATTGGGCTTTAAAAATATCCTGCGCGATTCATTAAACGGCCGGTACCGTCACATTAAGTTTTGGCGTTTGGCCTATTATTTGAGGGAAATAAAACATGACTACGAAAATTCCCTGAAAGGAAAAGCTCAAAAGCCCAAGGAGGATCTCGCGCAATCATTGATCGATCAATACCGTGAAATTGTCATACACAATTTGTTTAGGCCGGAAAACAGAGATCAAATTCATCAAATCATGATCATACCCGCAGCGATACGCTGGGCGGAATTGGCCACCCGGAAAGTAAAGGAGGATGAACATGACTGAGAAAAAAGGAAAGCTTTTGTGGGACAAAAATAAGAAAAAAGGAAATATCGAAACAGAAGACGGAGTTTCCTACTTCGTTAACACGGAAAGTTTTTTATATGGGGTTTTGTCAGACGGGGAGGAAGTCTATTTTACTCCGCACAAAAATAATAGAGGGCCGATTGCGAAAGATATTCAAAGCGAATGGGCCGTTTATTTCAAAACAAATGTACTTGATCTGGAAAACTGCGATTATGATGATTTTTGTGACAAAACTTGCCAGTATGCAAAGATTTTAAAAGAAGGAGATGTTACAACTTCCAAGATTCGTAAAGTCTATGATCAAATTCACAGGGCAAAAACCATTCGTGAAATTAAAAAACTCCGCCCGCAATTTGCCTATATTGCCGGAAGGAACCAAGACAAGCCCAGGGTTAAGGAACTCATGAATATCCTGGATGATCTGGCAAAAAACGCAACGGAAGATTCGAAAAGCCATTTGCAATATATTCAACAATTTATGGAGGCGGTCGTGGCCTATCTTAAATTTGCCGGTGATACTGATCGAAAATAATTGTAATTTTGCTTTTTCTATTTGAATAATCCGAGGTAAACATCATTTGGAACGGGGGTATTTCGATGAAATTGATTGGAAAATTGCTGATCAATGGCGAAATCGAGGCCCTGACCGGCCTCGCGATCGGCGGTTCAAAATCCGATGTCTCGATTGGCGGAATCGATAATAATGTCATTAAAACGGCAGAAGGGGTACCCTTTATTCCCGGATCCTCTTTAAAAGGAAAATTTAGAAGTTTGTTGGAAAGAAAAAAAGGAAAAGAAATTGTCTGCAACTGCGGGGAAAAAAACTGTGAAATTTGTGTGATTTTTGGAAAGGGAATGAAAAACAGAAAAAATGACAAGGAAGAAAAAAGCGAGTCGGGTCCGACCCGTTTGTACGTCAGGGATGCCTATTTGACGGAAGCTACCAAAAATATGATGGAAAATAAAGAAGGGATATTTTCCAATTTGGAATTGACATACACCGAGATTAAATGGGAAAACACGATTGATCGGGTACAATCCAAGGCCGAGCATCCGCGGCAGCAAGAAAGGGTGCCTGCGGGAAGCAAGTTCGAGTTTAATATGGTTTATAATTTGTTGAAAAAAGATGATGTTGCCATGTTCAAACATGTCATTGAGGCAATGAATCTGCTGGAAGATGACTATTTGGGCGGAAACGGTTCGCGGGGATACGGAAGAGTCAAATTCGATAAGCTGGAAATCGTTTGCCGGACGGTGGCGGATTACGAGGCAGGGACACCGGGGCAAACAATTTATACCGGCACGCTGCCGGATTTGAAGATCGATCCGTTAATTGATGAAATTCTTTCTCTCGTAAGGGAAGAGGCGGTATGAAAATCGTCGAACTGAAGATCCCAGACCACGCAAAATTTCATTTTGGTGATGCGGCGGGGAAATTAAAGCGGATCTTTTCCTCGGATCAGCTTGTCTCTGCCATAACAAATAACCTTGGCTTGATGTACGGCGATGGGGCCATTAAGGAGTTTATTGACGGGCTAATGAATGATCAAATTCGATTCTCCTCCGTATTTTACGGTTTGGACTTGATCTTGAAAAAAGAAAATAGAACGGCAAAGACCATCTATTTTTTGCCCCGGCCGAAAGTAGATATCTATCCCAAACATTCAACCGGATATTTTTTCCATCATAAAGCCTTAAAAAAGATCGCTTTCGTATCGAGTTTCCTTTATCAAAAACTGTCGGAATCTTGGAATGAAGACGGAGAATGCTGCCAGCTCGATTTGGACGGATTGTTGATTTTAAATGGTTCACTTGCTTTGGCTAAAGAGGAATTGCAGGATCTGAAACTGGATGAAAAGGAATTGGAAAGATTATCTTTTTTCAGGCAAAACCTTAACCCGAGAGTGGAAGTAAACCGGTTGTACATGAGATCAGAGAATTATTTTACCCAAGAAGAACTGGAAATGAACCATGAGGAGACAAAGGATTACCGTATTGTGCCATTTATGTATTTTTTCCAAAGCGGACCTTTATCCCCGCGATTACAAGCGGCTATTTCCCTCTTGGCTGATGAAGGGATCGGAGGAAAAAGATCATTGGGGAAAGGATTTTTTCAAGGCATAGGGATACGGGACGCTTTTGAGCTTCCGGAAACGGGGAAATATTATATGAATTTATCCGTTTGCTTCCCTCACGCAGATGAGGTCGGTCAATTATACAATTATGAGATCGAAAAACGGAGCGGATATATCTATTCGATGGGCGGAAAGACCGTCCGCAAAAAAAGCGCGATGGTCATCGGGGAAGGCAGCCTCTTTAGAGAAAGGGCCACCGGACAAATCATCGATGTCGGGCCGAAAAATTATGCTCATCCGGTATATTTATACGGAAAACCCATTTTTGCCGGGTTCGGGGGTGAAGGGGATGTATAAAGGATTGGAGGTTGTCCTGGAAACGGCAAGTCCCGTTCATATCGGAAACGGCAGCCGCCTTTCTCCATACGGGGGCTATGTTTTTGATGACAAAGAAGGGATCGTTTACATTCTGGATCCGGATAAAGTGGACGAAGCTTTAAACCGCCTGCCGGAAAAAGCCGTTGATGAATATGTGGAAATATTGACGGCGCAAAAAAGGACCCCAAGAAATTTTTATTTGCTTAAAAATTTTTTCTCCCAATGGAAAATCCGCTATCAAGACTTGGCGATGGCTTCGGTAAGGACCGACGCCAATATCAAAAACGAAGAAATCCATCAGATGATAAAAAGCGGTACGAGGCCCTACATACCCGGCAGCAGCATCAAAGGGGCGATCCGCACGGCCCTGATCTATTCTCATCTGAAAGAGGGCGGTTATACGGTTGAACAGGCCCTGTCCACCATCAATAAGCCGAGGGGTTTTTATAACGGATCGGAAATATTTGGCGTAAGTGATAAGGATATATTGAAATATTTGCATGTATCCGACACGAATTTGCTTGCGCCGGATGAGGTCGGCATCGTAAAAACCGTGCGCTTTCATTTGAAAAAGAAAAAAACGGGCATTCCCATAACAAAAGAAGTCATACCGGAAAAGAAAAAGCTGTATTTCCGCCTGCAAACGAAAGCCGACGCTTCAAAAAATTTGCATGAAAAATTTTCCTACTTGTACTCGCGGGAGGATTTTCAAGGGGAAAAGGACATTTTGTACCGGTTAAACCAGTTTACAAAGGATTTATTGGAATCGGAGTTGGATTTGTTCAAAAGATATATTTCCGGCATGAACGGGCTGATTTCTTTTTACGAGAAGCTGTTGGCAGCGGCTAAAACCTTTGAGAAGGAAAAGAACGGAGCGGTGATGAGAATCGGAAGCGGCAAGACGTTTTACGACAACACCGTCACGAAGCTGTTGTCGGATCGGGAAATCCAAAAAATCGCAAAATCCGTTTTCAAGAAAGCGGATCATCCGTTTCCGGTGGAACGGACGGTGATTGACGGGGGGAATGTGTATGATTTAAGTCTTGGGTG
>Ga0207747_1001532_pt1 | contig 15829 bp, 15 predicted proteins | sample HigsolmetaGSP11D_FD_184839 | JGI IMG/M metagenome (GOLD analysis project Ga0207747, IMG submission 184839) | High solid enriched microbial communities from the Joint BioEnergy Institute, USA - SP1-1-D (SPAdes) | ecosystem: Engineered > Bioreactor > SSF (Solid state fermentation) > Aerobic >...
TCCTTTATATTGGATTTGGATAGGTTTACTACCACCAAACCATTATAAAGGATTTTTTTATGGAAAAATATAGTTACAGAAAATTCAGATTTATTATGTCTATTGATATTTTTTATGCGACACTAGTGAGAACAGATGGAAGAATTGAACTGAAGTTATATGCAAATGAATCTCTTTCTAACGGTAACCAACCAAAAGGTTTGGAAGCGGTTCAAAATGGTTCTACTGAAATGTCTATTCACTCCATGATTATTTATAATGTGCTAGATAAAAAGTTTGCTGCTCCAAGTCTTCCATGGTTGCTTCCAACTTACGAACAAGCGGATGCGGCAATGAATGGTGAAGCTGGACAAGAATTAATGGAACTTATTCGAACAAAAGGTATTGAGCCGCTTGCATTTGGAGAATCAGGTTATCGACAAATTACAAATAGCAAACGTCCAATCGAGAAACCTGAAGACTTAAAAGGATTAAAAATTCGTACTCCGTCTACAGAAATGATGGTGGATACATTTAAAGAATTCGGCGGAGACCCAACAGTAATGAACTTCTCTGAAGTATTTACAGCATTACAACAAGGTGTAATTGATGGACAAGAAAATCCGCTTGCCGTAATTTACGATTCAAAATTAAATGAAGTTCAAAAATATATTACGATTTGGAATTATATGTACGATCCACTTGTTTATGGAATCAATAAAGAACTTTACGATAGCTTAGATGAAGAAACACAAAAAATTCTGAAAGAAACGGCTCAAGAAGCTGCAGAATATCAGAAAAAAATTAACAGAGAAGAAAATGAAAAATTACTAGCTGAATTAAAATCATCTGGTATGGAAGTTATTGAATTAACGCCAGAGCAAATTGCTGAATTCCAAGAAAAAGCGAAACCAATCATTGATAAATATGAGGAAATTATCGGAAAAGACTTATTGGACAAATTTAGACAATAATCCGTTTGGTAAGCAGATGCATTACTATCTGCTTACCAAAAAGTCTTTTATAAGAAGTTTTAAGTGAGTGATTCTTAGATAGGGGGGAGAATTCTTGCGGATTTTCGTAAAAATTGAAGAATGGCTAGTTATCCTCATGATGATTGCTATTTGTGTTTTAACCTTTGGAAATGTTCTTTCCAGACATTTATTTAAATCTTCTTTTTCATTTACGGAAGAAATTACCACAAATCTTTTTGCTTATATTATTTTCATTGGAGCCGCCTTGCTTGCAAGAGAAAGCGGACATTTAGGTTTTGCATTAATCACGGACTTGCTCCCTCGGAAAGTACAAAATTGGATTCTTATTCTTATAGGGCTTTTAACTACTTTTTTCTTTATCGTTCTTTTTAAATACGGTACCGATATGGTTTTATCGCAATACCAATATAAACAATTAACACCGGCGCTTGGATTGCCAGAGTGGATGATGGGATTATCAGTTCCATTAGGGGCTTTGTTGTGTCTAATTGGATTTTGGGAAGGTTATATCAAATCTATTAAGAATAATAAGAAAGAAGGGACAATCAAATGAGTATTACAGCCGGTGTTTTGTTCGGATCTTTTTTTCTACTTTTATTTCTTAACATGCCAATAGCAATAGCGTTAGGATTATCAACGGCTGTAACATTATTAATATTCGATCTGCCTATTCAATCATTGCCGTCAACTTTGTATTCTTCTTTGACCAAATTTACTTTATTAGCGATTCCATTCTTTTTTTTGGCTGGGCTTATTCTTGAAAAAGCAGGTATTTCAAGAAGATTAATCAATTTAGCTCAAACTTTGACGGGGCATTTTACCGGCGGGTTGGCTATTGTTGCAGTTTTAGCTGCTACTTTTTTTGCCTCTATTTCAGGTTCAGGCCCTGCAACCATGGCAGCAGTTGGTTCTCTTATTATACCGGCAATGATGAATGCCGGTTATCGCGGAGGAATGGCTGGAGGGCTATTGGCAACGGCCGGGGGTATCGGAATTATTCTTCCTCCAAGTATCGCTTATATCGTTTATGGTGTCATTGCTGAGGCGTCGATTGGAAAATTATTTATAGCAGGTATTATTCCTGGGATTTTAATGGCATTGGCTTTAGCGATTAGCAGTTATTTTATAGCAAAAAAAGAAAAAATCCCAACATTACCAAAGGCCAGTGGAAAGGAAATTTGGGCCGCTTTTAAAGATGCTATTTGGGGTTTATTGGCGCCAATTATTATTTTGGGTGGAATTTATTCGGGATATTTCACTGCGACTGAATCAGCTGTTGTTGCGGTGTTTTATGGTTTATTTGTAGGATTATTTATTTATAAAGAAATTAAAATCAAAGAACTTCCTAAAATTCTGTTAGAATCAGCTAAAACGACAGCTATGATTATGCTTATTATTGCCTCCGCCTCTTCCTTTGCATGGTTGATTACCGTTGAGGGAATTGCATCGGATTTAGCTGATACATTAATGAGTTTTGCCAATAATAAATATACAATGCTCTTCATGATCAATATCATTCTATTAATTGCCGGCATGTTTGTAGATGCGATTTCAGCATTTTATATTTTCCTCCCTATTTTCTTGCCGATTATGGCAAGTATGGGCATCGATCCAATCCATTTTGGGGTATTAATGACACTGAATTTAGCAATTGGTTTAGTAACGCCTCCTGTAGGACTAGATTTATATGTTGCTTGCGGTTTAACAGGGCTTTCATTGAAAAAAATATCGGTTGGAGTTATTCCGTTTATTATCGTTGCCTTGATCGTTCTGGCATTAGTCACTTATATTCCAAGTTTAAGTTTATTTTTACCAAATATCTTAAATATGAAGTAGCAAAGGGCTATTTTTACATAATTCATACATTGCCAGTTTGCGTTGAATGTAAAAAGACCAATTCTGCCTTTCGACGGCCTGGATTGGTCTTTTGCTTTGAAATATTAATTTTTAGTATAATTATTATAGAGTAAGGCGTGAATAAAGGAGTGCAGAATAGAGCCAGATGATTGGCGCAATTATTGGAGATATTGTTGGTTCTCGTTTTGAGTTTAACAATTATAGAAAAAAAGATTTTGATCTTTTCACTAAAGAGTGCAAAGTGACCGATGACAGCATTATGACCCTTGCTGTTGCAAAATCCATTATGGAAACAGAGAAAATTCTTAAACCTTCCTTTCAAAGTGTTCATCCTGTTTATTTTTCACAAGTGGAAAAAATGAGCGTGAAATTTATGCAAGAAATTGGACGCAAATATCCGAATTGCGGCTATGGCGGAAGATTTAAAGAGTGGGTTCATAGCCAAAATCCTCAACCTTATAACAGTTTTGGAAATGGCGCGGCTATGCGGGTGAGTCCGGTTGGGTTTGTAGCCCAAACTGAAAAGGAAGTTACCTTGCTTTCTAAAGCCGTGACACGGGTAACCCATAATCATCAAGAAGGATTAAAGGGAGCTGAAGCTGTAGCAGTAGCGGTTTACATGGCACAGCGCGGTTCTACAAAAGACGATATTCAAAAAACGATTGAAAGTCGCTATTATTCATTAGATTTTACCATTGATGAAATTCGAGATTCCTACGAGACCGATTTATCTTGCCAAGGAACTGTCCCACAAGCCATCAAAGCATTTTTAGAATCTACTTCCTTTGAAGATGCTGTTCGGACGGCTGTTTCCATTGGCGGTGATAGCGATACGATTGCTGCCATCACAGGGGCTATTGCAGAAAGCTACTACGGTGTGCCATATGATTTGAAAGATCAAGCCCTTGCTTATCTGGATTCCGAACTGCTTTCTATTTATTATGAATGGGAAGAATTTTATGAAGAAAGACAGAAGAACAAGCAGGTTTCGGGATTTTAATAGTGAAAAATTGGCAGGACTTTAGCTAAGATAGCTGGAGTCCTTTTTTGCGGATGAGGCATTCGTTCTTTAGTTGTATGTTCAGAGTAAGGGAGCCATCGAGATGTTTTTGTGATAAAATAACATAAAATTTCCATTAGTGAATTTAGGTTTGCTTTTTATTTTTGGAGGGGAATTCATGGAAGAATCGAAGAAAAAAACAATGTGGGGAATTCTTAGCGTAGTGGCATTATTTTTATTGGGAAAGATGAAATGGGTATTTGCTTTATTGAAAATTGCCAAAGTCAAAACATTGATTAGCATGGTAATCTATTTAGCCACTTATGCCGTCTTTTACGGATGGAAGTTTGCAGTGGCCCTTGTCTATTTATTGTTTGTACATGAATCAGGTCATTTATACGCGGCAAAAAAATTGAAAATGCCTACTTCCCCCGCTATATTCATTCCTTTTGTCGGGGCGGTTATTGGCATGAAAGAGCGACCAAAAAGTGCGAAAGATGAAGCTTTTTTGGCTTACATGGGGCCGTTATTTGGCTTGCTTGCTTTTTTGCCGGCGATTCCTTTGTATTGGTGGACAAAAGAGCCGTTTTGGGCCTTTGTCATTGTGTTGGGTTCCATCATCAATCTGTTTAACTTAATTCCCATGACGCCTCTGGATGGGGGGAGAATTGCTGCAGGAATCAGCACTAAATTGTGGGTACTCGGTTTAGTTTTGCTTTTGGTATATGCGGTTTGGGCAGGAAGCATTCTATGTTTCTTTGTTTTAATTATGGGGATTATTCAATGGAGAGAAATTCGAAAAGAGCAAAAGAATATTGACAACGACCGAAATCGTGTGAAGGATTATCAAGAAATGCTCGCTTCTCTTAAGCGGATTGCGGAAACGTCCACTTTTGACCATTTGCAATATTTTGCCCAATCCTTGGAGAAAGATTTGAAAGCGGAAGAAAAACTGCTCGAGACCTTGCAACTTTTGGATGAAAAGGATGAAGCGGAATTAACGGAAGAACAAAGAGAAGAAAAAAGAGAGCAGAAGAAACAACAATTTCTTTCTGCCTTTGAGAAGGAAGTCGAACGAATACATAATTTTGTTGAGGAAAAAGCTACTTATTATCAAACATCTGGAAAAGACAGATTGAAGTTTTTCTTTATCTATCTTGTATTGGTGTTGGCTTTGGGTATCAGCAGTTATTTCAGCTACCCGCTGCTCCCGCCTTTGGAATAAAAAAGAGAAATAAAGCATTGAAAAAGGCAACTAGAAAGACGATTCTAGTAGCCTTTTTTTGCTCTTAGTTTGATTTTTCTAACGCTAATTTTAGACCAAAGCCGATAATCACTGCGCCTGTAATTCCTTCAATAATCTTTTTGGCCATCGGTCTTTTCATAAAATCGCTGATATAGTGAATTAAATAAATATAGATAAATAGCCATACAGCCGAAATGACTGTGAAGGTAATCCCCATAATCAGAAACGGTATAAAGGTATCATTCCCAGGTTTCACAAATTGAGGGAAAAAGGATAGGAAAATGACTGCTACTTTTGGATTCAGAAGATCGCTAAGGAAACCTTGTTTAAAACAAGAGGTTTTTTCAGCAAGACTTTTTGTAGATAGCTCCATTTCCGGTGATTCGTCCTTTTTAATTAAAGCCCATAAAATCTGAATACCTAAATAAATTAAATAAGCGGCACCAGCGTATTTAATAATGGAAAATAAAATAGCCGATTTCACAAGAATAGCGGATAATCCTAAAACAGCAGCCATTGTATGAATCATAAGGGCACATAGAATGCCTAAAGATGTCTTAATCCCTCCAATTCTTTGACATAGCAGCGTATTTTTAGCAACAAGAGCCGTATCGGGGCCAGGTAAAATGATTAAAAGGAAACTCATAAGAGCGAATAACAAGAAATTTTCCAAATGATCACTACCTTTCTGATTTTCTACATTGTATTATATAAGATTGTTGCTCAAATCGAACAGAAAATTTTTTATTTTTAAAAAACTTACCCATGTAAACAAATTGCCAAAAGGTCCATATGAGCCTGTATAAAATATACCCTTTATACCTGTAATAAAAATGAATCCTACTTAATAAACTAGTACTATGTTCATGAGTGAAAAGACTAAACTAAAAAATTAAGAAAATGTAGTATTATTTTCTAAATTTAAAAACAGTAAATATTTATAAGTATCTACGATTTTATGGAATGAGAAGGATGATGTAAAAGTTATGTTTCTAAATTTGGAAAAAATATTCTAAATTACTATTAATTAATAATTTATTAATTGATATAATTTTAAGGTCTAAATAATTGGAATATTAAGAATTTTAGGAATATATTCTCCTTTTGTAAAATGAAGGAGTTATTTTTTTCTTACTAGGTTACTATAAAGTATTAAGAATGGAGGTGGTGTTTTTAATAGGAAAATGGATAGAGAAAGTGCTATTAATCTAGGAATGACATAGCAGTTTTATTTTTCTCAGGGGAAGGAGAACTATTTTATGAATAGGGTATCTTTTTGGAAATCTTTATTGTTTAAAATCATGATCTTCATACTTTCCGTGACATTAATTACAACTGCTGCTATGGGATGGCTAAATTATAGAACTTCTAAAAATGTAATACTTGATTCTTTGCAGGAAAATGGACAAAGTGCAGTTTCCATACATACGGCTCAATTAGGAACATGGCTTCAAATAAGGCAGTCCGAAATTGAAGTGATGGCCAATACAGATTTAGTCCGTTTTGGTGAAAAGCAAGAAATCTTAAGATATTTTGCTGAGGAAAGGGCAAGGCTTGATGGTCTATATTCCTCCATTAGCATTGGGGATACGGAAGGAAATTTAACTTTTGATTCAGGCATTGATATCTTTATTGGGGATGAACCAACTTTTCCGGATGTGTTGGCTGGAAACTCTGTAATTTCCAATCCATTTCCTGATAAAGCAGATGAATCCAATCTTATTATTACATTTGAAACGCCTGTCTTTGATGAAAACCGACAAGTAAAAGGGGTTGTGAGCGGCGCTTCCCCAATCAATAAAGTGTTTGAAGAAACGACGAATTTTAAAATAGGAAAAACAGATATTGTTTATGTTTTCCAGAAAGATGGAACCATTATCCATCATCCAGATAAAGAAAAGATTTTAAAAGAAAACCTTCTTGAATCTTCCAATGAAGAAATAAAAAGTCTTACACAAGAAATGATTGAAAAAGAACAAGGAGTCAAAAAAGTTAAAATTGACGGTGAAGAGCGGATGTTTTTCTACTCCACTATCCCATATACAGGATGGATCATGGCAGTGGATGTTCCGCTGAAAGAATTTACAGCTCCGTTAACTTCATTATTGGCCATTACAATTTGTTCTGCTATCGCAGCGCTTCTCTTAAATGGCATTATTATATTTGTTCTATTAAGAAAAATAACAAATCGAATTCGCAAAGTAGCTTTAACTGCTGAAACAATGGCGCAAGGAAATTTAGCTTTTGATGTATATACAGATCATCAAGGAGATGAAATTAGCAGCCTTGTTGATGATGTGAACAAAATGGCGAATAACTTGAAGGAATTGTTAATGAGGGCAAAACGGGCAAGTGAACAAGTAACCCTTGCTGCTAATAATATTGTCCAAGGGGTGAAGGAAACGGTCGAAGCTTCCAGCGAAATTTCCCATTCGATTCAGGAAGTGTCTTCAGCAACAGAAGTGCAATTGCAGGAACTTGAACAAAATAAAGAAGCCATTGATCAGTTAACAGTGGGCATACAAAAAGCCGCTGAATCGTCGTATATCGTTTCAGAAGCTGCAACCAAAACAGAAAAGGAGGCTACACAAGGAAATGAAAAAATCAGCACGGCTGTTAAACAAATGAACTATATATCTCAATCTGTACAAAAAGCAAGCAATGTTGTGCAGCTATTATCCAATCGTTCCAGAGAAATTGGCGAAATTTCAGAAATGATTACGGAAATTTCTAATCAGACAAATTTATTAGCACTAAATGCAGCAATTGAAGCAGCACGGGCTGGAGAACATGGAAAGGGATTTGCAATTGTTGCTGAAGAAGTGCGCAAATTAGCGGAACAATCAAAAGAATATGCCGAAAAAATTTCATTATTAATTCTTGAGATTCAGGGTAATACAGACGAAGCTGTTAAAGCAATGGCTGCTGGGGAGAAAGATGTTCAAGAAGGAACGGAAATTGTTTATCAAGCAGGAAAAATATTTGATAATATCCTCAATGCGGTCAAGGAAGTTTCTGAGCAAATTCAGGAATTGTCTTCTTTATCTGAACAACTATCAGCATCTACCGAAGAATTTAATGCCTCGACTTCCGAAATTTTAGCGAGTGCACAAAAAACATCAGAAAATGCAAAAACCGTTATGGTTCAGACAAATACACAATTTTATTCCATGCAGGAAATGAAAAATTTGACAGATTCCTTGAATCATACAGTCAAGGAATTACAGGATGCGTTGAGTAAGTTCCAATTCTAATTAATCATAGCTTTCAGGCGGCAAAATTAATCTAGATTTTGCCGCTTGTATTTTTTAGTTTTGTATAATTTTTTTCATGTAGTCTACTAATTCTTTGCTTCGTGTTTCTAATAATTCGATTTCGTCCTTTTATTTGTAAAAAACATCAATCTTTATTAAGAAGAAAATTAGGCAACAGTAATCCACAACTGCAGGAAAATAAGATTACCAATTTAAAAATAGCGACTAGCAAAATTGATGGTGTCATCATTAAACCTGGTGAAACTTTTTCCTTTTGGAAGCTGGTGGGAAGAACAACCAAATCAAAAGGTTACATAGAAGGCATGCAGCTGAAAATGGGGGAAGTAAAAACCGGCATTGGCGGTGAGATTTGTCAACTTGCAAATTTGCTTTATTGGATGGCTCTGCATACACCTCTTACAGTCGTTGAACGACATCATCATAGTTTTGACCCGTTTCCTGATTCCGGCCGAACACTTCCCTTTGGCAGCGGGGCAAGCGTTTTCTACAACTATGTAGATTTACGTTTTAAAATCTAACAAACCAATCATTTCAAATAAAAGTATGGGTAACGGATAAGCATTTAAAAGGCGCCATCTACGCTAATGAAGACATACCGTATTCATACCATATTGAAGAAAGAAATCATCAATTTTTGAAAAAGGATGGAAAAAACTATCGCCAAAATGAACACTTCTTTCCATGCTACTTTCCTTTTATTATAGCAAAATTATAGTGGAAAATATTTGAATTATTTAGCAATTAATTATACCTCTCTTAATGAAGTCAACCTACAGTTGATTAATGCTAATAAACGTAACTATGATTTGATATGAATTAGATCTTTTTTTCTTTATGATAAGAATAAAGGATGATGATAAATATGAATCATTTTCAATTTACAAAGATTTTTGCAAATCGCAGAAAAGAATTAAAGTTAACACAGGCACAAATTGCTGAATATATAGGGGTTTCAAGAGCGGCAGTTTCTAAATGGGAAAAGGGACAAAGTTATCCTGATATTACATTGTTGCCTAAATTAGCAAAATTATTTCATCTCTCCATCGATGAATTACTGGGATACAATTTCCAGATGACAAAAGATGAAATACGGCAAACTTACATCCAGCTTTCAAAGGAATTTTCAGAAAAGCCCTTTGAACTGGTTGAAAAAGAAATGGAGGTTCTATTGAAGGAATATAATTCTTGCTTGCCATTGGTTTTAAAAATGGCACAACTTTATTTAAACTACGCTTCCAAGTCGCCTAATCGCCAAAAAACATTAACCAGAGTCATTCAACTTTGTTCCCAAGTAAAAACGTTCAGCAAAGATTATTTACTCATTAACGAAGCGACAATGATGGAGGCTGTGGCATTATTGCAATTGGGGAAGCCGGAAGAAGTATTGGAATTATTGGGAAGTGATATAAATTATCCTGTAGAGGCCAATCAGCTCATTGCAACAGCTCATCAAATGCTCGGAAATTCAAATAAAGCAAAAGAAATCATTCAAGTCAGTTATTATCAATCTTTAATACAGCTGATTTCGTATGCAACAGAAAGTATGATGATGGAGATGGAAAACGGGGATTATGTAGATGAAACGGTTCTTAAAATTCGCCAGCTGATACATTTATTTGATTTAGAAACCCTTCATTTTAATGCCTGCCTAATTTTCTACTATAAAGCAGCGGCAGCATTTGTTTTTAAAGGTCTTCATGAACAAGCGATGGAAATGCTGCAATGTTATGTAAAACTTTGTACAAAAATAAATTTTCCAATAAAGCTGCAAGGAAATTCTTATTTTTATTTAGTGACCGATTGGATAGAAAAAACATCCGTCATTGGCGGAGAAGCTCCGAGGGATGAACAATCCATTAAAAAGGATTTGGTGCTGACCATTTGGAACGATCCAATTTTTGCACCTCTGAAAGAAATCAACGAATTTAAAGCAATGATGCTTAATTTGGCATGTCATTTAAAGGTGGAGGAGGTTCTAAAATGATGGACATCAATTGGGCGTTAGTGGCCCCGCTGTTTGTAATTCAAGTTGTTTTGCTGATTGTTGCGCTGGTGGATTTAATCCGCATTGAGTCGACGAACGGGCCGAAGTGGCTATGGGCGTTGGTTATTATCTTTATTAATACCCTTGGACCAATTGTGTATTTTATTTTCGGGAGGAAATCATGATTACCGTACAACATTTAACCAAAAGTTTTGGTAGGCAAACTGTGGTATCGGATGTTTCGTTCACCCTAGGAGACGGTTCTTTTACGGCGCTGATTGGTCCAAATGGCGCCGGGAAAACAACCATATTGTCCATGCTCGCCGGCTTATTGAAACCAACCAAGGGAACCGTAAACCTGGAGGGGATAAAGGATATACGAAAAGAAATCGGATTTTTGCCTCAGTATCCGCAATTTTATCCATGGTTGACGGGTTTGGAATTCATTGAAATGACGGCCAAATTAAGTGGTATTTCTGCAAGGGATACAAGAAAAGAAGCAGTAAAAGTTTTAGAATTTGTTGGCCTTAAAGATGTGATGCACAAAAAAACAGCTCAATATTCCGGTGGTATGAAGCAACGGCTAGGCATAGCACAAGCAATCGTTCATAAACCGAAACTGTTGTTATTAGATGAACCTGTAGCTTCCCTAGATCCGGTTGGAAGAAGGGAAATCATGAATCTGTTGAAACAATTGCAGCTTGAGTCCACGATATTGTATTCAACACATATTTTAAATGATGCAGAAGAAATGACAGACCAACTTCTCTTTTTGAAAAAGGGGCAGGTTGTAGAAAAAGGTTCTTTAAATGAGATTCGGGAAAAATTTGATGTGCCCCGCATTCGTATTCAATTTTCAAAAATTGAAGAAGCTATTGGTTACGCTTCTCAAAGCAAGTGGTCCACTGAGGTTGAGGGAATGGTTGTTTATATCCATATAACAGATCATTTCCCGACAATGCAGCAAGTGATGGAGGAGCTTTCCAATTCCCCTTTTACGGTATTAAAGATAGAACGAAATCGATTAACCCTTGAAGAGATTTTCATGAAGGTGGTATCACCATGAGAACATTTACCGTACTAATTCAAAAAGAATTGAGGGAAAGTTGGCGCAGTTTTAAGTTTTTGTGGATGCCGCTTCTTTTTATTTTTCTTGGCATCTCGGACCCAATTATGAATTATTATATGGAAGATATTTTAAATGCAGTGGGGAATTTGCCGGAAGGATTTACCATGGAAATTCCTGAATATACGCCTGCGGATATTTTACTTGCTACCACTGGCCAATTTCAATCCATTGGTCTTATTGTACTTGTGATTATTGCAGCAGGGATGATCAATCGGGAAAGACAAAATGGAATGGCTCTTTTCTTATATGTACGGCCTATTTCATTTACTGCTTTGTTTTTCAGCAAGTGGGTCGTTATAAATATACTAGCTGTTTTAAGCGTCATTTTAGGTTATGGGGCGAGCATGTATTATACAGCCATTTTATATGGTACTGTGAAGCCGCTTCTTTTTATTCAAATGGTTGCAAGTTACTGTGTCTGGATTTTCTTTGCTACGACCATTGCTCTTATGTTTAGTGCCATGTTCAATACCGTCCTTTCCATCACATTCACGGTGATTGTTTTGCCTATTGGCGCCCTTATCCAATCATTGATAGGGCAGTTCTGGAACATTTCGCCGTGGAAACTGGCGGATTACAGTGTCCAATTATTAACCCAAAGCGACAACGAATATTATTTTAAAACATTGTTGTTAACGCTCCTTTTCACAGTCGTCTTTATAATCATTGGTGTTCTATTCACCCGGAAAAATGCTTCAATGATAAAAATATAATAAAATGATGGAAGACCTTTTTGCATTTTTTACATCAGCCAAAAGGTCTTTCTTTCTCTTTTAATAGCCCCAATCGATTAAGTGTTTCGATTTCTCCTTTTCAATTATGGCTTCTTTTGTTTCTCCATAATGAGAGCATGCTGTTAAGACAGATACAAGGAAAATTAATCAGAAAATACACCCACTTTTTTGCATTCAACTAAAATCCCCCAATGCATTTCCTTTCTTTATTATCATTGACAATATAAACTAAAATAGGTTTCCGAAAAAGTTCATTCGACACTATGAAAATAGTACAAACTGTTATATGCTATTATACTTAGATGAACATTAATCAAAAAATGCTACAGGGAGAAGGATTATGAAAAAGAAGCGAAACTCTTTATTTTTATTTTTGGCTGCTTTTTTGATTGTTGGTTGCACTGACTCACTGACAAGAAACAATCAGGTGGCTGAAGAGTCTTCAACAGTTGAAACTTCAGCACAGTCCATTACAGAAAGATTTTCGGGCTACAAACTGCTTGAAGTGGATGGAGGAGATTTGTCAGGTCATCGTGAACCTAACGTCGTAGTGGACATTGGCTTTGGCGATCGGGAATATTGGGCGTTTACGAATAAATATGGCCAGCTTGTACGGGTCATTGCAGATGAAATCATTTTGCAAGACGACCGGACAGAACCTGTGAATTCAAATGGCCGATACTACGATGATGAAGCGAAAGTTCCCGGGGTGGAGAGAAGCGATTTAGATGAAGGACATATCATTGCAGATTCTCTTGGAGGAGTGTCCAATGCTTATAACATCACGCCTCAAAACAGCACCCTCAACCGCCACGGCGACCAAGCTTATATGGAGGAGATGATTCGCAAGGCAGGGGGAGCAACGAATTTTGAAGCAATCATTTCATATCCAAATACGAAAACGCAAATCCCCTCCCACTATAGGTACACATTCACTCTACCAAACGGAAAACAAGTGGTAATGGAATTTGACAATGTAGACCCTGACAAAGTAAACGAATCTCTAGGGTTGACTGGAAATAAAGCGACTAAGTCAAATCATAAAGGCGATATTTCTGCAATTGATACAAACGGCGATGGACAAGTGTCAATAAAAGAAGCAAAGGCGGCGGGATTTAAGATGCCGATTACAAAAGACCATTGGCTTTATCCTTATATGTATGATGCAGATCAAGACGGCTTGGTTGGAGAGTAAAGAGAAGTTTGATCTTTATTTATAAAATTAGAAAGTAGTCGAATTTAAGGTTTATCCAAATTCAGCTGCTTTTTTCATATGAAAAAGGGCTGTTCAGAAAGTCGAACACTTTCTGAACAGCCTTACTTCTTATTAGGAATATTCTCTTAAAAACTTTCCCTGCGGTGGTCACAAAACGCGTCTTTTTGTCGCAATTTATCTGCGGCAAAAGCTCTAGCTACAGCCGCAAAGGGGACGTCTTGAAATGACTTTTCAGCCCCCCCATTTTTTATGGGTTAAGACACTACTTTAAATTGGCTAATTTCTTCTTGCAGAATTAGAGAACCTTCATTTAAGGATTTGGCAACATCATTAATTTCATTTAGGCTGGCTGTTTGTTCTTCTACTGAAGCATAAACGGCATTGGATTGTTCAGCTGCATGGTTTGCTAAAGTCGCCATTTCAGAAACTGAAGCTGCCACTTCTTCCGTGCTTGCTGAAATTTCTTCAGAAGCAGCAGAGATTTCTTCGATTTGGGAAGACATTGTTGAAATGGCATCTAAAATATCATTAAAGGCTACTTGTGCATCATGCAAGTAATCCACGCCTTGGTCCACATTTTGAACAGTCAGATTCACGCTTTCTTCGACTTCTTTTGTACCTGATTGAATTTGTGCTGTAAGGTCAATAATTTTTTGAGCTGACTGTTTTGATTCTTCCGCTAACTTGCGTACTTCATCTGCAACCACGGCAAATCCTTTCCCATGTTCGCCGGCCCGTGCAGCTTCAATAGCAGCGTTAAGGGCCAACAAGTTCGTTTGTTCTGTGATGTTAGTAATTACATTTGTAATGTTTTCAATTTCAGCAGATTGACTGCTTAAGTGTTTAATTTTTTCTCTTGTTTCATAAGAAGATCGTTGAATTACTGTCATTTGTTCTTCTACTGTTTGGAGTGTTTTACCACCTTTTGTAGAAATGGATTGAGTATTGATGGTTTGTTCTAACAGAGCTTGAGCTGCTTCGGCAATTCGGCTAACTCCTTTGGCTGTATCGTCTGTTGCTGCTGCACATTCTTGAGCAGTTGCTGCAGCTTTAGAACCATTGTTTGCAAGAAGTTCTACCGTTCTCGCCACATCTTTTGAAGCATTTGTGATTTCATCCGTGCTTGCCGCAAGTTGCTCTGCAGAAGCTGTAGTCTGTGAAACATTGGCTGATATGCTGCTGATTAAGTTAGCAAGATTATGTTTCATTGTATTAAAGGCATTGGCTAAATCTTTAATTTCATCTTTTGTTTTCACTACAACATCTTCTTCTCGCAGATCACCAGTAGCCATCACTTGGGCTGCTTGCGTTAATTTCTTTATTGGTATTGTAATATTTCTCACCATAAAGATGGCTATAAATACAGCAAAAATGGCCGCTATCACAGCAATTACGATTTGCATCACAATGCTATTTTGTGCATGAGAACTAGTTGATTTATTTGTTGTATTCATCTGCTCTGTTTGGAAATCAATGATGGTATTGATGGCTTTTTGAATTGCTTCGTTTGCTGGTACGGCGTAATTAAATAACACCTCTTTTGCTTTGTCCATTTCATCATTATCTACATAATGAATGACTTCATCGATGTATTTGCTGTATAACTCCTGCTGTTCTTTAATAATATCAAATTGTTTGATCATTTCAGGATTTGTAAATAATGAATCAATTTTTTTTGTCGTTTCATTCACGATTTCTCTTTGAGCAAACAGTTTTTCTAAATCTTTGTCGCTTTTTCGCAGCACATAAGAACGAAGATACAATCCTTGCAAAGAAGAGGCGTTTTGGATTTTTGCTGCTTCGACGGACTTATACACCCGATCGTCAATTAAGAAAGAATATTCTTCATTCACCTGAGAAATCTGAGTGGAAGAATATGCTGCAAGTCCAACCAAAATTAAGATAATGGCAAAAAAACTCGCAGATAATTTGGCTTTGATTGACATTAGTAACTCACTCCATTAATTTATTTGGTTATAGTAGATAATTGTGAATTTTATAGAATGATTGGGTAATTTAGTTATATTTTCTAGTTCATATTTTTAGAAAAATATACTTATTTTATGATAAAAAAATAAATATAATACCCTCAACTATATTTTCGACAACATTACTAAGTTATTAATAGATTTATTAATTTTTTAAAAAATTATATTAGAAATGCAAAATTATAAGAAGTAAGGGGCTGTCCGAAAAGTCGATTGAATCGACCTTCGGCTCAGCCCTTTTTTCTGTTTTTAGGGTACAAAAAAATCGTCCTTTTTTATAGAATGAAATTGACCAAAAAACATTCTAAAGAAAGGACGATTTTTTATGAATAATCAAATGACTATTCAAGAAAATTATAACACGCAATTAGAAATGACTCTAGAGGGTATTCAAAAAATAGAGGTTCAAAAGAATAAGAAACGCAA